>Ga0075029_100001433_pt1 | contig 13720 bp, 9 predicted proteins | sample LitLauG_LLR_2013_FD_71391 | JGI IMG/M metagenome (GOLD analysis project Ga0075029, IMG submission 71391) | Freshwater sediment microbial communities from North America - Little Laurel Run_MetaG_LLR_2013 | ecosystem: Environmental > Aquatic > Freshwater > Creek > Sediment | place: USA...
AAGCTCGGCTTCATCATGCACCGGCTGGTGGAAAAAGGCGTGGTCAACGCCAAATGCTCCACTACGGTGGAGCTCGCCGCTGCGTGTGAAGCTGGCATGAAGGACGTCCTACTGGCCTACGCCGTGGTCGGCGCAAATGCGAAGCGCGTGCTCGAAATTGCGGCGCGCTATCCACAGGTGTGCATTTCGGTGCTGGTCGAAAATATCGGCCAGGTGAGGGCATGGTCGGGCAGCCGCATCGGCATCTTCGTGGATGTCAACTCCGGCATGGATCGCACGGGCATCGCTGCCGACGGACCCATTCTCGACGTGATCCGCGCCGCGGGCGAGCAGTTTCGCGGCCTGCATTTTTACGACGGCCACATGTCCGCGCCCGATCTTAGTGAACGCGAGAAGCTGGCTCACGAAGGCTACGACCGGCTGATGAAGATCGTAGCGTCGATCCAAGTGCCGATTGAGGAAGTGATCACGTCTGGCACGCCCGCGTTCCCGTTTGCCGCCAATTACGCGCCGTTTCAACAGGGCAAGTTCGTTCACCGCGCGTCGCCAGGGACCGTTGTCTACAGCGATGCCACCAGCCTGAAACAGCTTCCCGCCGAATGGGGCTACCAGCCCGCGGCGCTGGTGGTCGCGACCGTGGTGAGCCATCCTAGGCCGAACGTCGTCACGTGCGACGCCGGGCACAAGGCCGTATCGGCCGATGCGGGCGTGCCGACGTGCATGGTTGCCGGTCGCGACGATCTGACGCCGTTGAAGCCCAGCGAAGAGCATCTGCCGATTGAAGTCACGGGCGGCGCGGTTCCCGCCATCGGCGACCTGCTCTACCTGATCCCTCGGCACGTCTGCCCGACGGTGAATAATTTCGACGACGCGGTGATCGTGGAAAACGGCCGCGCGGTGCGGATCGAGCGCGTGACAGCTCGCGGCCATGAAATGCCGCTGCCCGCGTTGACACAGCCTTCACGTGCCGTGTAAGTTAGAGAACTGAGTCCGCAGCTCCCTGTTTGACTGCGCTATTGTAGTCCAAACAGGCATATGCGACGGACCATTCCCGTTCTTCTCCTTCTTCCGATGCTCATGCTCGCGCAGGGCGGCCGTGGCCGCGGACGCGGTGATACCGCGGCAGGCCCAAAGCCCGCCATGGAAGAAGGCATCCCGGTGACCGACCCTCTGGTCATCGCCAAGTGCAGCGGCTGCCATAAGAAGGACGACAAGGGCAATCTTTCTCGCATTTCGTGGGAGCGAACCACGCCCGAAGGCTGGCAGGAAGCCATCAAGCGCATGGTCCGCCTGAACGGCCTGGAGTTGAAGCCAGAAGAAGCTCGCGCCATCGTCAAGAGTTTAAGCACCGATCATGGCCTCGCGCCCGAAGAAGCCAAGCCCGTGATGTACTTCGTCGAGCACCGCATTCAGGACGAGGAATTTCCCAACGACGTGGTGCATGAGGCGTGCGCCGCGTGCCATCCCATTGCGAGAGCGAAGTCGTGGCACCGGTCGAAGGAAGAATGGGACCTTTTGGTGGAAATGCATCGCGGCTATTTCACCGTGTCCGAGCAGTCTTTCAGAGGACGCGGGGGACGAGGCGGCGCGCCTGGCGCTACGCCAGTTCCCGGGGTTGACACACGTCCCGCGTCAGATCAGGCCGTTGAGTATCTGGCCAAGAGCTATCCGTTGAACACGCCGGAATGGGCGGCCTGGAAAGCGCGCATGCGCGCACCGAAACTCACCGGACGCTGGCTGATTGAGGGCCACGAGGCCGGGCGCGGCGACATCACGGGCGAGGTGACCATCGAGCCCGGCGCGGCCGAGGACGAGTTCACAACCAACGTGAAGCTGACCTACATAAAGGACGGCAAGACCGTGACCCGCACCGGCAAGTCGCTGGTGTTTACGGGCTATTCGTGGCGTGGGCGCTCCACCACAAGGGCGGCTTCCGAGCCATCTCCGGCAACTGCGGGCGGCGTTCCTTCCGAAATGCGTGAAACCATGTGGATCGCGCCCGACCAGAATTCCATGGAAGGCCGCTGGTTCTGGGGCGCGTATGAAGAGTTCGGCATCGACGTGATGCTGCGGCGCGCGAGCGATGGCGTCACTGTCTCCGGCACCGACCTGAAGATGATCAAGACCGGGACCACCGCGCAGAAGGTCCGCATCTACGGCGATAATTTTCCGAAGCTGGCCGTGACCGACATCGACATGGGCGTCGGCGTGACGGTGAAGCGCGTTGTGGAACAGACCGCGCAGATGGCGGCCGTCGAGGTGGATGTGGACGCCAAGGCCCTCTCCGGCAAACGCGACGTGGCCGTGCGCCGCGCCGTTGCGCCGAACGCCATCGCGGTCTACGACAAGATCGATTACATCAAGGTCGCGCCGTCGACTTCGATCGCGCGCCTGGGCGGCATCAAGTTCCCGAAAGGCTATCAGCAGTTCGAGGCTATCGCCTACAATCGAGGCGCGGACGGCAAGCCGAATACGGCGGACGATGTAGAACTGGGCCGCGTGGATGCCGAGTGGTCGTTGGAAGAATTCTATGCGGTGTATGGCGACGACGATACGAAGTACGTCGGCAAAATGAGCCCCACGGGATTCTTCACGCCCGCCGAGGAAGGCCCCAATCCGTCCCGCAAGTTCAGCCGCAACAACTACGGCGATGTGTGGGCCGTGGCCACCTACAAAGGAGCGCTGGATAAAGACGGTAAGCCTCTGGTGGCACGTTCGTATCTGGTGGTCGCGATTCCTCTGTACGTCCGCTACGACGAGACGGAGGGGCCGAAGTGAATTTCTCGCTCGGCGAGTTTCATTCATTCACCGGCGGTGGGCGGCGCTTCGTCTACACCGTCCCCAGCGCCGGAATTTTTGAGATGGACGCCGCTGCCACAGCGGTGCTCGCGCGTCTGGAACAAGGCCCCGCGTCCGCCGACGATCTGCTGAAGGTCGCCGACCGCGAGACCATCGGCGAGTTGTATCAGTCCCGCATCATCGCGTCCACCGAAGCGTTCGTGGATGAGCCTCAGCCACTGCCTGAAAACTTTCCTTTGCAGACGATGGTGATGAACCTCACCAATCAATGCAATTTATCCTGCCAGTATTGCTACGAATTCGGCGAGGATAAAGTCGCAACGCCCGAAGGCAAGAAGAAGTTCATGGACATGGAGACCGCTCAAGCGTCGGTGGATTACCTGTTCGCGCAATCCCCAGGACGCCGCGCGGTCCACATCACATTTTTCGGCGGCGAAACGCTGATGAATTTTCCACTGCTGAAGCAAGTCGTGGACTACGCGAAGAAAAAAGCCGCGGAAGCGGCCCGCGCCATCGATTTCAGCCTGACGACGAACGCTACGCTCCTCACGCCCGCGATCATCGAGTATCTTTCCGCCAACGAAATTGGAGTCACGGTGAGCATCGACGGCGACAAAGCCGCGCAGGACAAGTTCCGAGTCTTCTCCAACGGTAAAGGCAGCTACGATATCATCGAGCCCCGCGTACGAGCGCTAATTAAGGATCACAAGACGCGCCCCATCGTCGCCCGCGTCACCATGACCTCGCAGGCCATGGACGTGCTGGGCACGTACCGCCATTTGAAGAATGACTTGGGCTTCCATGAGATTGGATTCGCGCCAGTCACCACATCGCCCAATCGTTTGTATTCGATCGACAATCCCGGCCTGGATTCGGTGCTGAAGCAGTTCGGCATCCTGGCAAACGAGTATCTGGACCACGCGCTACGGGGCCAGCATCATGGATTTTCGAACGTCAGCGACACCTTGGCCGAGCTGCATCAGGGCGTGAACAAATCGCATCCCTGCGGCGCGGGGCTGGGCCTAGTGGGCGTCGGGCCTTCGGGCGACATCGCTCCCTGCCATCGCTTTGTCGACTCGGACGAGCATGCGCTCGGCCACGTCAGCACCGGCATCGACAAAGCCAAACAAAACGACTTTCTTTCGCGCGGCCACATCCAGACCAAGACGGATTGCCGCACCTGTTTCGCGCGTCCGGTGTGCGCCGGAGGCTGCCACCATGAGGCCTTCGTCCGCTACGGTGACACGGGCCATCCGAATCTCCACTATTGCGATTGGATCCGGGGCTGGACCAACACCTGCCTGGAAATCTACGGAGCCATCGCTGCACAGAACCCCGATTTTTTGAGACACTTTTCGGAAAGGAAGGCCGCCGCATGAAACATCTTCGAGCCATCAACCAAAAAGCGCGCCGCATTCAGGAGCACATCGAGAAAGACGTGGTCGCGCTCCAGGGACCGCAGACGCCCGCGCAGCGTCCGCACGTGCCCATGGGCTGCGCCATCGTGTTTTCGCCCGGATGGGAAGTGGACTCGTCCGGCGGCACGGCAGGCCTCTGTCAGCCGGTGGAGCGCGATCTCTACGATTGCTATATCACCTGCTACTGGCCCGCACAGGTGCCGGACCATATGAATAATTATCCGGATTGGTCCGCCAAATGCGCCGCCGCGACGAAAGACTGGCGCAACGTGGACCTCGTGTTTCCATAGAGACATTTCCATGAGACTTTTCGTACTGGCCGCCTTCGCGGCGCTCGCTTCGGCCCAGGGCACGCTGTACGTGGCAACTTGGCCGCATGAAATTCAGGTGGTGGACGAAGCCTCGCAAAAGGTGATCGACCACATCGAACTGCAGACCGGCGTCTCGCACTCCATCTTGCTGTCGGACGATCGCAAAACTATCTACGTCTCGACCGTTGAAAAGAACGGCATCGAAGTGGTGGACCTGGCGACGCGCAAGGTAACCAATGCCTTCGTACTGGATGAGGGCGGTAAGAAGATGCGCTTCAGCTCCTGGGCTCCCGATCCCACGGGCAAGTTCATTTACATGATGGTCCGTCCGATTGAGAAAAAAATTGACCGCTTCGAGCAGGGCAAGCAGCAGTGGGCCATCGTCGATCTGGCACAGAAAAAGATCACGAAATTTGCCGACCTGCCTCCGGGCGAGGATCAGCCCGGCGGCGGACGCGGCGGCAGCATGCGCTTTTCGCCCGACGGGAAATTCCTCTACCGCATGGGAGCGAATATCACCATTTTCGACACCACCGATTTCAAGGTCGTGGATACCATCGAGCTCGCGCAGCCGCAGTTCGCGGGCAATCAGACCGTGAACTTGGGACAGCAACTCGACGGCTTGCAGGAGCCCGGCATCCACGTCAGCATGTTTAATTCGACCGATCCGATCGTGCATAAACAGACGTTCGGCATCGCGCGCTTCGATCTGAATAAACGCACGTTCCAGTTCACGCCCATCGGGCCGTCGGCCGCGGCGATGCAGGGGCTGCACATCACGCCGGATGGCAAGACCGGATACACCGTGGTCACCAACGGCGTGGGCGGCAACAAGCGCTCCGAATTCTGGGTGATCGATATTCCCACCGGCCGTGTGGTCCGCACGCAGGAGTTCGACGGGCGCGCACGCTATACGTTTGGCATGTCCAGCACCGGCAAGGACCTGTATATTTACGGAGCGGGCTACGATATTGAAGTCTACGATCCGCAGACGCTGAAGCTGCGCAGCGTGATCGATCTCAAGGCCGATCAGACGTCGGGGATGGTTGTTGTTCCTGGTAAATAGCCACGTAACCGCAGCCGACCACCGCCAGGAACATCGCCAGCACCACGCTGGTGCCTAAATTCACTTCCTCCCACGCCGCCACCATGATCGCGACGATCACGGCGATCGCCATTTCCAGCACCCAGCGGGCCTCGGCGTCGCGAGGCAGCTTGCGCAGCGTGCGTGCGAAATCGTAGAGGGCACGCAGCAGCATCCATACGAGCATCAGCATAGTAGGCACGCCGCGCTCCGCCGCGTAATGAATGTAAACGTTGTGCAGGTGCTGATAATAGCCGGTCGGCAGCTTCTTTACGTCGGCAGGAAGATAGTTCTTGTAGACCTTGCCCACCTGCTCCGGACCCACGCCCAGCCACGGATGCGCCGCGATCATCTTGTATCCGATGCGGTGCACCACATCGCGGTGCGCGTTGGAATCTTCATCGCCGTGCGGCTGAAAAAGGGACCGCTCACGCTCTCCGATGCCGAACGGATTCACCAGCAGTAGCAGGCCCGCGGTCACCGGCAGCGCCAGCACCGTCCAGCGCTTCCACAACCACATGAGGTAGACGCCCCCGCAGGCCGCGCCCACCCACATGCTGCGCGTCTCGGCGGCAACCAGCGCCGCCGCGATCACCGCGCCCGCGCCGACGAGATAAGGAACCCAGCGCCGGTCGCGGCAGAAGAACACCAGCGCGCCGGCGATCAGCAGCGCCATCATCATTTCGCCGGAGAACGTCATCCAATGATCCAGGAATCCGGTGATGCGGTCCGCAACGTAGGCGTCGTAGAAATTCTGATGCTTCTCCAGCGCGTCTTCGTACTTGTCGTAGAACTGATACAGCCCCAGGCCGGCCGAGGCCGTCGCCGCTGCAACCCAACCCAACGCCAGCCAGCGTATCTGCGCGACGTTCTGGAACGCGCTGGCCACCACGAACACCATCGCGTAGACGTAGAATTTCTTGATCTGCGGCAAGCCTCCATGCAGATCGCCGGACGCCAGCCACGAAATCACGGTGCCCACGAAGAACAGCAGAATCGGCAGCCAGATCGCCGGCCACCGAGGCTTCACGCGCAGCACCACCAGCGACAAAATGGCCGCGCCCAGCAGGATTTCAAATCCGGCTATGGAAATGACGGGCAACACAGCCGCGGCGCCGGCCAGCAGCACGGGAACATCTTGTTTTCGCATTCCGAGCCCTCATGATAGCTTAGGCCGGGAACAGCGCATTAGTCTCAAGCGATTCTAGGCTTTCGCCCTCCGCCGCAAGACCGCCGATCCCGCCACCAGCGCCGCGCCCAGCATCGCGAACGAGGAAGGCTCCGGCACGCTGCTGTTCGTTACGCCGTCGATTCCATAGGATTGCGTCGTCAGGTACGTGTTGGTCGTGATGGCGTTCTGATCGACGGTGTAGGTGTAGTCGTTATTGACATTGATATCCACCTGCCCTGCCTGGACAACGAACTGGTCACTTGAATCGGGGCCGATCATGATGGTTGCCGGACCGAACGTTACCGTGTCCGTCGTAGTGTTCGTCACCGCGACGTTGGAGCAGGTTGCAGAGGCGAGGATGTACACGCAGCCGATCAGCGTGGGCAGATCCAGCGTCGTGCTGGTTGGCACGTAAGAAAGCACGCTCGACTGAAGCGCGGTGGAGTTTGAGGTGAGCAGAGGGGCGCCAAACGCCGCGGCATCGCCGGTGAGAAGGGCGTCAGCCGCGAGGACGGCGTTCTGCACCGATGGATTGCTAAACGGGGCAGCGAAGGTCTGCTGGAAGACAGTCGTCCCGCCATTGAGCAGAGCCGTGAGTGTGGTCCGATATTGATTTACGGTCTGGTTCACCGGAGTGTTCACGAAAGCTGGGTCGTTGGCGAAGGATTCGGTAACTATGGTCTGCCCTCCCGGGTTGACGACGACGCAGTTGGTTTGCTGCGTCTCCTGAAGCACGAAATTCGCACCCGTACAAGCCGGCAGCGACCCTCCGCGCGCGAGCCCTGGAGCGCAGGCCAGCGCCGCCACCGTCCACCAGCAATCCCTTGCGAAGAACCTCACAAGCACCTCCGAAAAAGACCAGAGGCTCTTAGCTCACTCGGGCGACTTTGCGCCAGCTCAGATACGCGATCGCCATGCCGATGCCGGCGATCGCCAACAGTAGCGAAGGCGGAGCCGGGGTCGCCGGTGGCGCGGGCGGAGTGACCGCAACGATCGAGAAAACGATGTTCGGATACAATTGGGCGACGCCCGTTCCTGTCCCTGTCTCGGTCACAAAAACGTCCATGCTGGTGGGGGCCGTAAACGTGACGGACGTCGGACTCGCCGGGAGCGCCGGGATGGGATAGACAGGCGTGGACACGCCCGGCGACGAACCGCTGCTGCAACTTCCTGGCAGGCTGGTGAAGGTGCCGTTCAAGCACACCAACACGGCGCCCTGGATGCTGCCTGGATCTCCGCCGTTATCGTCGCCCCAATTCGGCGTAATCGCCACGTTGTTGTACGCCGCTATCGGCGTGAGCGTGAACGCGAAATTGACCGTGCTGGTGGCTGTGGTCCCGCCAATCCCGTTTGAGCCCGGAACCGAGAACACCAGTTGGAACGCCGATTGTCCACCCAGTCCGGCATATACACCGTTGACGTTCGCCGTCGATGGCACAAGGCCTCCGTTGGTGGAGGTGCCTAGGAACCGGAAATTCGAAATCGTGCCGATCGAAGACGTACAAGTGGTGACGGCGAGCCATTCGGTGATGATTCCGTCGGTGGGGCAAGCCGCGCCGTATGCGATGGCCCCCCCGGCAGAGGCGCCAAGCGCGAGCGTCAAGAACCTACGGCTTAAGAATTTCATGAAAGTGTCTCCAACTGAGGAATAGTCTGGGGCAGCGTGGAACTAAGGTTGCGGCATTCGCGCGGCACAAACAAGTAGCAGGGGGTAGTGCTACTGGGTAGCATCGCGGTAGCATCGTCCGACAAATTCTAGTCCCCACGCGACTTGCATCGCGCCGGGAAAGCGGATAGGCTAAAGGCTCCTGTCGGTCCCGGCCCGAGCGAGAATGGTCCCAGAACTCGACAAAACGGCCAAGGCGGAGCTTCCCCCGGTAGTCTCGGAGGAGGCGGTCCGCGCCGCGCTCGACAAAGTGGTGGGCAGCGCCGCTTTCGGCACCGCCGAGCGTCCGGCCCGATTCCTGCGCCACCTTGTCGAAGCCGCTCTGCGTGGCGACCTCTATCTATTAAAAGAAAGCGTCCTCGGAGTGGACGTCTTCGAGCGCCCCGCCGACTGGGACCCGCGCGAAATTCCGATGGTGCGCCAGGAAGCCGCGCGCCTGCGCAAACGCCTCGCGCGGTATTACGAAACGGACGGAAGCGCCGACACGGTTCGCATTGAATTGCCCGTCGGGACATATGTGCCGGTGTTCCAGCGCATCGGCGAGATTCCGGTTTCACGGGAGCCTGCGCCCGCACCGAGCCGCGGGTGGTGGCCCGTTGCCGCGTTCGCGTTTGTTTTGTTTGCCGTCGCTGCCGGCGCGTGGCGCATGGCACATCCGCCAGCGCCCGTCTCGATTGCCGTTCTACCCTTTACGAATTTGTCCGCCGACCCGGCCGACCAGTATTTCGTCGATGGCCTCACGGATGGAGTGACGGATTCGCTGGTGCGCCTAAAAACGCTGCGCGTGATCGGGCGCCCCTCTGCAAACGTCTTCAAGAACCTGCCGCGCGACCTCGGCGACATTGCGCGCCAGCTCCGCGTATCGCATGTTCTCGAATCGACAGTGGAGCGTTCCGGCGATAGCATCGCCATTATCGCGTCTCTCATCAGAACGTCGGACCGTGCGCGGCTGTGGACCAATACCTACCGCCGCACTGCCGCGGACCTTGGCGGTGCGCAGACGGACCTGGCGGAGAGCGTCCGCTCCAGCCTCGGAATCACCGCCCCGGCTGCGCAGCAGAAACACATCCCGCCAGAGGAAGCCCGCCGTTTCTACTGGAAGGCCCGCTTTGAGGATTCCCAGTTCACGCCCGAAGCCAACCTGCAGGCGGAGACCGATTATCGCCGCGCCCTTGAGATCGACCCGGACTATGCAGCCGCCTACGCGGGCCTCGGGGTCGCCCTCTGGAACCAGAGTATTCGAGCCGGCCAACCCCCTCTGCTCGAAGATCGCAGGAAAGCCCAGGAGCTGTTTCAGAAAGCCGTCGAAATCGATCCAACTCTGGCTGCGGCTCACAACGGGCTGGCCAACTACGCCATGCAGTACGATTGGGATTGGAATCGCGCCGAGCGGGAGCTGAAAGCAGTGCTTTCCTCCGGGGAAAACGCCGGCGCGGAGGGTAGCTACGCGTTACTTTGCTTGATCCTTGGCAGGCGCGTGGAGGCGGATCAACATCAGCAACTCGCCAGTGACCTGGATCCAGCCAATCCCGTTCTGATCATGAACCACGCCAACTATCTCTATCTGGAGGGGCGCCTGGCTGAGTCGCGCGAGGAGTGCGACAAGCTGGCCACCCGCAGCAAGGCAATGAAGCTGCAGCTGTTTCGGTTCCTCGTCATGGCGTCGCAAGGCCAGTTCGCGGATGCCATCAAAGGCCTCGAGGCGCTGCCGCAGAGCCTGCCCGGCGTCCGGATGGCTTTGGCGGGCGCCAAGGCTGCCGCCGGTTCCCGCGACGAGGCGCTCGCCATTCTCGCGCCGCTCGAACAGCACTATCGCGAAAATCAGATTTTCAGGTGCGAAATCGCTGGCATTTATGCGATGTTGGGCGACGAGGCAAACACCGTCAAGTGGCTGGAACGATCAATGGACGCCAGGGAAGGCCCAGTGATGTACATCCGCGTGAATCCGGTCTTCGCGAACATGCAGAACCGCCCAGCCTTCCGCGCCTTGAAGAAGCGCATGAATCTCGACTGGTAGTGTCTTATGCCGCTTCGCGGTCGAGCAGAACCTGATCCACCTTCGCGACGCGCACGTCTCGAGCGACGCCGACGGCTTTCAGCATCGTCAGCGTGATCCAGGAGATGTCGAATTCATACCACGCCAGCCCGTGACGAGCCGAGGTCGGATGGGCGTGGTGATTGTTGTGCCAGCCTTCGCCGAACGTCAGCAGCGCGACCCACCAGTTGTTGCGCGAATCATCCCTCGTCGCAAACCGGCGCTCGCCCCACAAGTGTGTGGCCGAGTTCACCAGCCAGGTAGCGTGCAGGCCGAGCGTGACGCGCAGGAAGATGCCCCAGCACACCAGCGAAATGCCGCCGATCGCGTACAAAATGCCGCCGAGCACCACCATCGGCACCCAGTGATAATTGTTCAGCCAGACGTAGAAGCGGTCCTTGGCCAGGTCCGGAGCATACTTGGCCATCGCCTTGGTGTTGTTGTGATTCGTCTCGCCCCACAGAATCCAACCCATGTGCGCCCACCAGGCTCCGTCGCGAGGCGAATGCGGGTCGCCTGGCTGATCGGACTTCTGATGATGGATGCGATGGGTCGCCACCCAGAAAATCGGCCCGCCTTCCAGCGTCAGCGCTCCGCAGACCGCGAAGAAATACTCCATCCACAATGGACACTTATAGGAGCGATGCGTGTGCAGCCGGTGATACCCCAGGCTGATCCCCCAGCCGATCGCCATCCAGTAGAGCGCAAACGAGATCCAGAAATTGCGCCAGCTAAACATAAACAGCGCCGCAACGGCGCCGACGTGGAACGCGAAAAACACCAGGCTGGTGGCCCAGTTCATTCGGCGGTTCGGAAGGGTGATCACTTGTTCGTTCATGGGAGTCGAGAAGACCTTGCAATCCTAAACTAACAGGGAATCATCCAGCGATTTGTAAGACTTATGTAATATCGGTTTGCAATTAGCTGAGCTTGGGCAAACACCTTAGCGGGCCGCCCCCGCGCAAAACCTGGGCTCAGGTTATAACCCCGCACGTGAGTGAGGGGAAACGTGTATGGTGCCGGCGCGTAGACGTCGGTAGCGGGGGCTGCCCCGTCTGTTAAAACAGGTTGGCCCTTTGTTGTTTTATCCACAATAAAGTCACCATTACATGCCTGCAACAGACTGATTACAAAAGAAATATTTCCTGAGGGAAATCCGCCAATTTGCACGATTTTAACTTGACTGTAATCGCGTTTAGGCGCATCCTACAGATGGTTCCAAGAGGTTCGAAGGAAAGCGAGCCTGGCGGGAAGTAGCGGATCTGGAACGATGATCCGGCGCGCAGCCAAATAAGCAATTATTAAAGCGTGTCGGGGAGCGAAGGAAAATCGGGCAACTCGCAAAGGCAAGCCTCAACGTTTGGAATCGGACTGAGCGCTACGATCCGGAGGGATTGAGAAATCCTGACGGGGAGCGGCAGTTCGAATTGCAGACGAAGAGTCCAGGGATTGGACTTGGCAACGGGCGTCAGGCATTGATCGCGCCCCGGGCGGACATAAAAAATCCAAACGGGGGCAGGAGCCTGAAGCTGAACGGGCCAGGGAGGATTTCGGGATCGCGCCGAAGATATAGGCCAGGAACTTTGACCCGTCCTCGGGGGTTCGCCGCAAGGTGGATCGTCGCTGACGGAGAGCGAAAGGCCGTATCGAGGGGCGGGTTTCTACCGGGACGGGACAGCGGACGCGCACCAGCGCTTCGATCCGAAGCCGTGTAATAGCGGCTACGGGGAGTTAAGGGCCAACGTCACGCCGTTACCGGATGCCATGTTCTAGTCGTGCATGCCGGCTGGAGAACGAGCTAACTAACGGGTCACTTGGAACCATTTTTCTTTGGTGCGGCCAATTTTGGGACGCTTCTTCGCGGCGCGAGGAACCCCTGCACCTCTCTGCCTCGGTCCTGGAGCAGCAAATCTTTTCGATGGTGCAACTTTCGCCAGACGATTGCGTGGCTGAATCAGCGGACGCCTTCTCGGCTCCGGAGGCGCCAGCGGCTTCTGGATGGGCACTTGAGCGAACGCAACGGCGGCCAAGGCGAATATCAGTAGCTTCATCCTGACAATTTGATCGGGTTTTTGCGCTTATCTTCTTAGATAGGAATGATCCTTGAAGCCCGATTCGCCGAGCCGCGTCTGCGCCGCGGCAAGTCCTTTGGAACCGTTCACAAAGAAGGTGGGACCAATATCCGCTGGGCTGGCGGGCGCTTCGTGATGCAGGACTTTGGAGAAGCGGAGGAGAGAAAGGAGTTCACCGGCGCCCGGCGTTCCTAAACTCGCTTCGCCGGTTCTACGACTGGCGGGCCCGGTGGGAGTTCCATCCGCACGCGGCGTCAGAGACGCAGATCTGGCAGTTCATCGCCAGCCAGCTGCGCTAGCTGCGCACTTGGTTGCTTGCCTGCGGCCGTTCTTCGGGGATGGGCGCGGGATCTGAATTCTTCCAGGCGTGCTTTTCCTTGCACGGACGGAAACTGGCGAAATTGCAGCGGCAGGCAGGGCAGCGGTAGGGCGTCGCCCCACAACGGAGCATGATCAGCGTCCAGCGCGGAGGATGGTAATACTGTTCGCTCCAGGTAGTCAATTCCTGGCGATAACAGCGCGGGCAGCGAGCATACTTCCATGCTCCCGAGGCCCAAACGCTGGTGGCCCAGCGATTTCTGCAACGCCGGCAGCGCAGCGGATAAATGCCGAAAAGGGCCTTGATTTCCTCGGAAAAGTCCTGTTTGTGTGAAACGCGCACGTCTCGGGTTCCGCACTTAGGACAAGAAAGTTGCATGAAACGTTTTGTGACGACTGTGTTTCCTAGATTATAGCTCCAACTTCGCGGCAGAACTAATCCTACAGAACTTTCTCCATTGCCCGTGCGTGGGCCGCCACATATGACCGGATGTATGCCGAGAACGCCTGCTGCAAGCGATCCCGAACCGCGTGTCCGCCCTTTATTTTCAACCCGTCGATCCAGCCGACGGGCATCAGGTCCCGCGTGGTCGATGTCACGAACACTTCATCGGCCGATTCCAGGTCCTCCGGTAGGATAGTTTTTTCGGAAACGATGATGCCCGGAACCTGGATTCTTTCCAACAGTAGCGCACGAGTCACGCCCGGAAGACAGCCGGCGGTCAGCGGCGGCGTGAACACATCCCTGCCCTTTACGATGAAAATATTGGCGGAGGTGCATTCAGCCACCTCCCCACGCTCATTCAGGAGCACCACTTCATCAAAGCCCTGCTCATGGGCGCGCTC
>Ga0075029_100001434_pt1 | contig 13717 bp, 14 predicted proteins | sample LitLauG_LLR_2013_FD_71391 | JGI IMG/M metagenome (GOLD analysis project Ga0075029, IMG submission 71391) | Freshwater sediment microbial communities from North America - Little Laurel Run_MetaG_LLR_2013 | ecosystem: Environmental > Aquatic > Freshwater > Creek > Sediment | place: USA...
CGCGCCATGAAGCAAGTATCGGCAAATCTTCCTTGGCCGCCAGACTGGACCGGCTTCCGCCTCCTGCTATTTGATCCCCATCCGGCAGCATCAGATCGCAGGCCAGGCAGACCTCCTGCAGGCCGCAGATCGAGCAGTGTGTCGAGATCCCGAGGACGTTTGCGGGCACCACATATCGCACCAGAGTCTGAGGTCTCTGTGCGCTTCCAAGGGCTTGTCTCGTTGCTTTCGATACCACCGTCACCCCCGATACTTCGCCACCATTCTCCCCTTTTGCCAGTGCCAAGCAGCGCGACCTACTGACGCTGATTTCAGCCACGAGTGCGTGGACATCGCCGCCTGACTGTGACATCCGATCGATCCATCCCGCTATCAGTCGGCCTGAAACATTCTTCGATGTTTCGGTGGGCGTTGCGACATGAGTGCGAAAACTGGTACCGTAAGTAGTTCGTAAACGCTTCTCATGTGTTGAGCGAGTGCACAGTCCCTCGATGCGCCGCCTGCTATTTGCGCTGCTGTTTCCGCTGCTGCTGATCGCGCAGCAAGGGGCGTTCGTCCACAGCCTGGCACACCTCCCAGGCAGCGCCAGCACGTCCAAGTCGCAGGATGATCGCCATGCGCCGAGCGACCAGTACTGCGAGAAGTGCTTCACCTTCGCCCACATTGGTGCGGCGGCCGGCCTGCCGGCCGCGTTGGCCGCCGTGTCGGACGGCACGTTCGAGGCGATCGGCTTCCGCTTGCCGATCGCGCCGCTACCGCAGGTTCAATCCCCCCGCAGCCGCGGGCCACCGTCTCTCCTCTGATCGCAGGCCGTCTGCCAGTCCGGCGTGTCCGCTTCGGTGGGATGCGCCGGCCCGCGGTTTTCGTTTGGAGGGGAGTTCGAAATGTCTCGATGCGCAGCATGCGTTGCATTGGGGGCGACGGCCGCCGTTGTGGCGGCGATGGCCTGCCTCTTGCCGCTATCGGCCCGCGCGGCCGGTGCCGATCCCACGTCCCAGAGCGATTCGCCTGGGGCCGCAACCTCGTCCGCAACGGATCAGGCGGCGCCCATGGCGGCGGCCGACGCCGGGCCGATCCAGCAGATCGAGGTCGTCGAAAAGGTGAAGCACCTGAACGAGGAGCGCACCGGGATCCAGACCCAGACCGGGGCCTCGGTCTACACGATCGATGAGTCGGCAATCAAGGCGGTCCCGGGCGGCGACAACACGCTGTTGAACCAGGTGATCCTGCAGGCGCCCGAAGTGGCTCAGGACTCGTTCGGACAGTTCCACATCCGCGGCGAGCACAACGGCCTGCAGTACCGGGTGAACGGAATCATCCTGCCGGAGGGGATCAGCGTGTTCGGCCAATCGCTCGATCCGCGCCTGATCTCCTCGATGAGCCTGATCACCGGGGCGCTGCCCGCCGAATACGGATTGCGCACGGCCGGCATCATCGACATCACCACCAAGAACGGCGCGCTCGCCCCCGGCGGATCGATCTCGATGTACGGTGGCAGCCACGGCACCTTGGAGCCGAGCTTCAATTACGCGGGATCCTCTGGCTCCTTCAACTACTTCGTGGTCGGCGACTACCTGCAAAACGGCCTGGGCATCGAATCGCCGGACGGCCGCTCCAACCCGATCCATGACGACACCAAGCAGTACCACGGATTCGCGTACCTCGAAGACGTGGTGGACGCGGACAACCGTATCGCGCTGACGGCCGGCACTGCGTCCGGATCGTTTCAGATCCCGAATCAGGCCAATCTGCCGGTGCCGTCATTGGCGATCTGCTCCGGGCCAACCGGGCCGGCCCCGTGCCCGTTGAACGTGAACGGCCAGACGTCCTATCCGAGCCAGAACCTGAACGAGAACCAGAGGGAGATCACCCAGTTCGGAATCCTGAGCTGGCAACACTCGGACGGGCCGCTGGACACGCACACGGCCCTGATCAGCCGCTACTCGAGCCTGACCTTCCAGCCCGATGCGCTCGGCGACCTGCTGTTCAACGGCATTTCGCAGCAGGCCTACAAGCGCAATACGGCGTTCGCGCTGCAATCGGACGGTGCGTACAAGCTAAGCAGCGCGCACACGATCAGGGCGGGCCTTTACCTGCAGGATGACCGCTCGATCAGCGACACGAGCTCGCTGGTGCTGCCGATCGACCCGACAACGGGCATGCAGACCAGCACCACGCCCTTCACCGTTGTCGACAACAGCGCCAAGACCGAGCGGATCGAGAGCGTCTATCTGCAGGACGAATACCGGCTGCTGCCGGACCTGACCGTCAATTACGGCGGCCGCTTCGACCATCTCACCGCCTTCACCAGCGGAGCCCAGTTCAGCCCTCGCCTGAACGTGGTCTGGCAGGCGCTGCCGGACACGACGGTGCACGGCGGCTACTCGCGCTACTTCTCGCCGCCGCCGTTCGAGCTGGTCGGATCCGAGACCGTCTCCAAGTTCGCCGGGACCTCGGCGGCGCCCGCGGTCACCCAGGCGGATACCCCGAAGGCCGAGCGAGCGAACTATTTCGACCTCGGGGTCCTGCAGAAGCTGACGAGCGCTTTTTCGGCCGGCGTCGACGCCTATCTGAAGCTGTCGCACGACCTGATCGACGAAGGACAGTTCGGTGCGCCGATCATCCTGACGCCGTTCAACTATCGCGACGGCCGGCAGTACGGGGTCGAACTGACGACGAATTACGCCGGCCAGGACCTGTCGGCGTATGCGAACCTCGCTTTCCAGGGGGCGAAGGGCAAAGATATCGAGTCGGCGCAGTTCAACTTCTCGCCGGACGACCTGAACTACATCGCCACGCATTACATCGACCTGGACCACGAGCAACGCGTCACGGGTTCCGCCGGCGCATCCTATCTCTGGGAGGGCACCCGCTTCAGCACGGATCTGCTGTTCGCCTCCGGCCTGCGGGCGAGCCTGACGTTGCCTGACGGATCCGTCATTCCGAACGGCACGCATCTGCCGTACTACACGCAGGTCAACGCCGGCGTCAGCCACGTGTTCCACCTGACCGGTGCCGGGACGCTGACCGCGCGTGCCGATGTGATCAACCTGTTCGATCGCGAGTACCAGATCCGCAACGGCACGGGCGTCGGGGTCGGCGCGCCGCAGTACGGGCCGCGTCGGGGCTATTTCTTCGGGCTCTCGAAGTCGATCTGAGTTAGCGGCCACCGACCCGACCTGATCGTGCATCAGGCACGCCATCGGTCGCCCTGAAGGGGAGTAGCGCTTTGATACTATACCCCCCTACGGTATTGGAAAGGGCGGCGAACGGATGGGTCACACGGTTCGGGAAAAAGCCAAGCTTCTGGGCCGCGTGCGTCGCATACGCGGCCAGGTCGAGGCATTGGAACGTGCGCTCGAGGTGGAGCGGGGCTGCACAGAAGTCCTTCACCAGATCGCCGCGGTGCGCGGGGCGATGAACGGCCTGATGGTCGAGGTCATCGAGGACCACATTTCAACCCATATCGCGGACCCAGACATCGGGAGCAATGCGGAGCGCAGGAAAGGCGCCGATGAGCTGATCGACGTGATCCGCGCGTATCTCAAATAGCTGAGAGCTGAGCGGTTCGGAATGAACACGGAACAGGAGCATTCGGCTGCGCCCAGACTGCCCGACCAAGCAGTTACGCGGAGCGCAGCCCCGGAGGCGCCGAGACCAACATCTGACGGGATAGTGGGCCCCGGCAACTGCGACCCCAGCAATCGCGAGCATGCTGCCGAGTGGCTGGAGATCGTCCGCATCACTTTCGTTGCGATTGCGGCAGCGGCCGTGTGGTTCCGATTGTGGGAGCCGTTTTCCGGCATAAGCGTCGTCGGCGTTGTCGGCCTTGTGATCGCCGGCTGGCCGATCTTCAAGGAAGCGATCGAGAACCTGTTCGCCAGGCGAATGACGATGGAGCTGTCGATGTCCATCGCCATCATCGCGGCCGCAGCGATTTCCGAATTCTTCACCGCGTTGGTCATCACCTTGTTCGTGCTGGTCGCGGAAGTGCTGGAGGATTTGACGGTATCCAGGGGTCGCCGGTCGATCCGGGATCTGCTGGATTTCCTGCCGCACACGGTTCTGGTCCGCCGTGCCGGGGCAGTCTGCGAACTGGACGCCGGCACGCTGGCCGTCGGCGACGCCGTACTCGTGAATCCGGGAGGGCGGATTCCAGTCGATGGCACAGTGATTGCCGGTCACTCGTTCGTCGATCAGGCACGCATAACCGGCGAATCGATGCCGTTGGAGAAGTCGGTTGGTGCCGGCGTTTTCGCCGGCTCGATCAACCAGTCCGGTGCGCTGGAAGTCCGCGCCGAGCGCATCGGCCGGGACACCAGCTACGGGAAGATCATCGAGGCGGTGGAACAGGCCGAGCGCTCGCGAGCTCCCGTGCAGCGTCTTGCCGACCGCCTGGCCGGCTACCTGGTCTACTTCGCGCTGGGCGCGGCCGCCTTGACCTACCTGGTCACCCGCGATATTCGCTCGACGATCTCGGTGATCATCGTGGCCGGAGCATGCGGGATTGCGGCGGGAACGCCTCTCGCCATTCTGGGAGCCATCGGCCGCGCCGCGCGCGCCGGCGCCATCGTGAAGGGCGGGCTGTTCCTCGAGCAACTCGGACGGATCGATACCGTTGTCTTCGACAAGACGGGGACCCTCACCTATGGAACACCGGAAGTTCGTACGTTGATTTGCCTTGGCGGCGTGGATCGCACGGTGTTGCTAGAGGCGGCCGCATCGGCTGAGTCGCGCTCGGAGCACCCGCTGGGCAAGACCATCATCGCTTACGCTCGAGGGCTGGGACCCCCGTTGAAAGAACCCGAGCGGTTCGGGTACAAACCGGGTCGCGGCATCGACGCCACCGTGGACGGCGATCAGGTCCTTGTCGGCAATCTGGCGTTGATGCGCGACCACGGGATCGCGGTGCCACCCCATTTGTTGGCCGACCAGAGCGGCGCATCCGAAGTACTCGTGGCGCGTGCGGGTGTCTTACTGGGCGCCATCGTCATTGCGGATATCGTGCGTCCGGAAGCTCGCCAGGCCATTGCGACGATCCAGGCTCTCGGGATCAGAACCATCTTACTGACCGGCGACACCAAGGCGGTTGCGGAAGGGGTTGCCAGGCAGCTGGGCGTCGCCGAGGTCGAGGCGGACCTCTTGCCCGAGGACAAGCGTCTGAGGGTGCAGCAGATGGTTGCCGAAGGGCGCACCGTGGCGATGGTTGGTGATGGCGTCAACGACGCGCCGGCGCTGGTAGAAGCCCAAATCGGCGTCGCAATGGGATCGGGAACCGACGTGGCACGCGAAAGTGCAGACGTGGTCCTGCTAGGCAACGACTTGTTGAAGTTCGCCGAAACACTGAAGATTGCCCGTCGCACCCGGCGCATCATTTGGGCGAACTTTGCCGGAACCATTGGGGTGGATGCCCTTGGCATCACACTGGCCGCATGTGGCCTGCTAAGTCCGTTGCTCGCCGCGTTCATTCATGTGGTTTCGGAAATGGCGTTCATTCTGAACTCGGCACGCCTGCTCCCATCTCGTGCCGGGAGGGCCCGGGAATTGCGGCCCGTGTATTCCACAGGTCTCACCGCTCCGGCATCGTAGGCGGATGGAACAACCATCACACGTCGCTGTAGAGCCATACACGGACTTGCACTGAATGGTCGCCAGGTCGCCCGAAGGGGTGCTGGCACGTGGGGGAAGGTTGGGCAGAACGGAGACCTATGCATCGCATTCCGCGAGCGCTGGCGCGGCTTGACAGAAGAGTCCGTCTCCGGCTTCCGGCGCCCGCAGCCCGTGCGAATCAACTACGCGTCAACCCCATCGCACTCCTTGGCACAGGCCGCGCAGGATTCCGCGCAGCCCTTGCGCGCCTGCTGCTCCTTTTCGTGCTTGCGGCATTTTTTCTCGCAGTCCCTGCAGATCTCCTGAGCGAGAGTTGCGTACTTCTTCTGGTACCTGAATTCTGCTCAGCCAGACTTTCGAGCCACTGCGGTCCCGTCCCACGAGGCGAGCAGATCGTCGATCTCGCGGCTACCTGCACGCTATCCACGTTCCGACCCAGCACGCCCGCCAGCCACTGTCCTGCTTAGGTGCGCTTGCGCACCCAATCAGGAACAATGCCGCGATCGCCACGACCGCATATCTACTCATCATCCGTTTCCGGTTTCTGACGAGGGCTGCGAATTAGAAATCATATGCGACCTGGAATTTCCATATGACCGGTGCCGTCAACTGCCCCACGTTGCCGGAAGCTGGGACGTCGGTCTTGACGTATTGAAGCACCGGCACCTCCGCGTCCAGGAAGATACGTGTCTTATCGATCCGGACATTGACCCCCGGCGCGACCAGCAGTCGGCGATAGCCGCTGTTCAGCGAAGCGGCCATGCCGCTGTCCCGCACGCGCCAGCTGCCTAGCAGTTGCAGTACTGGAGCCACCCTGCTGAATGGGCCGGCCTGGCCGAAATCGTAGGTCAGGCCCGTGCCGACATCTGCTTCGCTCCCCGGACGATAGCTGCCGGTGGCGCCATCCCGGGTGAACACCGCGATGTCGTAGCGCCCCTGCGCGAAGTAGGCCAGCCGGTTGTTGGAACCCAGGCCCCCGACGTGGTAGCCGCCGAGCAGCAGGTCGGTGCTCCCGGTGCCAGGCAGCGAATCCCGGTCGTATGAATGCCCGCCTGTGGTGCTGTTCGGATTGCTCGCGGGCAGCCCGTTGGGCGGAACATACGGACCCGTGTAGTCGCCGGTCGGAAGCTTGATGCCGAAGGTCACCCCGGTGGACATGTCCGGCGAGAAGCCGGCGTAAATGCCCTGTATCTCCATGTCGCCGAGGGCCGTGAGCTTCGACGTGCCGATCGATCCGGCCGGAAACGCGGTGCCGTCGCCGGTCGTGCTGAATGTGCGATCGAAGATCGGCACCTCCACCATCAGGCCCCACTTGTTATTAAACATGTACTGGCCGCCGAGCGTGAAGAACCAGGTCTTGATCTTCTTGTCCTGGTTGTCCGCCGCCGGCGCGCTGGAGGCACCCTCCCAGTTCTTGTCCTGGTTCATGTAATTCACCCGGAACCACGCCGACCAGCCGCTGTCGGACATGTTGGGAAACGCCGCGTTGGCGCCGACGTCGAACATGCCGCAGCCGCACGCGCAGGCCCAGCTCAGGGACGGGGCAACGCCCAGGCACAGCAACGCGAGCCACCGGCGACCGTCGAAAATGCGGTTCGCAAACTGCCTCGGCACGCCACGGTGCACCGGCTCACGGTCGTCTGCTACGTCTTCTGTTACGTCTTCAGAGCGAAACGTCATGGAACCGCCTCCCCGGCAGTGGACGGCCCGATTGTCCCGGTCAAGCGCGATCCAGGCGATGCGACAATTTGTCGCACCCCCGGGCGCTTCATCCTGCGGCCGGACAAACTCATAATCGTCCCGATGTCAGCCGCCTCCCGCGGCAAGAGATCGACCTTTTCGGGGAGAGGGAATGTTCAAGTCCGCCATCCGCACTTTGCTGCTTCTGACCTTGCTGGATGGCGTCGCGAGCGCGATGGCACAGGTCGTCGTCACCGAACCATGGGTCAGAGGTACCGTCGAAGGGCAAGCATCGACCGGCGCGTACATGACACTTAAGAGCGCACACGATGTGACGCTGGTGGGCGCATCGTCCGACGTTGCGGGCCACACTTCAATCCATCAAATGCAGATGCACGGCGACATGATGATGATGCGTCCAGTCGAACGCGTGCAGATCCATGCGGGCCACGCGTTCGTGCTGGAAGAGGGGCACTACCACCTGATGCTGGATGATCTGAAGCGGCGCCTGAACGTCGGCGACCAGGTCGGCCTGGACCTCCAGTTCCTGGACGCAGATGGAACCAAGCAGGTCGTCCACGTGGTGGCCCGGGTACGCGAGCTGGCCGCGCACGACTCGCCGCACATGCACTCCGGAATGGGACATGAGTGAGCCCAAGCGGGAAGGGCGGGACAGGCTTTTCGCCGTTGCCGTGCCGCTGGTGGCCGTCGCGGCGATTGCGGCCCTTGCCGCGCTTACTCCAGCGCTGAGCTGGCTTGGCTCCGACCGTGCGGCTCATTTTCATGGCCGAGATGTCACCGGACAGAACTGGGGCGCACAGTTCACACTAACGGATCCGGCGGGACACCGGGTCTCGCTAGCCGACGAGAAAGGCAAGGCTGTGCTGCTTGCCTTCGGATATACGCATTGCCCGGACGCGTGCCCCACGACCTTGGCCCGTCTGGCCGAGGTGCGACATCTGTTAGGCGGGGACGCGCCGCGGGTGCAGGTGCTTTTCGTCACGGTCGACCCGGAACGGGATAAGGGACCGATACTCGGCCGCTACGTGTCGGCATTCGATCCGACCTTCATCGGGCTCAGCGGAAGTGAAGACGAGACCGATGCCGTGGCGACTGCGTTTCACGCTGACTATGGAATCACGAAATACCAGGGGGAAATCCTGGTCGAGCACTCCGTCGATACCTACCTGATCGACCCCTCGGGCCGCACTCGAGACGTGATCCCCTACTCGCTGGCGGCGCGTGAGGTTGCCGACGACGTGCGATTGGTGCTGGACGGGTCGAGCAGCTGATGGCCCAGCAACCGGTGTTCGCGGACAGACGGCCTTAGAACCGCGCCGTTGCCGTCGCTCGCAACCATGCCAGGACCGGCTGGCGGGCTGAGACCTTGACGTACGGACCGTCGCGCGAGACAGTGATGTCATCGACATTGACCGGATACTGTTCCAACCGAATGGCTGATTTGGCAGCGATCCAAAGCCCGACCGCACCGCCGCTCCTGACCTCGAAAGACGCCGCATTCGGCATGCGACGTCTGATCGCTATGCGCTGGATCGCGATCGCGATTCAGCTCGCCTTTGTATTTGTTGCATCGGCCTTCTTCGATGCTCCGATCTCCCTTCCACCGGTTCTCGCGATTTGCGCAGTGCAGGCCGTCCTCAGTCTCCCCGCCCTGTGGTGGCGAGTTACGACGAAAGCGCCCGAGCCACTTGCCGCGTTTGCGCAGATACTGATCGACATTCTTGCTCTCACCGGAATCGCCTACTTCGCTGGCGGTGCGTCCAGCCCGCTGATCTCCCTTTATCTGCCATTGATCGCCGTCGCCGCGACGATCCTGCCGCCCCGCCACGCTTCCGTGCTCGCGGCGATCTCAATCGCCTGCTACTCCTTGGTGAGCCTGGTGCATGCGCCGGCCCACATACACGATCCAGCGCAGGCGTTCCGCAGTCATCTGATCGGCATGTGGGTCATCTTTGTCTGCTCCGCGCTCACCATTTCCTGGTTCGTGGTCCGTCTGAATGCGACGATTCGAAGTCGCGACGCAGCGCTCGCCGCGGCCCGGGAAACGGCGCTTCGCAACGAGCGCGTGGTTGCGCTCGGCAACCTCGCGGCCGGAGCAGCGCACGAGCTCGGAACACCGCTCGCGACGATGGCCGTCGTGGTGGGCGAACTGGCCGCCGATTCCTCTCTGTCGCCGCAGCTGAAATCCGACGTCGAGGTCGCGCTTGCCCAGGTGCGGGAATGCAAGCGGATCATCACGCGGCTTGCAGCGCGCGCCGGCAGTTCGCGCGCGGAAGCCGTGCACCCGGTGTCTGCTGATGTCTGGATCGAGCAGCTGGTCGAGCGCTGGCGCCGGCAGCGCCCTCAGGTCATACCCGACGTCAAGCTCGAGGGTGCGATCCCCGGACCGCGCATCGCCGCCGACGTAACACTCGAGCAGGCCCTTTTGAATCTCTTCAACAATGCAGCGGACGCGAGCCCTGGTCAGGTCGGGATCCGCGCCGGCTGGGACTCGCAGCATGTGCAGGTGGATGTGCTGGACCGCGGCAAAGGCATCCCACCGGAGATATCCGGCCGACTCGGGCGGGACCTGGTGTCGACGCGTGATGAAGGCGCCGGTATGGGGGTCGTGCTGGCCCTGTCGGCGGTCGAGCAAAGCGGCGGCACCCTGTCGATCACGAACCGCGCGGACGGCGGCACGCTTGCGAAAGTGCTCTTGCCGTTGACCTCCATTGGTGCGGGCGTGGCGCATGACCGCTGAGAGCGAGCCCGCGGCCGCGAGGGACAGTGGCTGGGGCGACCTGCTGCTCGTCGACGACGATGCCGTTTTTGCGCGCGTGCTCGGGCGTGCCCTGAATGCACGCGGGTTCACCGTGCATTCGGCCGCTTCCTCCGGCGAGGCAATCGCGCAGCTGGATCCGGACGGCGGCCTTCGCCCCGATTTCGCGATACTGGATCTGAATCTCGGCGGCAGCTCGGGCCTGAAGTTGATCGGAGCGGTTCGACAGGTCAGTCCCGACTGCCGCATCGTTGTTCTGACGGGATACGCCAGCATCTCGACCGCGGTAGACGCGATCAAGCTGGGCGCGGACCAATATCTGGCGAAGCCGGTCGAGGTCGATGCGATCGTCCGCTCGCTCACCGACGCTCAGCCACCGGACGATGACGATGCCGGCGAAGGCACCCTGTCGGTGTCACGCCTCGAATGGGAGCATATTCAGCGCGTGCTGGCTGAAAACGGCGGCAACATTTCAGCGACCGCACGGGCGCTCAAGATGCATCGTCGCACGCTACAGCGAAAGCTGGCCAAGCGGCCCGTCCGCGAGTGACGGCTGGCGCGATAACACCCAGTGCGGCAATCGGTCGCATTGTGTGCGCTCGAGATCGTGCCAGACTCCATCGCATCGAAGTAAGGCGCGACTAGGAAGGCCTATGAATCTGATGAAACCTGCAATTCCGGACCGTCCTCGCGCATCCAAGGCCTATGTGGCGCTCGCCGGCGTGGCTAGGCCGACCAATTGCCGCTCTGTGAACTTAGCTGAGGCCATGGTGGAGTGCCCGCTCGACCCAGCAAATCCCGAAATCCGATCGCTTCCGATCAATGCGCTCGCGATCGCCCTGGCGCTGAAGGCGAGTATTTCCGACCTAACTGCGAATCACACCTGAAATTTGGCGCCGTATTGGCGCGAGAGGCGCGGGAGTGCGCTCCCGTGTCGGATCCGAATCCGGCTGCATGGACGCCTGGCGGCGCTCGGGCCTGCTATTGTTAGTAGGCGAAATCGCGTTAGTAACCGGAGAAGCGCATGAAGTCTCTGCCTATCGTCGCCTGGGCGTTGTTCCTTGGTGCATGTTCTGAGGCTCCGGTCATGCGGAGTTCGTTTGACTACAGTAGCTCGTTCAATGGCTACACCTATCAGTCCGCGCCGACGAGTATTGACGATCCGCGCATGAGACAACCCAGCTTCTACATGGACGGAAACGACTCGATTCCGTGGCTAAAAGTGGTTCCGCAAAGCAACAGATAACTCGTGGCCACCTCCTGACGACGATCGGGAAACCGGCGCCGAGCAGGTTCGGCCGACAGGATTCCACCGATGGGAGCTGCAGCGACACGATGAAGCTCATAACGGCCATCATCAAGCCGTTCAGAGTCGACGAGGTGCGCGAGGCCCTGGCCGCAGTTGGTGTGCAAGGCCTCACGATCACGGACGTGAAGGGCTTCGGTCGCCAAAAAGGTCATACGGAACTTTATCGGGGAGCCGATTATCTTGTGGACTTCTTGCCTAAAGTCAAAATGGAAGCGGCCGTTGCCGACGAACTGCTCGATCAGGCAATCGGCGCGATCGTGCATGCTGCACGGACCGGAAAAATCGGCGACGGCAAGATCTTCGTGCGCAACATCGAAAAGGTGCTTCGGATCCGCACGGGCGAAACCGGAATAGCCGCCCTCTAATTTCATGCAATCCTGCCGGAGCAGGGGGGAGCGCCGCGCAGATCGAATGGGCCACCGGACATAAACCGTTCGCGCACTGCTGGTTCGATTCCGGCGCGTCGACTCGCAATCACGACGGCCCCGATTGCCGAAAGCAGCGGCCTCCTGCGGCCTCCTGCGGCAGGCTGCGCGAGGTGATTTCGCTTGTATTCGACTGAGGCCAACACTGGTGGCGTCGCCGTCGCGTTGCGCCCGGTAGTGGCCCGGCTAACGGACGCGCCGACCGATCGTCATGTAAGTCTGACCGACCGCCAAAGCCGGCAAAGGCGGAACTATGGATCCGTTCGACCTACGTTCATAACCGGCATCATTGTCGGTCGGTACCTATCCGGACCCGTTGCGGCAATTCGCGGCGCGTTCTACGCTGGCATCGATTCAGCCCGATTCGGCCGGCCGGCTCGTTCCGGAGAAAGTCCGCGACGAGCTGGCCGCTCGCGCGGCTCTGAAAGGCAAGTCGATGCAGGAGTTCCTTCGGGCGGAACTGGGGGCGCGTGGCTGCGCATCCGTCGAAGCGCAGGCAGCCCTAAAATGACGATTTTGTAGGTACGCGACTTGGTCTGACCATTGAACCATGGTTTGGTCCGCGAGCCGTCTTCCCTTGTTGGGCGCTCTCTTTGCGGGGGGCCTTGTAGCGTTGTCTTGGATGAGGTCGACGAACGCCCAGGAAAACGCTGCGCGTGCGACGGCCGGCGCGGAGCAGGTCATCATCACGAGCACGCGACCTGCAACGAGCGATAAGGAAATGACTAAGTTGGTCGAGGCGGCGTTGGACGCCAACCGGTATTTGGATGCTTCGCGCGTAACTGTCACGACCGAGAACGGTGTCGTGAAACTGGATGGGATCGTTGGCGACGTATCGGACCTGATAGCAGCAATCCGCATCAGCAGTCGAGTTGCCTCTGCTAACGGTGCCAAGCGTGTCGAAGAAAGCCTCGACATGCCAGACTTCGACTGCGGTCCCTAATTCGCGCTGGTGATCGCCTGTGTCGCCTGCCCGTTCGGAAGCACAATGCGGGCGAGCAGACCAGGGGCGGCGTCCTCGAGGTCAGTGCGAACGTTAGTCCGCTGCGTAGAACCACGTGCACTGAATCAGGTCATTTACCACCTCGTAAACGACGGCCACTTCGAATGGCTGGTCCCTTACACCCGAAATGCGCAAATGGTCGATGACCCTGTTTCCAACAACCATGCGGTTCACGAGTTCGGCGTGTAAGCCTTCCTTGTTGAACCGTTGGGTCGCGTAAAAATCGCCGAAGGCCACCTTGCCGGCCATCACAGGTTCTACGATAGGCGGGCGAAAGACGCGAATGTTCTCGCTATACATGGCCAGAAAGGCGCCGATGTCGCGGGCGTTATAGGCGTCGAGTCGACGTTGCACGATTGTTTCGGGATTCATCAGCGCGTCTCCTCGTTCGCTTGCGCGCCGCTTAGCGGTAAGCCCTCGGGCCTCGTCACTGAGCGCACGAGTAATTATCGAGCCACGTTCACAAGCGTGGAGCAACGTTTTGCCTGCATGTGGGCCTTCGGGATCGCTGAAGTCCGGAGTGGGTCGGGTCTGCAAAAGTGCAGTCGCTGTCGGGGGGCCGCTGGTCGTTCCAGTACTCGATGTCGAGCAGCCGCCGCAGCGAGCCGCATTGCGGGTGGTGGCAAAATCGACGGCAAGCAAGAGTTTTAGATTATCGCAGGGCCATGCTCCATGAAGGCGTCCATTCAAGCTATCGCCTGGACCATTGAAATCGTAGCGTTCATAACCGCCGTCATTGTCGGTCGGTACCTATGGCGCCTCGGTAAGCGTGCGGCAGTGAAAGACGGTCAGCCGACCAAAGACCCGCAACCATGACGGGCGGAAAGGCCGCCCACTGGGTTTCCCCGGATTCGACGGACACACTGCCAACCCCACTTTGCATTTTGAACGGCCGGTTCCGAAGAGCCTCG
>Ga0075029_100001435_pt1 | contig 13714 bp, 17 predicted proteins | sample LitLauG_LLR_2013_FD_71391 | JGI IMG/M metagenome (GOLD analysis project Ga0075029, IMG submission 71391) | Freshwater sediment microbial communities from North America - Little Laurel Run_MetaG_LLR_2013 | ecosystem: Environmental > Aquatic > Freshwater > Creek > Sediment | place: USA...
GCAGCAGCGTGTCATGAAGATCATGGCTGACGAGCGGCTCGATGCCATCGTCTTCCCGCATCAAAAGCGGTTGGTGGTACCCATCGGTGAGACCCAGGTGGAACGCAATGGCAGTCTTGCATCGGCAACCGGCTTTCCTTCCATTGTCGTGCCCGGCGGCTTTTCCTCGGCCACTGCGACGGCCCCGCTCGGCGTACCGGTGGGCATGGAATTCATGGGCAGACCTTGGTCGGAGAAAGTGCTCATTGAGATCGCGTACGGCTACGAGCAAGCAACCAAGCACCGCCGGCCTCCAGCCTCGGCGCCGCCATTGGAAGCGACTGCGCGGTAACGGGGAGCGGGGCGGGCGGAGCGAGAGGGCGCGATGCGCGGAGGTTATGTGGTGGCCTCGTGTTCGAGTTCTTCGAGTTCCGCCATTCCCAAGGCAATCTCGCGTTTGAGTGCATCGAGCTGCTGCCATCGCTCTCCTGCTCGTTCAACCGTCGACGGCAGAGCACTGCGCTCGCCGACTCGGGCGAGGTAACTCGCCTTAGCGGCGACCGACGCGCTCAAGGCGGCGCGATAGTGATGCTCGAGTTGCCGTAATCGCCCTTCGATGTCCATTGGTCAAATCGACAACAAGCGCTCAAAAAAGGAGCGATAGCGTTGAAATGCCAGTCGGCGATTCTCAGTCGATGACCTGTCGGTCTGATTGGTCTCACCTTCAAGCTCTGCGCGTTGCTCGGAGAACGAATCCGACAAACACTTGATGACCTGGGCTACGAGGTCGTCGCCCGCGCGGACAGCTCCCCCTGGGTCATCGACAAACCCTCTTTGAATGACATCCCAGCGGGAGCGGAAATCGGTCATCGCGTGCTCGGTAAAGAGCGGCGCGAGAGCGTACTCGGATGTCGTTTTAGTCACGCCGTCGGTTTTCATCGTCAAGAGTGGGCGATCGGCTTCCTGTGCCAAGGGCGGCGGTGTATTCGCGGAAACGGTCCGGTCCGCAATGCTCATCTGTCCCGGCTCGCCGTTCAATGGGGCGCTCATGAATGCACCGGAACGCTGCCGACTAGCACTGCTGGTGTTGTTGATGGTTTGGTTGGCGCAACGCCGAGTAGTTCATCGAACAACGTGCGGTAGTGGACAACGGCCTTGCGCAGCTCTTCGGTGTCTGCCTCGCCGCGGGCATCGCGAACGGCAATGGCTTGCGCCGCTCTTCGGTGTCTGCCTCGCCGCGGGCATCGCGAACGGCAATGGCTTGCGCCGCGCGATAGGTTGAGACGACTCCCGGGTGGTCGACAGAGATATCGGCCGCCCTGAGCTCAAAATCACCCATGGGATAGCCAAGTTTTTCCATCAGTTCTCGTACCAACAGGTCCGCCTCGGTCACAACGCCCTTCGGATTGTCGATAAAGCGGCCCTGCAACGTGTTCCAACTTTGGGAGAATCTAACAGCATCCGCCGCTGTCAGGGGGGTGATTGTCAGACGGGCGACGCGTTGTTGACGTTTTGTGAGCTCTGCTTCGGCCTTGGCGCGCCCACCGAGCTCATTCACCGCGCGATCGTATTCGGGTCCGAAGCGCCGTTTGAGATGGACGGATTTTTGCCGTTGAATGACGATCCATGCCACGACAGCCATCGCAACGGCGATCAGGACGACGACGAGAATGAGTGTGTTCGTGGGTAATGTAGCCATGATGTTTCCTGTGTAACGGTAGACGCGCCCAATTTAAGTGACTGGGGAGCAACTCGAAAAGAGTCAACTGTGTGTGAGACCGACAAGGGCGCTGTCACAAGCGACAGTCGATGAATGCTGTATACCGAGGCTAACCCGATCTCATCCTCCCGTCTGTACGCTGGCGCGCACGTCGCCAATTTCAAGGGTAGTCTTCGCCCCAGCGCTACGATGCTAAACTGCTTATCATGCGAAGTTCGATGCGAGCCCTACTTTTCGCGCTTGTCGTCATGGTGGCGAGCTGTGTATCAGCTTCGGAAATCCAGCCCATCGGCGATGGTCGCTACACGATTAGCGGGGAGGCTAGCGGCGGATCGAATGCCGGGAAAGAGACTACGGAAGCGACCAAAGCAGCCAGCGCCTATTGCGCGAAACAATCAAAACGAATGGTGCTTCAAAATGTGGAAAAGGCCGGCAAAGCGGTAAAATCCGAGGAAAATGTCAGCCTCATATTCACTTGCGAGTAAGCGTGAATGAATCCAGAAACGGACATCAGCATCAACGGCACTCCCTATCAGCGGCGTGCGGTGCGCTACTCCTACGCGCTTACCCCGAAGGGTGAAGCCGGATGCCTTTTCGACGTGATAGTGGTGAGCGACGGGATTCTCGCGTTCTGACTCAATGTCAGATCGCCCGCATCAGCCCCACGCGAATTTAAGGTACGATTCCGGCATGCGTTTATCATGCCTAGACCGCGCAACCGTCGTTTTCAGCCTGTCGGTCGGGGCCGCGTTAGCGGCGCCTACGAGCAGCGCTCCCGCCACCCCAGTTCCGGATTCGCGCCTGTCAGTCTTGAGTGCGGAACAAGTGATCCAGATCCTGGATGAGACGGTCGATTGGTATCGAACCCTAGGCACACAACAGCAGAATGCTACACAACCTAGCGATTTGTTGATTCTATATGCGAATCGACAGACGGCGGACCAAGTCGTTAGTTTGGCGATAGAGCTTGCGCGGGCCAATGCTGAACTTCTCAGCAGCGAAGCTAGTGCCGGTCAAGGCGCCGCAGATGCTTCTTCCCCCCAATCGATCGGTCGTCAGCAATTACAGTTGGATTCACAGCGTGCATCGATTCAAGAGGAAATAACCGCTCTAAAAGAGTCGCGCGCCACTTCAAAGGGCAAACAGGACGTCCCCGCCAAGCTGATTGAACTGCAGGGCGAGCTCGCAATGCTCGCGGCGAGGAGAAATCTGCTCGACACCATGACGGGGTTCACTGAACAGAATAGTCCGCAACAAGCAAGCGTTGGCACACTCAAAACCCATATCGATGCCATTGCCGCGACGTTGCCGACTTTGAACGTAACTCCCGGTTCCGCGTCCGCCCCCGGCGCAGCGCAAACGAGTGCGGCGTCAGCAGGGACGCTTCTCAGCGCTAACGAGTCGAAAATGGCTGCAACGCGTCCCGGGATATGGGACCTTGGCGTTACAGCAATAAACCTGCATCGAAAAATCGACTCGATTGATCTCGTCGATAGGCGCACCGAGCTACTAGCCAAGACATTGCTTAACGTGAGCGATTTACCTCTTAAACAATTGAAATCATATTCTGCGCGCAGCGACGCGCTTGCCCTGCAGGCTGACCATGCCAATGGCGCGACGCTGCTGGCTCTTCGAGGCGAATTCGATACGCTTGCGTGGCTCGTCAAGCAGACTTCGGAGATTCTCCTGCCGTTGAGCAAGGAGCAGGTTCTGCTTGCACAATACCGGCACAACTTACGTAACTGGCGGGAAGCCACTCAACGCCAATACCACGAAGCCTTAAGAGCACTTGGAATTCGCCTTGGCATCTTGGCGGGTATTTTGGCCGCTGTGTTCGTTCTCTCTGAGGTTTGGCGGCGTGGCGTGGTTCGTTATGCCCACAAGGCCCGGCGCCGGTATCAGCTGCTTTTGATTCGCAAGATAGTGACGTGGACCGCGGTGATTGCCATTGTAGGCTTAAGCTTCGCCACGGAAATCAGTACTTTCGCCACTTTCGCCGGGTTGCTTACCGCCGGCGTGGCAGTGGCCATGCAAAGCGTCTTAGTGTCGATAGTGGGCTATTTTTTCCTCATCGGTAAATATGGCATTCGCGTCGGCGACCGCATACAGATCGGCACTGTCGTAGGGGAAGTCATCGACATTGGATTGGTGCGTATGCACCTGATGGAACTGCACTCGGACGGCCCACTAGGGCCGACTGGACGCGTGGTGGCCTTCGCGAATCTCATCGTGTTCCAAGCATCAGGCGGACTATTTAAGCAGATTCCGGGTGTAAACCTATCCTGGCACGAGAACACCGTGGTATTGCCTGCCGTCAGCGACTATGCGGCCTTAAAGACGCAAATGTTAACTGCGATCAGCCGAGTCATCGAGGAGTACCGCGACGAATTTGTGCGGCAGGCGAACGCGATCAAGGAATCCACAGCCGCAATTTCGGTCAACGACACGTTGCCGCAGGTTCAGATGCGTCTGGCGAGCGGCCGGATGGAGGCGCTGATCCGGTACCCGGTAAGCCTTAAACACGCTGCTGAAATCGATGAACGCGTCTCGGAAGCAGCGCTCAAGGTTCTCGCGGCGAGTGGCGACGGCTCATCGGCGAAGTGACACGGGACAAGCTTGATTGAGCGATACCCATTGCCCGTTCTGACTCAATGTCGGAATGCCGGCGCGAACGCCAGACCACGGAAGGTCTGGCTGGTACACCGCGAGGCCAGGGAGGGCGAAGCGAGCGGCCGTCGAACCGGGATGGCGTGGAGCATCAGACTGAGCCCCAAAGGACGCAGGATGCGGCGATATAACCGCACCGGGCATACTTCTCCCCTACGGACAGTTTAAGGATCTTGGTTTGCCATGATTCTGCGGGTTTTTATCGATGAAACATCGTCTCACGGCGATGCTGCCGCGCCGTTGATGTTGTCGGGGTGCGTTTCGAGCATGCTTAGGTGGTCGCGCTTCGATAAAAAGTGGCAGTCGATACTCAAGAAAAATGGGCTCAGATACATCCGCCATCACGACATTTTGCATGGAAGGGGTGAATTCGAAGTCACGCCTTTGACTCGCCGGCCTATTAACCGGCTCCGCGAGGTACGAGCGGAGACGAGAGTGTTTTTTTCATCGGTTGTCAATTTCGGCCAGTCTCAATCGTTGACAATGGGTAGACAGACCGAAAGGAAGTAACCCATGAAATTCATGATGCTGATGATTCCCGCAGTTTACCAAGGGGGCAAACCGGCGTCGGGCTTTACGCCCGATCCGAAAAAAGTAGAAGAGATGGACCGGTTCAACAAAGAATTGGGCAAAGCGTTCACCGTTGAATCGCTCAACGGCCTGCATCCGCAGGCGATGGGAGCGCGCGTGTCGTTCGCCAAGGGCAACGCCTCCGTGACCGACGGACCGTTCATCGAAACGAAAGAAGTGTTGGGCGGTTACTGGCTGGTGGAGGCGCCATCTAAGGACGAAGTGGTGAAATGGGCGCAGCGCTGCCCGGCGGACGAAGGCGATACCATTGAGATCCGGCAAGTCTTTGGACCCGAAGCCTTCACGAAATAGGTTGGAGAGAGAAGCTTCAGAATAGGGGGACGCCGCTGGGCGGTTACTTGGCCTTCGGGCCGCCGCCGCGGGCGTAGCCGCCAAGCTAAGAGGGTCGCCAAGGGGTGATGTGATTGGAGTCGAGATATTCAAGCGCAATTTGCGACAGGGATGTCGCAACGGATCGAAGGACGCTTGGTCCGAGATCCGGAAGGCGAGTTAGAGTCACGCCTCTAACTCGCCGTGTCGAGCGAGGGCAGGAGCCCGATCGGCTCGACCAGACGATGATTACGGAAGAACGACCGCAGCTCATCCACGAAGAGTTCCGGCTGCTCGAAGGCAGCGAAGTGGCCGCCCCTCGGCATTTCGTTCCAGTGGGTAATGTTCCTGAAGTGCGGCTCCATCCATCTTCGTACGGGGGTGATGATCTCCTTGGGAAACACCGCCACACCCGTTGGCACATCGACCGGAAGTTCCGCCCCGCCCTTCCCGAAGCTTTCCCAGTAGAGCCTGGCCGAGGAAGTCGCCGACGCCGTCACCCAGTACAGCATGACGTTGTCTAAGAGTTCGTCGCGACTCAAGATGTTCTCGGGATGGCCATCGCAGTCGGTCCAGGCCCAGAACTTTTCCAGGATCCACGCCGCTTGCCCCGCGGGCGAGTCGCTTAGACCGTAGCCTAAGGTCTGGGGGCGGGTTGCCTGTTGCGTCGAGTAGCCGGAATCCCAGCGGCGGTAGTGTTCCAATCCTTTAAGGGCCCGCTGCTCCTCAGCGGTCGGTTCGCCCTCGACCCGAGGTCTTGCGCCCATGGCCAGCGTGATATGAATGCAGGCGCAATGCGCTGGATCGAGCGCACCTAAGCTTGCGGTCACGGCCGATCCCCAGTCCCCTCCCTGGGCGCCGTAGCGCTCATACCCAAGGCGAGCCATCAAGGCCATCCAAGCTTGCGCAATGCGCTGCACTCCCCAGCCGCTCGTCTTTGGCTTGGCCGAAAACGCGAAGCCCGGCAGAGAAGGACAGACGACGTGAAATGCGTCGGCAGCGCTGCCGCCGAAGCGGGTCGGATCGGTGAGCGGCTCGATCACCTTGTGGAATTCAACCACCGAACCCGGCCAGCCGTGCGTGATGAGGAGCGGCATCGCTCCGGCCTCAGGCGAGCGTGCATGAATGAAATGCACATCGAGGCTGTCGATCTCGGTGATAAATTGGCTGAATCTATTCAGTGCCGTCTCGCGGCGACGCCAGTCATAGAGTTCGGCCCAGTAGCGGCACATATCCTGGACCCAGGCGAGCGGGACGCCTTGACTCCAGTCATCGACCAACTCGACTTCCGGCCAGCGAGTGTTGCGCAGACGCGCTTGCAATTCTGCGAGCACATCGTCGGCAACGGCGATACGAAACGGTCTGATCTCAGCAGTCATGACCGGCCCTGATAAAACAAGAGAGACACAGTATGCGCCCGCCGCCTATCTGAAGCGAAGGACCGCAGTCGGCATGCCGGACACTTAACCGGCTCCGCGACGTTAGGAGCGGAGCCCAGCCTTAATCACGGGCAACTTAAAATGAAACGTCGTACCACGGATCGGATTATTGACCGCCCACAGCTTTCCACCGTGGGCGGTGATAATCGTTCGGCAGACGGATAATCCTAAGCCCATTCCATTGGGCTTTTCTGTGAAAAAAGGCTCAAAGACTTGTTCCAGCTTGCCATCGGCGATGCCCGGTCCGTTATCGGTAATCGAGATCAATACAAAACCATCGCCTTCCAATTGTGTGCGCAGCGTCAGACGTCGATCTTCGCTGGGCATAGTGGCCATCGCGTCGCAGGCGTTCGTGATCAGGTTAATGAGTACCTGCAGGATGCTGACTCGATCCGCCTGGATATGCGGCAGGTTCGGGGTTAGCTGAGATTCTGGCGTGACGCCGCGATCGATCAAGTCGCTCCGCATCAGCTTCATCACCTCCTGAACCAGTTCATTTGCGCTGATCAGCTGAAACTCGAGTTCGCCGCGTTTCAGCAGCGATCTTAAGCGTTGGATGATGTCGCCCGCTCGCTGATCGTCGGCGACGATATCCTTGAGGATGGCGCGCACTTCCTTCAGATCCGGTTGCGGCTGCGAGAGATAAAGCTCTGCCGCCTGGGCGTTGCCGAGGATGGCGGTGAGCGGCTGGTTCAATTCGTGGGCGATGGAACCCGACAACTCTCCGAGCGTACTCACGCGGGATAAGTGGGCCAATTGACTGCGCTGTTGCGCGATTTGAAGCTCCGCGTGCGCGTTTTTCTCTTGCTCCTTGACGATTAGCCACGCCCTTGCTCCAAGCGTTGACAACACCACGCCGATGACAAATATAACGCCGATGAGTGTCGCCAGCTTATTGCGGAAGGAAGTCAGTTCGGCGAACACATCTTGTTGGCTCGAAGCCACGCAAATCGACCAGAACGTGTTGCCGAGATGCACGGGCATATACACCGCGTATTTTCTGGTCGGGCTCACGTGGAGCGTGCGGATTCTTTGAAAAGTGTATTCCGCGACACCCTCCCGACCCTGGAGCATAGCTCTCACCAGAGCGTTTAATGAAGGGTTGTCCTTGTCGACTTCCGATACGGATTTTCCAATGAAGTCCGGTACCGGCGAGTACAGAGTGGTTCCATCGCGGCTGATCACCCAGGCGTAACCGGTCTCGCCGAGCCGAATCGCATCGAGGTAGCGCTTCGCGAGGCTCTTGAAGTCCACCAGGATTTCAACTGATCCTTTGAATTCGGCCCCCCTAAAGACAGGCACATGAAGGGCAATCGCGTCAACTCCCTCAATAGTTCTGAACACCTCGCTAATCACCGGCTTATGTTCCCGCATCAGCGTAATCATGTGGTTTTGATGCGAGATATCCAATCCCACCGCGTTACTGTCGGGGAAGTCATCGCGTATCACGCCCTTTTCATCAACCCGGGCGATCTCCCTGATTCGCGCCTGGTTGGTCTCATAAAAACTCTTTAGATCCGCTCGGCCGTCGGCCCCATCCTCGACAACCGCGTTTATCTGTGACAAGGCGCTTAAGTTACTCGTCCATGTTTGAAAGTACTCTTCAATGCCGCGCGCCGCCTGCCGCGCGTAGATCATCTCCATCTCATCCAATTTGGCGACCGCGGCATCCTCGGCCTGGCGGTAAATCAGGACGAAGAGAACGGCACACGCGCCCAACATGACGCCCGCAAGGACGATGAAGATCCTTTTGCGCTTGGTGTTCAATGAACTCCCTGTTTCTTCGTCCATAACGCCGAACAACACGCGTAACGTGCGGGAATCGACGAGTCATCCGTTTGTCTTCTTGGCTCACCTTTTTCTAAGCAGGTGGCTGCGCAAAGCCCAATATAACATCCCGATTTGAGGGCCTACATTTAGGATTCTTAATGGGAAGGAAGGTTCACTTTGATTTTATCGAGGCTTGACGGCATGCGTTGATCAGATCGGACATGTCGAGCGGCTTGATCAAGAAGGTGGTGCTGCCCAGGCGCATGGCCTGTTCGCGTTCAGCCGCACTGTCATGCGCGGTGACAATGACCACAGGGAAATTGGCCCCTGCTGTTTTAAGTGCCTGCTGCACGTCGATGCCGGAAAGTCCAGGCATGTGAATGTCGAGCACCAGACAGTCCGGGGGGCTGTCTTGCCAATTTCTCAAGAATTCATCGCCCGTCGAGTAGCCGCGCGCTGGAATGCCGGACGCGTGAAACGCGCGCAGAAAAGCTCTGCGCACCGATTCATCGTCATCAACTATTACGATCAACTGATCATCGCTCTTGTTATTGGTCGAATGCCTGTACTTGTACTCCTGGCTAGGCGAATTGGCTGTTGGACGTTAGGGCTGTATTAGGGGTGGAGGGTAGCACCAGGCGTGACAGCAGACTTGCGCTGGCGCGACCGGTGTGTGTTTTCGACGCGACTCAATGTCGCGTCAAACCGATGGAACGCCTGGACAAGGATGTCCCGGCCGGGCCGGAGCGGAGCCATGGATGTCGGAGTGTTGCGACCCGAACGGCGAGACCAGACGAAGAAGCGCCCAGGGGGATGCGTGTAGTTGTGACAATTGAGAGATAATTGACACAGGTTGAATACCAATGTGTCGTCGCCGCGGGGAATTGCAGTGCCAGCTAGGCGCAGAATCTTAACGCTGTTCGCCATTTGCTGGTGCTGCGGCTTAAGTAGCTGCGCCAGTCAGTCGATTTACCTAGACTCCGTGCGACCGATCCCACGAAACGATGCTTCGCGAACGTCAGTTACGGACGTGTCGTCAGGAGTACGCGGCGGGGTATCACTCCCCCATCGAGATTTGATCAGGGTTGATTTTACCGCTGGCGCCGATCTTCGAGATATGGTGGTGCTCGAAGGAAGCATCCTGGTCGTGCATTCCTACTTTTGTGATCGGGGCGAGAACTCTGGTGCGCTCGGAGGGCCCGGCGTGTATGTCGATCTTAAGGACGCGGGCAGGGATAAGCTGGTGAAGCAATTCCTTTTCTTTATTGATGTGAGCCGAAAATCCAGTCCCGGATCGATCCCGCCGCAACCGGGATTTGACCTATCCATCAATCCTACGGATATCTGCTTTTATGTCACCGCCAAAAGCGGGGCCACTTCCTATCAATCCAATGTCGAGAGAATTCCGAAGGCCGCCGTTGAGCACGTGTTTATCGGGTGGGAACTGCATTGACGATGAATCTGTCCATTCAGCGGTTGGCGCCTGAGCATCGCACATGAAGATGGCCGCAGTTACCTTCGGAACGGAAGGAGATACGCGACCCATTGCAGGGTTGTGTCGAGCTTTAAAGGATGCCGGTCATGACGTAACGCTGCTGGCGGCGAAGGACACATTGAGAAGCGCCGAGAAACTCGATGTGCCCCATGCGGCGTTGGCGGGCGATATCCGCGGGGCCCTACTGGCTATGGCGGCGATCGTATCTGCCAACACGAGTCTGAATGCCCACGCGCAAGCTCTGGCACGCATTGCGAACGACAACGCGGCGGCTTGGATGAGAGAGACCTTAAGTGTTACCACTGGCTGCGATGCCCTGATTGGCGCCGGTCTCGCGGCCTTTGCGGGCATTTCTGTTGCCGAAAAACTTGGCATTCCGGTCATCGGCGCAGGCATGTTTCCGCTCAACCCGACCGCTGAATTTCCATCGCCACTCCTGCCGCCTTGGAAAACGCCAGGATGGCTGAATCGGTTCAGCCATCACTTGGTCGTGCACATGCTGTGGCGGGCGTTTCGCAAGGCGACCAATGAGGCGCGCGCCACGGTCTTAAGTTTACCGGCGCGCCGCAAGCCCTGGACGAACCACCCGATGCTCTATGGCATATCGCCGAGCTTGTTACCGAAGCCCGCGGACTGGCCATCGAATGCCTACATGTGCGGCCAGTGGGTGCACCCGGTTTCCAACTGGGAGCCGCCTCGACGTTTAAATGAATTTCTTGCAGCGGGCGACGCCCCGATCTACATCGGGTTCGGAAGCATGGTGGGATTCGATAGAAATGCACTGTTCGATTCCATCATTGCCGCGGTGAACGGTCGCCGCGCACTGTTCTATCCGGGCTGGAGCGGTATTCAGGGACTTCAGCTTCCGAATAATTTCTTGGTAATCGACGACACCCCGCATGATTGGCTGTTTCCCAGAACCTCGCTGGTCATGCATCACGGGGGCTCCGGAACTACGCACTCGGCCGCCCGCTCCGGCATCCCCTCAATCGTTCTGCCCTTCGCGGGCGACCAGGCCTTTTGGGCGGAGCGGTTGCGAATACTTGGAGTTGCACCCGAGTTCACGAGCGTACGCCAGATCAGTGCCACTGCTTTGGCACGGGCAATGGACATCGCTCAATCGACACCGATGCGAAGCCGTGCGGCAGCTCTCGGCGAGAGAATGCACACCGAAGACGGATTGGCGTCAGCCGTCAACACTATCGAGGTATTGCTTCGTGGGGAAGCTAAGTTTGTGGCGAGTGGCGGTCCTTAGAAGTCTAAGAGGAGAGACTAGCCGCTGGCTATGCTGGATCGACTTACTCTAGATCCTGGGACGCGCACACTGGGGGAGCTGTTGCAGGAGCGGAAATGGGCCTTTTGGGAAATTCGGCGTCTGCACATGGATGTGGGACGCCTGTCGCGCAAGCGGCGGGCGGAGAAAATTGAAGAAGAGATGGGGCAAGGGGGGAATTGGATCCCAAACTGCATGCGCAGCGGCTGATGCGGCTTGCCGAGGTTTCGATGATGGTGGGACTTAAGCGCTCTGCTAAATATAGATACGTTCCGGAAGGGCTGTTCCCGGCTCCGATCAAGGTAGGACTCAGAAGTGTCCGATGGAATCTGGCGGACGTGCTCGCTTGGAGGACGAGTATCAGCGAAAAGGTATAGTTGTGGGGCTATGGAAACTGTCAACTTATATCGCCCTGTTGGTCCGGCGGAACTGGAGTTGATCAAGGCGTCGGGGTGGAGAGAGTTTCCGCCGCGCTTACCGGATCAGCCAATTTTCTACCCTGTGACAAATCACGCCTATGCCGCGCAGATCGCGCGGGATTGGAATGTGAAGGCGAGCGGTGCTGGGTTTGTCACGCGGTTTGCGGTGAATGCGGCGTACTTAGGCCGTTTTCCTATTCAGACGGTCGGTGGTTCTATTCATACCGAGTACTGGATTCCGGCCGAGGAGCTCGAGGAGTTCAACAGAAATATCCAAGGGTTAATTGAGGTGATCGAGGAATTCCGCTAAAGACTTTATGTAGAGATTTCCGGAGGCGAGTCGAAGTCACGCCTTTGACTCGCCGACTCTGAACCGACATGGCGAAGCAAGGAGCCATGTCGCGATCAACCCTTTGGCTGCGGCCCGTCGAACCGACGCTGATGGACGGATCGCCTTCTAGATGCGAATATCCGGAAGCACCTCGGAGAAATCCAAACAATAACTGCAAGAGGATTGCCATGAACAAGACACTGCTCGTAGCAGCTGCAATTGCGCTTTTCGCCACTTCGACGCCGATCTATGCCCAGCAGATGACGACCCAACAACAACTGGTCGGGACGTGGAAGGTCGTGACATTGAAAACCACAAGCGGCGGTAAGGTGAGTACCCCACTCGGGGAGCATCCGGCGGGTTACGTGAGCATTACGCCCACGCGGATTTGGTTGCTATTTGTTGACTCAACGCGCAAGGCACCGGCCGCGGCGACCCTGACGGACGCGGAAGCCGTCGCAGCGATGAAATCGAGCGTGGCATGGACGGGTAAGTACGTCACTACGGATCAGACGCCCGACGGGTTAAAGCTCACCTCCCACGTCGACACTGCGTCCAGCGAGGCTCTCAATGGCACTGATCGCGTGTACTTCATGCGGGTAGTGGGCAACAAGTTAATGATGAAGTCACCGGGTGTGATTGTTCCGATGACAGGCGCGCTCAGTATTGTTGAGATTGAACTGGTAAAAGCGGATTAGGACTGCCGGAGGAACTCCGGGAACGGGCTCGGTGCTGTCGCACCCAGAAAAGAGGTCGCCAGGGAAAGAATCGGGAAAAGTTGCCCTAGATCGAGTCGCAGATTGCGACATGGATGTCGCAACGGATCGACGGGCGTCTGCGACCGAGATCCGGGAGGCGGACCGGAGTCGCGCCTCTGGGCCGCCGTCGTCGAGCGAGCACATGGATGTGCGAACGGCTCGACCTATCGGAGAAGAGCGTCCCTATCCGCTTGCATGCCGTCTTTATGTTCATCCGACCAGTGAGCACCGGGCTTGGATTTGCCGTGGTTTTGCGTAGGCGGGGTCGGGGACGTTTTCCTTTCTTTTGGGGCTTTTCTCTTCGGCGCCTTGAGTGAGAGCGTCGGGCGATGAGGTGGGTCGGAAGAACTCGGAGAGTTCATAAGGGGCTGGATGGCCTCTTGGGTTGAGAGGATACGGCGACCATTATGGTTTCTTGGCCACGACCTTGCCGTTTTCCCAGTAGTAGAGAGGCGTGCCGTGCATGCGCGCAACCTTACGTGCGGTTTTTGCCGCTAGTTTCAATCCACGGCCCACTCCGGCGGCGAAACTTTCGGGCTTCTTACGCTTTTTACGTAGCGTGGTCATGGGCCGCGCTCCAGCAATTTTGCCGTTAATCCAGAATTGTCATAGATCGCCCAATCATCCGCCAAGGGCCGATAGACTTCAAGAAAGTTGGTCCACCCGCGATCGTATCGACGAAGTACATCGGATCGCGCAACATCATGTCCGCCTTGTTTGACGCGAGCGGCGACGCGACTCAACGCCAATTGAGGAGACGCCAGTCGAAGGTAGGCGAAGCTGGTGGTTGTGCCGCCGGCGACGATGAAGTGATCCAGCACACGAATGTCAACGAGAGCCAACGCTTCGCGTTATGAGCAGCAGCCCGTAATGAGAAGGATGTGTAAAAAGCGCCGCGAAAACGATCGATTTGGCCTGCTCTGCTGCGCATTATTTTGAAAGCAGAAGACCAGCTCCGATTAC
>Ga0075029_100001437_pt1 | contig 13706 bp, 8 predicted proteins | sample LitLauG_LLR_2013_FD_71391 | JGI IMG/M metagenome (GOLD analysis project Ga0075029, IMG submission 71391) | Freshwater sediment microbial communities from North America - Little Laurel Run_MetaG_LLR_2013 | ecosystem: Environmental > Aquatic > Freshwater > Creek > Sediment | place: USA...
ACATCGCACAGTTGACGTCGTATTGGGGCGGGGCAGCATGAACTTCGTCCAGTGCACGATGTTCGGGACGTGCGCGTACCGCCAGACTGGTCTGGTACAGGCCTTCGCCGCGCATCACCTTTCGCTGGCCGCACCTCGCAAAGTTGGATTTGCATCGCCCTGCGAAGCCTTTGGGCACCGGGAACTTTTGCAAGCCCTCGAAAATTTTGGCCTTTCGAAAGCGAAACTCAGCTCCTAGAGGATTTGGCGGAATGCGAGCAATCGATTACTTCGATAAGGGAGCGGAAGCGTTCCCAGCCAGAATCGCGATCCTTGATCGCAACGCACAGTATTCCTATCTCCAAGCACAACAAGCCAGCCAGCGCATCGCGAAGGCCATGTGGGCGGCAGGACTCCAAAGCGAAGAACGCGTGGCGATTTTCTCTCCCAACGATGCTCGCGTTCTACTCTGCATGTTGGGACTGATGCGCGCCGGTGGTGTCTGGGTCCCGCTCAATTATCGCAACGCGCTGAACGCTAATGTCCAGTACCTGAACTATTCGCAAACTTCCTGGCTCTTCTATCACAGCAGTTTCCTCGAGCAGGTCCGCCAGATCAAATCTCTCGTGCCGACGTTACGCCACTTCGTTTGCATTGATGCAAAAACTTGCGACGATCCGTCGCTTGAAACCTTTATGCAAAGGGGAGAGGGCACGGAGGATTTCGACTGGGGCGACGCGCACGGCAATCTGGAACGCCTCGCCGGACTTGTGCCGACCGGCGGCACCACCGGTCCCGCGAAAGGTGTCATGGTAACCAATCTCTCCTGGGGCACAATGACGGAGCTGGCGCATCAGAATCTTCGCTGTGACGACATCGATCCGGTTTGCCTCAGCACCGCGCCACTGTCTCACGCTGCGGGAGTTGTGGCGTTCGCGATGTTTTCCCTCGGCGCCACCAATGTGGTACTTCCCGCCTTCGACGCATTGGAAGTCTTGCAAAGCATCGAACGCCATCGCGTTACGCATGTCTTCCTTCCTCCAACCGCCTACTACGCGATGATCGCGCATCCGAAACTTCGCGACTTCAACTACTCCAGCCTGCGCCGTCTCTTGATTGCCGCCGCGCCCGTCTCGCCAGACAAATTCAAAAAAGGCATCGAGGTTTTCGGCCCGTGCCTTTGCCAGTCCTACGGCCAGACCGAAGCGCCCATGTACATGACGTTTCTCGATCCCAAGACGGTGTCCGCTGCCGCCGCGGGCGATCATCCCGAACGGCTGAAAAGTTGCGGCAAACCGACGCTGGCCGTGCGGCTCGCCATCATGGACGGCGACGGAAAAATTCTCCCGCCGCTCAAGACCGGCGAAATTGTCGCGCGCGGTGCGCTGGTGGGCGCGGGCTATTTCAACTTGCCGGAGGCGACCGCGGAAATCCGCGCCCACGGCTGGCATCACACGGGTGACGTGGGATACAGAGATGAAGACGGCTTTTTTTATATCGTCGATCGCAAGAAAGACATGATTATCACGGGCGGTTTCAACGTGTACTGCGCGGAAGTTGAATCCTGCGTGATGGAGCTGCCGCAAGTGCGCGAGTGCGCCGTCATCGGCGTGCCCGATGAAAAATGGGGCGAGGCCGTCAAAGCCATCGTTGTGACGCGCGATGGCGAAGGACTAAACGAAGCAGCGATCATCGCGCACTGCAAAACGCGGCTAGGCGGAGTGAAATCGCCGAAGTCAGTCGAATTCTGGAGCGAAATCCCGAAGACTCCAGCGGCGAAGACGGACAAGAAAGCCATTCGCAGGCGCTATTGGGAAGGGGCCGACCGGGCCGTGCATTGAGTTTTGAAATGAATGTCAGGATTGCCGCGAGGAACCGCAATTCTGATGCGGGAGGGCCATCATCGTTACGATTCTGCGAGTTCCCAAATCCGGCGGCATCCCGACGACCAAAGCACGAGTGGTGCGCTGGTTTAAGAAAGAAGGCAGCAAAGTGAAACAAGGCGAGCCTGTCGTGGAACTGGAGACCGACAAAGTGAACTATGAACTCGATTCACCAGCCGCAGGTGTGTTGCTCAAGATTGTTGCCACGGTAGATGCGGAAGTGCCCGTTGGCGATCCACTCGGTTGTATTGGCCAGCCAGGAGAGACTCTGCCCGAGTTTTAGAGCTAGGATTTGCAGCAAGGAGATCAGCGATGGCAAAGAAAAAAGCCCTCACTAAGGATCATCTGGTGTGGATGTACAAGCAGATGGTGCGCATCCGCGAGTTTGAAGAACGTGTCAAGCGCACTTTTGTTGAACATCCAGGCGTGATTCGCGGTCACACACACCTTGGCGACGGCGCAGAAGCTACCATCGTCGGCGCGCTAGCGACGCGAGAGGAAAATGATCTAGCCATGCCGAGTTACCGTTGTCACGGTTACCCGCTTGTCCTCGGTACTTCGCCGCGCAAAATGATGGCGGAAATATATGGGCGCAGAGACGGCCTTTGCGGCGGCTTCGGTGGCTCCATGCACCTGGCGGACCCCGAGCATCATTTTCCCGGAACTTCTGGAATTATCGGGCAGGCCATCACGCACGCAACCGGAGCTGCGCTAACCGCCCAGGTTAAAGGCACCGGACAGATCGTTCACTGCTTCTTCGGCGACGGTTCGACCAAACAGGGAGCCTTCTCTGAGTCATTGAACCTGGCGGCCGTTTGGAAACTGCCCATCGTTTACATCCTGGAGAACAACCACTACCAGGCTTACACGCACATCAGCCTCGAAGACGCGAACTACATTGCAGGTGACCCACTTTCACAGAAAGCAAAGGCGTTCAGCATTCCTGGCGTTACGGTGGATGGTACCGACCCACTCAAGGTATACACGGCGGTGCAAAAAGCCGCCGATCGCGCCCGCAGTGGGAAAGGGCCCAGCCTGATTGAAGCCAAATTCTATCGCTTGAGCGCGCACGGTAACGCCATCACGGTGCCTCCAGTTCCGACGCAGTTTCCTGAACACGAAGCGGTGGAAGTGTACGGGAGGAAAGCAGAGTTTGCTGCAGCGAAGAAAAACGACCCGATCCCGCGTTTTCGCGCAGCGCTCATTCGAAGGGGTGCGATGCGGCTTCCGGATGCCAAGCGCATTGAAGCCGAAGCGCAAGCAGAAATGGAGGACGCCGTGCACTTCGCGCTGGCCAGCCCGCATCCGGCGCCCGCCGATGCGGTCAAGTACGTATATGCGTAAAGAGGAGGGATCATGGCGCGCGAAATGATGTATGGCGAAGCGATTGGCACGGCGATGACCGAGGAAATGCAACGCGACGACAGCGTGGTCTTGTACGGGCAGAATCTGGCCATGACGGAGCGCGACCCGATGCTGAGAAAGTTCGGCAAAAGACGCGTTCGCATTGCGCCCATATCCGAAACCGCGGAGATGGGTGTTGCTGTCGGTGCGGCTTTCACCGGGCTGCGGCCCATCGTCGAGCTCTGGATGAGTGAGTTCATGCTGGTGGCCTTCGACGAGTTGATCAACGAAGCGCCGCGGCTGCGCTACATGTCTGGCGGACAAGTCAAAGTGCCGCTCGTTTTTAAAGCGGGTTACGGCTTTGCAGCTGGCTGGGCGGGGCAGCATTCCAATTGCGTCTATCACACTATGATGGGAATTCCTGGCTTGAAGATTGCGCTGCCTTCGGATGCCGCCGATGCCAAGGGATTGATGGCCGCGGCGATTCGTGACGACAATCCCGTCGTGTATCTTCACCACTACATGCTGACCCTCGACAAAGGTCCGGTGCCGGAAGGCGAATTCGTGATTCCGTTTGGCGTCGCAGACGTCAAACGCGAGGGTTCCGACGTCACTATCGTGGCCACCGGCTGGATGGTGAAAAAATCGCTGGCCGCGGCAGAAATGCTGTCGCAGCAGGGAATCAGCGCGGAAGTCATCGATCCGCGCACTCTAGCGCCGCTTGATATCGACACTATCCTCAAATCGGTGAAGAAGACAGGCCGGCTCGTTTTAGTCGATCAGGCGACGCGCCATGCTTCCGCGGCGGCAATCATCGCGGCGGAAATCGCCGAACATGGCGGTAAATTGCTCAAGGCGCCGCTCAAAATGGTCACAGCGATGGACACTTCGATCCCGTTCAGCGAACCGCTAGAGAATTTCGTGCTGCCCAATGAAGAGAAGATTGTAGCGGCGGTGAAGTCAGTCGTTGGCCGACAAGCGGCAAGCGTTTAACGAAAGTCTTTTCAGCGGCTGGGGCCTGCGCGTGGTCTGTGAACGATGATTGTGCAATTCAACCATCTGCAACGAAAGCCTGCCGCGAGCACTACGCAGGAAGTAGTGGACACCCTCTATTCGTTGCTCGAGGAGGGGCGCATCGAACAGGAGCAGTTTGCGCGTCTACGCGTGCAGTTGGATTGGATTCAGTACCGCCAGAATTTTCGTGAATGCGTCATGGCCACCAAGGCGACGAGCGACCGGACCGAGCAGTTTCCTCCGCTCGAAGTGCACATCGATACTCGTCAAGTGACGCCCGGCTGCTTGCGCGAAGCCATTCTCCGGAACCTGGCTAACTCCGCCGATTTCCCAACCCCGGGTGCGGCCAATCCCCATCGGGAAGGCGTGTTCCTCGAAGACTTCCGGCCATTTCGGGAAAGTATTGCTTGGGGATTCAACCGGCTGTATTGGCATCGCCTGGCCGACTGGGAACAATTCACTGGGAGAGGTTACGAACTGGCGCTGCCCGGAGGCAAGTCGGACGCCAACCATCCCGCTGCGGTGGCAGATTGCGTCGCGGATTTCTGGACCTTGCTTCGGGATCTGGAAAACCGCAAGCAGTTGCCGGAAGAGATTTTTGTCATGGAGATTGGCGTGGGCATGGGAACTCGCTCCGGTCTTTGGCTGGACCGGTTTCATGCGCTCGACCGAGAACGAGGGACCAACTACTATCCGCGGCTGAAGTTTTTACTTGGTGACTATTCCCTTGCAACATTGGAACGTTCCCGCCCAGCGGTTAAAGAGCATCTCGATTTATGTAGCTTCGTGGTTCTGGACGCTCTCAATCCACTGAAGAATCTTGCGTTTCTGCGCCACAAGATTCTTCACATTCATTTGACCAACGTTTATGACAACCTGCCCGATGAGGAATTCGCACGCCGGGATGGGCGCCTCTACGCGGTTCAGGTGCGCGCCTACATTCCGCCAGCGGGCGCGCAGCGTATCAGCAAAGAATTGGATGTTCCCGCAGACGACATTCCACGCACTGTGAACCGCTTGCTCGAAGGCGGTCCGGACTACCTCTCGGATCGCCAGCGGGGAGTCGCTTTCTGGCAGGAGACTTGGCAAGCAATGCGTCTGGAAGAACGGCTCGTCAGCTTGGACGATTTGCCGGACCTGGCGATTCCTGGTGATCTGAGGACTTCCCAGCTTGAGGAAGTGCTGGAAGAAGCCCCCAGCGACGTTCGTTTTCACCTGAGCTCGGGCGCGCTCGAAAGCTTTCACAATACGCTCCCGCTCCTCCATCCCCGTGGCTTCCTGCAAGTCCAGGATATTTTCGTCACGAACTTCAACGAGTACCGTTTGGGTTTTCATGGCCCTGGGAAATTGGACGGTTCCATTGTGAACTGGGTGAATGGCGCGCTGCTTCGCGAAGTTGGGGAGCGCGCGGGATATGACGTGCACTTCGCGCCCTTTCATTACCGCAAAGGCTCGAAGACGTCGATTCTTTACACAACTCAACGGGAGTAATGACGATGACTCTTCCCATTCTTCCGACGACCGTGGTTGGCAGTTACTCGATGCCGGGCTGGCTGGAGCGGCTGAAGACAGAATTCTATGCGCGGCGCATCAGCCGCCGCGATCTGGACGAGATTCATGACACTGCTGTGAAAGCTGCCATCAAGGATCAGGAAGTGGCCGGCCTCGACATCATCACCGATGGGGAACTGCGGCGCGACAACATGATCGACTACTTCGCGGAGCGGTTGCCCGGCGTCCAAATCGACCACTCTTCCAAGAAGTTTCACTATGATTTCTACGACAGCAAGGTGCTTGGCAAACTCCCCACGGCTCCGCTTGGTCTTGTAGAAGACTTCAAATTCCTGCGGTCCTTCACGGAACGGGAAACAAAATTCTGCGTGACTGGTCCGCATTCCCTCTCGAAGCGCATTCGCAACGAGTACTACCCGACCGAGGAAGAATTTGCGATGGACCTAGCTCGCGTGATGAATCCCGAGCTGAAGGCTATCGCCAAGGCTGGCGCGCATTTCATCCAGATTGATGAACCTAACTATTCGGGATTTCCCGAGGATTTGCCATGGGCCGTAAAGGCGCTGAATGCGATGGTCGACGGCGTAGAAGCGAAAATCGCCGTGCACATCTGTTACGGAAACCGCTACGGTAAACCTTCGTGGGAAGGGAGTTATCGCTACCTTCTGCCCGGGATTCTCGATGCGAAAGTGCACCAGCTCACTTTGGAGTTTGCTCGGCGGGGTGGCGAAGACTTGGATCATTTCCGCGACCTGCCGGCGCGCCTCGAATTGGGCGTTGGTGTCATCGACGTAAAGACCCAAGCCATCGAGACGCCGGATTTGGTCGCCGATCGCATTCGCAAGGCTCTCAACGTAATCCCCGCTGAGCGGATTGTCGTTTTGCCAGATTGCGGTTGCTTGCATCTTCCCCGCGACGTCGCCTTTGCAAAACTCAGCGCCATGGTGGAAGGAACTCATTTGGTGAGGAAGGAACTGCAGAACTAACGTGGCTGTACCAAACCCATTGCGGGAAGCATTGACGGCTGGCCAATTCTGCTACGTCGTGGAATTGGTAGCTAGTCGGCTGACGCGTGAGGCTCGTCTCCTCGAAGTTGCTTCTAAGTTGGCGCAAGTGCCGGGCGTCGTCGCCGGGAGCATTACTAGCTATGCTGGTGGTGCGCTCGGCCACGATCCCGTTCGTGTGGGAACCGCCGCTCGCGCTCGCGGGCTTACCCCCAATATCCACCTCACTTGCGTCGGACGCGAACGCGCCGCCGTCTGGAGGACGCTTGAGGATCTCAACGCGCTTGGTATCGAAAATGTCCTGGCGCTGACGGGGGATTATCCGAAGGCTTCAGGTATCCAACCTCCCGAGAATCTCTTCGATCTGGATTCCGTGCAACTCGTTCACCTTATCAACGAGGCGCGGGGCCGAGGAATGCCGTTTTGGATTTCGGTGGCCGTATCTCCGTTCAAGTACATGGAAGCGGATTGCTCCTACCAGTATCTGAAGTTAGAAAAGAAAATTGCCGCAGGGGCGGACTGCGTCATCACCCAGCTTGGCTACGACACGCGCAAGTTCCGTGAGTTGAAACGCTACCTCGACGAAAGATCGCTTCGAGTGCCGGTTTTGGGAAACGTCTATGTCTTGAGTGGCAAAGCCGCGGAAAAAATGTCCAAAGGCGAGCCGCCAGGATGCTGGGTTGCCCCAGAACTATTGGAAAAGATACGCAAGGAAATTCAAGTCCCGGATGCTGGTTTGGCCGCTCGGCTTGAGCGCGCTGCGCGCATGGTCGCTATTCTTCGCGGCCTCGGCTATGCCGGAGCCTACTTGGGCGGAGATCATCAAGCCGACCGAGTTCGATGGATTATTAAGCGGTCCGAAACGCTGGCCCCACGGTGGGAAGAACTCGCGGAAGAGTTGAACTATGCTCCGAAAAATGGATTCTATTTTTTCGTTTCGCTAAAAGCGCCGCTAATGAAACGCGGCATTGTTCCCCGCCTACTGGACACGTTAGGTGGATTATTTCCCGTCAACAAGGAAGGCAGCCTGCGGAGTGCTTTGGTTAATCTGTTCCGATGGGTCGACAAGAGGCCTATTGTCTCCAGGGGAGTGGAACGATTCGAATTTGCCGTCAAGTCTCCTCTCTTTGGGTGCCAGACTTGCGGAAACTGCGTCCTGGGACAAATGGAATACGTGTGTCCGCAGACATGCCCAAAAAATATGCGCAACGGTCCCTGCGGCGGCACAAAAAATGGTCAATGCGAAGTGGTCGACAAACCATGTATCTGGACAAACGTATTCGAGCGGGCCAAATCCGCTGGACGCATGGAGTATCTGAAAATTTACATTCCTCCTCCCACGCGCGCGCTAAAGGGAACAAGTTCCTGGATAAATTTCTTCCTGAGCCGCGACAGCCGCCCAGGACATATTTCCTTTCCCGCTCTCGCGATTCATTCGAATCCGCAACTGAAAGCTAGCGAAGCGGAAGCCACAAACTCAGTCACAACAAAGATTCCTGAAACCCACGCGGAGGTGCCCATTGGCAAAATTGACGCGACTCGCCGCTAACAGGGACGCAACAACTTTCGCAAGTGCAGCGCGCCATTCGGATTGTCGCGTCCAATTTGGCCGATATTCGAACGATTGCTCGATTAAAGGCTTGACAAGCTGGCGGGGCAGGCGGTAGACCTGCTGCTCAGCCGGGGTGTATCTGGAATTTTGTTGCGACGAATCGGCGGTTCGAATCGCCCGTCAGAGGGGGGATTTGACTACGGCGAATCGTCGATTCGAATCGTTGGTTTAAGGGGTGAATTATGAGGCTACGTTTAGGGTTGTTAGCCGTCCTTGGGATCGTAATTCTCACGGTTGCGGTGACGCCGTCGTTTGCACAAGTCGGCGGCACGGCGGCGCAGTTGAACGGGTCGGTACGCGACGAGAGCGGCGGCAGCGTTGCGAAAGCCACCATCACGTTGCGCGAGACGGAGACCAACAGGACGTACACCGCAGTTTCGAATGACAACGGATTGTACGTACTGGCCAGCATTCCCCCGGGACGATACGAATTAACGACGGAAGCCTCTGGGTTCGCAAAGTCCACGCAGACCGGAATTGTTCTGACCGTAGGACAAGTAGCGACGATCGATGTCACGGTGAAGGTCGCTTCCAGTGCGGAGAAAGTCACGGTAACGACAGAGACGCCGCCGGTGGAACCGACCCGCACCGAAGTCAGCCAGGTGATCAGCACTAACCAGATCGAGTCCTTGCCGATCAGCGGTCGGCTATTTACGGACTTCGCGCTCTTGACTCCAGGAGTAACGACAGGCCGAACAAGCCTGCAGTCGACCATCACCGAGGCTGAAGTGACGCGTATCTCGTTTGGAGGAATGCGCGACCTGAGCAACATGGTCACAGTAGATGGGGCTGACACTGTTAACACGGCGACGGGATCTCAGCGGAGCACGCCGTCGCAAGAAGCCGTCAGCGAATTTCGCGTAGTTAACAACGGGTTCGGTGCGGAGCAGGGCCGGGCCATGGGCGGAATCGTCAATATCATCACGAAATCGGGAACGAACGACCTGCACGGCTCAGTTTATGACTACATTGAGAACAGCGCGGTAAACGCGCGCACTCTGCTGCAACCTGCGGCCACGGGAACAACTCCCGCAGCACCAAAGACGCTCCGGCAGAATCAGTTCGGCGGGACGCTTGGCGGCCCAGTCAAGAAGGACAAGACGTTTTTCTTCTTGAACTACGAAGGCCAGCGGCGAGCGGAAGCTCCCACACAATCTCCGGAGTTAACGAACAATCTCGCGTTGATCGACGCTGCAAAAGCGATTCTTTTTGGCCCCGGCTTCAGCGAGAACATCGGTGCTTTGAAGACGCAGGATACTGACAGAGGACTGATCAAACTCGACCACCAGATCAATACAAACAATCGCTTGTCACTGCGCTACAACATCGAGGATGGCCGAAGTCTCGGCGTGCTGGTTGGAGATACGCTCGATGGAGGTGGCATTGGGGCTCCAAGCAGCGGCCACAACAACTATTTGCGCGACCAGTCGCTGGTCGGATCATTGGCTACACAGCTGTCCCCTAGTATCGTGAATACCGCCCTAGGACAGTACGCAAGGCGACATTCGACCTTTCCGGGTGCAACTGGGCAACCCAATCTAGACCTGCCGAACTCCTTGCTGATGGGGCACAACTTCGGCGTGTTCGATGCGACGTATGAAAGCCGCGGGCAGTTTGCTGATTCCATCTATTGGGTCAAGGGCGCACATCTGGCCAAGTTCGGAGTGGATTACAATCACCTGAACGATCACATCATTTGGCCCGGATTTTCTCCCATGCGCATCGTGTTGCCGGGCATCAACTGCCTGGTGGATTTCGCAAACTATGTGAACCAGAAGAAGGGTGCGCCGCTACCTTACCTGACTTCGAATTTTGCGGAGGGGCCGTGTCCGCTTGCACTCGGTCCACAAAATGCAACACTTCCTCCATTTCCAGTGACTCCGGGGCCGAATCCAGCGGACGCGCAAAATGGAACGCCTGTGGTTTTCTGGCCTGATCCGTTGGGATCCGCCGCCAACTCCGTTGTCAACGGCACCATTCCACCGCCCGTCAATACCAACTGGCAGAGCGCATACCCCGCCTCGGCGACACCCAGTTATTTCTCGGACATCAACCACGGTTATGTAGGGCTCTTCGCACAGGATCAATGGCGGCTCAGCCCCAAGCTGACGCTGAACTATGGCCTGCGGTGGGACCTGGAGACAGGGCTGGGACAGGAAATCAATACCCGGTATACGGGATTTCAGCCCCGCGTCGGATTTGCTTATTCGCCAGACCGGCACACGGTAATTCGGGCGGGCTTCGGTCTCTTCGACGATCGCTACAACCTCTCCTTCTTTTTCGTAACGCATCCACAGCGAGCGGTGACCTTCTGCGATAACGCCGCGTGTACGCAGACCTACCCATTCCCAGGTATTCGCCAGGGTGGGCTAAACGGAAGTTACTCTTTGAACCAGCTACCGTTCATTCCTAATTCTCCCTTTGGCATCGAACCGGCAGATGCAGCCGCGAATCTGATTCGCTTTGGAACCTATCAACCGGTTCAAATGGTCACCAACCTGTTTCTTGGTGCGAACTCGACGGTTTCCCCCGTGGGTGACGGGACGATAGAACGCAACAGCAAGATCCCGTACTCCGAGCAAGGAAGCTTGGAGATTGACCGTGAAATTGGCCATGGGCTGGTGGTGAACGTCGGATATTTGTTTGTTTCCGCGCATCACCAGGTGCGCGCGGAAAACCTGAACGTTTGTCCGCCCGTAGGTAGTAACGGGGCCAATAGCGGAGGAATCGGTTGCGCACCAGCTGGGCCGCCGTTGCCAGGATTTGCGGCAGGCAAAGATAACTTCAGCGGTGTACTTCTTCCCGTCGGATTGATCTATTACACCGACAACAGCGGCAACAGCGTTTACCACGGCGCGACGGTCTCGGTTACGGAACACGCCGGGCAATATTTCCGGCTCAACGCCAACTACACATTCTCGAAAACGCTGGACGATGGAACATTCACAACGTTCGTGAGCACGCCCCAGGACTTGTATAAGAGAAGCCAGGAGCGGGCCAATTCGAATCAGGACGTTCGAAACCGCTTCATCGCCAACTTCACGGCTTCCGGGCCGAAGCAGACATTCCTGCGAAATACGGAACTGAGCGGAATCATCACGCTTCAGGGCGCGCGCCCCTTTACCGAGTTCGTGGGATTCGACGCCAACGGGGACACCAACCCTGTGACCGATCGCGTAGGACTCGCGGCGAGGAACACCTACTGGGGCGACAAACTGCAGTCGTTCGATCTCCGCCTATCGCAAGCCTTTAAGTTCCGCGAGAAGCAGAAGGTCGATGTAGCGCTGGATGTGTTTAATGCGCTAAACCGGCCTAACGTAAACGAAGTTACGTCCGTGTATGGCACCTATAACTTCTGCAATGGAGAGGTGCCTGTGCGGTACAAGGATGCCGTCACGCGAGCGATTCAGAGCGTCAGCGTTGGGAATTGCCCGGCAGCTGGACCTCCAGTGCCGAATCCGAGCTTCGGCGCGCCCCGGACCATGTTCAATCCACGGCAACTTCAGTTGTCGGTCAAGTATTCGTTCTAAATTTGTAGGACGGGGCGGCGGACAAACGGCAATTTGTCCGCCGCTTTTGTCATTTCGCACAGCATGTCGGGGTTATGCCCTGACTTACAGCCCAGAATTGTCCGTTGGTTCCGGAACAGCACGCGAATCTTTTTGGCGCAGAAATGCACAAAATGCTGAAGCTCGATGCCAAGCCCAACCCGGTTGAAGTGGAGCTTGCAAAGTCCGCGGTGGTGGTTGTGGACATGCAGAACGCGTTTGCTTCAAGGGGAGGAATGCTGGACATCGCTGGGGTGGATATCTCCGGGGCTTCGCGGGTGGTCACCTCGATCAAAGGTGTGCTGGATGCGGCGCGGCGGGCGAACATTCAGGTTGTTTATGTGCAGATGGGTCATAAGCCGGATTTGAGCAACAGCGGCGGGCCGAATTCGCCGAACTGGCACAAGGAATTGGCGATGAACCTGATGAATTTCCGGCCCGAACTGAAAGGGAAGCTATTGACGGAAGGCACTTGGGATTTCGAGATCGTAGAGGCTTTGAAACCGCAGCCTGGGGATCTGGTGGTGATCAAGACAAGATACAGCGGGTTTGCTGGTACGACGCTCGATTCCCAACTGCGGACGCGAGGGATCCGCTATCTCTTTTTTGCGGGCATTGCCACCAACGTTTGTGTAGAGTCCACGCTGCGGGACGCCTATTTCCAGGATTACTGGCCGATCCTGATTGCGGACGGGGCGATGCAGGCAGGACCGGCGTCGATGCATGAGGCGACGCTGTTTAACGTCGAAAATTTCTTTGGCTGGACGATTCAGGCGGAAGAATTTGTTCGAGCAATGAAAGCACCAACGCCATGAGGCTATCGTGCTGACTGCGGACATCGACATCGGCGGGACACTGACGGATGGGATTTTCATCGATGGCACAAAGCTGGTGTGCGTAAAGGTAGACACGACGCCGCACGATTTGACGGTGTGCCTGTTCGAATGCCTTACTCAGGGCGCTACACAACTGGGTTACAGCGACCTCGATTCGTTTCTAGAAAGCCTTGAACTGATTCGCTGGTCCACCACGATTACTTCCAACGTGCTGGCAGAATCGAGCGGGCCTCGGATAGGATTGCTGATTTCGCGTGGCCACCAAAGGAATCTATACGGGACGGAGGCACACTGCGTTGTGCTGAAGGGAATGCTTTCGGAACGAGACGTGATTGAAGTGGACGAGTCTACGAGCGATACGGAGATTATGAATGGCGTGCGTTCGCTGCTGGAGGGCGGCGTGCGGCGCATCTGCGTCAGTTTGCAAGGGGCGCACCGCGGTCCAGAGCGGGAGATGCAAATCAAACGCATTATTGATCATCAGTACCCGGATCATTTTCTGGGTTCCGTGCCGGTCCTGGCAGGAAGTGATATTTCGAAGAGTGCGGACGACGCGACCCGAACGTATTGCGCGATCATCAATGCCTACACGCACGGGGCGCTGGCGGCGACTCTCTTTAAAGCAGAAGATGACCTGCGTGTTGAGCACGATTACCCAGGAACGTTTCTGGTAAGCCACATCAACGGCGGTGTGGCGGGGATAGCCAAGACAAAAGCAATCGACACGATCGAGTCCGGGCCGATTCTGGGAATTCATGGCAGCGCTCATCTCGCGAAGATTTACAAAATTAGCGATGTGATCGCCCTGGACGTCGGTGGAACTACCGCTAAATTGAGCGTGTTGCGCGATGGGGAGGCCGTGGAGCGAAAGCCGTCAGATTTTTTCGGCATTCCGGTGCAGATTTCGCTTCCGTATTTGCGTTCCATTGCTCTTGGCGGTGGAAGCGTCGTCAAGGTGCGGGAAAACGGGAAGG
>Ga0075029_100001441_pt1 | contig 13650 bp, 9 predicted proteins | sample LitLauG_LLR_2013_FD_71391 | JGI IMG/M metagenome (GOLD analysis project Ga0075029, IMG submission 71391) | Freshwater sediment microbial communities from North America - Little Laurel Run_MetaG_LLR_2013 | ecosystem: Environmental > Aquatic > Freshwater > Creek > Sediment | place: USA...
CTACAAGGACCTGCAGGACATCATCGCGATTCTCGGCATCGATGAGTTGAGCGAGGAACAGAAGTTGACTGTTTCGCGTGCCCGAAAGGCTCAGCGCTTCCTGTCTCAGCCGTTCCACGTGGCGGAGCAGTTTACCGGTACACCGGGCAAGTACGTGAAGGTCGCCGACACCGTGAAAGGTTTCAAGGGCATCGTGGAAGGGAAGTACGATGATATTCCGGAGCAGGCATTTTACATGCGCGGAACCATCGAAGAAGCGCTTGAAGCCGCTGAGAAGATGAAAGCGGCGTAGGCAGCCATCAGGGTTTCAGGCATCAGCCCTCAGGTATTCAGCGCCAATGACTTAGACTGACGGCTGAAGGCTGACGGCGTTTTATGGCAGACATTCTTCAACTCGAGATCGTGACTCCGGAGAAGATGGTCGTGAAGACCTCGGCCGAAGAAGTCCAGATTCCCGGTCAGGACGGCTATCTGGGGGTGCTTCCCGGACATGCTCCGTTGATCACGGAGCTTGCGGCCGGTGATATGACGTACCGGATCGGTGCAGACACCAAACATTTCGCTGTTGCTTCAGGATTTGCAGAAGTGCTTCCCGATCGCATTATCGTCCTAGCTGAGTCGGCCGAGCGCCCGGCGGAAATTGACGTGGAACGTGCTCGGGAGTCGAAAAAACGGGCCGAGAAGCTGCTGGCCAGCGGGGATCCTCAGGTGGACTACCCGCGTGCTGTGCGTGCTGTCCGGCGCGCCGAGGCAAGGATTGCGGTAGCGTCAGAGAAAAACTGAAGCTCAAGCAAATGCGATCTTACGGTACTTTCACTGATTCCTGCTCCGCGGGCACGTAACTCACCGCCGCGGTCCGCTCCAATTTGTCCCAGGCGAATTTCCTTCCTTCGAGCGCGCGCTTCAGCGTCTTGAACAACACCACGGAAAACAGCTGGCGGTAAGCGAAACGCTGCAACCAGACTTGGCTCAGCAGCCAGGCGTCTTCTTTGTCGTCAGGGCGCCTGCGTTCCAGCGCAAACGCAATGGCGGACGCGACGAAATCTGTGACCAGGAACGCGAAGAAAAACGCCACCAGCTTGTGGAAGCTTGCCGGGTCAGTGGAGTCAGGATGGAAGTGCTTCTGCCCGAAGTACCAGATCGCGCTCACCGCGAACATGATGTCAATGAAGGGCGAAACCAGCGGCAGCAGGATCTGGAAAACTATAATGTTTGGCAGGGCAACAAACCCCAGCGCGCCCTTCCGCCCAATCACCTCGCTGTGTTTCCAGACCGCTTGCAGAATGCCGAACGACCAGCGGAAACGCTGGCGCATCAGGCCGTTTGCGTTAGTGGGGGCTTCGGTAAAGGCCAGGGCCATGTCTTCATATTGCACCCGATAGCCTGCTCGCAGCAGCGCCATGGTCAGATCCGCGTCCTCGGCCACTGTGTCCACGTGGAATGCGCCGGCTTCACGCACAGCCGAAACCCGCCACGCTCCGATCGCTCCCGGAACCACGCTGACCGCGCCGAATACGTCCAGCGCGCGTCGTTCGAAATTCTGGCTGGTGATGTACTCGAGAGCCTGCCATCGGGTCCACAAATTCACCCGGTTGCCCACCTTGGCGTTGCCTGCAACGGCACCCACCTCACGATCCAGGAAGTGCGGCACCAGGTGCGCGATGGCGTCAGCGGCAATGATGGTGTCAGCGTCGATCCCGACGAAGATTTCTGCGTCGCCGATGTGCTCCAAGCCATAATTGAGGGCTTCGGCCTTGCCGGCGTTTTTCTTGGTGAGAATCACCACGCTGCCGCGAGCCGCTTCGGCGGCGAAAGCCCGTTGGGCGACCTCCAGCGTTTTGTCCTTCGATCCATCGTCGATGACGATGACGCGCAGGTTAGGATACGTGGAATTCAGCGCGGCGCGAATGGTCCGCTCGATGACCTTTTCTTCGTTGTATGCCGGAATCAGCACCGCAACCTTGGGCCGGAAAGATGCAACTTCCGCGGGGCGGCCAAACATTCGTTCTCTGACGCGGTCGTACACGGCGGCAACGCCGATGAAGATCAGGCGGGCGGTCATCAGAACATCGCCCAGAACAAAAATCCACTTAATCAGGCCACCCGTAGCGCCGAACAGCCAGAAGCTCAACCAGTCCAACCGGGCCAGCCAGCGCTCACCCGGAGGCAGAGGGGGCATCGTCTCGGCCTTGGTTTTGCCCAGCAGGTCATAAACGGGCACGACCTCAATTCCCCGGGCACGAACTCCATCGATGATCATCGGCAATGCCCGCACGGTCTCCGAGCGGTTGCCGCCTCCGTCGTGCAGCAGCATGATGTTGCCGCAGCGAAGGTCCGTGGCGGTGCACGGGGGCAAATGGGCCATCACGTAGGCGGCGATTTCCTCGGCGGTACGCCTCCGCGGCTTGTCGTTCCAGTCATTCGGATCAATCCGGTTTCCGATGGTGGTGTAGCCCATGTCCTGCGACAACTCGAGAGGCCGAACCTGGTCGGCGGTGTCGGGTTCCTCGTCAATCGCATAGGGTGGCCGGAAGAATGTCGTGCGGATTCCCATCAAGCTTGCGAAAAGGCGCTCGGTCAGGTTCAGCTCCAGCTTCATGTGGCCGGCGGAAATATTGCTGACGTCCGGATGGAAGAATGTGTGGTTCCCGATGGTGTGGCCCTCGTCGTAAATGCGGCGGGCGAGGCCGGAATATTTATCGGCCTGAATGCCGATCAGGAAGAAGGTGGCAGGCGCGCGTTCCTGTTTCAATACGTCGAGAATTCTCGGCGTCCACTCCGGATCGGGCCCATCGTCAAACGTAATAGCCACTTTGTTTGGACTGTAGCCGTAGCGTCCCAGGCGATACGGTTCAGGGAGTTCCTGGAAAACCTCGTCGGTGATAAGCCTGGTTTTGGCGTCCACGGTAAGATCTCTGGTGCCATGCGACGGCCGGGCTTCGATGCGGAGAATTTCGCCCTGGCGTTCCAGGTCCACGTCCTGGCCGGCGGGAACGTCGCGCAACTTGTCCGAGGCCCCCTGATCGCCGGGCACGTCCCAAACGCGCCACAACGAGCGGTCTTCTGCACCCAGGCGCCATAGCGCGAAGGTCTGGATACCCAGCGTCTGCGCCGCGCGCATATGGTTGAGTGCCGTTACCGCATCCAGATACCAAATGTCATGCCGCAAGTTGCGCTCATCCAGGTAACTCAGGTGCGGGTTCAAAGCGTCGTCGTCGAAGGTGATGTCCTCGTCTGAGTCACGCGCAGTCAGCCAGGCATCCTGCACGCTCGCGGCGACGTCATGCACGTCGGGCGGAAGTTTGCCTTTCTCGGGTTTCCGCGCCCAGTCGTAGCCGTAGTTCGCGATGGCGCAGATCAGTTTTTCCCTGGGGATGACGGTGGTGTCGAACTTCAGGTTGCGAACGAAGAAATCCTGTGAAGCCACCGGCCCCGGTGGTCCGCCGGGGAAATGCTCGTCATAGTTCATGACCACAACGCCATCAGCCGCAGCCGCGAGCTTGGGATAGTCGTAGTCCTCGTTATGAGGCGGCACGCTGATGTAAAGCTTCATGCCACGGGCGTGCAGATCGCTTGAAAGTTCCCGCAATAGCGCCTGATAGCCGGGCTGCCCTTCCTTGGGGAAATCTTCAAAGTCCACCATCAGTCCGCGATAGTGGTCGCTCGCAAGAAACTGTGCCACCTCCTGCCTGAATCGGGCGCGTGCATCACTGCTGTTCAGAAACCCGGTAATGTTCTGCACCCACTGTGCACCATCGAAGTTGTTCACCATGGGAAAGACTTCGATGCTGGCGCCTTCCGACTTCAGAAACGGCATGACCCGATCGTCCACTGGGCGGACTTTGCCGCTCTGAATCACATCGAAAAACTTGTTGGTCTGGTCGTCCACCGCTTGCAGCCGCCCGTCGGTGGTCAGCACATGCAGCCAGTCGGGATAGAGAAGGTCGATCTGACGGTCGAAATCACGCAGCGACGAAAAGCTGGCCGCGTCCCAGGGCACGTAGAATGCAGCGCGAATTCCTTCTTCCTGGTTGAGGGGGACTTGCGACGGTGCGAGTTTTGACTTGCGTCTTCGCGCCTGCTGGCTCAGTCGCTCTCGCGCCTTTTCGGCGCGGCTTTCTTTGTAGGCCTTGATGGCGCGTTTCTGCGGCGAAAGCAAAAGATCGGGGAGCGGCTCCTGCCGCAGCGCAGAAATGATGAAAAAAAGCACCAGCAGCGACATGGCCAGCGCGGCCCCGTCAAACATGCGCCGCAGCCGCTTCCAGCGCGCCCGCCGCGGATCGTAAAAGATTGGTTTAGCCATTCGGCTCGAAGGTCGTACTTATCATCGTAAGCTGCGGATTTCAGCCGGTCAATTCGCGAGCCGATTCGGGAAGACACCTAACGCAAGGAACGCAAAGTGTTCTTTGGCATCTTTTCGACGATGGATCGCCCGTCGGACGGGGTATATTCACATCGTGCGTGAACTGCTTCGGCAGAATAAGCGATGGTTCGTCTGGTCGGCCCTGGCCGGACTGGCTCTTCGATCGTTCTTCGTCTGGCGTTTTCCAGCCGTGGTGGATGACTCCCGTCTTTACGCGAACATCGCAGAGAACTGGCTCACTCATGGCGTCTACGGAGTCACAGATTCCGGGACAGTTGTACCGACTCTTTCGCGACTGCCCGGTTATCCCGCGTTTCTCGCGGCGATATTTTCAGTTTTCGGCATGGGGCATTTTCGGCCAGCTCTCTTTGTTCAGGTGCTGTTTGATCTGGCCAGTTGCTTCCTGGGCGCCGATCTTGCCCGGCGCCTGATTTCCCGGAGCGCCAGCAAAGCAACTTTTCTACTGGCGGCGCTCTGTCCCTTTCTTGCGAATTATGCGGCCACAGCGCTGACTGAGACGCTCGAGGTCTTCTTCACTGTGCTGACATTGGATCTTGCGGTGGGGGCGCTTGAACTCGGCGGACTTCACGCGCCGCGTTCGCGTTCGATTCTCGGATCGTTGACTTCCCCGCCACCGGGATGGGCATCGAACCGGGAAATGTGGGCGTGGCTCGGCTGTGGACTGGCTGCGGCGGGCGCGATTCTTTTGCGTCCCGACGGCGGAATTCTGCTCGGTGCTGTCGGTCTGTATCTGATTGCATCATTTGCGGTGCGTTATCAGGCGGCGCGCGGCACCGCCACGCGCTTCCGCCCCTTGGTGATGCTCGCGATACTATGCGCCGGAACGCTACTTCCCTTGGTACCCTGGACGCTCCGCAACTATCGCACCTTTCACCGCTTTCAGCCGCTCGCACCACGCTATGCCAACGACTCTGGTGAGCCTGTCAATCCCGGTTTTAACTCCTGGGTCAAGACGTGGATTGCCGACTACGTGTCCGTCGAAGAAATCTATTGGAACGTCCCGGGCGACACTCTGCCGCTGCAACGCCTCCCCAACCGCGCCTTCGATTCTCCCGATCAGCGCAAGCGCACCGAGGCGCTGATCGCGGACTACAACGAAGATCACGACCTCACGCCCGAGCTGGACGCTCGCTTTGCCGACCTGGCCGCGGAGCGCATCCAGGCTGCGCCGCTTCGTTACTACGTCTGGCTGCCGGTTCTGAGGGTGACCGATATGTGGCTGCGTCCGCGTACTGAGCTATTCGCCGCCGATCCGCGATGGTGGGAGTTTGACGACGAGTGGCCGTGGCTATCGCTCAGCCTGGGTTTCGGCCTGTTGAACTTGAGTATCGTTGTGCTGGCAAAAATAGGAACCTGGAAAACACGGGCCGTACCAGGCGTCGGCCTTCTGTTGACATTTATCGTGTGCCGGTCGCTTTTTCTCGGCACCTTGGAGAATCCCGAACCCCGATATACGCTCGAGTGCTATCCGGCGGTGCTGATTCTGGCGGCCGCAACGTTGGTGAAGCGCCGCGCCGAAAGATCGCGCTGACTCTTGGTCATCGTCGCTGTCGTTTCCTCTTGAACTCCCCCACCCGCCCGACCGACAATATCCGCCAACTTCCCGGGGCACTTGCGGGACGGCGTCCGTGGCCGTGTTTCGGGAGCGCTCCTCAGCTTCGCGTTTTAGACACTTGCTCCCGGGAGGCTTCATGCGCGGGTTCTCGCGGTTTTCTTGCTTGGCGTCGCTGTTGGTTTTGCTGGCGGTCTTCTCCTCGGCTCAGTCCACCACTTCATTGCACGGAGTCATCACCGATGCCAAAGAGGCCCTGCTGCCGGGCGCGACCCTGAAACTGAGTGACCCGCAGACGGGTTTCGCCCGCACCGTCACCTCGGGCGAGGATGGCGCCTATTCGTTCCTGCAGGTGCCGCCGGCCACCTACAACCTGGAAGTCACCGCGCAGGGGTTTGCGCCTGCGAAGCGACAGAACCTGACTCTGCTGGTGAGCACTCCCGCCACCGTGAATATCACCATGCAGGTACAGGGTGCCAGCGAGCAGGTGGAAGTCACCTCCGAGGCGCCGCTGGTGAACACCCAGGACGCTTCTCTCGGTAACGCCTTCACCGAACGCCAACTGGTCCGCCTGCCGTCGGAAGGCCGCGATCCGGCGGCCATTCTTAGCCTCCAGCCCGGCGTTACCTTCATAGGCGGCAGTAAGCAGATTGACCAGAGCAACGACAGCCGCGGCGGCTCAGTTAGCGGTGCACGCAGTGACCAAACCAACATCACCCTCGACGGCCTCGACGACAACGAACAGCTCCTGGGCTATGCCTTTCAGGGCGCGCTGCGCTCCACGCTTGATTCACTCCAGGAATTCCGCGTCACCACCAGCAACGGCAACGCCGACGAAGGCCGCTCTTCCGGCGGGCAGATTTCGTTGGTGACCAAGAACGGCACCAACAACTGGCACGGGACATTCTACGAATACAACCGCAGCAAGCTTGGCGAAGCCAACGACTGGTTCAATAAAGCGGCGGAGATCTCCAGCGGCTTGCCCAATGTACCTCCACACCTGATACGCAACACTTTCGGTGCAACCTTCGGCGGCCCGCTCAAGAAGGACCGCTTGTTTTTCTTTGCCGCTTACGAAGGTCAGCGAAAACGAGAAACTACGCAGGTGACGCGCACGGTACCCAGCGACGAGCTGCGTATGGGTCAACTCCAGTACGTTTGCGACACGGGTTCGACAAACGGAGCAGTCAACGATCCGAACTGCCAGACTACAAGTAATAGCAACTTCAGCATCGTCAGCGATCCTCGCGCCGGTACGAACGCTCAGGGAGGACCGAACCTCCTGGTCAAGCTCACGACCGCGGGTTTCGCCGCCCTGGACACGACCTGCACGACCACGTGTCCAAATGGCGGCGGTGTCAACGCAGCCGTGCTCAGCGTATTCAACCAATATCCGCATACCAATACCGACAGTGTGGGCGATCTGCTCGACTACCGCGGCTACACCTTCGCCGGCGCCAGCCCGGAAAAGCTCAACACCTACATCGTGCGGCTTGACTACTCCATCACCGCCAATGGCAATCACAAGCTTTTTTTGCGTGGCAACCTTCAGAATGACAATCAGATTGAACCGCCCCAGTTTCCCGGCCAGCCCTCCAGTGACTTCCACACCAGCAACAACAAAGCCATCGCGGCCGGCTACACGGCGCTGCTCAGCCCAACGCTGATCAATAGTTTTCGCTGGTCACTGATTCGTGAAGGCGTCGGCGACTCCGGCGTGGACGCCAAACCCTACGTTTACTTCCGAACCCTCGACACCATCACGGCACTCGGGTCCTCGTCTGAGTATGTCAATGTCCCGGTGCACAACTTTGTGGACGATGTGACCTGGACAAAAGGGAAGCACTCGCTGCAGGTCGGCACCAACCTGCGTCTCGTGCACAACAATCGCGTCGGTAACGCGCAGAATATTGCCAATGCCCTCACCGACCCGTTCGGGCTGCCGGCATCGGGCATCGCCAATACTGGAGGCAGTCTCGATCCTTCGCTTCTTGCTTCCTCCGGCTATCCGCTCGTGCAATCGCAATTCGCCAGCCTCTACGATTTCCCTGCCATCGCGCTGGCCGGCGTGGTGACGGTCAATAACGTGGTTTTCAATCAAGACAAGAGTGGCCATCAATTCGCTCCCGGTGAATTGATCCCACGGCATTTCAAGGCCTGGGAAGCTGAGTGGTATGCGCAGGACGCATGGCGAGCGCGGCCGAATCTGGTGGTCACGGTCGGCCTTCGCTATTCGTTGCTGCAGCCTCCTTACGAAGTCAACGGCAACCAGGCCGCACCTTCGGTCAGCATCGGTGATGTCTTCGCAACACGGGCGCGACTGCAGGCGATGGGGCAGTCCTATTCACCGGGGCAGAACGCGACCAACGGAGTTCCCGGGGGGCTGCCACCACTCAGTTTCGCTCTTTCGGGTCAAGCCAACGGCAAACAACCCTACTGGCAGTGGGACTACAAGGATCTCGCACCGCGTTTCGCGGTGGCCTACTCTCCCAGCTTCGATGAAGGATGGCGACACCGTCTGTTCGGTAGCGCCGGCAAGAGCTCCATCCGCATGGGCTACGGGCTCTACTTCGACCACTTTGGCGAAGGCATCGTCAACACCTTCGACCGCAACGGGTCCTTCGGCCTGACCACAGCGGAAACCAACCCCTATGCCGTCCAAACCGTAGACTGTGGTTTTCGGTTCACCGGCACCTACAATCCTCCGCAGGGGATCTTTTGCCAACAAGACTTGAGCGGGACGCCTCCCACTCCTTTCCCGAACCCGGTGACGCCTCCCCTGGGCGTGAACAATGCCGGAGGATTTGCCATCTATTGGGGCATGGACGACAAGCTGAGAACGCCATACTCCCATGTGTTTAATTTTGCTTTCACTCGCGACCTCGGCCACGGCTACGCTCTTGAAACCTCATACGTTGGGCGCCTTGGTCGTCATCTCCTACAGGAAACCGACGTGGGTGAGGCACAAGACATCCGCGACCCGAAGTCTGGCATGGACTACTTTCAGGCTGCCACCAAGCTGGCCAAACTTGCTCAGGCCAACACTCCAGTTAGTTCCGTCACAACCGCTAACGCCGGAACGTACTGGGAGAACCTGTTTCCCGCCCTTGGTCAGTTTCCCGGCCACAATGGCCTCGTTCCCAATTCGCAGATATATGGGTGCACCAGCATCCCGCTTGGCAGTGCAGGGGCGGGCGATATCACGGTGACACAAGCCATCTATGACACCTTCGCCTGCAACGTGGGGAATGAAGTCGTGGCGTTGCAGTATGTGGACACGCCGACCTTTGTGACCCCAGGTCTGAACGTCCAGTGCTTTCCGCTATGCTCCACCCTCCCGGGCCAGACCACAGCCAGTCCCTACAACTTCTACATGTCTCAATTTTCATCGCTCTGGGCGTGGAGAAGCTCGGGCAACAGTTCCTACAACGCACTCAACGTGACGCTGCGGCGGGCTCTCACTCATGGTGTGCAATTCGATATCAACTACACATATTCAAAATCCATCGACGTCGGTTCCAATGCCGAACGCATCAATGTGTTCGATACCAATGGCACCAACGTCGGCGGCTTCGCCAGTCAGGTGATCAACTCCTGGCAGCCCAACCAACTCAAAGCAGTCTCCGATTTCGACATGACCCATCAGATCAATTCCAACTGGGTGATCGATCTTCCGGTCGGGCGCGGCAAGACTTTGGGTGCCGGAATGGGCAGGCTGGCCGACGCAGTGTTTGGCGGTTGGGGCCTCACCGGACTATTCCATTGGTCCAGCGGCCTGCCATTCAGCATCTTCCCCGGCGGCGGGTGGTCTACCAACTACAACATTCGTGGCGAAGCCATCGAAATCGCTGACCCGGGTTCCGTTGGCGCCCACCAGGACTCCTCCGGCATCCCGAGAATGTTTAGCAATCCCAATGCGATCAACGCATTTCGTCATCCTTATCCTGGCGAAAGCGGACAGCGCAACAATTTGCGCGGTCCTGGGTATTTCGACATCGACGCGGGCCTGGACAAAGACTGGAAGATCAAAGAAGGTCAAACTCTCAGTTTTGCCTGGGAAACGTTCAACGTGACCAATGCAGTGCGCTTCGACGCGGCGGCATCGGCGAACAACTTTAATCTGGATTCTTCGACGAACTTCGGCGTGTATAGCTCAACCCTGACGCAGCCGCGCGTCATGCAGTTCATGCTGCGGTACAGCTTCTGATGGCTTGGTGGTTTTGTGATTGAGAATCTACGACAGTGGTGAGTCGCTCATTCGGAACCGCGTGCGCACGTGTTCGCTGAGCAATTCAATGGCAGCCCGGTTGGAAACCCGGTTCTCGACAGCCAGATAGCGCATCGCCTGGATCAGAAGCCGCTGACCGTCCACATAACGCGGATCGGAGCTGCGTTCACGCTTCCTTCGCTCCGCTAATCTGGGTCGTGCTGGGATGGTGAAAACTTTTGCCATGGCCCGGAAATCCTTCCGCTGCCAGTATAGCGCCCGGGTTGTCGATTCCAGTACACCTTCTTGCCGTTTAGAATCAACAGGTTAGCCGTTGGGAGCTATGAACTTGGTTTTTGAGTTTGTCTTTAACTGAAAGGTTTCCGCCGGGATCTTGTCGTTCAGGCGAATCCCTGAGTACCGCGCCAGCCGATAGTCGCCCTGGGTTTGGAAGAACTTCTGCTGGACCGAAACTCCACGTTCCAGGTCAATCCACAGCACGATGCTGGGGAAGTTGGCTTTCAACTTGTCCGACTTCGGGACCAGCTGCAGCTTTGCGGTGCGAACGTCGTTCAGTTTCTCCTCGCCCTGAAATGACACGTCGAACGACTTGAGTAAATCCTGGCCGCTGCCTCCAAACCCGAGCACCAGATAGCTTTCCACTTCCGCGCGGTTCTTGCCGGCCCCATAAACGCTGACCTGGTTGATTTTCGGCTGGTAGACCTCAATCTTGCCGTCCTTGAACAACAAGGCTTTTCGGTCGGGCTCGCCAATGTCGGCCAGCATCTCAATCTCTTTTCCAGCGCGGCGATAATACACGGTGCCTTTTTGCGTGTCGGTTTCATCCACGACCCGCTGGTACTGGTCCCAAACAAACTCCGCTTGCGCGGACTGGAACTTGGTGGCTGTGGCGTCCATCTTGCGCAGAACAGCTTTTAGGTCGAGGCTGTCTGTATTCGGTTTCGTCTGCACTATTCCAGCAAATGCGGCCACGGCCATCAATGTGACGGTGGGCGGCTCCCAACGTTCCGGAGTGAGCGTCGCAGCCACGAGCACGAACGCCAGCCATCGCATGGAAAGTTCGGTTGTCATATAGGTGGAGCGGAATCACCGCTGCGCTATCACCCGATAGCTTTCTACCCGGCCTTTGTTGTCAGCGACCGCGGCGTAGCTGACGATCTTCACTTCGCCCGAGATGGGCTGAATCACGCGCAGCAACTGCCCGCGCACCGAGCTCTCATCTCCTGACGCGATGCCTTCCGCCGGAATCCGGTACACCAGATTCCCCTGCGGGTCCGACGTTACCATCACTTCGCTTGGATGCAACGCCCTTACTATCGGTTTGTCGTTGAAGTTGATCCAATAGGGCGACAGAAAGATAAACAGCAGGATCAGCGTGACCATGATGTCGTAGTGCAGTGTGCCCCGCTCGTACTGCCACAGAATGTATCCACGAATTGTGCTCCACATGGAGTTCATCGGCAGGGACGGCGCTGGCTGGGTCGTCCGGACTTCAGGCACGGCGCTGATTTCAGACCGTTGCAAGTCTATTCACCCACTTCCGTTCCCGCAAGTTGACATCGGGCTTGGAGTTGAAGCTCGGCGCTTAGAACTTCTTTGCCGTAATCCGCTCCGCGCCCACATACGGCTGCAGCATCTCTGGAATTATCACGCTACCGTCGGCCTGCTGGTAGTTTTCCACGATCGCAACCCAAGTACGCCCCACGGCCAAACCGCTGCCATTCAGCGTGTGGACGTACTCGGTTTTACCTTTTCCCTCAGGCTTGAAGCGAATGTTGGCCCGCCGCGCCTGATACGACTCAAAATTCGAACATGACGAAATCTCGCGAAACAATTGCTGCCCTGGCAGCCACACTTCAATGTCATAGGTCTTCGCCGACGATGGTCCCATATCTCCCGTGCACAAAGTCACCACACGATAGTGCAGGCCCAGTTTTTGCAGGACGGTTTCGGCGTGGTGCGTGAGTTTCTCATGCTCGTCGTAGGAATGGTCAGGATGAGCAAACTTCACCAGTTCCACTTTCTGAAACTGGTGCTGGCGAATGATCCCTCGCACGTCTTTGCCATAGGATCCGGCTTCGCTGCGGAAGCACGGTGTGTAGGCGGTCAGCGAAACCGGCAGTCGCGACGCGTCCAGCACTTCATCACGGTATAGATTCGTTACCGGGACTTCAGCCGTCGGAATCAGCCACAGGTCGCGCTCTCCGTGCGGCACGCGGAACAAATCGGCTGCGAACTTGGGCAGCTGTCCGGTTCCGTACATGGAATCAGAATTCACGAGATACGGCGGCAGAACTTCCGTGTATCCGTGCTCGCGGGTGTGCAAGTCGAGCATGAAGTTGGCAAGCGCCCGCTCCAACTTTGCGCCCATGTCCCAGTAGACGGCAAAGCGCGCGCCGGTCAGCTTGACCGCTCGCTCCAGGTCGAGCACGCCCAATTGTTCGCCGAGTTCCCAGTGCGGCTTGGGAGTAAAGGAAAACTCCGGCGCCTTGCCCCATCGCCGCACTTCCAGGTTATCTTCGGCGCTATGCCCGACCGGAACGGAAGCATGGGGTAAGTTCGGAATTCCCACCAGGATTTCGCGCAGACGCCCGTCCAAATCCTCGGCCGTTTTCTCACGAGCTTGGACCTGTTCCCTAAGGTCTTTCATGTCCGCCATCAATGCGCCGGCGTCTTGCCCACTTTTTTTCAAGCGGCCGATTTCTTCAGTGGCCTTGTTGCGCCGGGCTTTCAAGGTTTCTGCTTCGGTGATGGCAAGGCGGCGCTGAGTATCCAGTTCGCGGAAGTCTCTTAGGACCGCAGCCGGATCCATGCCGCGCTGGCGCAGCTTTTCCTCCACCAGCGGCACATTGTCCCGGACGAAATGCAGGTCAAGCATGAAGTAACTAATGTATCGGAAACAGGGCGGGGCGTGCACGTGTAGAGTCTAGCGCCGCCGCGAAATCGACTTACTTGGCGGGTGCGAGCGACTTCAAATACGCGACGATCGCTTCCGCATCCTGCAGATTGAAGCGGTATTGCGGCATCGGTGGCCGCGGGGGCAACCCGTTGTAAGCCACTCCTGTCATCAGAAACTTGATGGCGGCGTCTTTTTCCCAGCCGGGCAGACCGGCGATGTTGGTCGACGTGTCCGCCCAAACCGGCATGGGCACGGTCGGCTTGAAGCCAAGAGGCGTCCCCTGCAGCAACTTTTCCCGGATGGGCTCGCCTTTCTCGCTATGTGGAGTGTGGCAGTCGCCGCACATCCCGATTCCTTCGACCAGATATTTTCCACGGGCAATCGCGGCCGCGGAAGCCGCTCGCACCTTCGGCTTCTGTCCAAAAACGGCGGGCGATGCAAAAAGTACGGTTGCTGCAATCACAACCATTGTGTTTCGCATTCGGCTCCTTTTCGTCTGTGCCAACGCCGCACATCTTAACAGGCTACCGCCGTCATGGTGTAATTAACGCGGCAAAAATGACCTGCGGAGTTGTGTAAACTACCCG
>Ga0075029_100001442_pt1 | contig 13641 bp, 10 predicted proteins | sample LitLauG_LLR_2013_FD_71391 | JGI IMG/M metagenome (GOLD analysis project Ga0075029, IMG submission 71391) | Freshwater sediment microbial communities from North America - Little Laurel Run_MetaG_LLR_2013 | ecosystem: Environmental > Aquatic > Freshwater > Creek > Sediment | place: USA...
GTTACGAGCAGAGCAACGATGAGATAGGCAATCAGGAATGAAACAGAACGCGGCAATTCACGCGAGGGCGGCTGCTCGAGTACGGCCAGCAACGCCAGCAGAATGAAGACTGGCCGCGCGTAAACGATCTGCCGGTCGAAATGGTTGCGGTCCGTTTGATGGGGGCTCATGCGCGGGGACGCGTGTCCTGTCCAATTAGTCTAACAAGGCGGGAGAGTTGTCGAGGGCTGCGTTGAGGCTGAGTTTTCCAGCTTGCAACGGGCTCGAATGTTCGCTTTCCATTCCGGCTTCAGCATGAAAAAAGAAAAAATCTGGCTCTGCGACAACGCCGGCCCCATCACCGGTGTTGTGATTCCGGGCACATGGGTTGGGAGGCTTGTGATGAACTCGCTAGACTGAATGAGACTCTTGCGAGATCGATCCATCCTCTCGCCCACCAGAAAAAGTGAGGAACTCTCTCTTTGTTTCCTGACAAGCCTTACACGCTGATAGGGCTTCTCGTCTTTTCCATCCTTTCCATATTGCCGTTGCTTTCCGGTTTTCATCGTTTGCGGCGGGCAGAAGAGAAATTGGCGCGTTTCACGGAGCGCCGGGTTCTTGTGGTTTGGGTCATGTTCTTCGCGGTCATCGGAATCCGGTTGATGTTGTTGCCGGCCCTGCAAGTTCCTCTTCCCGGAGTGCATGACGAGTTTAGTTATTTGTTGCTGGGCGATACCTTTGCACACGGAAGACTAGCGAACCCCGCTCATCCGATGTGGATTAGTTTTGAGACCATGCACGTCAATTGGAATCCGACCTACTCGTCCATGTATCCGCCGGCGCAGGGCCTCATTCTGGCGATAGGACAGTTGCTGGGGCATCCGTGGATCGGGGTGCTGCTGAGCAATGCCACCATGTGCGCGTTGATCGTCTGGATGCTGCAGGCATGGATTCCCGCGCGATGGGCATTTCTGGGCGGCATGCTTGCCGCGCTGCAAGTCGGTTTTGCTTCCTACTGGATGAATAGCTACTGGGGTGGCGCGGCCGCGGCTATAGGCGGAGCGCTTGCGCTTGGAGCGCTGGGAAGAATCCGCGGCAATGCGCGCTGGCGTGATGCACTGCTACTGGGGCTGGGCGTCGCTGTCCTGGCGAACAGCCGGCCGTATGAAGGACTGCTTTTTTGCATTCCGATTGGGGTCTATTTCACATGGTGGATGGCGGGAAGGGGCAGGACAAAAACTGAATTGCCGTTGAGGACTCGCAGAGTCTTCCTTCCCCTGCTGGCGTCAATACTAGCGCTGGGGATGTTCCTGGCCTATTACAACTGGCGCTTGACGGGACATCCTCTCCTGCTGCCACACGTTTTGAACAGCAATAATTACGTTACGGCACCCATTTTCCTCTGGCAACACGCCAAGCCCGCGCTGCACTACAGAAACGCTCAATTCGAAAATTTCTACAATGTGTTCGAGCGGGCGTATTACCAAACCACGTGGAAAGATGTTGTGCGACTGAGCAAAGACAAGATTTCCTCGCTGAGCAGTCTTTTTCTCTGGCGAGGGGAATTGTTCCTTTTGCCGTTTGTGCCTTTCCTGCTGCGCGACCGGAAAATGAGGCTTCTGCTTTCTGCTTTTCTCCTTGGCACGCTGGGCACTTTTGCAGCGGTTTGGGTGGAACCTCATTATGCAGCCCCTTTGACTTGCGTGTGGTTTGCCCTGGTGGTGCAGACGATGAGACATGCTAACGCTTTGAGTATCGGTGGTCGGCGCTTAGGAGCCATGATAGCGCGTATCGCTGTAGTGGTCCTCCTGGTCGAGACGGCGGGCCGGGCTTTGGAACATCAATGCGACGCCGCTGCCGAAAAATGTGGCGGACTTGTCGAACGCGCGGCGATTGTCAAAAAGCTGAGAGACGCGCCCGGCAAGCACCTGGTCATGGTGCAATATATGGCACACCACAATCCGGACTTTGAGTGGGTCTATAACGGTGCGGAGATCGACTCGGCTAAAATTCTATGGGCCCGCGAGTTGGATCGGGCGCAAAACGAGAAGCTCTTCGCCTACTTCAAAGACCGGCAAATCTGGCTGGTGAATGCCGATGAGTATGGCCCAAATGCGAGAGAAGCGAGGCCGTATCCGCGCACAGCGGAGCAGTCCCCACCATGAGTTGACTGCCGAGGGGCAGCCAGCTGGGTCGAAGGTTACAAATGCCAGGGAACCACGCCGATAAAACTCCTCAAGGTAGTTCGTTGCGCTCCCAGATGTAGGCATTCCATTCTCCCAGGACCACCGGCTTCGGGCTCACGGGCCGGACGCGCCGGTAGTGAGAGGTGAGGTAGCTGCCCATCGCCAGGTCAAAGTCGGTGCCAAACCTGGGCACGCCGTACTCCGGGAAAATGCGATTGGACCAGATCAAATAGCGGACATGGTTTCGTTCGATTTGTTGGATGGTCTCGTCGGTCATCTTGCCAGGCGCCAGGATTCCTGGCGTGAAGGCGATGACCCGCGTCGGGCAATACGTTCCCGAGAGAAAATAAAGACTGGTGTCTTCCGGAACGGATAAGACCGACTCGCCGAGAGCAGCCTTCGCTTTCATAAAATCGATCGCGGCTTGATATTGTTCGGCCCTCTGCGGGGAGACGCGGATACTGCCGCGTTCCGTAGTCAGCCACGCGGGACGCGGAATCTGGTGCGTCACGGTGCGAAAGCCAACCACGGCGACGCTAAGACACGCGAGGCAGATGACCCACCGCACGCCAGCGACGAACCGGCGTGAATGGCTAGTTCGCGGGATTAGCGCCATCGCGAGAAGCAGGAACGCCAGAACGACTGGGCCATTGTAGAAGACCGCATAGTCGACCGGGCGCATCTTGAATAGGATTCGAGAAGCGCTCAAGAACGAGAGAGTGAAGAGGAGCGCGCTTCCAGCACCGCTCGAGGATTCGCGGCGGCGCCAGAAATGCCACCAGGCAGCCAGAGCCGCGATGCCTACATACACAACCATGTCCTGAGGAAAGAAGATGGCTGCGAGGACATCGTTCCGGGTCGGAAGAATCAGCAGGTAGATTATCCCAGTGACGAACAGCGCCCCGCGCAAAGCGAAGATTCGTCGCTCGGGTCTCTCTGCGGATGAAGTCAGAACGAGGTGAAGACCCTGTACCACCGCAAAGAAGGAAAAGATTCGCTGCGCGGCGTTTGCGAGCGATTCCGCGCTAAAGTCAAACCCGGTGTTAGCGAGCCATATTTTTCCGTAGGTCCGCATGAAGTAGGAGCCGGGCCAGCTCTGAAAATTTTCCTGCGTCAGAAATGTGAATCCACTGATGGAAATCAGCCGGTAAACAACAAAACCGCAAAATAGGAGCCCCGGCAGGGTCACCGTGATATCCGCGAAGAAAAATCTCGAGGAGCGATTCATGGATACACGCGCGAGGATCAGCAGTGCCAGCGTGATGTAACAGGCCACTCCAAACTCAAATTTAACAAGCACCGCGACGGCCGCGAGTATTCCCGCCGCAAATACCCAGATTCGGCTCTTTGAAGACGCCCCACCGATCACAATCCAGAGAAACATGCAGGCGATCACGCAACCATAAACTGCCGCGGAACTGTACGGCAAAGGGAAAGAAAAAACGGTTGGAGCGAAAGATTCGAACAATAGGACAGCCCCAGCAGTCCAGCCTGCCATCGAAAAGGACAGCCGCATTCCCGAAAGATAAAGAAGGATCGCCGAGCCCAGAGCGCAAAACGACCCGGCCCAGTACATAACGCTCAGGTGCACGCCGAAAAAGCGGAACAACCAGCTATTGAGGTAGGGAGCGGCAGGACCAAAGTTGTACCAGACATCCCGGTACAGCGTCTTCCCCTCGGCAAGGACTGCCGAAACATAGAGTTCGCGGCCGCTGTCTACCGTGAGGCTTCCCCAGGCGGCCCAGGTCGCATACAGGCAGGCGGCCCAGATGGCCATCAAGGCGAAAAGGCCGCCGACGGTAGTCAGATTCCAGGGCCCGGGGGATCCGCAGGTTAGACGCGAAAAATAGCGTTCCAATAACCCGGAGGAACGGGCCAAAGAGCTATCGGACGGAGAGGGCACTGATAAAGTCGCTGGGGGCATTCTTGTGCATCCAGAATAGCAATACCGTGACGGCGGATTTGGGGTTGATCCGATGGGCGGTGCCCTAGATGAAACATCCACGGGCACTTTTCGAGGTGCCGGAAATAGCGTAAACTAAAGAGGTAGCCGGGTGGTGGGAGTAGCTCAGCTGGTAGAGCGTCGGTCTGTGGCACCGAATGTCGCGGGTTCAATCCCCGTCTCCCACCCCAAAACTCACAGACTACCTTTCGTGCCCTGTTACTCAGTGACAGGAGAACGGTGTCAACTTGTGAGAGTAACAACGATAAGCCGGCCCGCGCACGGCACCCCCCGCGATCACCATCCCCGACAATCACACCGAACAGCACTCTCCCTTTCAGAAAACCACATATCGATGCCCATAGATTGAAAGAACGCCAATAATACCAGCCTTAGTTAATTAAAATTAACTTGACTGACTATCGGGGATGGCTCGACGATGGAGGCAAGTGAGTTCTCTGTATGGACGACCGCACCTACTCGGCTTTGTTAACCTTGGCTGAGAATGCCAACGATGCGGATGCTCAAGCCGCATTGTACAATGAGAACAGAGCCGCCATCGAGGCAGCTATGCAGCACTGGTTCACGGGCCTCGGTCACGACCGCGCTGCCAAAACCGTAATTCTCCGCATTGCAAAGCGCGCTTGCTACTTCTACCCGTATGAAGACTCCAGAGCCTGGGTTGTCAACTGCGCAGACTTAGAATGCCGACGATTAAAGGATGAAATGGAGCGCAGCAGCCGCGACTACAGACACGCATCTGCGGGATACGATGCACAGTCCAGGCATTCTCGCGGTTAAAGATACGCCGATCAGAGCCGCATTGCCCGGGAATTTCAGAGCCGTAACATGTGTGTTTGCCAATCGCGCGAACAGCATCCTCCGCCCCGCGACACTATTCGATCCCGCACACCGCGCGCGCATTCGCGACGACAGTTGCCAGGTCATCGAGTTTGGAAAAAACCGCTGTAATTCCGCAGGAGAGAGCATTCTTTTCGCTGCTCATGCTGTAGTCTGCGGTCAGCATGAAGATCCGCAATCCGGGCGTGATTTCCATGAGTTCCTGGGCCAATTGAATGCCGCCCACATCTGGCAGAGAAAGGTCCAAGATCGCCAGGTTGGGCGATAAACGCTTCGTTTTCTTTAAAGCTTCAACGCCATTTCCAGCTTCGGCAAATGCGTCGAAACCGTTTTCACAATCGAAGATTTCAAGCAGTTGTTTTCGGAAAGCAACGTCGTTTTCGACGATAAGCACGGTAGGCATGGTTCACCCCGATCCAAGTCTTTCCATCAGGAGAACTGCACAGACAACTCACTGCGAAGGTGCAAACCGGCAGTTACAGGTACGCCGGTTCGTTCTTCATGGGCAGTGGCCTGATCCTGTACTTCCAGAATCCAAACCGGCATGCCAACAGCTGCGTGGGAGACAGACCGCGCAGCCTTCTTGTGAAATGGACAGGAACTCACAACCCCTAAGCCTAAGAAAAATAAGGCTCCCTGGTTGACCGCAAGTTACTAGACCGTAGATACACTATAGGATTATGGCAATACCGAAGATTACGTACGTTGACCCGAGACGAACTCTTGCGTACGTGCACCCCCGCAGGTCTTCGAGAAGCCCTTGCAACCAAACCATCCTGGATGTAAGAGTAGTGCCGTGAGTACATATGCACTCCTGACGCGACTCACGGGCCCCTCTGAATTTCAGCCGGAATGGCAAGCGGTCGTTTTTCTTTGCGCGGTGGCACGTTTTTTTTCTTTCCTTCGTCCCCCCTGGGAGAAACATCATGAATCTAGTAAGTCACTGGCTGTCCTCGAACGGACTCATGCCGCACGGATTCTGCTACCAGTGGAAACCTGCGTTGATCTGGCTCCACGCAGGATCTGATACCTTGATCGCACTGGCCTATTTTTCGATTCCTGTGGCTCTCATCCACCTTGTGCGCAAGAAGCGGGATATTCCCTTCAGTTGGATGTTTGTTTGCTTTGGCGTATTCATCGCCGCATGTGGCGCCACGCACCTGATGGAAGTGTGGACGCTGTGGGTTCCTTCTTATTGGTTTTCGGGAGGAATTAAAGTCATTACCGCCGTGGCCTCGATACCGACCGCCATATCCTTGGTGCGGCTCGTCCCGCAGGCGTTGAACCTGCCCAACCCTGAAGCAATGAGGGCTGCAAATGAGGAGCTGCTTCGACAAGATGTCAGCTTGAAAAAGAGCGAAGAGCGATTTCGACAAATGGCCGGGAACATCCAGGAGATATTCTGGACCATGAATCCAGAAACAAAAGAAACCACGTATGTAAGTCCTGCTTTCGAGCAAATCTGCGAGCTCCCTGTAGACGCCCTCTATTCCAATCCGACCTCCTATCGCGAGTTGATTCATCCCGAGGACCGGCAACGCGTACTGACGGCCCTCGAGAAGCTGGAGAACAGCAATCGATTCGAAGAAGAGTTTCGCATTGTTTGCCCGAGTGGAGCGACCAAGTGGCTGAGAGCCATCGGGTTCAACGCCAGGGATTCGGGCGGCGTCATCCAAACTATTGTTGGCACCGTTCAAGAAATTACCGCACGCAAAGAAATGGAAGTTGTGTTGAGGGAAAGCGAGGATCGTTATCGCGATCTGGTCGAACACTCCAGCGATCTGATTTGCACGCACGACCTCGAGGGACGGCTGCTCTCCGTCAACGAACTTCCTGTAAAACTTCTTGGGTATACCCGAGAGGAGCTGCTGAACAAGCCCATGAGGGAGTTCTTGTTGCCGGAGGCGCGCGCGCAATTTGACCAAGCACTCCTCAATATCAAGAAGGAAGGTTTCGTCAAAGGCACGATGGTAGTGCTTACCAAGACGGGGGAGCGGAGAATTTGGGAATACCACAATACGCTGCGAACGGACGGTGTGAGCGCCCCCATCGTTCGGGGGGTCGCCCATGATGTTACCGACCAGAGGCGCATAGAGAAGGCTCTGCGGCTATCCGAAGAGAAATTCTCAAAAGCCTTCCTGGCCAGTCCGTACGCCATTGTTATTTCCACGATTAAAGAAGGCAGGCTGATCGAGGTGAACGACAGTTTTCTTCGAATTATGGAGTTCTCCCGCGAAGAATCCATAGGCCACACGTCTTTCGATCTCGGTATCTGGACCGGCCCAAGCGACAGGGACGAAATCCTGGTCGAGTTGGCAAATACGGGCCGCGTGAAATCAAGACAGGTTGCTTTCTTGACCAAGTCCGGCAAGCAGCTTGAGGTGAACTATTCAGCCGAAGCCATTGAATTGGGAGGCCATAGATGCCTGCTCTCCGTTTGTGAGGACATCACCGATCGAAAGAGGGCTGACGAACGGCTTCGGGAATACGAAAAGGCCGTTGAAGGTGTGGAGGAAATGATCGCAGTTGTCGACCGTTCGTACCGCTACCTTCTCGCCAATCGCGCTTTCATTGACTTTCGGGGAAGCACCAGGGAAAAGGTCGTGGGGCGCTTAGTCTCCGAAGTGGTGGACAAAGAAACCTTCCAGCGAATTATCAAGAATAAACTCGACGAATGTTTTGAGGGAAAGATCGTGGTGTATGAATTGAAGTACACCTACCCCAAGATCGGAGAGCGCGACCTGCTCATTTCCTACTTTCCTGTCGAGAGTTCCGCCGGCGTCGACCGTGCGGTTTGCGTCTTGCGGGATATCACTGACAGGAAGAGATCTGAGTCCGAACTCCGGCAACTTTCCGGCCAGCTTCTCCGCCTGCAGGACGAGGAGCGGAGAAAAATTGCCAGGGATTTGCACGACTCCACGGGCCAGGACCTCGTCGCTCTCTCAACCATCTTCAGTCAACTCAGCACTTCCCTTCCGGCGTCCGGAAGGAAAATGCGCAAGCTCGCTTTCCAGGGGCAAAGTTTGGCGGAGCGATGTATCCGGGAGGTGCGCACCCTCTCGTACGTATTGCACCCACCGATGCTGGATGAATCGGGATTGGAGGACGCGCTTCACCATTTCGTAGACGGCTTCGCCGAGCGAACTGGAATCCAAGTGGAATTGGAGGTGTCGCCTCGCTTTGGCAGGTTGGCCCCAGAGATGGAGTTGGGGTTGTTTCGAGTGGTCCAGGAGAGTCTCACCAACATCCAGCGGCATTCGGGAAGTTTCAGAGCCAAAATACGTTTGTTGCGGGATGCGGAAAAGAGCACTCTTGAAGTAAGCGATGAAGGACGTGGAATTTCCTACAGCAAAAATGAACACAAAAATACGATCCCGCTGGTGGCTGGAGTAGGCATCCCCAGCATGGAAGAGCGCGCGCAGCAAGTTGGCGGCCGATTGGAGATTGAATCCAACGGCAGCGGCACCACGGTGCGCGTGATGATACCCGTCCATGAGTAAAGGCACCAAGAAACTCCGGATCCTGCTGGCAGATGATCACGAACTCGTCCGGCACGGCGTTAGAGGGTTGCTCGATGCGCGGCGCGGCTGGACCGTCGTCGGAGAGGCCACCAATGGCCAGGAGGCGGTGGAAAAAACAAGCAAGCTGAAACCCGACGTGGCGATTCTCGACATCAGCATGCCCAATCTGGACGGGCTTCAGGCAACGCGCCAAATTCGAGAAGCTTCCCCGTCTACCGCGGTTGTAGTGCTCTCGATGCATGAATCGGACCAGATGGTGCGCCGGGTTTTGGATGCTGGAGCGCTAGGATACGTCTTGAAGTCCGATCTGGCCGCTCAGCTGGTAAACGCCGTGAAAGACGCCTCTGCAGGCAAAAGATTCCTGACACCTAGAGTGTCCGACATTGTATTGAAGGGCTTTCTAAATAACGGGAATGATCCGAGCAAGAAGGCGCAATCGCAAGCACGGCCAACTCCACGCGAGGTTGAAATCATTCGGCTTCTTGCCAAGGGAAAAGCGAATAAGGAAATTGCTGCCGAGTTGGGAATTACTGTGCGGACGGCGGAGACACACCGCGCGAAAATCATGCTCAAGCTCGGCTTGCATTCCGTCGCCGAACTCATTCACTATGCAATCCGTAACAAAATCATCTCGGAGCCAAGCATTTTGGAATAACTGGGCAGGGAGAGGCGTCAGGTTAGTCTCTGTCTCGAAATCTACCTCTCTTCAGAAATCTTCGCGGCGCTTCACCGTTGCGCCCATTGCCTCCCCTTTTTGTGAGCGATTCCATTGAATTGAGGAGAAGCTTCGAAATGAGTGTTTATTGGATAAACCTGGAAGGGGTTCGCCTCGGAATCACGCCGCGCCCCCGCGGGAATGACTGGCTAGCCGATGATCTACGTATACTGCGACAAGCGGGAGTGGATGTGCTTGTGTCCGCCCTGACTGCCTCCGAAGCCGAAGAACTCGGCTTAAGCTCGGAAGCGCAGGAGTGCGTTCAAAACGGCTTGGTATTTATCTCATTTCCCATCGAGGACCGTTCTGTGCCCACGGGCCAGGCAAAGCTAAATTTGCTGGTTGACCAACTCTTGCACTATTCAAAAAACGGAAAAGCTATTGCTGTCCATTGTCGGGCAGGAATCGGGCGTTCGTCGCTCATTGCCGCTTGTGTGCTGGTAAAAATTGGGCTAGCACCAGAGGTTGCGTTTCGAGCGATCGAAAAATCGAGGGGCTGCCCTGTTCCAGATACACCCGAGCAGCGGCAATGGGTCATGAATCATTCAGATTCCGCGGAACCTTGAATGAGGTGACGTTCAGAGAGTCTTATGGGAGTGCGCCTGTTTCGTATTTCGTCGTTTTCTGCCTATCATAAATGCATGACCAGCATCCGTTGTCGTGGTGTACTCTTCGATCTCGATGGCGTGCTAGTGGATTCCACGCCGGCGGTGGCACGCGTTTGGGCGGGGTGGGCGCACGAGCATGGGTTCGATCCTGATGAGGTTGTGAAAAAGGCCCACGGGCGACCGAGTATTACCACGATCCGGGAGTTGCTTCCCCACGCCGACCACACTGCCGAGAATCGCGAAGTTGAGCGACGCGAAATCGAGGACACCGATGGAGTCATTCCCTTGCCGGGGGCAATGGAGTTGCTGCAAGCGCTGCCTTTGGAACGGTGGGCCATCGTGACCTCTTGTACGCGGGCGTTGGCGCACGTGCGCATCGCCGCCGCGGGATTGCCCAAGCCTAAATACCTGGTCACCGCCACGGATGTAAAAAATGGTAAGCCAGATCCGGAACCCTACCTGAAGGGCGCACAATTTCTCGGAGTAGCTGCAAGCGAGTGCGTTGTCTTCGAGGATGCTCCTGCGGGCATTCGTGCGGGCAAAGCGGCGGCGGCACGCGTCCTGGCGCTGCGCACCACTGCTACTGACGACGAACTTCAGCGGTCCGGAGCGGATTGGATTGTCGACAACTGCGCCGATCTGTTCCTGGATACCTCCGCGGCTCGTGAAGAGTTCTTGCTCCTCGGGCATCGAACAAAATAGTCCTGCGGCCCGTATAAACAGGTAGAATCTCAGCTTCACAAAAAACATCAAATACCTGCGTTCCTAGGAGAGAAACGATGATTCGTGTGAGAAACCTCAGCGTGCTGTTGACGCTGGCCTTGTGCATGACCGCGATTGCAACAGCAGTGCAGGCGCAGGAAAAAGATGCCAAACCGGCCGACAAGGCCGCCGATGCCGCTCCTGCCGCGCCGCCCAAGGAAGAATCTTCCGTTACGGATCACAGCATTAAGATTGGCGGTCAGACCATTCCTTACAAAGCGACAGCGGCAACCATTCTCTTGAAGAATGAGAAGGATGAGCCCACGGCGCTGGTTTATTTCACCGCTTATACGCGCAGCGACGTCAAGGATCTCAGCCAGCGCCCTATCTCGTTCGTATACAACGGCGGGCCGGGTTCGGCCTCGGTCTGGCTGCACATGGGCTCTTTTTCGCCGCGCCGGGTGATCACCGTGAACGCCGATGCAACACCTCCAGCTCCTTACAAACTCACTGAAAACCAGTACTGCCTCCTGGACAAAACGGACTTGGTTTTCGTCGATCCCGTGGGAACCGGATTCAGCCACGCCGTGGGCAAAGCGCAGGACAAGGATTTCTGGGGCGTCGATCAGGATGTCAAATCGCTGGCGCAATTCGTCAACACCTTCGTCAGCCGCAACAGCCGTTGGAATTCCCCGAAATTTCTCATCGGTGAAAGTTACGGAACATTCCGTTCCGCGGCGCTTTCCAATTACTTGCAGTCGCACGACGGCCTGTACTTTAACGGCATCGTGCTGATCTCTTCCGTGTTGAATCTCGGCACCATTTCCTTTAACGCGGGCGAAGACATGCCTTACATCTTCTACTTGCCCAGTTACGCCGCCACTGCCTGGTATCACAAGGTGTTGAAGGATCGCCCGGACAATTTGACGCCGTTTCTCGACGAAGCGCGGAAGTACGCGCAGACGGATTATGCGGACGCGTTAATGAAGGGTTCCAAGCTGGGAGAAGCGGAAAAAGCGGCGGTCGCGAAAAAAGTATCCCGCTTCACCGGTCTCGGCGAAGACTACCTCGTCAAAGCCAATCTGCGCGTGAACCTGCCGCAGTTCATGAAGGAACTGCAGCGCAGCCGCGGCTTGACCACCGGCCGCCTCGACGCGCGCTTTTCGGGCTGGAGCTACGATCTGCTCGGCGAATATGCGGAGTATGACCCGCAGGACACCTCGATCACTGGGCCGTTCACAGCGGCATTCAACAACTATGTCCGGGAGGAATTGAAATTTGGACAGGACAAGACTTATCACACCGGCTCTGACGAGGCCAATCAAGCCTGGGATTGGAAGCATCGCGGCGGCGGCGATAATTTCGGATTCCCGGGTTCACCAAACGTGGAAGGCGACCTGATCCAAGCAATGCTGACGAATCCGCATCTGCAGATTGAAGTGGAAAATGGCATTTACGATCTGGCAACTCCCTTCTACGCCACGGAATACACGATGGAGCATCTCGGCTTGCCCGACAAACTGCAGAAAAATATTCACCTGCAATATTACGACGCCGGGCACATGATGTATCTGCGCGACGAGGATCTTGCCAAACTGAAAACGAATATCGCGAGCTTCATCGATGGCGCATCCAAGCAATAGCCGGCCGAAGGAATAAGCAGGCGCAAAGATAATTGTATCCTGGCCGCAGGCAGCTGCCCCGCTCGTCGCGGCGGCTGTACTTTTTCTCCGCTCCAACCTGCCCATCCGGACAGTGATTCTCAAGAAATCGAGCGCGAGGCCTTCGCTGGCCGCAGGCACCGGTTCGCCTACAATGGAAGGGTCACAAATAAGAGTTCTCTAATTACAGCGCGCGACTCGCCTCGGCTTCTCGGGCTTCGCAAGGAAACAACTCAATTCATGGCCACTTCGACGCAACCAATGCCGCCGCAAGCTACTAACGCGCAAGTGCCGGCTCCTGCTCCGGCGCCCGCCGCGCAACGGACCATCCACACGGCTCAGCTCGTCACGGCGATGCTGAAATCCAGCCCGCATGTCAGCGACCTGATTTTTTCGCCTGGTCGCGCTCCGCAAGTCGAGGTGAGCGGCCAACTGGTCGAGCTGAAATACAAGGGTCTTGAGTGCCTGACTCCGCAGGACACCAACTACATCGCTAGCGACATCATGGGAAAAAACGAGACGCCGGTGCGCAAATTGGAACAGGACGGGTCCGCGGACCTTTCCTATGGCGTTCCAAATGTGGCGCGATTCCGCGTGAATATCTTCCGGCAACGCGGCAGCTGCGCAGTCGTGATGCGCGTCATCCCGGACAGGATCCCCGGGTTTGAGGAATTGCATTTGCCGGATGTGTTGAAGGAAGTCGTTGAGTTGCGCAATGGCGTCGTCCTGGTGACCGGGCCCACCGGCTCCGGCAAGTCCTCCACGCTGGCGGCGATTATCGACAAAATGAACGAGGAAAAGGCGTACCACATCCTGACCATCGAGGATCCCATCGAATTCTTGCATCGCCACAAAAAATCCACCATTCATCAGCGCGAGCTGCACACGGACACGCCCAGTTTCGCAATGGCCCTGCGCGCTGCTTTGCGGCAGGCGCCGAAGGTGATCCTTGTTGGCGAAATGCGCGACCGCGAGACGATTGAGATCGCTCTGGAAGCTTCGGAAACGGGCCACCTGGTACTTTCCACTCTGCACACCATCGACGCCTCGAAGACTGTCGAACGCATCGTCGGAGTTTTTCCTCTCTCCGACCAACAAGGCATTCGCTCGCGCCTATCAAAAGCATTCCGCTGCGTTGTTTCCCAGCGGCTCCTTCCCCGGAAGGACGGCAAGGGACGCGTCGCCGCGGTGGAGATTCTCAAGTCCACGATGCGCACGAGGGAGTACATCGAAAAGGGTGAGAGTGACGGAAAGTCGCTGATCGATGCCATGCGCGACGGCTCCACCGAGGGCATGCAGTACTTCGATGGAGAGATCGATAAGCTCATACGTGCCGGCGTAGTCGATTTCGAAACGGGAATCACTTATTCCACGAATGCCGGCAACCTTCGACTGGAAATGGCTGATTATGTTGACGGGGGCGCGAAGAAGCCCGCTGCCAGCAAGCACTCAGCTCACGATCCCAA
>Ga0075029_100001444_pt1 | contig 13638 bp, 12 predicted proteins | sample LitLauG_LLR_2013_FD_71391 | JGI IMG/M metagenome (GOLD analysis project Ga0075029, IMG submission 71391) | Freshwater sediment microbial communities from North America - Little Laurel Run_MetaG_LLR_2013 | ecosystem: Environmental > Aquatic > Freshwater > Creek > Sediment | place: USA...
GCCGAAGTGACGGAACAATTCGCGCGCTACGAAAGCGCGCTGGTGACCAACGATGTCGCCGTGCTCGACGAATTGTTCCGCAACGATCCGCGCACGCTGCGTTACGGAGGCGGCGAGAATCTCTATGGCTACGACGCCATCACGGCGTTTCGCGCGGCGCGCTCGCCGGTCGGCCTGATGCGCCGGACCGCAAGCACGGTGATCACGACTTACGGACGCGACACGGCGGTGGCCTCGACGCTGTTCTATCGCGACACCGCGCCGGGCAAGGTGGGGCGGCAGATGCAGACATGGATACGATTTCCGGAAGGCTGGAGGATCGTTGCGGCACATGTCAGCGTGATCGACGAAGCCGGGGTTCAAAAGGCATGAGTCTCGACGATCTGCCCGCGCCGCTTTCCTTGCAGCATGAGAATATGCACCTTCGGCGCGTCGACAGGGCTGCATCCTATCCGCACAAGATCACGCGCGCTGAAGAGCTGCGCCTGCAACTGGCGGACGAGATCGTTCGCGGCAGCTTGCCTCCGGGAACCGCGCTGGACGAAACCGACATAGCGCGGCGTTTCAGCGTGTCCCGCACGCCGGTGCGCGAGGCGCTACGTCAGCTTGTGGCCTCAGGACTGGTCGATGCGCGGGCACATCGCGGCGCTGTGGTGGCACAGCCGTCGATCGAGCGGCTGACCGCGATGTTCGAGGCCATGGCGGAGCTGGAGGCATTGTGCGCGGGGCTTGCCGCCGAACGCATGACGCCGGCGGAACGCCACCGGCTGGAAATGGTGCACGAGGAATTGCGGGTGCTGAGCCATGCCGGCAATCCCGACCGGTTTCACGAGGTCAACGAACGCTTCCACAATGCGATCTATGCCGGCTCGCAGAACGGCTATATCGCCGAAATAACGCTGGCGACGCGGGTCCGGGTGCAGCCGTTCCGCCGCGCCCAGTTCCGCAATCTCGGGCGGTTGGCGAAATCGCACGCCGAGCACGATCGCGTGGTGGTGGCGATCCTGCGCGGCGACCGCATGGGCGCTGCGGCCGCGATGCGCGCCCACATCGCGCTCGTGCGCGACGAATACGAGCTTTATGCGGTGTCTGTGTGATCCCGCCGACCTCTTCCCGCAGCAGCGAGGGAGCAATCATTCACCCCACTGCCGCCTCCGCCATGAAGGCACGCCAGCCGCCAAACGCGGAAATTTCGCGGGCGCCGTTGACGTCGGTTGCTTCGACCAGGAAACCCTTGACCCCACGGCCATCCCTCAGGCGCACGGTGCCGATCGACAACGGCGGCGGGATCGCGGCAACGAACTTTCCGAACGAGGCAGCCGGCATCGCCCAGATCTCCAGTTCGATCGATGCGCCCGTTCCCGCTTCCACGCGCAGCATGCCGGGCTTCGGCGGCACAGTGTCGAGCGCATAGAGGCTGTAGTCTGGCGCGGTGACGGTCGCCTCGAGCAGTCGCCCGCCCAGCGCCTTCAATTCGCCGTTGAGCACCATCCCCGAAAGATGCGCGCCGACCACCGCGATTGCGATTTCATCTCCGCACAGATTTGACGCCAACTCCGCAAGCGGCGGCGCTGGCACGTTTCTCGCGCCCAGGCTCAATTTCGTGTCGGCCTGGAACACGCGGCCAATGCCTGCGAGTTGCGCGTCCTGGCCGGCTGGTGCCAGCAATGTAATCCCGAACGGAACGCCGTCGGGCCTGATTGCGGCAGGCAAGGCAAGACCGCAGAGATCGAGCAGGTTGACGAAATTGGTGTAGGTGCCGAGCCTGCTGTTGAGCTCGATCGGATTGGCGAGCACTTGAGCCGTCGTATACACGGTCGGTGCGGTAGGAAGCACCATTGCGTCGATGCCGGCGAAGGCGCGCTCGGCAATCCGTCGCAGCGCCTGCAGCCGGTACAGCGCGGCAAAGGTGTCGGCGGCGGAAATCCGGGCGCCGGCAATGGTGATCTCGCGCGTTACAGGATGGATCGCATCTGGCGAGGAAGCCAGCAGGTTTCGGATCACGAGATAGCGTTCCGTTATCCATGGTCCTTCGTATAACAGCCGCGCGGTTTCGTAGAAGGGCTCGAGATCGACACCAACGAGCCTGGCGCCGAGCGCGCTCCAGCGCCGCAGTGCCGCGCCATAGGCGGCTTCCTGGGCCTTGTCGCCGAAGAAAATCAACTGGCCATCGCGTGGCACCCCCAGCCGCAGCTTGGCGGGGAATGCGCCGATGCTGCCAACCGTCCGATTGCGCGAGAAGGGGTCGGCGCCGTCTGGACCTGCCATCGCCGACAATGCCGTCATCGCATCGTCGACCGTGAGCGAGAACACCGACACGCAATCGAGCGTGCGGCACGCGGGCACGACGCCGGCGGTCGAAACCAGGCCAAGGCTCGGCTTCAGGCCGACGATATTGGTCAGCATCGCAGGGACACGGCCGGAGCCCGCGGTATCGGTGCCAAGCGCCAGCGGCACCATTCCGGTCGAAACGGCTATCGCCGAGCCCGAACTCGATCCGCCCGGAATGAGGTCGCCGCGTATCGGATTTTTGGGGATGCCATAGGGCGAGCGGACACCGACGAGACCAGTCGCGAATTGATCGAGATTGGTCTTGCCGATCGCAATCGCGCCCGCAGCGCGCAGCCGCTCGACGCAGGTCGCATCGCGCGAGGGCATGTACGAATAGGCGGGGCAGGCGGCGGTGGTGGGAAGTCCGGCAACGTCGATGTTGTCCTTCACGGCGATGGGCACGCCGTACAGCGGAAGCTGCGTTGCGTCCTTGCCGGACAGCGCCTCGGCCTCCGCGATCGCATCCTTTTCATCGCGCAGGCTGATGAAGATGGCGGGGTCGTTGTAATCGCGGATCCGCTGGAAACTTCGGGCGATCGTTTGCGCGGGCGAAATCTGGCCCGCGCGGTGCGCGGCAAGGATGGTGGCGACGGTTTCGCTCACGCGCAGCCCCGTTTCGAAAGAAGCTCGATCTGCAGATGCAGCACGCGCGTCGACTGAATCCTGGGCGGAGGGAGGTGGTTCGCCATCACTGACTGCACTCCGGGGAGGCGGAAATCGTTGGTCCTGGAAGCAAGCGGTGTGCCATTGTGTACATCGGCGAGGCGATGTTCAATCGGCAAAATCGTCTCGCTCTTTCAATAGTTTGAGTGGATTTTTCGGCCTCGTTGCGGCGGCTTTCGCGAAATCGAAGCGGTTCGCCCTGGCGGTTTACAGGCGTCGAGGGCCGGTCCGTCAGCTTGCGACCTTGCTCGAGCCTTGTGTGATCAATCGCGCCGCGCGCTGGTCTCGGGCGTGAATCCAGAGCCAACTGATCGCGACGCTGAGGCGGTTGCGTAAGCCAATCAGGAAATAGATGTGGGCGATGCCCCAGATCCACCAGGCGATCGTGCCGCGCAGCTTGATGGTGCCGAAATCGATCACCGCCTTGCGCTTGCCGATCTGGGCGAGGCTTCCAGAGTGGCTGTAGCGAAAAGGTTGCGGCTTGTCGCCGCGAAGGCGGGCCTTGATCGATGCGGCGACATAACGTCCTTCCTGCTTGGCCGCGGGCGCAATGCCCGGGACCGGCTTTCCGTCAGGGCCCGCAATGGAAACCGTATCCCCGACTGCGAAGATGTCGGGATGGCCCGGCACGGTGAGATCGGGCAGGACCTGCAGGCGCCCGGCGCGGTCGGCGGGCGCACCCAGCCATTCGGCCGCGCGGGATGCACGCACGCCCGCAGCCCAGATCAGCGTCCTCGCCTGCAGGCGCTGCCCGCCATAGACGACGCCATCGGCCGAGCATTCGGTGACGGCTTGTCCCAATATGACTTCGACGCCGAGGCTCTGCAGAGATGCCAGCGCGTAGGCCGACAGGTCGTCGGGAAAGCCCGCCAGCACGCGCGGGCCGGCCTCGATCAGGACGACGCGCGTCCGATGGGTGTCGATGTTGCGGAAGTCGGGCGGCAGCGTGTCGTTGGCAAGTTCGGCGATGGTGCCGGCGAGTTCGACGCCCGTTGGTCCGGCGCCGATGATCACGAAAGTCAGAAGCGCCGCGCGCCGCTCCGGATCGCTCTCGCGCTCGGCACGTTCGAAGGCGACGAGGATGCGGCGCCGCAGCGTTGTGGCGTCCTCCAGCGTCTTCAGGCCGGGCGCGAAAGGCTCCCATTCGTCATGGCCGAAATAGGCGTGACGCACGCCGGTGGCGAGCACGAGCGTGTCGTAGGCAATCGCGTCGCCATCTTCGAGCAGCACACGCTTGTTCGCCGCATCGATGCCGTTGACGTTGGCGAACAAGGTCGTTACCTCGCCTCGGTCGCGCAACAGATAGCGGATCGGCCATGCGATCTCCGAGGTGGCCAGCGAGGCGGTTGCGACCTGATACAGCAGCGGCTGAAACAGATGATGGTTGCGCCGGTCTATGACCGTGATCGAGACGCCAGCGTCCTTGAGCCGATACGCACATTCGAGTCCGCCGAAACCTGCGCCGACGATCACAACGCGATGGGACTGTGTCGGGCGCGGCGGTTCCGTCGTCATGGCGGGTGACCTCTGGGTTTTTCGGGATTCTTCCTGGCGGCTGAAAGCGTAGGCCCTTAACCGGTTCGCTCCAAGTCCACCTCACCAATCGCCCGATTGCCAACCCATATTGTCAGCGCCGACTTCGTCGCGCATTGCGTTGAAACCAATTCGGCATTCGCTTTCGCGATTGCCGGCCCCATGCCCTGGAAGACGCCGATTGCGCCTGCCGCTTCGCTTGCCCCTTGCCTAGCCCTGCAACGGCTAATTGCAGACCGGAACTATAGTTCTTGCTAACTGCCGCGCGTACGAATTATGGTGCATGACCGCCGGAGGTATGGGTCGAAGGTTCTAGGAGGGGTCTCCGCTTCAGGCTTGCTGCCGGCACGCCAATTCGCGCAAAAAAACGATGCGCCCAAAGCGGTGCTTTTCTGACCAAGCCAGTGGCCGGTCGGATCAAGAAGGTGAAGAGGAGGAGGCGGAATATGAGAACGGCATTCTGGCTGGCGGGCGCTGCGGCCCTGGCGCTCGCGAGCCCGGCGCTTGCGGGGGATACTATCAAGATCGGGTTCGTCTCGACGTTCAGCGGGCCGACTGCCGTGATCGGAAACGACATGCGCAACTCCTTCGAGCTTGCGCTCGACCATCTCGGCCGCAAGATGGCTGGCAAGCCGGTCGAGGTGATCTATGAGGACGACCAGCAGAAGCCCGACATCGGCAAGCAGAAGACGGAAAAGCTGGTGCAGTCCGACAAGGTGGACTTCATCGCCGGCTACATCTGGTCCAATGTGCTGCTGGCTTCGCTCAAGACTGCGGTGGATTCGCAGACCTTCCTGATCAGCGCCAATGCCGGGCCGTCGCAGCTTGCCGGCGAACTCTGCTCGCCCTACGTGTTCTCGACCTCCTGGCAGAACGACCAGACGCCGGCCGCCATGGGTCTTTACATGAACCAGAGGGGCGTCAAGTCGGTATTTTTGATCGGCCCGAACTATGCAGCCGGCAAGGACATGCTGGCCGGCGTGAAGAGCACGTTCAAGGGAGAGGTGCTTGGCGAGGAATATACGGTATGGCCGAGCCAGCTCGATTTCTCGGCCGAACTGACCAAGGCGCGCAACTCCAAGGCGGAATCGATCTTCGTTTTCTATCCGGGCGCCGCCGGCGTGCAGTTCCTCAACCAATACGTCCAGGCCGGCATCAAGCAGCAGATTCCGCTCTACACCGCCTTTACGATCGACGAATTGTCGTTGCCGCTGCAGAAGGACAATGCGATCGGCGTTCCCGGCGCGCAGGAGTGGGTGAACGATCTGCCGAACGAGCAGAACAAGAAGTTCGTCGAGGATTATCGCAAGAAATATCCCGGGCTACGGCCGACCTATTACGGCGCGCAGGCCTACGACGCCGCGCAGCTGATCAACAGCGCCGTGGTGGCGGTCAAGGGCGACACCGGCAAGAAGGACACGATGAAGGCGGAGATGGTAAAAGCGAATTTCAACTCGCTGCGCGGTCCCTTCAAATACGGCAACAACCATATCCCGATCCAGAATTTCTATTTGCAGGACGTGGTGAAAGACGCCGACGGCACGCTCTCGCTCAAGACGGTGGCGACCATCGTCAAGGACGATCAGGATCGCTTCCACGACAAATGTCCGATGAAGTGAGCGCGGGCTTTGCCAGGAAGGGCGCCGGCGCGCAACGCGCTGCCGTTTTTTCTTACTCTCCGCTGCGGCGGTTTCAGTCACGGGCGGATTTGTGCGCAAGCGCGTCATAGATCAAAACAAAAGCCGGAAACGAGCGGAGAAATTTTTGGGGCGGCAGGTCGTCTGACGACGGCATGCGTAATGGTTGGGGAGGAGACGAATATGAGAGCGGCATTCTGGCTGGCGGGTGCGACGGCTCTCGCCTTGGCACGACCCGCCAGCTCGGCGGATTCCATCAAGATCGGATTTGTCTCCACCTTCAGCGGTCCAGCCGCCGCGATCGGCAATGACGCGCGCAATGGATTCGAGCTCGCGCTCGATCACATCGGCCGCAAGATGGATGGCAAGCCGATCGAGATGATTTATGAGGACGACCAGCAGAAGCCGGATGTAGGCAAGCAGAAGACCGAAAAGCTGATCCAGTCCGACAAGGTCGACTTCATCGCCGGCTATAACTGGTCGAACGTGCTGTTGGCCTCGCTCAAGCCCGCGGTCGATTCGAAGACCTTCCTCATCGGTATCAACGCCGGGCCGTCGCAACTCGCGGGCGAATTGTGCTCGCCTTACGTGTTTTTGACCTCGTGGCAGAACGACCAGGCGAACGCCGCGATGGGCCTCTACATGAACCAGAAGGGCGTCAAATCGGTCTTCCTGATCGGCCCGAATTATGCGGCCGGCAAGGACCAGCTGGCCGGCCTCAAGAGCACGTTCAAGGGCGCGGTGCTTGGCGAGGAGTATACGGTGTGGCCGAGCCAGCTCGATTTTTCGGCAGAGCTTTCGAAGGCGCGCGCCTCGAAGGCGGAATCGATCTTCGTGTTCTTCCCCGGGGCGGCCGGCGTGCAGTTCCTCAATCAATATGTCCAGGCCGGGCTCAAACAGCAGATCTCGCTCTACACCGGCGGCACCGTCGACGAATTGTCATTGCCGTTGCAGAAGGAGAATGCGCTCGGCGTTCTCGGCGTGCAGGAGTGGGTGAACGATCTGCCCAATGAAGAGAACAAGCGGTTCGTCGCCGACTACCGCAAGAAGCATCCCGGTCTGCGTCCGAGCTTTTACGGCGCGCAGGCCTATGATGCCGTGCAATTGATCAACAGCGCGGTGGTGGCCGTCAACGGCGATTTGAGCAAGAAGGACGCGATGAAGGCGGAGATGGAAAAGGCGAACTTCAAATCCGTGCGCGGTCCGCTCAAATACGGCAACAACCACGTTCCGATTCAGAATTTCTATCTTTCGGAGGTGGTGAAAGACTCAAGCGGCGAACTTTCGCTCAAGACGGTGGCGACGATCGTCGAGAACGACCAGGATCGTTTCCACGACAAATGCCCGATGAAGCGATAGCCACGGGCCTGCGCCAAATTGACCGGTGCAAGAGCGCGATCGGGCGCAAAACCGGCTTCCACTTTCACCGGTCGTCTAGTACAGCGGGAGTGCTCGCGCGCCGCCGCCCTTTCGTTTTGCCTGGTCGTCAGCCTCAATAAAGGACCCATGCTGCTTGTCGTCGAACAATTCTTGAACGGGCTGCAGTTCGGCCTGCTGCTGTTCCTGCTGGCGGCGGGTTTGACGCTCGTTTTCGGCATCATGGACCTCGTCAATCTCGCACACGGCTCGCTCTACATGATGGGCGCCTATTTCGCCGCAACCTTCGTTGCCTGGAGCGGGAATTTCATCATCGGGATCTTGCTGGCGCTCGGGGCAACGCTGTTGCTTGGCATCGTTCTGGAAGTCGTGGCGCTTCGGCATCTCTACGGCCGCGATCATCTCGACCATGTGCTGGCGACTTTCGGGCTGATCCTGTTTTTCAACGACATGGTGCGCCTGATCTGGGGACCGGCGGGTCTTGCGCTGTCGCTGCCGGGCTGGCTCACGGTGCCCGTCCAGATCGTCCCCGGCGTGTTTTATCCCGCGTATCGCCTGGCGATCATCGTCGTCGCGCTCGCCGTTGCCCTGATGCTCTATGTCGTCGTGATGCGGACCCGCATCGGCATGTTGATCCGCGCCGGGGCGTCCAACCGGGAAATGATCGGCGCGCTCGGAATCAACATCAAGCTGCTCTACACGCTTGTGTTCGGCCTTGGCGCGGCGCTTGCCGGGCTGGCCGGTCTGATGCAGGCGCCGATCCTGACGGTTCAGATCGGGATGGGTGAGAACATCCTGATTCTCGCCTTCGTCATCATCGTGATCGGCGGGATCGGCTCGATCCGCGGTGCGTTCGTCGCCGCGATACTGGTCGGCATGATCGACACGCTCGGCCGCGCATTCCTGCCCGACTTGCTGCGGCACATCCTCAGTTCGGCGGCCGCATCCACCGCGGCACCCGCGCTCTCATCGATGCTGATCTATCTGCTGATGGCGATCGTGCTGGTGGCAAGGCCGGAGGGGCTGTTTCCGGCCAACCGTCGATGAAGGCTTCGCTCGATTCGCGCAACGCCATCGCGGCGCTGATCGTCGCCGGTCTGGTCCTGCTTCCGCTATTCTCGCAGGCGACCGGGAACGTCTTCGTGCTGACGCTGTTCACCCGCATCGTCATTTTCGCGCTGGCCGCGGTGAGCCTCAATCTCATCATGGGCTATGGCGGCATGATGAGCTTCGGTCATGCCGCCTATCTCGGCATCGGCGGCTATGCGGTCGGCATCCTCGCGGCCGAAGGCATCGGCTCCGGCTTCATTCAATGGCCGGTGGCGCTGTTGGCCTCTGCGTTGTTTGCGCTGGTGATCGGGGCACTATCCTTGCGTACCCGCGGCGTCTATTTCATCATGATTACGCTCGCCTTTGCGCAGATGGCCTATTACGTCGCATCGGGCCTTTCGCGCTACGGCGGCGACGACGGTCTGACCATCTACAAGCGCAGCGACTTCGGTGGATTGATCAATCTTTCGAGCCGCGTCCAGTTCTATTATCTTTGCCTCGGCTGCCTGCTCGGCGGCATCTCACTGGTCTGGCGCATCGTCAATTCGCGTTTCGGCATGGTAGTGCAGGGCCTGCGCTCCAACGAGCAGCGGATGCAGGCGATCGGATTTCCGGCCAACCGCTACCGGCTGGTTTGCTTCGTCATCGCGGGCACGATGTGCGGCCTTGCCGGTGCACTGCTCGCCAACAACACGGATTTCATCAGCCCCGCCGTGATGTACTGGACCCGCTCGGGCGATCTGATGGTGATGGTCATCCTCGGCGGCATGGGGACGCTGTTCGGACCCGTGCTGGGAGCAATCGTCTATCTCGTGCTGGAAGAATTCCTGTCGCAGGTTACCGAATATTGGGCGATGATCATGGGCCCCTTGTTGCTCCTGATCGTGTTGTTCGGGCGTGGCGGCATCCTTGGACTCGTCGGGAGGCTGGCCCGTGGCTGAGCCCTTGCTCCGCGTCGAGAAACTGGTGCACCGGTTTGGCGGCGTTGTCGCCACCGACAACCTCTCGCTCGAGATCGAGCGCGGGGAATTGCACGCGATCATCGGGCCGAACGGTGCCGGCAAGACCACGCTGATCAGCCAGCTGATCGGGCAATTGCGCCCGAGCGGGGGCACCATCCGCTTCGCAGGCCAGGACATTACCCACGTGCCGGCGTGGCGGCGCAGCCAGCTCGGTCTTGCGCGTTCGTTCCAGATTACCTCGCTGCTCAAGGATTTCACCGCTGCCGACAATGTCGCGCTGGCGGCCCAGGCACGCGACGGTCACTCTTTCCGCTTCTGGGGCAAGGCGCAGAACGAAAAGCATCTCCGCGACGCAGCGCATTCGGCGCTGGCGCGCGTGGGTCTCGAGCATCGGGCCGACGTCGTCGTGTCGGAGCTGAGCCATGGCGAGCAGCGCGAGCTTGAACTGGCGGTCGCGCTCGCCACCAGGCCGCAATTACTGTTGCTCGACGAACCGATGGCCGGGCTTGGCGCAACGGAATCGGCGCGCATGGTGAAGCTGCTCGCCGATCTTAGAAAGGAAGTCACCATCATCCTCGTCGAGCACGACATGAACGCGGTCTTCGCGTTGGCCGACCGCATCACCGTGCTTGTCTATGGACGGATCATCGCCTCCGATGTGCCCGCGGCGATCCGCTTGAATGAGGAGGTCAAGCGCGCCTATCTCGGCGACCAGCATGCGGTGACCCGCCATGGCTGAACCGGCGCCTCTGCTCGATGTCGAAGGCATCGAGACCTGCTATGGCTTGAGCCAGGTGCTGTTCGGCATGTCGCTGCAGGTTCGCTCCGGCGAGATGGTCGCCCTGATGGGCCGCAACGGCATGGGAAAGACCACGACCATCCGCTCGATCATGGGTTTGACGCCCGCGCGCGCCGGCACGATCCGGCTCGGCGGCCAGCAGGTTCGAGGTCTGGCCTCTTTTCGCATCGCGCAACTCGGTATCGGCCTCGTTCCCGAGGGACGCCAGATTTTCCCGAACCTCACGGTGCGCGAAAACCTCGTCGCAGCCGCATCCAATCGCCTCGGCGCCGTCGATCCATGGACGCTGGAGAAAATCCATGCCCTGTTCCCGCGGCTGGCCGAGCGTGGCGCCAATATGGGCAATCAGCTATCCGGCGGCGAACAGCAGATGCTGGCGATCGGCCGCGCGTTGATGACCAACCCGAGGCTGTTGATCCTCGACGAAGCGACCGAGGGGCTTGCGCCGTTGATCCGCGAGGAGATCTGGAATTGTCTGTCGATGCTCAAGGGGCGGGGTCAATCGGTGCTGGTGATCGACAAGAACGTCGAGAATCTCAGCCGCGTCGCCGACCGCCACTACATCATCGAGCGCGGCCGGGCGGTGTGGAGCGGCACATCGGCGCAATTGCTCGCAGAGCCCGATCTGCAGCACCGCTATCTCGGGATTTGAGCACAGTTTGGCGTTCCCTCGCGGGTCTGCTCATGCGGCTATCCCTCGAGACGGCGCTCACGCGCCTCCTCGGGATGAGGCCGTTACTTTGGCTCGAGCTTGAACCCTCAGAATGAGGAGCCACGCTCCTTGCGTGGCGTCTCGAACCATGAGGCCGCATGCGACTGGTCGAGCGCTGATGAGGTCGTGACCGCAGCTTCGGTGCGATAGCGCGGCAGCTGATCGCCAAGCGAATAGCAAACGCACAGCGCCAGGCTCGCCCAGACCGCAGCGCTGAAGTAAAGCGACATCCAGGCAATTTCGTCCTTCCACTCGGCAAGGTCGTGGGTCACCACCCAGCGCGTACTCACATCGCGCAGGCCTTCGAGAGGTCCAAGGAATTTGCTGCCGCTGGCCCCCATGGCCCGCCAGCGGCCAAGATACATCGGGACATCGACGGTGATCAGAAAGGCGAGATAACCCGCAATTCCGAGCATGGCGGCAACCAGGATCATGCGAACCGGACCGCCAAACTCCACCAGCAATCGGCAAAGTCCGATCCCGACCAGAGCGAAGGCAATGGCCCATATCGAATTTTCGATGGCATTGCCGAGATAATTGGTCGTCAGCACCGCATACCAGGAAAAACATTCGGCGATCAGGATCAAGGGAACGATCATCCATGCGGCGTTCAGCGTCGTGTCCGAATGCGTCATTGTGCCCAGATGGTGCAGGATGATCGCCCACTGCGCCGCAAAGCAGATTTCGGCCACGGTGGCCACCGATCGGCCGACGGCAACGCTGGACAGCCAGGTGTCGAACAGGCAGATGCGCTGGACATCCGCGCGCGGCAGGAACGAGCGAAACGCGCAACCGAATACATAGGCCGCACAGAGCATCAGCATCGACTCTTCGCCGGACATGCTGCCGAGATGGCGGTAGAGCACGAACCAGGCCGCGATATTCGTGCCGCTGACGATGGTGAGCCAACCCCACCACCAGGCAACCGGGTTCGACCACGCCAGGACGCTTGACTTCGCCCGCCGCTGCGAACCCCGCCACTCCGAACTCATGGGCTACTCCACGTGTAACCGAACCGACATCCGATCGTAGCAATTCTGTCACAAATCGCGGACTTGTCACCGAAAAAGAAGAGCGGCGGCGTGTGCTTTCGGGTTGCAGCTGGTTCTGGGCCAAACCGGACTTGGTGATAGTCCGGGGCACGCCTAACTACTGGATTGCTTCGCTTACGCTCGCAATGACGAAACTACCGTCGTCATCGCGAGGAGCGGAAGCGACGAAGCGATCCAGTTGCTTTCACGACGCCGGATTGCTTGCGCTTGCGCTGATATTTGCTGGAATAAAACAGCACATCCTCAAAACATCTCGAAATATTCGCGCTGTTCCCAGTCTGAGACTTCCGCCTGGAAGCGTTCGATTTCGGCATTCTTGATGTGGACGTAGTAATCGACGAAGCCCGCGCCCGATGACTCACGAAAGAACGGGTCGGCCGTGTGGAAATTCTCGAAAGAGCAAACCCCGAGGCCGCCGCGTGGTGGCGAGAGCATGCCTCTCAATGTGTCATCCCAAACCGGTATCTCATATTTCACGAGGAGGTTTGCGAACGGGTCGCCTTGTAGCTAACGCGCGGCGCTGCGCAAGCCAAACACCTGCGCGTCATCATGCAGCACCGGCGCCACCGCCTCGATCAGGCGCGCCGCCGCGGCGTCCACGGTGAGGCGTGCGGTGTCGACCACGGCGGATGCGCGCGCGTACAGCGGCTCGCGGCTTTTGAGGATGGTGCGAAGCTCGGCCATCGCCGAACGGTCGTCCGCCATCGGACGCAGATCGCCCTGGCCGCGCACGCGCGCCATGTGCTCTTCGGGCTCTGCCTTCAGCCAGATCGTATAATACGACGACAGGATGAGGTCGAAGGTCAGGGGCTCGGAGACGATGCCGCCGCCGGTGGCGAGCACCGTCAATTCCTTGCGCGCCAGCAATTGCCCAAGCGCAGCCTGCTCCATGCGGCGAAAGCCTTCCTGCCCGTACAGCGCGATGATCTCGGCGATCGACAGGCCGTTCTGCGCCTCGATCTCCTTGTTGAGTTCGACGAAATTCCAGCCGATTTTTTTGGCGAGCATCTTGCCGAGCGTCGATTTGCCCGCGCCGCGCAAGCCGATCAGTGCGATGCCGGCAAACGACAGCCGGCGCTGGACCAGGGCGTTTTGGCCGGCAAGGATTTCCTTGGCCTGCGCGATCTGGCCCGGTGAAGCCTTGCGCAGGAGATCGCGGATGACGGCCCAATCCGGCGACGGCTCGCCCGGTGGGATCAGGTCCTCCAGATGCGCACCCATCGCATTCGATACCCGGCGCAGCAGCACGATCGAGACGTTGCCCTTGCCGCCTTCGAGCTGCGCGATGTAGCGCTCGGAGATGCCGGAAACCCTGGCCAGCACCTTTCGCGACATGCCGCGAAGCGCGCGCATGGTGCGGACACGTTGACCTAGCTGTTCGAGGAAGCTGGTCTCGGGATCGCTTGTCTTGCTCATGGTCCTCGGATGGGAGAGGGCGCCCGGATTTCCGGGCAAGGGAGTTACTGGTCCGGGTAGGCACATCAACAGAGGCGACAGGAAAGATAATGCCGATGAAGGTTGA
>Ga0075029_100001450_pt1 | contig 13604 bp, 6 predicted proteins | sample LitLauG_LLR_2013_FD_71391 | JGI IMG/M metagenome (GOLD analysis project Ga0075029, IMG submission 71391) | Freshwater sediment microbial communities from North America - Little Laurel Run_MetaG_LLR_2013 | ecosystem: Environmental > Aquatic > Freshwater > Creek > Sediment | place: USA...
AAATTGTTGCAGTTGGATTTGCAGGCGCATCCCCCGGGAGCGCCCATTGTGAAAATTCATTTGTCGGTGGTGCCGTCGCGCCCGCGTGCTTTGCAGAGCGGATTGTTTCAGCCGGTTTTCCCCGAGCCCGAGAAACTGGAACTCACGCTGGCACGCATTGCCGGAATTGTCGGCGAGGGAAGAGTGGGAGCTGCAGAATTGCTCGACACTCATCGCGAAGGCGCATTCGCCGTGCGGCACTTTGCGCCAGTTGAGTTGGCGTCCGTTCAGCCAAAGACGAAGCAGTCGGGGAATGGAAAAGAGGATACGTTCATGCCGGAAAACAAGATCGAACAAGCCGGAGAAACCGCGCAGGAAAAAATGGCGACGGTGATTGCATTGCGCCTGTTTCGTCCGTCGCTGGCGGCGAGCGTCGTGGTGCGGGAAGCGAAGCCGGTCTGGTTGCGTTGCCTGCATCGCGGGGAGATTGCCGGTGAAATCGTCTGGGCTGCCGGCCCCTGGCGCTCTTCCGGCGACTGGTCGGAACAGGAAGGCTGGTCGCGCGAGGAGTGGGACATCGCGGTATCCGCCGAATCTGGCCTCGTACTGTATCGCCTGGTGCAGGACAAACTCGGCGGCAACTGGTTTGTCGAAGGAATGTATGACTAAGCAAGTTCTCAGTTCGCAGTTCTCGGTCTTTCGATTTAACTGATGGCTGAGAGCTGATAGCTGAAAGCTGATGTACATCGAACTTCATGCCCGCTCGGCATTCAGCTTTCTCGAGGGCGCTTCGGTCCCCGAGGAATTGATCGCAGTGTGCGCGAATCTGGGAATGCCGGCAATGGCATTGCTCGATCGCGATGGTTTGTACGGCTCGCCGCGTTTCCACCTCGCCGCGAAAAAGATCGGAATCAAAGCGCATATCGGGGCGGAAATTACATCTCTCTTTTCACCACGGAGACACGGAGACACGGAGGGATCTTTTTGCCAAAACACTGAAGTGTCTCCTCCTTCTATCAAAGAGGAGGTTTCTAAAAAGAGCTTCTCCGTGTCTCCGTGTCTCCGTGGTGGATTTAGGCTCCCTCTGCTGGTTGCCTCGCGCGCTGGATACCAGAATCTCTGCCGTCTGATTACGAAGATGAAGTTGCGCGTAGGCCGCAAAGAAGGAGCGGTCGCCAGCGATGCGGATCTCATCGAGCATGCCGGCGGTTTAATCTGCCTGACTGGTGGAGACGAAGGGCCTCTGGCGACCGCACTGACGCAAGGAGGAGCGCGGGCCGCGTTGCAGGCCGTGAAGCGGCTGACCGATATTTTTGGCCGGCAAAATGTTTATGTCGAGCTGCAACGACATTTTCATCGCGATGAGGAATATCGCAACCGGGTAGCAATCGAAATTGCGGAGACCCTGCAGTTTCCCCTGCTCGCAACCAATGGCGTGAACTATGCCGCTCCGCATGAGCGCGAATTGGCGGATGCATTCACCGCGCTGCGGCATCATCGCACGCTGGCCAACGCCGGACGCCTTCTCGCGCGCAACGCTGAGCGCCATGTCAAATCTCCCACAGCCATGCGGGCGCTGTTTGCGGATCTCCCGCAAGCCATCGCCAACACAATCGAACTTTCTTCGCGCTTGGAGTTCACGCTAAACGATCTGGGGTATGAATTCCCCCGCTACCCCGTGCCCGAGGGAGAAACCATGATGTCGTTTCTGCGCGAGCGCACTCGCGAAGGATGGCAGACCCGGTATGGCCGCGCGGATGCCGAACTGAAGCGGCGCGCCCGACGGCAGATTGAGCGTGAGTTGGGGTTGATCGAACATCTGAAACTGGCCGGATATTTTCTGATTGTCTGGGACCTGGTGCGCTACTGCCGCGAACAGAACATTCTGGCGCAGGGCCGTGGATCAGCCGCCAACAGCGCCGTTTGCTACTCACTCGGCATCACGGCCGTCGATCCCATCAGCATGGAGTTGTTGTTTGAGAGATTTCTTTCCGAGGAACGCGGCGAGTGGCCTGACATCGATCTCGACCTGCCCAGCGGCGACGAGCGTGAGCGTGTGATCCAGTACGTCTACCAGCGCTACGGTCAACGCGGTGCCGCCATGACCGCCAACGTGATCACCTATCGCAACCGTATGGCGGCGCGCGAAATGGGTAAGGCGCTGGGGTTCGACGAGGACACGCTGAAGCGAATTTCGGCGGCGGTAGCTACCTGGGAATTCAAAGACGAGCACGATGCGCTCGATCGCCGCCTGTGCGATGCCGGCCTCGATCTCAAGCATCCGCGAATTCGCAAATATTTCGAGCTGTGCCTGGCCGCGCGGGATCTGCCACGGCATTTAGGCCAGCACTCCGGCGGTATGGTCATCTGCGAAGGACGCCTCGATTCCGTCGTGCCTCTGGAGCCTGCGTCCATGCCGGGCCGCGTGGTCGTGCAGTGGGATAAAGAAGATTGCGCCGACATGGGTATCATCAAAGTCGACCTGCTCGGCCTCGGCATGATGGCCGCGTTGAAAGATTCTCTTGAGCTGATTCGCGAGCACTATCACGAAAACGTCGATCTGGCGCATCTTCCCGCCGACGACCCGCTCGTATATTCCACGCTGCAGAAAGCCGACACCGTGGGAATGTTTCAAGTCGAGAGCCGGGCGCAGATGTCGTGCCTGCCGCGCCTGAAGCCGAAGAAGTTTTACGACATCGTCGTACAAGTGGCGATCATTCGTCCAGGGCCGATTGTCGGAAATATGGTCAACCCATTTCTCAAGCGGAGGCAAGGTAGAGAGGAAGTCACTTATCCGCATCCGTCGCTAGAAACCGTTCTCGGCCGCACGCTGGGGGTGCCGTTGTTTCAGGAGCAGTTGCTGCGCATGGCCATGATCACCGCCAACTTTACCGGAGGCGAAGCCGAAGAGTTACGTCGCGCCATGGGATTCAAACGTTCCGAGGCGCGAATGAAAGTGATCGAAGAAAAGCTGCGTGCGGGCATGACGCGCAATGGAATCCTCGGCGAAACGCAGGAGCAGATCATCCAGTCGATCACTTCGTTTGCGCTTTACGGATTTCCCGAGTCGCACGCCGCCAGCTTTGCACTAATCGCCTATGCCAGCGCTTATTTGAAATGTCATTACCTCGCGGCCTTTACGGCGGCGCTGCTGAACAATCAGCCAATGGGTTTTTATCATCCTGCAACGCTTGTGAAAGATGCGCAGCGCCATGGACTGAAAGTGCTGCCCATGGATGTGACAAGGTCGGATTGGAAGTGCACATTAGAGCTCTCAGCTGTCAGCTCTCAGCTCTCAGTAAGGCTTGGTTTGAACTACGCTCGCGGATTGCGCGAACCTGCAGCCCAAGCGCTGGTTCGCGAGCGCAGCCTGGCGCCGTTTACTTCGGTACAGGATCTGGCTCGTCGCGTGCCTGAGTTGCACAAAGACGAGTTGACAACGCTGGCAGAGATCGGAGCGCTGAACCACATTCAAAATCTACCACGGAGACACGGAGACACGGAGACAAAACCTTCAAGAACTTTTGATTTGCCACGAACTCTTTTGTCCCATGTAATACCAACTCAAGGCGATTCCCCAAAAAAAGTTTTCTCCGTGCCTCCGTGCCTCCGTGGTGAAAAGGTCTTTCACCGTCGCGACGCCCTTTGGCAGGTGGAGCGCGCCGTGCGCTGGTCGGGTCCATTGCTGGAGGAACTGCCGGAAATGAACGCAGAATCTCCGCTGGCCATCATGACAACCGAAGAACGGCTAGTGGCAGATTTCCGCTCCACCGGCCTGACCGTCGGCCCGCATCCCATGCAGTATCGGCGCGAAGAGATGGAGCGGATGGGGATTTACCGCGCTTCCGATCTGGCACAACTCCCCAATGGACGCCGCTTGCGAATTGGCGGCTGCGTGATTGCCCGCCAACGTCCAGGAACGGCCAAGGGCATGATGTTCATGAGCCTGGAAGATGAAACCGGAATCGCCAATGCCATCTTTTCTCCCGACCTGCTGCAGAAAAATCGCGTGCTGCTGATTTCCGAACGCTTCCTGATGATCGAAGGGATCCTGCAGAATCAGGACAATGTAATCCACATCCGCGCAGAAAAAGTTTCACCGCTGCGCGTCACGCGGGCCGAGACCGTATCGCACGACTTCCATTGACGCGGAGCAGCCCGGCTCTCAACGGACACCAATCAGCAACTACGGACGATAGATCCAAGTCTGCGCTGTGCACTGATCGCCATTCGGATATCCGCCCGCGAGCAGCACCCTTCCATCTTTGAGCCGTGTTTCGCTCATGAAATGCCACTTGTCGCTCATCTGGCCCGAAGCGACAAGGAACTTTCCGCTTGCCGGATCGTAGACTTCCACTGTCTTGCTTCCCCCGGAAATAAGCACTTGTCCCGATGCGAGTTGCACGGCTTCATCCGGAAGCTTGAAGCGGCTGTCGATCAGGGGTGACGTCGCGGTGAACTTCCCGCTGCGTGGATCGTAAATCTCCGCGCTGGTCATCGTTCCATACCAGTCGCGCTCGTCGGAGCCGCCTGCAATCAGAACCCGTCCGTCCGGAAGCAGGCCCGCTGTGTGTTTGTAGCGCGGCGTGATCAGACCGCCGGTCTCGCTGAAAGTTCCGGTCTTCGAGTCATACAACTCTGCACCAGCGATCAATCCTCCATCGACGCCGCCAGCAATCAGAACTCGACCGTCGTTGAGCAGGGTGGCTGTGTGGCTCGAACGGGGACGATGCAGCGAGCCGGTGGGCTGAAAGCGCAGAGTATCGGAGTGGAAGATCTCTGCCGTGGCGATTGCGGCACTGCGACCGTCATGATCGTCACCGCCCGCCAGCAACACATCACCGTTGGTCAGCAGCGTGGCGCTCGGGCGTGCTCGCCTCGTCGTCATCCTCCCGATCACCGCGAACTTGCCACTGTCGGGGTCATACAGCTCGGCCGAATCGGTAGTCGAACTGCCTCCGATCCACCCTCCAGCAATCAGCACTTTTCCTGATCGCAGCAGCACCGCAATCTGCCCTACCCGGGCGACACTCATTGCGCCTGTTCCCTGGAACTTGCCTGTCGCTGGATCATAAAGTTCGGCCGAGCGGTAAAAATCCTGGTTGCGCCGCATGCCGCCAACAATGAGTACCTTGCCATTGGGCAGCAAGGTTGCGGTGTGACCGGAGCGCGGTTCCAGCATGGGAGTTCCAGCAGTGACGGAACCCACTTGTGAAGCCGCGGAAACGGCCGTTTGGAAAGGCGCTGTTGCGACGGCAAGACTGCTGACTGCCAGGGCGGAAAGGAAAAGGTGCAAACGGGTCATGGCGTCCCCCTTGGCAGGTGAGACGCGCTTGGGATCGAGACGTTAGCAGGCTCCCGGCGTGCTACTAGGCGGTCGAGAGCTTCCTGGCGTTATGCCGCAACGAACGACCTTCGGAAAGACTATAGAGTTCTTCCGCCAGATTCTTGGCGTGATCGCCAATGCGCTCCAGCGCCTGCGCCGCCAGAAGGATATCGAAATTCGTCTGCCCGGTCGGGCTGTTAGGCTCGGCCAGATGCCTCTGGAACAGCGCGTGGCAGATGCGGTCCACTTCCGGATCGGACTGCAGCACGCTCTGCGCGTGCGCTACGTCGCGCTGCACAAACCCCTGATGTACCTGCTCCAGCATTTCGCGCAGCAGTGTCGCCATCTCCACCAGTTGACGGGAGTCCGCCGGCCGCAGCTTTTCGCGCCGCGCTTGCAGTTGCATGACCGCACTGTAGGCGAGATCTCCAATGCGCTCGAGGTCAGTGATGAACTTCAGGCAGGCGAGTAGTTCGCGCGCTTTCGCCTCGCCGACACGCGTGATGGCCTCGGGAAGTTGCTCGTCAACCTTGCGCTCGATCTGGTCAAGTTCTTTCTCGCAGTCCTTAATGGCCAGAAACGCCAGCCGGGAGCCGTCGGCAAGAAAATCCCTTACGTTGAACACGGCGTCGCGAGCGATGAGACAGCCGCGAACGACGAGCGCCGTCAATTCATCCTGGGCGACATCTTCATCGCGTGTTTGAACTGGACGGGCGTGAGATGGTCGAGGTCCTCTCGCGCGTGAACGGCGCTTCGTTGGTGCCGCCGCCGATGCTTTTTTTCGGACCATGAGAGTCTTCGTGACGCCGGATAGCAGCCAACTACAGCGAAGCTAGCATAGAATTCAAATGTGAAAGGAATGTAAATGTGCCGACGCGGCAGAAGCTGCGCTGTGCCTCGCTATTTCTTCTCCAGCGCTGCGGCCTTATCCTCAGCCTTCTTGGCGTCTTGATCTTTGTGGACCCCACGGAAGGCCTGTGCGAGCAAGTTCCATGCCGATGCATTCCTCGGATCCGACTTGGTCAGCGCCTCAAGATCGGGCAAAGCGCCGACAAAATCGGATTGCAGCAGTTGCGCTTCCGCCAACCCCAATCGTCCTTCTGTGTTCTCCGAATCGACCAGCAGCGCGGCCTCGAACTGGTCCTGCGCGTTCTTGGCATCTTTCAACTTCAGGTAGACGCGTCCGAGCATCAGGCGGGCAGGCATTTGACTCGGCGACAGCTTGAGACTCGCTTCGAGCGCGTCTCTTGCTCCCGCCCAGTCGTTGGAAGTTTCTGCCGATTTCTCCGCCGCCAGCGCCCATTCAGAGGCGGCAGTGGAATCATCGGGACGCAGTTCGCAGGCGCGCTTCAGATGACCGGCGGCTTTGGCGTAATCTCCAGCAGCAAGCTCAAGTTCGCCTAACTGGCGAAGCGCGGTGGGCGACGCGGGATCTAGCTGCAGCGCCTTTTCCAGAGACTTGCGAGCGTCATCCGGACGATTGTCGTCGCTGGCGAGCATGGCGTCGTGAAGAAAATTCTGCACTCCGACTTTGTCTTTCGGATCCGGCAAATTGTCTGCAGGCTTGGCCCCGGCGGCCGGGGACGGCAGCTTGGCCTTCCACTTCGCCATCTCGGCCTGCATCGCCGGCAGCTTCGTGGCGTCGGGAGCATACAGATTTTTCAGTTCCTTCGGATCAGCCTGCAGGTCGTACAGTTCAGCCCGCGGAGCATCGATCAACTTCGCGTTGTCTGCGCGCAAAGCGCGCAGCGGAGCCCATCCCCAACGCAGAGGATAGTCAGTTTCACCAAACAGCGCACGATTCGCGGGCTTATCCGCGCCAAGCAGGGGAAGCAGCGACTCGCCGTTCAATTCGGCCGGAGCCGCCACACCGGTCGCCGCCAGAATCGTTGGCAAGATGTCAGTCGAGCGCACCTGGGCTTCAATCACGCTGCCATGATGGGCCGCGCTAGGAGTCTTCATGATCAGCGGGACATGTAGCGTCGAGTCATAGAGGAAAAGTCCGTGCGTGTCTTCTCCGTGCTCGCCGAGTCCCTCTCCATGGTCGGCCGTAACGATGATGATGGCGTTATCGTAGGCCCCGGCTTTTTTCAGAAATGCGATCCAATGAGCGAGCGCCGAATCTGCATAGGCGATTTCGCCGTCATACAAATGATCCTTATATTTATCGGCGAAGGGCTTCGGTGGCTCGTACGGATCGTGCGGATCATACATGTGCACCCAGACGAAATGCGGCCCGGTGCGGTGTTTAGCGAACCAGGCTTCAGCGTGCTCGACGACTTCCATGCCGCGGCGCTCGACACGTCCCCAGCGCTCTTTATTCTTGCCCTCGGCGTCTTTGCTGTCCCCCTTCGGAAAGTTATCGTAATAGTCAAAGCCGCGATCGAGGCCAGGGGCTAGCGTGTTGCTGTCGAGAATTACCGCCCCGATAAAAGCTGCCGTCTGATAGCCCTGCTTCTTCAGCAGTTCGGCCGCCGTCACATGCTGCGGCGCGAGGGGCACCGCGAAATCGGTCACGCCGTGAACACTCGGTAAAAGTCCGGTGAGGATCGTGATATGTGAGGTGTTCGTGATCGGACTATGGGTGAAGGCCTGCGTGAAGCGAACGCCGTCGGTAGCGAGGGCATCGAGCGCGGGAGTTTCGATCTGCTTGTATCCATAGCAGCCCACATGGTCAGCGCGCAGGGTGTCGATTGTAATTAGATAGACATCGGGAGCGGACGCCTTGGAAGTCTGGGACCAGGCGGCAGTTCCCGGTAAGGCGATGGCAAAAGATATTGCTAGAGAAATGATTCCAGAGGGCAAAGACATCCGTTTCATAGTTGCTCAGCGTATCACAGACGTTGCGCGTGTTTGAACGAAGAGGCGAGGTTGAATTCCGCGTCAAAAGCCCGCACGCAGTTGGTAACGGGACGATCGCACCATGCCGAAAACCGCGGTCTTATGCGATAAACTGAACCTACCGATGGCGCTCCCCGTTCGCCGATCTATCCTTATTCTGGTGGCCCTTGCTGCGCTCCAGGCAGCGGCGCAAACACCCCCTAAGCCGGAGCTGAATGTAGTTCTCATCACAATCGACACCCTCCGTGCTGATCATCTGGGCTGCTACGGCTACAAGCAGATCAAGACGCCGAACATCGACGGGCTGGCCGCGGATGGCGCTCGCTTTGAGCGGGCATTCTCAGTCGTCCCGGTAACGCTGCCTTCGCATAGCTCGATGCTCACGGGAACCTACCCCATGTTCAGCGGCATGCACGATTTCAGCGCCAACAAGCTCAGCCCGCTTCAGCCGACCTTGGCCTCTGTGCTCAAACAGGCCGGATACCAGACAGGAGCGGTCATTGCCGCAGCGGTCCTCGACTCGCGCTTCGGATTGAATCAGGGTTTCGATTTCTACTACGACCACTTCGATTTCAGCCGCCTCGACGAAACGAATCTCGATGAGATGGAACGCCCGGGAAATGTCGTGGCCGACGTAACGCTGAACTGGCTGGAAAAAGACTGGCTCGCGAAGAATTCGCAAAAGAAGTTTTTCCTGTGGATGCATCTGTACGACCCACATTTCCCCTATCATCCGCCCGAGCCATACACCAAGGAATATGCGAGTCATCTCTATGACGGCGAGATCGCCTTCGCCGACGAGCAAGTTGGACGCCTGCTCCGGTTTCTCAAAGACAAGGGACTTTATCAGAACACTGTGATCGTTCTCGCGGGCGATCATGGCGAGAGCCTCGGCGAACATGGCGAAAAAACGCACGGCTTCTTTATTTACAACGCGACCATGCATGTCCCGCTGATCATCCGCTTGCCGCGGAGCGCCGAGGCACGCACGATCTCAGATCCGACCGCCCTGGTCGATATCATGCCGACGATCCTGGAGGCAGTTGGCGTCGGAGTACCGTCGCAGGTTCAGGGCAAAAGTCTGCTTCCCGTACTTCGAGGCGAGAAGCACGACAGCCCGCCAGATCGCGACCGCGTTCTGTACGGCGAAACTTATCTGCCACGCATTCACTTCAACTGGAGCGAACTTCGCGCCTCGGAGAATGCGAAATACCACTTCATCGACGCGCCAAAGCCTGAACTCTACGACCTCGCGAAAGATCCAGGTGAGACTCACAATCTGTTTGCAGAAAAGAAAGCTGTCGCCGAGGAGATGCGTGCCAAACTGACCGGCGTGATTCGCGATTACAGTGCCGTCAAGGAGATGGCGGAAAAGACTGGCCTCGATCCCGCGCTGATGGAGCGATTAAAGGCCCTCGGGTACGCCGGATTTTCCGGCGGCTCTGATCCGACGATCAGCAGCCGCGATCTGCCAGATCCCAAAGATCGCATTGAGACCTATGAATCGATCTCCGATGCGATTGCCGATAGTCAACACGGCCGCTTTCAGGAGTCGATCGACAAACTGAAGAACGTGGTGAAGACAGAACCAGACTCGGTTCCAGCGCACTATCTGCAAGGCCTGGACTATTACCGCCTGCAGAAGTTTCCCGAGGCAGTCGAGGAGCTTCAGAAGACGGTGAAGCTGAGTCCGGATTATGCGCTTGCCGTTTTCAATCTCGGCATGGCTCAGGCCCACGCTGGACAGATGGACGCGGCCATCACGACGTTACAGCACGCGTTGCAGCTCGACGCCACGAACTTCGAAGCTGCCTATAATCTCGGAGTGGCATATATCCAGAAAGCTCAGCTAGAACCAGCGGCAGAGGCATTCCGCCAGTCGCTGACCATTAACCCGGATCTGGCGCGCGGCCATCGCGCTCTGGGCGAGACTCTGATTTATCTCAACCAACTCGACGAAGCGGTCACGGAACTGCGTCACGCTGTGGAGTTGGCGCCGCAACAAGCGGAAATGCATCAGTCGTTAGCGAAAGCGCTGGCCGCCAAAGGACTCGCGGCCGAAGCAGACGAGGAGACGCGGCGCGCCCAGCAGTTGGCGCCGCAATAGAGACGACGCATGTTTCAGCGCTGCTCCGCCGCCAGGATGACGCACGTTCTAGCAGCCATGCTGGCTCTCGGATGCCTGGCGTTTGCGCAGGCTGAAACGGATAGCGCCACCTCAACCAAACCCCAGCCAAGAGCTGCTTCCAGGAAAGCGACACGTGCCTCCAAGCCGAGCGTCATCCTGATCACCATCGACACTCTCCGCGCCGACCACGTCGGATGTTACGGTGCGCAGATGGTCAAGACGCCCACTCTCGATGCTCTTGCCCATGACGGAGTGGTGTTTGAGCGGGCCATCTCGCAGGTGCCGCTGACGTGGCCATCGCATGCCGTAATCCTCACCGGTACATATCCTTTTCAAAACGGCGTGCAGGATTTCACCGGGCAGCCGCTGGCTCCGCAGTTTCGCTCTGTAGCGCAAGCGTTCAAGCAGGCCGGATACGCTACCGGCGCCGTCGTCTCCGCCTTCGTTCTTGATCGAAGCTGGGGGTTGGCGCGCGGCTTCGACTTTTACGATGACGCTTTCGCTGCTGAGACATTCGAGAAAAAAGATACGGGCCTCGTCGATCGCCGGGCCGGGGAAAGCGTCGCACACGCTATCGCATGGCTGAAGAAAACGCCAAAGCGTCCGTTCTTCTTGTGGCTCCATCTCTACGATCCGCATAGCCCCTACGATCCACCGGAACCTTATCGTTCGGAATACAAGAGCCACCTCTACGATGGCGAAATTGCCTACGCGGATCATGAACTGGGAGCCCTGATCGCGTGGCTGAAACTGAATCATTTTTACGACTCCACGCTGATCGCGATGCTCAGCGATCACGGTGAGTCGCTCGGAGAACATGGCGAAGATGAGCACGGATTCTTTGTCTACAACTCGACGGTACACGTGCCGCTGATCGTCAAACCGCCTGCTGGAAGCGGCATTGCAGCAGGCAGGCGTATCGAGCCGGTGGAGACTGCCGCGGTTGCGCCCACGCTGTTGCGGTTGGCAGGACTGGATGAATCGCCCGATCCGATCCACAAGCAGTTCCAGGCGGCCGCTTTATTTACGAAACCGGCAGGGAGTCTGACGGCGAAGGCCCCGGCCTACAGCGAGACGTTCTATCCATTCAGTTCCTTCGGATGGAGCCCGCTGCATGCGCTGGAGAGCGATCGCTTCCACTTCATCGAAGCGCCTAAAGTGGAGTTGTACGACCTCGAGGCCGATCCGGGCGAAACCAAGAACCTCGCTCCCGAGCAACCGGCGACAATTGCCGTTCTCAGGGAAAAGTTGCAGGCTTTTCTCGCGAACAACCCGTTCGCCCGACAAAACACGAGTGCTGGAAACCTGAATCCCGACGCCCAGGCAAAACTCCGGGCCCTCGGTTACTTCGGATTCCGCGCCGCCGTTTCTCCCGACGCTCTCAAGCAGGGGCTCGCCGACCCTAAGGACAAGCTGTGGGAGTTCAACTCGATTCTCAAAGCGGAGGATGCATTTCAACTCCACGAAGACGACAAAGCGGAGGCTCTACTCGAAGTGGTCCAGCAGAAAGATCCGCAGATCTATGTGATTCCCTTCCTGCTAGGTGAGTCATCCTTGCGTAGGCAGAACTGGGAGAGAGCGGCCAAGCAACTACAGCGCTGCCTTGATTTGAATCCGAATTTTGATAACGCCATGACCGGACTGGCGCGAGCGTTGGCGAAACTCGGCCGCGCAGACGAGGCAGCCTCCTGGCTGCAAAAAGCGCTGCAGAGCAACCCGCAGAACTACATGGCTTGGTATCAATCGGGGCTGCTCGAAACGGGGACCAACTCCACGGCCGCCCAATCCTCATACGAGAAGGCAGTTTCCATCCAGCCCAATTTTTCCGCAGGCCAGCGCGAACTCGGCATGCTTTTGTTTCAGCAGTCCAAGTTCATCGAGGCCGCGCCGCACCTGGAGAAGGCAATTGAGTTAGGACTCGATGACGCGCGGCTGCACAATTTCCTCGGCATTTGTTACAACCGGACGAATCGGACGGCAAGAGCCGTCAAGGAATTTCGCCGCGCGATCGTGCTCAACCCGAACCTCGCGGAGGCGCACCTGAACCTGGCATTCGCGCATCAACTCCTGCATCAGTCCGAGGCAGCGCGGGAGGAGTACGCCACCGCTTGCAGACTCGATACCGCGTTCTGCAAATACGTTCCGTCAAACTGACTCACCGTTTGACACTGCCTGCCAAACGCTTTGCCTCCAACCGTTCCCGGTTCTCATCCGCTTGCTGCCCCAACGCCGCGTAAGCGTCGGCAAGAAAGCGGTGCGCCTCCGGCGATTTCGGTTGCAGCGCAGCGGCCTTTAGAAGATTAGGCACGGCTAGCGCAGCATCTCCCGTCAGAGTCTGCGCCCTGCCCAGCAGCAAGTGCGCGCTGTAGTGGTTGGGACGTAGATCAATGACTTTTTCATATTCCGGAATAGCATCCTTCAGGCGGTCAAGCCGCGCATAGGCCGTCGCCAGCGAAAGATGAGCTTCAGGCCAGTTCGGCGAGCGTGCAACGGTCGTCTCGAACTGCTCCACCGCGCCAGCGAAGTCTTCTGTTTCGAAGAGCGCCGAGCCCAGCTGATATCTCGGTACCGTCAAATCCGGCCGCATTTCTACAGCCTTTTTGAGAACCGGCACAGCCTTCTGGTAATTCTTGAGCGCGCTCAAAGTGGTGCCGAGCTGCAAGTAGGTGATGGGAAGGCTCGGCTCCAGCGCGATCACCCGTTCAAACAGCGGGACGGCTTCCTGAAAGTTGTTTTCCTCCTTCAACATTTCCGCGCGGTGCAGCAGGTTCACGATCTCGGCCTTATCTTTGGGATCGGCTCCGGTCTCTTTGATTCCGGCCATGCTCGCCGAAGTGCTGTCGGTCGCTACGTAACCCAGGGCGTTGAGCCTTTCCTGCAGTCCGGGATCGGGAGCAACTTTAGGCGCTTCCTTCGTGGTGCTCGTCTTCTGTCGGAACGCTTCGAGCTGGCTGGACAATGTGCTCGCGACGGCCGTCGATGTCGCAGCCAGGCTGTGGAGTTCCTTTGCATCGGCAGGTTCGTCGTACAGCTCCTTGCGCGGCGCATCGACGAACAAGTACTTTCCCGTGCGCAGCGCCTTTAACGAACTCCATCCAAAGGTGCGATGCGGATAGTCGCTCTCGGCGTAGGCAGGGCGGTCCCGCGGCCCAGCCGCCGTTACCATCGGCAAAAGCGATTCGCCTTGCACTTCGGATGGAACTGCGATGCCGACCGCTTCCAGCATGGTCGGCAGCACGTCGACGAGCCCGGCCCGAGTATCTACGCGCGTACCTGCCGAGCGGCCTTGCGGAAGCTTAAAAAGTAGCGGCACGTGGATCGTCTCATCGT
>Ga0075029_100001457_pt1 | contig 13551 bp, 10 predicted proteins | sample LitLauG_LLR_2013_FD_71391 | JGI IMG/M metagenome (GOLD analysis project Ga0075029, IMG submission 71391) | Freshwater sediment microbial communities from North America - Little Laurel Run_MetaG_LLR_2013 | ecosystem: Environmental > Aquatic > Freshwater > Creek > Sediment | place: USA...
GCGACCGGATTTGCCCCGGCGCAAACCGACGTCGTCATCGCCATCAGCTCAGTGCGCGACATCACGGTCACTCTGAAAGCAACCGTCGCCGGCGAAACAGTCAGCGTCGCTGCGGAAGTTTCGTCCATCACTTCCCAGCCCATCGACTTGGCCAGTGTCGTTCACCAAGGTGTGATCAGCCGCCACGATCTCGAAACACTGCCACTGGCGGCACGCAGCTTCGCCAACATCGCGTATCTTGCTCCCGGTACAGAACCGGTCGAGCCTTCCGATCCCACAAAAGCACGCATCACGGCGGTCTCGACCGGCGGAAGTTCCGGACTCAACAACGATCTTTCGGTTGATGGCGGCGACAACTCCGACGACTGGATCGGCGGCTTCCTGCAAAATTTCTCGCCCGAAACCATCCAGGAATTCGCGATGCGCACCGCCAACGAAGACGCCGACACCGGCGGCACCACCGCCGGCTCCGTCGTCATCACCACACGCAGTGGCACCAACGTGTGGCACGGCAGCGGATCGTTTTATGACCGCGGCTCCGGGCTCAACGCGCGCTTCCCCATCGAGAATCCCGCGCCCAATCCCAAGCAGCCGTTTTCGCGCCAGAACTACATCGGCACGCTGGGCGGCCCCATCGCGCCCAACAAGCTCTGGATGTTCGCCTCGTTCGAGTATGTTCGCGAAAACGCCAGCATCGCCTACAGCCCCAATAGCCTCACCGAATTCAACGCCTTGTCGCAGATCGCCTCCGACGGCCTGATTCCCGGCGTCTCATCCATCGCAGTCCCGCAGAACGTGCCCGTGCCGTTCCGCGACTACATCGGGTCCCTGCGCTTTGACTGGGCGCAATCCAGCAAATCGCAGTGGTTCCTCCGCACTTCCGAAGACAGCTACCTCACGCACAACGCGCTGGTGGCGCAGGCCACCCTTCCTTCCACTGGACTGACCACGCACAACAACTACTCCAACACCGTTATCAGCAACACCTACGCCTTCAGCCCGCGGTGGCTCGGAACCTTCGTCTTCGACGCCAGCCTGCTGCACCTCACGCAGATACGCAATTCGACGCTTGGCTTCGCGCTGGCATTTCCCTTCAGCTCCACGACGCTCACCGTATCCGGCTTCGAAACCTACGGTGACAATCAGTTCGCCACGCCCATCACCCTGTTCCCGTCGCTGCGCAATCAGGAAAAGTATCAACTGCGCTACGACGTGGGGCACGCCACCGGCGATCACTCGTTCAAGTTCGGAGTGAATTTCATTCACGAGCCGGTGCTCAGCGGCGCGTTCCCGGGAAATCAGGAAACGCTTTATTCGTTCCCCAACAATCCGTCGTTCTACACGCTGAACGCGGCCAATCTCGCGCAGTTCCCCGTCGATTACGCCGCAGGCGCATCGATAACGCCTGCCAATGACGGGACCTTCTCGCAGAGTGTGCAGCGTCTGGGCCTTTTCGCGCAGGATTCCTGGCGCCTGTCGCGACACCTCACCTTCAATTACGGCCTGCGCTGGGAGACCACGTTCGGATTGTTCACCGGTTCCGGCCGCAGCCAGGCGCAGAACGCCGCCTTCCCCACTTTGCTGGGACTGCAGATTCCTCTACTGCCCAATCCGCCGCACGACTATCGCAGGCAGATCGCTCCTCGCATCGGCATCGCCTACTCTCCCGGCAGCAGCGGCAATACGGTGTTCCGCGCCGGCTTCGGTATGTTCTACAACGATCTCGCGCAAAATGGCTGGGGCACGGCGTTCCAGGCGGTCAACTCAACCAACGGGGTGAACGGCGCCTGTAGCCTCACCGGAACCAATGGCGCCTATTCACTCACCGGCCCGGGATGTCTGCAGGGCGGGGCCGCGGCGGTGGGCAACATCATCGACAGCAACTACAAAACCCCCTACGCCATTCACATCACCGGCGGCGTGCAGCACGCATTTAATCAGCATTGGACGGTCAGCGCCGATTTCACGCACGAGCAGGGCAATCACGGTTACCGTCCCTACGGCTACAGCAGCGACGTAAATCTGTTCACACCCCTGATTCCCGCTTCCGACCCAACCTATGACGCTGACCAGCAGAGCGTGGTTCCGAATGTGAACATCTTCAAGTCTGACAACCGCTCCAGCTACAACGCCCTGATGCTGCACCTGCAGGGCAACGTTTCCCGCCGCTTTAACTTGACCGCCAACTACACGCTCTCCAAAGCGCAAACCTGGGGATGCGTGCTCGGCGAATTGTTCGACTACGTCAACGGCGTCTGCAATCCGCTGAACGCATTCGGTCCGGGAGACTACGGCCCTTCAGGCGAAGACGTTCGCCATCGCTTCGTGCTGGCCGGCGTGGTGCACGCGCCCGGCGGCTTTGAACTGAGCACGCTGTTTCAGGCCGAGGCGGCGCGACCGTTCACCATCACCACCGCCGACAACAGCGGCCGCATTTCGGTCAACGGAGTGCCCACCGCTCTCGACGCCTTCCGCGGCACGCCCTACATCCAAATGGACATGCGCGTCAGCCGTCCCATCAGAATCGGCGAGCGCCTCGAGATCAATCCCTTCGCCGAATTCTTCAACGTCTTCAATCGCAATAATCCCGGCGCCAATTTCATCGGCACCATCGCCGCTCTGCCGCTCATCCCGAACGACATCGCCACCAACAACGCCACCACCCTTTGCCTCGACTTCCCCACCTGCGCTCAATTGCAGCCCATCACCAGCCTCAAGCAGCTGGAGATCCCCGCCGGTGGCCTCGGTGACTTCTTCGGCCCCGGCACCACCGTCGGCATCCCCTTGGCCGCACAGTTGGGCGTGCGGGTCAGTTTCTAGGTCGAGGCATTTCAAGAGCCTCGTCATCTCAGGCGCGAGGCCTGACTGAGCGGGGAGGGAGGGTAAATGAGTTAAATGGCGATTTAACGACAGTCGTTCGATCTGCGCTTGCTCCGAGCGTTCCATTCTTCGGCGGTGATCTCCCAGATTTCGGTCGGTAGACGCCCGCAAACATAGTCACGCTCCTCCACGGCGACAATACGCATGCCGCCCTTTTCGGAGATTCGGCTGGATGCGACGTTCGCAACTGCTTTTGTAACGCGCAAGACTGGGAACTTGAGAGTGTTGAACCAAAAGTCTGTGACTGCGCCGCAAGCTTCAGTCATGAGGCCTTGCCTGTGCCAAGACAAGGCGAGCCAAAATCCACGATTAGTGTCTCCCCCTTTTCTCAGGTTTATGCTGCCGATGAGCCGCTCTGGGTCAGTCCTAAGCCTGAGGGTCCAATGCCATGCCTCTCCGCGCTCCATCGCCGGAAGTGCAGTGTCGCGATAGTGCGTATAGGCTCCGTCCGGCGGATAGGGCCAGGGGACGACATTCGAGAGATAGCGAACGATCTCCCAATGTGGAAACAGGAGCTGTGTCTGTTGGGCGTCTGCAAGCATTAGTGGACGCAAAAAGAGGCGCGGAGTTTGAAGCTCAGATATCACTTTTTGAAGATCATAACGCAGACATTCCCGGCCCGATCCTTTCAGCGCAAATCACTCAACTATTCAGATGGGGAAATCAGGGTACTCGCTGTCTCAGCACACGACGTCCGGATCGCGATGAGCCTTTAACGAAAGTAACGGTGTCTGTTGGGGCGAACAGCAATCCCCTCCGACAGCGAAAAGGTCGTTGAGGTGTATGTCGCGACCGGCGTTGTTCGCCACGTCAGCCGATGCTTCATCCGGTCGTGGCCCTTCAAAAGTCGCTGCTGGCGCCTCCGCCTCCCGATTGTCCCCCACCGAAGCGAAAGCCCGCACTGTCTGGCTGCGGGACTGGCGTGATTGCGTGGGGTAGCGGGCCGACTATGGCCGCCCCAAGGTTCATCCAGCGTTTGTCCCTTCCGGACAAGCGCGCAGCGGTAAAGCCGCGGCGATTTCCGCCCGGGCCACGGGCGAGCCAGCGTCGCATAAAGACCGCGACACCGGTTAACACGATGCCCAGAAGCATCGGATCCCAGGTATGCCGCGGCCAACCGAGATAAGGTTTATTGGAGACGAAAGTCAGGACGGCGATGATCGCACCGACCGCAATGATGAAGCGGTCCTTCTGGCGAATGCCGCGCGTGAGCACGATTGGCGGCAGGCACCAGATCAGCACCCACGTGGTCCAGTAGAACGACCTTGCGAACTCAGACGCGGTCCGAGTGCCGGCCCACCACTGCGCGGGCATGTCTAACGACGAAAGCTTGAGATTGATGGCCAGGTAGATACCGAGCCAGAGCAACGCTTCGACGAGCGAGTAAGCCTCATCGAGGTAGTCGAAGCGATGACGGGAGCGTACCCCGGCTACAGCGATCAGCCCCACTGCATAGAACCCGGCGACGATCAGATGCTGCGCCGAGTGCGACGAGGTCCAGTAGCCCGGCAGAAAGATGGCGAAGATCATCGCGGCGAGAAATGCATACCAGAGCCCGAAGCGGCGCCATATCCAGAGCGAAAAGACGGCGCCGGCTGCGGGAGCCAGGGACTCGACTGAGTAATGCTTGGGCGAATAAGGGCGGCCGCTGAAAAGAGTGGCCTGCATTCCCGCGCAGAGAAAACCAACCGAGCAAGCGGCGAGTGCTTCCTCGATGCCGTAGCGACAGAGCCTGGCTTGGGAAGCCGCGGCTTCGGCGGCCGCGTAGCAGACGGCAGCGAAGATCATGGAGAAAACGCCGGTCGTTTGCTCCGATGGCCGAAAAACCACGAGGAACAGGCCGAAGGCGGCACCCACGCTGATCAGGGCAAAGAAGAACAAGACCAGCCGCAGGAAAATGTTGGTGGTGCGGAGCTCAGAGACGGTCTCCTTTTCCAGAAGCTCGTACTGCTCTTTGGTGACGAAGCCCTCGCCGACCCAGTCTGTCAGGAGTTTGCGGGCGCGCAGAGTCTCTTCGCTGGATGCACTGTAGAGTCTCACTCCGACCTCCCGAAGCGACGCCCGATCTTCACCAGCACCACCAACATGGCCACTCCGCTAACGACGAAATAGCTCAAGAGAGCGGATTCATCATTGACGTTACGGAAGATCAGCGAGCTGACGCCGACGTAGCCGTAAACGGCCGCATAAGCAACGAAGGCAAACTGCCGGCGTGCCAGTCCCCAGGCGAGAGATGCGCCACAGGCGATCAGCAGAGCGAGAAACCATACACCGTAGGCCTGCTGGTTGAACACACCCGAGAGCAGGGCCCAAAAGAGAACGTTGGCCACGATGTTCAGATAAGTGCCGAAGAAATGCGCTTTCAGGCCGCGACGCTGAAGAAGTGCACCGCCGACGCCGACCAGCAGGCAGTAGAAAAGCGCAGATTTGCGATACGCAGCGTCCTCTTTGCCCGACCAGCGCGAGATGCTGAGCCCGAACCATCCGGCGAGTGAGGACAAAGCGAGCGACAACACGAAGCGATTGTCGAAACGATAAGCGAGGAAGTAGAAGAGGCCGGCGCTCGCCAGGAGATAGAGATCCCATTGCCCGGAGAGCACGTGCAAACGATTCTCCAGGTAAGCGAGTTCCAATGACCAGACGAGGGCACCGAGGTACAGCACGTAGTCGAAGATCGGACTCGGTGCAGGCGTTTCGCCGGGGGACCAGGCGGGCGCGCGGGAGAAGCAGTACCAAAAACAGGCGGCGAGGATGGCGGAGAGGACAGTCAGAACGAGGACGTCACCGAGTTGCTGTGACCAGGTCTTCACAGTCCAGCCGAGTCCGGCAACAAACGCCAGCACACCGGCGTAGAGGAGAATGTTCAGCTCAAGAAAAAGGGAGAAGGGTTCTCCACGGGAGAGGCCTGCCAAGTGGGCGTGTTGCTCGGGCGAAATTTTGCCCTGCTCCTTCCATTGCCCCAATCGGGTGAGGATGGTCACGAAACCTTCGTTCTCCTGGCGTGTGCCGGCATGTCCATAGCCCGGCATTTGGACTCCGGTGCTACCTGCCCGGCTCATGAGTTTACTCATCGTACATTCCGACAGGTTCAAGGCGCTGCAAAAAGCGAGAGAAGACGTGCCGGAATCGAGGCGATCCATAAAGTCGGCCTTTTGGAAAGCTGAGGTTCAAGTGGTCAGAATGACGGCAACCCGGAAGTCAACTGTTGCTAACAGGCGTTTACACTCATTGACCCCCAAGCTGAGAGAAGTCCGGGCGGAGTACTGCGAAGCTGACATAGCGCAACGGGCGGCCAACGATTTCTGGCGATGCCAGTGTTCGCGTTCTGTGGCCGCTGGACGCTTCGGCGTACGGCGGGTGAGGGTCAGGTGGCGAAGTTAGCGAACGTCGATCCTGGCGCGAGTTAACACGTTTTAATGACCATATCTAAGTCTATATTTATCAAGTACTTAGGCTCGATTTTTCCCACAGGGGCCGGTTTTCTATGTGACTGAAAAGGCAGCGGCTTACTTGCATGTTGCACAACTCATAGTGCAAAACATACCGCGATTCCTGCACCATCGATGGTGCATTTCGACTGCTCCCTAAGCCAGTTGGCCCGGCGCGAAGGGCTTTCGCGGTGGTGGAGTCTTGGAAGATGCGTTTTGGCTGGACGAGCGCGTTAGGCTGAGCTGGATCCTGCGCGGCGCGGCGGGTCGGAAGACATGCCACGACGCGAGACGCGATTTACGCGGCTTCTAGCGGACCAGCCACTCGGTCGCGGTGTGAACCTGCAGCAGAAGGTGGCTATGCACGACGGCCAGTCCTGCCAGGACTGCAAGACTCGCGGCCATCCCCGGCCACCAGGCGCGATGGGGCATTGTTTCCGGCCTCGTGCTCCAGGCCAGCAACCGCGCCACCCGCGCATTCAGGCATTTGGCCGGGCCATGCAGCAGACCGGTCATCAGCGGCGCGGGTTCCATCAGATTCACGCGCGAGAGTTTGATCAGCGCCGCGGCCAGGTCGAGCGCTTCGGCTTCGCTGGCGACAGCAGCGTCGTCGGCCGCCATCTCGGAGGCTTCGCTCCACGCTGCTTCCAGCTCTGCCATGCCGGGGAACGCGACCGCACACAGCACAAGCTTCTTGATGTTGTCGCGGCGCCGTATGTGGCCCAGTTCGTGGCGCAGCGCGGTCTGCAGTTCGCGCGGGGTCAGCAGGAACTCGGCGGTCTCGGACAGCAAAACTTTCGGGTGCGCGATGCCGGCCGCCATGAGCGCGGGCTTGACGCCGGCGATGCGCACCACGGGCACTTCCCCGCTGCCATCGACGCGGGCTTCGCGCGTACAGGCTGCCATGGCCTGGTTGGTGCGGGCCAGCGCCGCTGAGGCGCGCCCAATGCCGGCCAGCAGAAACGCCAGGCCGACAGCGGCCAGGGCAAGCGGAATCAAGCCGAAATCTTCCTCGCCGCCGCGCGGCTCAAATCGCACAAAGCTGGGAACGATGAACAGCAGCGTCACCAGCATCGCGGCCAGCACCGGCAGCATGCGCACGACCAGAAAGCGGTCGGCCTGCGAAGCCGCGTTGCGGGCGCGCCAGCTCTGGGCGGCGAGCCTCCATGCCAGCGCGACCAGCGCCGACGCGAGGGCATAGACCAGCGTAAAGACTGCAAGGCTGAGCATCACTCCGCGGGCGGCAAACATTATTCGCGCTCCCTGGCACGCACGCTGTTCAGTTCCCGTTGCCGCAACTCGCGGCGTTTCTTTTCCACCAGGTCGCGCAGGTCGTCGAGCAGCTTCTGGTCCTGCTCACTCACAATTTCCACCAGGTACGAGAGCGGCAGCGCGGGCACTTCGCTGGCGGCCAGCAACTGGCGGAAGGCCTCGCCGGCAGTGCGGCTGTGCATCTGCTCACGGGTCATGGCCGGGGAGTAGCGGAAAGCGCGGCCTTCGGACTCGCGCGCCAGCAGGCCTTTCTTGTATAGGCGGTCGAGGGTCGTCATCAAGGTCGTGTAGGCGAGTTCAGGACAGCAGCCGGATTCCTGCACTTCACGCACGGTGGCGTTGCCGCGCTGCCAAAGCGCATCCATCAGGCGTTGCTCAAGCGGCCCCAAACGCCCGCCCTGAGCCGAAAACAGCTGGAACATCTTCATGACTTCCCCCTGAACCAGACGCGAATTTTACCTCAGAAATGGGGCTGGGTGGTAGTGCGAATTGATGATTGAGGATCGTTGATTGCTGGTTGAAAATCAGCCGCTGGTAAGGGTTTCAAAACAATCAATAAATCTGCAATCAGCAATTGTTGAGGAGAATGGGGTGGGAAACGGGAATCGAACCCGCAACCGCCGGAGCCACAGTCCGGTGCTCTGCCAGTTGAGCTATTCCCACCGCGAGGGTTTGATTATAGCAATTTGGGGCGACAATTCGACCGACCCCGTCTAAAGAAACCATTCCGCGGCAAAAGCCTTACCCACTACGCGATCCGATAGTAGTCGCCAAAAATATTTTTACAACTCAACGGTAGATTTCGGCATTTGGTCGCGATATAGTTGGTGCGCACTCGGGCCGGCTCCTTTGTATCCCCGCCGCGATTGACCGGCCTTCAACGAAATCAGCCAGACCCATCTCAATTTTGTACTTCCATGGAAAGTTCCATTCACGAAGGAGAAGGAGAACATATGCCACGAAGGTCTTTTGCACTCGCCGCCTGCATCGCGATGGTCGTTTGCGTTTCCACAACCGCTACGTTTGCGCAATCCGCAGAGGTCAAACGCCCTCACCGGTTCCATCTGAAACCAGCGCCGGCGATGGCGCACGAATCCATGCAACGGGAAGAACGCAGAAGTATCATCACCGCCAACCCCAGCAGCCGGCAGTTGCCGGTGTGGAACTACGAGGTGTTTTCCTCCCGCGACAACAACCTTTACGAGGGCGTGATCGTGGGCCGCAACCCGAATGAGCGTGGCAGCGACGCCTCCGTCAGCGTGACGGCGCAGGTGATCCCGGTCATCCTGAAGTTCCACAAGATCGGCACCGCGGTCAACCTGAACACCGGGGTTATCACCACGAAAAACGGTGCGGCGTCAGCCGACCCGACAGTAGCCGACAAGGGCTGCTTTGCAGGATCGGCCAACGTGCCGGCACAGCTGATGGCGCAATCGCCCATCTTCACCAATGCCGATTTCAATTTCGGCGGCACCGACATCGGCACCACGCAATATGAGGATGCAGTGCAGCGGGCAAGTTTCTGGAGCCTGATTGACAAGAACAATTATCACCTCCGCTTCAACGCCAAAGTTCTCGCCCCAATCGTCGTGGACGTACCGGCGGCAAGCGGTCTCTCTTTGAACAAAGATGTCTTCGGGCCGCAATTTCCCATGTGCAGCAATGAGGGACTGGTGGACATCAATTACCTTGACAACATCGCGGTGAACGCGCTGTTTACCGAGCCTGGAATTAATCCCGGGACGTTCCCCATGTTCATGATCTACAACACCGGCATGTCGATCGGCGATCCGACCAATCTCGGCAATTGCTGCGCCGGCGGCTATCACTCCATCTATCCGGTGGATCCGATCACGTTCCAGGCGTATTCTCCGTTTGACTTTGACGTCAGCGGATTCTTTGTCCCATCCGCAAACGACACAGCGATCGTGACGCATGAGGCAGGTGAGTTCATCAACGATCCCTACATCGTGAACAGCACACCGGCGTGGGGACATACCGGACAGGTGGGCGGCTGCCAGAACAATTTCGAGGTTGGCGACCCGCTGACCGGAAGCGAAGCGCCGCGCATTGTGGGAAAGAACGGGTTCACCTATCACCTGCAGGAGTTGGCGTTCTTTTCTTGGTTCTTCGGAAATCCGTCCACCGGCGTTCACGGATGGGATTCGAACAACGGCAGCTTCCTGACCGATGCCGGAGCGGTTTGCCAGTAACGCTGCAGTTCATTTCATGCATGACAGAGAAGCCGCCCGAGGGCGGCTTTTTTGTTTGGGTTTGGTTGGCCTCGGTTTGGCGCTTCGATCGACAATCAATAGTCAAGCGGCAACTGCTAGCGCCCGACGCCGACGTACTCAAACCCCATGGCGCGCATGCGGGCGGAGTCGAGCACGTTCTTGGTGTCGACGATGATGGGCTTTTTGAGCAGGTGCTTGATGCGGTCGAAATCGAGAGATCGGAACTCGGGCCAGCCGGTGCCGACGACGAGGGCGTCCATGCCTTCGGCGGCGGAGTAAGCTGAATCGCAGTAGCGCACGGAATCATTGAGGTGCGCCTTGGCCTGAGGAATGGCGACGGGATCGTAGGCGCGAACGCGCGCGCCGCGCGAGATCAGGCTCTCGGCCAGTCGAATCGACGACGATCCGGCGATGGAGTTCGTGTTCGGCTTGAAGGCGAGGCCGAGCAGGCCGACATCTTTGCCTTCGACGCTGTTGAGCTTGAGCGCGATCTTATCGAGCAGCACGTCGGTGAGCGAGTGGTTGACCTGTCGCGCTGCACTCAGCACATGCATGTTCACGCCGTGGGCCGAGGCCAGTTGCGAGAGCGATTCCATGTCGGACTCGGCAAACACGCCCCCCATGCCGGCGCCCGGCTGCAGGCAGCGGGGAGCGATTTTCTTGTCGAGGCCGAGGGCCAGCGCCAGATTGACGGCGTCGGCGCCAACGCGCTCGCAGAGCGCGGCAGCCTCGTTGATGAATGAAATTTTGGTGGCGACGAATGCAGTTGCGGCCTCGCGAACCAGTTCGGCGGTCGCCTGGTTGGTGACGATCACGGGAACGCCGCGCATCACCAGCGGATGAAAAATCTGCTTGAGAACGTGGACCGCTTCGCTCGATGTGGAACCAAGAATCAGGCGATCGGGCCAGTTGAAATCTTCGACTGCGCAGCCATCGGTGAAAAACATGGGCTGGGTAACGATGGTGGCCTTGACGCCGGCCTTCTCCAGGCTTTTTTCGAGCGCGTCGGCGGTACCGACGCCGACCGGGGTCACTATGGAAATGATGGGCGGCTTGGGCGCGAGCTTGGCGATGCGGACGGCGATGTCGGTCAGGTTGTCGGCGTTGTCTTCCGCCAGAAAAATGACTTGCGTCTTGCGGGCAAAACCTTCCAGGTCGGTGGAGTATGCCAGGCGCCCGGCGCGAACGTTGCGGCGAATGATTTCCTTCAGGTTCTTCTCAAAAAACGGGATGTTGCCCTGGGCCATCTCCACCATGCGGGTGCGATCGGGGTGACAACAGGAAACCGGGGTGCCAAAGTCTGCCAGGCAAGCTGAAATGACGGTGCCGAGATACCCTGAACCGTATACCCCAATCTGCATTTGCGAGATCCCCTTAGCGCCGAAACCGCCGCCAGAAGGCCCATTTGCCGCATCCGGGCGGCCGGGCTCATCCCTTGTGTATCGTGCGAAGGATGCACCCGCAACTCACGCAAGGGCACTGTACCGGAGGCCATGTACCAGTTGGGTAGGTAACCTCCTGCGGGTCACACACTGAAGGAACCAGATTTGAGGGAGAGCTGACGCGGCCCTGACGGCCGGGCTTGCACGCTGGCCAGGCCCAAAGGCAAAACAGCAGGTTTCTCGACTTCGCAGAGTTGCCCGCAAGCGGGCAACTTTACTGCGCTCCATGACAAGGAGTGAATGGCTGCTGGCGCTCGAAATGACAGGGAGTCATCGCAGCGGGCATTGAATTCTTGTTGAAGCTAACGGGAGACGAGGCTGGTGCCGAGAGGGACGGGCGCGAGGTCGATCCATTGGTTCAGCGATTCTTCGCGGACGAAGGTGAGCTGTTCGAGGCGCACCACACGGCTGCCCGCGAAGGCTGCCCAGCGGCGGCGGGCCAGTTCCGCGGCGGCCAGAGCTTCCGCTTCGGTATCGACTTTGGCGATGGTGAGATGGGGAACGTAAGGCCACTCTTCCTGATAGGCGAGGGCGTCGCCGTTCAGGCGGCGATGCAGGTCGCACATGTGCGCCGCGGCCTGGGCCACACGGATATAGACGGTGGGAGTAGTCGGCAGAAAAGTCTGCACCTCGCCCAGGGTGACTTCAAACGGAGCCGACTGGCCGCAGATTTCTTCGATGCGGCGCAGCGCAGCGGATTCTCCCTTGGGCAGGGTGCGCGGCGGTAGCAGTGTGATGTGGGCTGAAAGATGAAACGACTGGGGATGCAGTTCGCGGGCGAGCCTTTCGGCAAACTCGCCGGCATCGCTTTTCACATAAGCGACCAGGGCATATCGCAAACTGTGCATTCTGAAAGTGAATTATAGCGCGATCGCCAAAAGCGATCTGCGGCACCAATGGGCCATATGCACGAACCTGCAGAGCCAGCGCAATCTCAGGCCCGTTTCGCTTCGGCCGCTTGATGCGCCTTGACCAGGTCTTCCTGCTGCGCGATCCAGCGCTTCAATGTCTTCTGTTTGCTCGGCTCTTTTACCTTGTTCAGGAGCTGGGTGTAGACCTTGATCAGCTCGTGCGCAGCGGCGAGTTCATTTGCCTCGCCATCGCTCTGAGCCACATCGGCTTTGTGCTCAGTGGGAGTGATGGCAGCTTCCAGCGCGCCTTCGTCGGCATTCGAGGCGGGACCCGGGGGCGGCGGAAGCGGCTCTGCGGTTGGTGAAGAGGGGGACGCTGCGGACAGGCTGGCGGCGATGCTGACTACTTTTTCGCCGGCAGGCTTGTTTTTCGGCAGAGACCCGGTAACGGCCCGGATTTGCCCTGGTGTGGGCGCGGGATAGTTGGTGCGTCCGCCCTTGGGTCGTGGGGTGCGGTAATAACCGAAGGCGACTCCGCAAAACAGCGCCACCCCGAAAATCATGAGCAAGAGCCCACTCAGAATGTCGGCATCGACGCCGGAGGTAAGCAGCGTATATCCGCCTACGCAGATGACGGAGGAGACGATGCCGGTCAGAAGAATGATCACATCATCGCGGCGGCGACGGGTCATTTTGGCCGCGGCGACTGAAACGCGGTGAAGGCTGAGATCGCCCGTGATTCGCGGCATTCGCCAGGACTGAGGACGACTGAGCACTGTTCCTCCGAAGCGAGAATTCTACTCTCCTGCCGAGGCGCTCGTCACTGTGGAGGTGGACTAGTCCTCCTGAGATGCTCGATCAAAAAGGGGCGGGTGCCTAAAGCCAGGATCGAGGGGGGAGCGCTTGAACCGAAGCAGTAGACCGCTGCGCCACCCGAAAACGAGTTTTCGTCAAACCGTGGAGGAGCGGACAGAAAGCTGATGCGCGCAAGATTGAGTCGCTGGTGCTGCCTGCGAACCTTGCGTAAGTTCAGATTCGGCTTATAGGATGAAGGAGAAGTAAAATCCGCGGGCATCGCGGATTTGTCGGGGCGTAGCGCAGCCTGGTAGCGCACCTGCCTTGGGCGCAGGGGGTCGTAGGTTCAAATCCTATCGCCCCGACCATTTCAGCCATCCAAGCCTTCAGTCAGCCAAGATGAAAAAGAATATCTGGCGAGCGGTGATCGAGGTCGGTTTCATCGTCTTTCTTTTTTATGCCAATCTTTTGATGGGCGAATTTGAGCGCTCGGGCCTGGGTCGGACGAAAGGCTTGGTCTGGGCGATCGGGGAAGTTGTCACCGGCACGAATTTTGCCATCGCCCTGATCGCCGGGTTGATCGGCTATGTGCTGTTTGAGTTTCTGCGAAGGAGATCCTAGGCCGGGCTGCGGCATGAAGTCGTTGCGC
>Ga0075029_100001459_pt1 | contig 13536 bp, 10 predicted proteins | sample LitLauG_LLR_2013_FD_71391 | JGI IMG/M metagenome (GOLD analysis project Ga0075029, IMG submission 71391) | Freshwater sediment microbial communities from North America - Little Laurel Run_MetaG_LLR_2013 | ecosystem: Environmental > Aquatic > Freshwater > Creek > Sediment | place: USA...
TTCAGGAAACGTTTGCCCGAGAGAACACGACGGACAGGCGCTTCCGAAGGATGGCGGCTATTTTGAATTGCCGAGGGGTGCGAGTTCAAGAAGAAACGGAACGCGCGATGACCTGAGGTCAGCGCGGGACGGACCCGCGGCGGCCGGACCGCACCGCCGAAGCCAGAACCAGCAGTGCCGGAAAACACTCCAGCGTGTATCGCGGCTCGGGATTTTCCAGCGTGCCGAGAAAAAGCGACCTGCAGACGACGAAAGCCAGCAGCAGCCCGACGCCCGGCAGCGAGCGCGACTGCCACGCGCCCACAGCAGCCAGCACCACCAGGACCGCGTTGATCAAGCCAAAACCGACGCTCACAGTCAGCCAGGGCCACTCGTCGTTGAACTCCCACCAGCGCGGGTCGGCAGCCAGCAGTTCGGTGCGTGGGCGCATCCACATGTCGGCGATGCGCAGCGCGGGAAGCCAGACGTAATAACGCAAGGGAGCAGCCTGCCGCCTTTCCGCGGCGAGCCCGGCAAACCGCGTATCGAGCTCCGGCGTCAGATCATGATCTTCGTTGTATTCGGCCAGGAGCGCTTCGGTGCGCTGGCGCTGGTCGGGCGAGTCAAAGGCGCGCAGTGGCAGCCGGTTCGCGGGCGCGGTTTCCCCAGGCACGTTCCAGTAAATCTCTTCCACCGAGACGTAATCCGCAATCCACGTCTTGGTCCAGGCATTGAAGCCCTCGTTTGCCGGTTCGGCTGCATCGTTGGCGTATCGCGGGGCCAACGGCTCCAGGCGATGGAACGTCCGATAGTTTCTGAGCGTCCAGGGAGCCAGCGGAGCCAGTGCACCGGCGGTCAGCATGCCGAGCAGAAGCAGAGGCCGGAGACGGATCGCGGTTGTCCGAGCCGAGCGCCCGCGGACCACAAGCCCCGCCACCCAATAAAGGCCGATCACGCCCAGCAGGATTCCGCCATCCGGCCGCAACAGAATCGCGGCGGCAATCGCCATTCCGCAGGACAGCCAGGCCAGAGGCTCGCGCGTCGATATCCACCCCGGCGGCGGCAGCGTTAGAGATCCCCAGATCGAGCCGGACCGGGGCGCGTGCAGGCCGCCCAGTTCCAGCGCCCAGATTGCCAGATCAAGGGCCAGCGCGGTGAAGAACACTTCCAGTGTTTCGGTGAGCGCCGCCGCGGTGTAGTTCGCCAGAAACGGGCACAGCGCCGCCAGTAGGAACGCCGATTTTGCTGCCCGCGGTGAGATCAGCCGCCGTGCCAGGTCCGCGACAAGAAACCAGGTCCCCAGATCAAGCAGCACCTGCGCGATGAGCACAGGCCGGAAGTGGCCAGGTCCAAAGATCCAGAAAATCGCCGCCAGAAACGCCGGATAACCGGGAAGGCGCGAGAGGGTGGGTGCAACGCTGCCGGAATCCGTGATGCCGTAGACGCCTTTGGCGAGCCAGTTTTCGGCGATGTCGGTGTAGAGCCGCGAATCATCCACCACCGCCGGGAAGCGCCAGCAGAAGAACAGCCGCAGTGCCAGCCCGGCCAACGCCGACCACAGGAACCATCGCCTGTTTTCCCGAAGCAGTGCGCGCACGATGTGAATATACGCCGTCGCGTCCGGTGCTCCGATTGAAATAAGCCTGGCGTAGGCGCATACCTTTCCGGCCTTCGGCCTCGTTCCCGAATTGACCGGCTGAAATGAGCAGCTTACGATGATAGTTGCGTCGTTTGAGCCGAATGTCCAAACCCATCTTCTACGATCCGCGAAGAGCACGCTGGAAGCGGCTGAGGCGAATGTTCGACGGGGCGGCGCTGGCGCTGTCTCTGCTGGTGCTGTTTTTCATCGTCTCGGCGCTGCGTCAGGAACAGCTTCCCGATCTTTTGCTCTCTCCCCAGAAGCGCGCCCTCAAGGCCTATCGTGAGAGTCGCGCCGAGCGTGCGCGTGATCGTCTGAAGCAGCAGGCCCGGCGCCGCAAGTCAAACCTCGCCCCTTCGCAGGTCACGCTGAACCAAGAGGAAGGCATTCGCGCCGCATTCTATGTGCCCTGGGACGCCGCCAGCTTTTCCTCGCTGCGCGATTTCGACCGCCAGATCGACCTTCTCTATCCCGACTGGCTGCACGTGCTCGGCAGCGACGGCCGCCTGCAAGCCGTTGACGACCAGACCAACAAGTTCTTCGACGTAGTGCAGTCAGGCAAGGTATTGCCGGTGGACGACCGCGTCATGCCGTTTCTGAAGTCGGAATCCGCCGCCATGGAAGTCTTCCCCATGGTCAACAATTTCGACGGCGCGCAGTGGGTGCAGAACATCACCGGGTTTCTCAACAGTCCGGATGCCCGCTCGCGCTTCCGGCAGGAGGTCGCGCAGTTCCTGGCCTCGGACCGCTATCGCGGCCTGATGGTCGACTTCGAAGACTTTCCCAAGCAGGGCCAGCCCGGCTACGAGGCGCTGTTGCAGGAACTCTCCGCCGACCTGCACGCGCGAGGCATGAAGCTTTACATCAGCGTGCCGCCACACAACGAGGACTACGACTACCCCAAACTCGCCGCCGCCGCCGATGGCGTTGTTGTGATGAATTACGACGAGCACTTTCCCGGCGGTACGCCGGGGCCGGTGGCCTCGCAGGATTTTTTCGTCCGCAACCTAAAATTTGACGCCAGCGTCATTCCCAAGGAAAAACTGATCTGCGCCATCGCGAACTACGGCTATGACTGGGTGCGCAAGCCAGAAAAAGGCAAGCTTCCCGCCGATGTGCATGACGTCGCGGCAAGTGTGCAGGATGCGTGGCTGGCCGCGCGCGATTCCGAAGAGGACATCGCTTTCGACGATGACGCCCTCAACCCGCACCTCAGCTATCTCGACGAGCGCAACCTGCGGCACGACATCTGGTATCTCGACGCGGTCACCGCTCTCAATCACATGCGCGCCGCGCAAACCCTGGGTATCAAGACCTTTGCACTGTGGCGCCTGGGCGCTGAAGACCGCTCCCTGTGGCGCGTTTGGGACGTACCCGGCGACCAGGGCGCCGCCGACAAACTTCGCGACGTGCCCGCCGGCCAGGACGTCGATCTGGAACGCCAGGGCGAAATTCTTCGCATTGAAGACCGCCCCAAGCACGGCACCCGCGACCTCACCGTCGATCCCGCAACCCGGCTCATCACCGACGAGACCTTTCAGGACCTTCCCGAGCCCTATCGCCTGGCCCGTTACGGTTACAGCCCCAATCAGGTCGCGATCACGTTTGACGACGGCCCCGATCCCGAATGGACGCCGAAGATCCTCGACGTGCTCAAACGCGAGAACGCACCGGCAACATTTTTCCTGATCGGCATTCAGGCCGACAAATATTCCGGCCTCGCTCGGCGCGTGTACGACGAGGGCCATACCATCGGGAACCATACGTTCACCCATCCCGATGTCAGCAATATTTCAGCCGGCTATATGAAGCTGGAACTGAACCTGACCGAGCGCCTGTTCGCGAGCCTGATGGGAATCCGTACGACCTTCTTCCGGCCGCCCTACGCAATTGACGAGGAACCCGACACCGCCGACCAGGTGCGGCCCCTCGAGTTATCGCAGGACATGGGCTACACCACCATCGGCAACCGCATCGACCCGAACGACTGGAGCGACAAACCGCGCCACCGCACCGCCGAGGAGATCACTGCCTACGTGATGGCCCACTTGCCTCCGTGTGCCGGCACCGACCTGCGCTGCGGCAACATCATGCTGCTGCACGATGGCGGCGGCAACCGCTCTGAAACCCTGCGCGCGCTGCCCATGATCATTGACGGCGTCCGCGCCCGCGGCATCGAAATTGTCCCTGTGTACAGGCTGCTGGGCAAGACCAGGGCGGAAACCATGCCGCCGCTGGCGCCGGGCGAACGCTGGCTGGCACGGCTCGATTGGCTAAGCTTCTTCCTGTTTGGCGCGGCCGGCGGCGCGATCACCTGGATTTTCGTTCTCGGCGACGTGCTGATGACCGCACGGTTGATTCTGATCGGGGTCGCTGCCGTTTATGACCGCCTGCGCGAACGCATCTTCGGCCGTCCCGCCGAGGTCGAATCCTATCGCCCCATAGTCGCCGTGCTCATCCCCGCCTACAACGAAGAAAAAGTGATCGAACGGACTATCCGCTCCGCCCTGAACTCCACCTATCCCAATCTGCGCGTCATCGTAATCGACGACGGCTCGAAAGACAAAACGCTCGAAGTCGCGCAGTCGGCATTCGCCGCTGAGCAGGCCGATGGCCGCGTGCTCATCCTGACCAAGCCGAACGCGGGCAAGGCCGAGGCGCTTAATTTTGGCCTTGAGCACATCGGCGACGCGGAAATCTTCGTCGGCATTGACGCCGACACCGTGATCGCCCCCGATGCCATCGCCCGGCTGGTACCGCATTTCCTCGATCCCGAAGTCGGCGCGGTAGCGGGCAACGCCAAGGTCGGCAATCGCGTAAATCTGTGGACGCGCTGGCAGGCGCTCGAATACATCACCAGCCAGAATTTCGAGCGCCGCGCGCTCGACCTTTTCGGCGCGGTCAGCGTGGTCCCCGGCGCAATCGGCGCCTGGCGCGTTTCCGCCGTGCGCGAGGCCGGCAGATTTCACGTCGACACCGTCGCCGAGGACGCCGATCTCACCATGGCCCTGCTGCGCAACGGCCACCGCGTCCACTATGAAGATATGGCGCTCGCCTTCACCGAGGCGCCCACCACCGCAAATGGCCTGATGCGCCAGCGTTTCCGATGGTCCTTCGGCATTCTGCAGGCGGTGTGGAAGCACAGCGGCGTGATCGCCCGCAAAGGCACGCTCGGCTTCGTCGCGCTGCCCAACATCATCATTTTTCAGATTCTGCTACCGCTGGTTTCGCCGTTTATCGACATCATGTTCGCCGCCGGCGCGATCTGGTATTTCGTGCAAAAGCATTTCCATCCCGACTCCACCGACCCGGCCAGCTTTCACAAGCTGGTCGCATTTTTCTTTGCGTTCCTGGTGATCGATTTCATCGCCTCGGCCATCGCCTTTGCGCTGGAACGCCGCCGTCCCGACGACAAAGAGGACATCTGGCTGCTATCGCAGGTCTGGCTGCAGCGTTTCGCCTATCGCCAGTTGTTTTCGATTGTGTTGTTCAAGACGCTGAAACGCGCCATGGAAGGGCGAAAGTTCGCGTGGGACAAACTGGAGCGCACCGCGGCGGTGAGCTACATGCCAGCCGAGCAGCCGGAGTCAGTGAAAATTCCGTGACGGTCTGCCGGACAACTCAAACTTTTTCTGAGGCTACCTGTATGCGTGCCTCGGCCCTCTGCACGGCCAGCACCGCACGAGGATAATCCACTTGTGGATCGCCGCTGGTGAGCAGTTTCTCGGCCCGCTCTTTGGATTCGCGGGCCCGCGCCACATCGATCTCAGTCGGCCGCTCGGCCGATTCCGCCAGCACGATTACGCGGTCGGGCAGCACCTCGGCAAATCCCGAACCCACCGCGAAGTGCTGCGTCTCGGCGCCGCTGCGGTAGCTCATGTCGCCGGCACCGAGTTCGGTGATCAGCGGAGCATGGCCTGGCAGCACGCCCAGATACCCGTCCTTGCCGGGAATCTGGACTTCCTCCGCCGAAGTCTTCACTACCATCTTCTCCGGCGTTACGATCTCGAGTTGGAAAGAATCAGCCATAAAAAGCGATTGGCGATTACATCTTGGCCATTAGCTAAAAGCAAATGGCTAACGGGCAAAGGCTTCCTACGCCGCCTTCATCTTCTCCGCCGCTTCCAGCGCTTCTTCAATCGTCCCGCGCATATAGAACGCCTGCTCGGGAAGCGCATCGTACTTGCCTTCCACAATGCCCTTGAAGGCCTTCACCGTATCGGCGACTTTCACGTATTTTCCCGGCGTGCCGGTGAACTGCTCGGCCACATGGAACGGTTGCGACAGGAAGCGCTGCACTTTGCGGGCGCGCGACACCGTCAGCTTCTGCTCTTCGCTCAGTTCGTCGATGCCGAGAATCGCAATGATGTCCTGCAGGTCCTTGTAAGTCTGCAGCGTCCTCTTCACCGATTGCGCCACATCGTAATGCTCCTGCCCGACGATGCGGGGATCGAGCACGCGCGAGGTCGAAGCCAACGGATCCACGGCGGGATAGATGCCGATTTCGGTCAGCGCGCGCGAAAGCACCGTGGTCGCGTCAAGGTGAGCAAACGTGGTAGCCGGCGCGGGATCGGTCAAGTCGTCGGCAGGCACGTAAATTGCCTGCACCGAAGTGACCGAGCCTTTCTTCGTGGACGTGATGCGTTCCTGCAGTTCGCCCATTTCCGTGGCCAGGTTCGGCTGGTAACCGACGGCGCTGGGCATGCGGCCCAGCAGCGCCGAAACTTCCGAGCCGGCCTGCGTGAAGCGGAAAATGTTGTCGATAAATAACAGCGTGTCGGCGCCCTCGAAGTCGCGGAAGTATTCCGCCACGGTCAGCCCGGTCAGCGCCACGCGGAGACGCGCGCCGGGAGGCTCGGTCATCTGTCCGTAAATCAGCGCCGCTTTCGATTCCGCCGGCACCCCCGGCTTGATCACGCCCGACTCGCTCATTTCCAGCCACAAGTCGTTGCCTTCGCGCGTGCGCTCGCCGACCCCGGCAAACACCGAGTAGCCGCCGTGCTGCTTGGCGACGTTGTTGATCAGTTCCTGAATGAATACCGTTTTGCCGACGCCTGCGCCGCCGAATAGACCGATCTTGCCGCCCTTCAGAAACGGCTGGATCAGGTCGACGACTTTCACGCCGGTTTCAAACATCTCCGCCGAGGTGGATTGCTCGTCGAACGCGGGCGCCAGCCGGTGAATCGGCATGCGCTGCGTGTGCTCGACCGGGCCGAGTTGATCGACTGGTTCGCCGATCACGTTGAGTACGCGCCCCAGCGTGCCGCGGCCCACCGGCACCGAGATCGGCCCGCCCAGGTCGACCGCTTTCATGCCACGCACGAAACCGTCAGTGGCCTGCATGGCGACGCAGCGCACCCGGCCTTCGCCCAGGTGCTGCTGCACTTCCAGAATCACGTTGATGTCGAACGGCACGTTGAAGCCCTCGGCCGTCACGCGCAGCGCCTGGTAAATCGGCGGCAGCTCGCCCTGTTGAAACTGCACGTCCACGGCTGGGCCGGAGACTTGGACCACATGTCCTACATGTTCAGGCATAATTTTAAGCTCTCAGTTTGCAATCAAGCGGCTAGTCACCAGTGACTAGTGGCTAGTCACTACATAGCGGCTGCGCCGCTCACAATTTCAATAATCTCTTTCGTAATCTTGGCCTGGCGCGCCCGGTTCATCACCAGCGTCAGCGAATCGATCATGTCGCTGGCGTTGCTGGTCGCCGAATCCATCGCCGTCATGCGCGCCGCGTGCTCGGCCGCCACCGATTCCAGCAGTGCACGGAAAATCTGCACGCTCACATACTTCGGCAGAATGGCGCGGAACAACTGCTCAGCCGGCTGCTCGTAGATGTAGTCCGTCTGGCCGCCGACATTTTCGTCTCCGCCTTCGGCGGTCGACGGGCGCAGCCCCACGCCTGCGCTGATCGCCGCTTCTTTGGCCTTCTTCTTTTCCTCGGCGGTCATCTCCTCAGCCATGCGCACGGCCTGCTCGCCTATCCGCTCGATGGGCAGGACCTGCTCCACAATCAGCCGTTGCGCAATCACCGACTTGAATTCGTTGAACACAACGTAGACCGCGTCGACTTCCTCGCGCTCATAGCGGCCGATCACGCTTTCCGCGAGATCTTTGGCCTGCCGGAATTCCACTTTGCCGAGGATTCCAACATGCTCGCCGCAGACCTGAATCGGCCCTTTGCGCTCGCCCGCCGCTGGCGCGCTTTCCAGCGCTTCCTCGGTTTCGGCGAGGCTGCGCGTCTGCACTCCCGCGGCCGGATAACGCCGCCGGAAAAAGTCGCGCCCTTTGCGGCCCACCGCTTCAATGTCGATATTCTTGCCGGCTTTCGTCTCGAGGAAACGCGCCGCCGCCTTGGTGATGTTCGAGTTGAACGCACCCGCCAGGCCTTTGTCGCCGGTCACTACAATCAGCAGAATATTTTTCTCTTCGCGCTGGGCGAGCAGCGGGTGTTTCAGCTCGCCGGTCTGCTCGTCATACAACTCGGCGCGGCTCACCAGCGATTGCAGCACGCTGGTCATCATCTGCGCATACGGACGCGCCGCCAGCGCGCGCTCCTGCGCCCGGCGCAGCTTCGCCGCCGAGACCATCTTCATGGCCTTGGTGATCTGCCGCGTGTTGATCACGCTGCGGATGCGCCGTTTAATGTCGAGTACGTTGGGCATTGAAAATCAGTTTTGAGTTGCTGGTTACTGGTTTCTAGTAAAAACCTTTGTCATCCTGAGCGCAGCGAAGGATCTCTGCGTCACTGCGCCGTAGTGTTATTCCATGTATCCCGGAATATCTTCCAAGGTCCCTGCAATTCACGCTTCCATACAATCAGCCTTTTCCCCTTCACCGGTATTTCCTTACCGTCCCTAACTACGACTCCGGTGACCTTGGTGCTATCAATCAGTAGGTCGCCCTCCTGCACTGAATTGATGTTTTCAAACTTCTGATCCACCAGTTTGTCCTGCCCCGCGAGCCAATCGCTATAGAACGCACGAAGCGCGGTTTTTCCGGACACAGCATCTTTTCCTTCTGGCAAGACGGTGGCGTCATCGCTATACATACCAACTAGAGCATCCACGTTTTTCGACTTCACTGCCTCGATCCAGCGCATGTAATTGTCTGCTATCGTCTTCCTCGTATCCGCGAGTTGTCGCAAGAACTCTGGAACGTCTTTGTTCTTCACGTCCTGCGTAGACTGGACAGTGATCGACGAAACAATGCCAAGTACCGCTAGACACAGAACCGATTTCATACAGACCTCATTACCGCTTTCCTGTGCCCTTTAATTGCTGGCTTCTAGTCAAAATCGTTGTTATTCCCGCGCCGCCTTTACTAGCAACTAGTGACTAGCAACTACTTCGCTACCGCTTCCCTGCTGGCCACAAATTGCTGCTTGGCCTGCTTGATCAATTCCTGCAACTGACCCTTCAGCGCATCATCCAGCGTTTTCTTTTCCATGATCGAACGCAGCAGCGCCGGGTTGGTGGCGTTGGCGTACTTCAGCAGTTCCTTCTCGAAGTCGCGCACCTGCTCGACCGGAAGATCGTCGAGGAACCCGCTCGTGCCGGCGAGAATGATCAGAATCTGCTCTGAGAAAGGCATCGGCGAAAACTGCCCCTGCTTCAGGATTTCCACCAGCCGCTTGCCGCGATTGAGCTGCGCCTGGGTGGCTTTGTCCAGGTCGCTGCCGAATTGCGCGAATGCCGCCAGTTCGCGATATTGCGCCAGTTCCAGCTTCAAAGTGCCGGCGACCTGCCGCATGGCTTTGATCTGCGCGCTGCCGCCGACGCGGCTCACCGACAAGCCCACGTTCACCGCCGGACGCACGCCCTGGTTGAACAGATCGGTTTCCAGATAAATCTGGCCGTCGGTAATCGAAATCACGTTGGTCGGAATGTAGGCGGAGACGTCGCCGGCCTGCGTCTCGATGATCGGCAGCGCAGTCAGCGAGCCGCCACCCATTTTGTCGCTCAGCTTCGAGGCCCGCTCCAGCAGCCGCGAGTGAAGGTAGAACACGTCACCCGGATACGCTTCGCGACCCGGCGGACGCCGCAGCAGCAGCGAGATTTCGCGATAGGACGCCGCGTGCTTCGACAAATCGTCGTAGATCACCAGCGCGTGTCGCTTGTTGTCGCGGAAATACTCGCCCATGGCGCACGCCGCGTAGGGCGCGATGTATTGCATCGGCGCAGGTTCGGAGGCCGATGCCGCCACCACGATCGTGTACTCCATCGCGCCGGCGTCTTCCAGAATCTTCACCACCTGCGCGATTGAGGAGCGCTTCTGCCCGATCGCGTTGTAAATGCAGATCAGGTTGTTGCCTTTGCTGTTGATGATGGTGTCGAGCGCGACCGCGGTCTTGCCTGTCTGGCGGTCGCCGATGATCAGCTCGCGCTGTCCGCGGCCGATCGGGATCATGCTGTCAATGGCTTTGAGTCCCGTTGCCATCGGCTCGCGCACCGGCTGGCGGTCGATCACGCCAGGAGCAATTCTTTCCAGCGCAATGAACTGGTCCGTGGCGATTGGGCCCTTGCCGTCGATCGGCTGGCCGAGCGCGTTGACGACGCGGCCAATCATGGCATCGCCCACTGGCACGCTCATGATGCGCCCAGTGCGCTTCACTTCGTCGCCTTCCTGAATCTCGGTGTATTCGCCCAGCAGCACCGTGCCCACCTGGTCTTCTTCCAGGTTCATGGCGATGCCGGCCACACCGTGCGGAAACGACAGCAACTCGCCGGCCATGACCTTGTCCAACCCGTAGACGCGCGCAATGCCGTCGCCGAGGGTGACCACGGTCCCGACTTCGTCCACGGAGATCTTCGATTCGTAGTTCTCGATCTGCTCGCGGATCAGTTTCGTGATTTCGTCTGCTTTGATTTGTGCCATAAGTTCAGCTCTTAGCCTTTGGCTGTTAGCTCATAGCTTTCAGCCTTTTAAAATTTCTCTCAAACCCCTGTCATCCTGAGCGCAGTCGAAGGATCCCTACTCCCGAAAACGCGCTCAGCGCACATTGCCTTTGGCCCCGACCGGCAAGCTAATAGCCAAAAGCTCAGGAGCTAATCGCTTCCCGAATCTTTCCCAGCCTGCCCTTCACCGAGCCGTCATAGATCGTGCTGCCTACCCGCACCACGGCTCCGCCGAGCAGCGACGCATCCTGCGCATATTTGCCTTTGACCTTGCGGCCAGTCAGCTTCGCCACCCGCGCTTCCAGCCCCTGCTTTTCCTCGCCGGAAAGCTCCCGCGCGCTCCACACCTCGGCCTCGGCAAAGCCCATGCGTTCGTTCAAGTCTTTTCCAAACTGCGCCACCACCGCGTCCAGAAAGTGCGTGCGATGATGATCGATCAGCACCGCCAGCAGGTTCCTCACCGGGCGCGAAATTCCGGCCCGGCCCACCACGGCGTCGAGCAGCGCTCGCTTCTGCTTCGCCGGAATCGAAGGATTCTCCCACACCCGCCGCAGATCGTCACTTCCGGCCACCAGCGCGGAAACCGCATTCAACTCCGCCACGGCCTGCGCCGCGTCGAGCTTCGAATCGATCACGACGTCAGCAAACGCCCGGGCGTAAGCGCTGGCAACTGATGCAGCCATAAGCTAGCGCCCTCCCTTCGACGAACTCGACACTTGGTCCAGTTCGCGCGAAAACCCGTCCACCAGACGCTGGTCCGTCGCCGGATCCACATGAATCTGTTTCGCCGCCAGGCCCACCGCCAGATCGGCCGTCAATGCCGCCAACTCGCGCCGCGCGGCCTTCGCGGCCGCATCAATTTCCTGCACCGCCGATGCGGCAATCTTCTTGACCTCTTCTTCCGTACCCGCAGCGATCCTGGCTTCTTCCGCCGCCGCTTCGCGTTCGGCCGAGTCGCGCATCTGTCCAATCTCGCCGTCCAGCCGCATCAGCCGCGATTCGATTTCCGCCAGCTTGCGCCGCGCTTCCTCGCCCGCCTTCTGCGCTTCCAGCATCGCTTTCTGAATATTCGCGGTGCGATTGCTGAAAAAGCCCGGCAGATGCTTGCGCGCCGCCCAGATCACAAATCCGGCGATGATGGCAAAATTAATGAAAACCGCTGCCCAGTAGGCCATTTCAACGTTTCCACCGAACAGCTTGGCCAGCAGCTTCACCGAAGCCGAATGCCGCAGGGGCTCAGTCTCGTCTTTTTCTTCCGCTGCTTCCGGCTTTTTTTCGGCGCTCGCAGCAACGTTCCCCGAGGCGTCCGCCGGGGCCTGCGGATTCTCACTCGCGGCCGGAGCCTGCTGGGATTGTTGCGCCGGCTGAACTTGCGACGTCGCGCGGGCCTGATGCAACCCGAACAGCAAACAAGCTGCCAGTGCCAGACCGAACAGTACACGCGTGAAAGATTTCATCGCCCTGCCCCCGCCGGCTCCAGCACCCGCTGCGCGATTTCCCCGGCCAGCGCAGTCGCTTCGCCCTGCAGCGTGGCCTTGGCCGCCTGCTTGTCTTTTTCCAAGTCCTGGCGCGCGGTCTGCACCTGCCCCTGCGACTGGCTGCGGGCCATCGTCACTGCCTTGTCGCGAACTTCCAGCGCCGCCTTGCGTCGGGCTTCCTGCACCCGGAACAACGTGGCGCGGGCCTCGCGCAGGCGCTGCTCAAACTCCGCGGTGCGAGCCGCCGCCGCCGCGATATCGGCCTGTGACTTCTCGATCGCGCCCTCGGTCTTGCTGCGCCGCTCCGCCAGCACCTTCATCAAAGGCTTGCGCACCAGAGAGTTATAGAGCCAGGTGAGCAGGCAAAGCAGGACCACGGTCGGAACCGATCCGAGCAGTAATCCGCCTAACTGGTGCAGCAGCTCTTTCATATTCGGTGCATGTTCAGTGCGTGACTATTGCAAACAAGAAGGGCTGTGAAACTCTCAACCTTATCATTCCACAGGGGTTGTGTCAACGCGCGGAGCGCCTGGAAACGCTGCGGTTTGACGCATATCGTCCTCCTAGTCAGTGTCATCCGGAGCGCAGCCGCTTTTCAGGCGGAGCGAAGGATCTCCATGCAACTAGGCCAGCCGTCAAGTCGGGAGGATACCACTCTGGAGTCCAAATGCTCCAAATTGCACCCAAGCATCGGCCCCTCGTCAGACTCCTCCGAAACCATGCAAAATCCGCCAAATAACCGCTTGACTTCCGCCCCGGCAGGACTAGCATTGAACTATCACCTCCGATCCAATTCAGGATCGAATGGGCCGCTAGCCAAGGACTGTCACCGCTTCTTGGTTGTCGGCTCATTTAATTTGCGGACGGCTTCGACTTCCCACTCCCGCACCCGCCGCATCACCGACTCCGGCGCTTCCACTTCCAATTCCACCGTCCCGTCCCGATAGGCGCGCGACAGAATCCTCGCCCGCGCTTCCAGCATGGCCAGCGCCTTGCCTTCCTTCTGCGGCACGCGCAGACGCGCCCGGCTCACCGGATCTTCCTCGATCATCGCGTCAATGCGTTCCAGCAGCGTCGCCAGCCCGGTCCCCTCTTTCGCCGACACGTACACCGTGGGCACTTCGCCATCCGCCGCATTCGCCGGCCGCGCCGCAAGGCCCTCGGCCACTTCCACGTCCAGCAGATCAATCTTGTTCATCACATGCAACCGCGGGCGCTTCTCCGCTTCCAGTTCCTTCAGCACGATCTCCACCTGCGCATCCTGCTCGGCGGAGAGCCGGCTGCTCGCGTCCGACACATGCAGAATCAGCGATGCCCGCTGCACTTCTTCCAGCGTCGCGCGAAATGCCTTGACCAGCGTGTGCGGCAGGTTGCGGATAAATCCCACCGTGTCCGACACCAGCACTTTTCGTTTCGATGGCAACTCCACAGCGCGAATCGTCGGATCGAGCGTGGCGAACATGCGCGCCGAAGCCAGGACGCCGGAATGCGTCAGCGCATTGAACAGTGTGGACTTGCCCGCGTTGGTGTAGCCCACAAA
>Ga0075029_100001460_pt1 | contig 13526 bp, 9 predicted proteins | sample LitLauG_LLR_2013_FD_71391 | JGI IMG/M metagenome (GOLD analysis project Ga0075029, IMG submission 71391) | Freshwater sediment microbial communities from North America - Little Laurel Run_MetaG_LLR_2013 | ecosystem: Environmental > Aquatic > Freshwater > Creek > Sediment | place: USA...
CGTGTGACCCAAAGATCCATTTCCACCGAAGGCCGGCCCTTGACCCGAATGATCTCGCGCTCCGGGCGGGCCTGCTCGATCTGCCCTCGGAACACGTACCGGCCGGTGCGTTCGTCCAGCTTCTCCAGGTAGAGATCCTGCACGTCGAACTGTAAGTTGGTAATGCCCCATGCGATGCGCCCGTTGTGGCCGACGATCACTCCCGGCGCGCCCGGCAAGGTGACTCCGGCCACGTCGAACCCCGGCGCCTGAATGTGCGCCATGTACCAGATGCCGGGCAGCGAGTATTCGAGGTGCATGTCATTGGACAGGATCGGCTTTCCCGAGGCGGTGTGGCTTCCGGCGATGGCCCAGGCATTGGAGCCGGGATTGCCATCGGCTAGCCCATACATGGGGAACAAGAAGTTCACCTTCGGCGGATCGCCCTGCGCCAGCATGTTCTGCTTCGCCACCTCATCCTTCCAGGTGGTGGTGAGGTTGCGGAACATGTGGATGCACAGGAGGAGGGAATCGACCACACTCCAGGGGCGCGGCTGATAGTTAAGCAGCGTGAACTCGAGGGGCAGGTTGTGGAGGTGCGTGGAAATGAAATGGTTCACGCCTCGGGTATAGGCGGCAAACGCGCCACGGTCATCGGCGGGCAGGGTGGCGTAGGCTTCTTCGGCGATGCGGCGAAGCCTAAGGCGGCGGGCATCGCGGTCGGGCTCGAGCCCTGGAGGGCCAAGAATCTCGGCCAGGTCTCCCCCCGCGAAACGGCGGAGTCCGTCCATCTGCCAGAGGCGGTCCTGCGCGGTGACGTAGCCTTGAATGAAGAGCGCATCCTCCAGGCTGGCGGCGCGGATATGAGGTTCGCCGAGTGCATCGAAAGACACGGAGACCGGAGCGCCGAGCGGCGCATCAATCGTGCCGGACCGCTGCGGCAGCGGCCGCCAGGCGAACCAATACAGGGCAGCAAGCGCCACCGCAAGCAGGGCTGCGATGGCAATATTTACAACCTTGACGATGCGCCCGACAGCGGATTGTGTCAAGCAACCATGATAGCGGTAGCCGCGACCCTCTGGGTCGACTCCGGCGCGGCCGCCCCCCTTGTTCCCCACTCTGCTCCGGCAGTATAATCCAGCTTCCCTCCCGAACACGGAGCAGCCATCATGAATCGCAGAAATTTCGTAAAGACCGCGGCGGCGCTTGGGTGCGCGCTGCGGATGCCCGGCGCCGCCGGCGGAATGTACCTCTCGATGAACGGGTCGCTCACCGGCGGAAAACCGGCGTGGCCGGACTTCGCCCGCCTGGCCGCGCGCACCGGCTTCGGTGGCGTGGATGTGAACCTGGGCGCCGCTACCAAGGAAGGCCTCGAGGCCACCCGGGCGCTGTTTGCGGAAATCAAGATCCGGGCCTCCAACACCAACCTCCCGGTGCCCTTCAGCCGCGACGAAGAAGCGTTTCAGGCTGGCATCAAGAAACTGGACGAGGCCGCCGCCTTCTCCGCAGCCATCGCTTGCCCCACCATGCTAGGTATCCTGCCTCCGGCCAGCCAAACGCCGAAAGCGGAACTTCACAAGATCTTGAAGGACCGGCTGGCCGCCATCGCGGAGATTCTTCAGCGCTCCAAGATTCGTCTGGCGCTGGAGTTTCTTGGGCCCCTGCACTTCCGCACTGCCCAGCCGCACGAATTCATCTGGCGCATGGATGAGGCGCTGGAATTCGCCAAGGAATGCGGGCCCAACGTCGGGCTGCTGCTCGATGTCTGGCACTGGTACCATGCCGGCGCCACCGTGTCGGATATCGCAGCGGCGGGACGCGCGCGGATCTTTCACGTGCACTTGTCCGATTGCGTGAAGCAGCCGCCGGAGCAGGTGCGCGACAACCAGCGGGTGCTGCCAGGAGAAGGCGTCATCAATCTAACCGGGTTCCTGCAAGCGCTCCAGAAGATTGGCTACCAGGACGGCATCAGCCCCGAACCCATCGGCCGCATGCCCAAAGACATGGCGCCCGAGGAAGGCGCACGCCTGGGGTTGGAAACGGCGCTGGCGGTGATGCATAAGGCCGGCGTGGCGTAGGGTGAAAACCCGCTGCGCGGCAGTTCACCTCGGCGCGTGGTAGGTCTCGCCCGCGGCAATACGAATGGGAAGCCGGTTCCGTTCGGGAGGTATGGGGCACATCGCGTCGGGATTGAAGGCGCAATACGGATTGTAGGCTTTGTTAAAATCAATCGTCGTTAGCTTTCCGTTAGGCATCGCCACTTCCACGAAGCGGCCGCCCGGATAGGTCTCATGCATGGACGTTTTGTCTCGAAACATGATCAGCAACTGATCGCCCTCTCCGAATGCCTCCAGGCGCAGGTTCTGCCCACCGATTCGGAAAACAAGATCGCCCGGCGAGTGCAAGGTTCTGGTTGACCCGCTCGTGTCTCTCACCGACTGTGTTATCGGGTGTTCAGAACGGACAAGTTCCGCTGGAACACAGTATTCCGGCTGAATCGGAAACCACGTCTTGCCCTTAAAGTTCCGCGCAAACACGCTCTGTTTGTCGAGGAGGAGCAAATAGAAGTCCGCACCCACCGGCCGAATGGCCGCATGAAAATCGCCAAAGGCGATTCTATCTGACGGCTCCGGGGACGCTGCAACATGCAGGCTCACCCGGCCGGCGGCTGGTTTCTCATTCACTGCAACGGCGCTCCCGGCGGCAGCCAAGAAATGGAAGTCGCGTCCCTGGCGTGTGATGGTCCCCACTTGGCCCGGTGCTCTTTCGGGCAGAACGATCTTGGATTCGGGGTCGCTCCCCAAGGTCGAGTCCCCCGGCTCGATGATGAAGCGCCCGGAGAGAAACAGCGGACTTTTTGTCGAGCGCATGAAATCGTCCTCCTCTTGCCTCCAACGTTCAATTTCACGGATGTACGGATTCGTCCGACGCGGCGCCTATGACTGTCTCGGTTACCAGCAGCAAGATGATGCTACGAAAGAACACTGACGTTCGGAACATTTGTCCCTCCTGCCCGCCAACAAAGGTGGGTCTCGGATGTCTACGCGTAAAGCGCGGCTCGAATTGCCTCACTAACGCCGCCGGCCTAATTTCCTGGGGTCAGGGTTCCTGGGGAGCCGTGCCGGCTCGATGTAGCCGGGCCAGTTGCCGGTTGCACTCCGCAATCCTCGCGGTCAATCGCTTCGGATCGATTGCGTGGTTACTTCCCGCCGGGGAGGCGCCGGGATTGCCCATCGACTGCCGTAAACCCAGGCCCTTCCGATAACAGGATCGGGCCGAGTCGAAGCCCTTGATGCGTTCAGCGATCGGAAGCGCCAAACTGGAGCCGCGAGCATTCGCGAGATCTCCGAGACCCGCGTAGGCTTCGGCTGCCACCTCCAGGGCTTCCAGTCTTGACTGGCCGCCTTCCAAGTAGTTTTCGCAGATGCCCAGAGCTTTCTGCAAACTCGCCGCGGCCGGATCGCTCAAACCGACCTTGGCCGAAAGCCGCGCCACCGGCAAATGACTACGTGCAACACGCAGTTGAACAGCCGCATTCCCGAGGTTATCCGGCGCCTGTGCCTGGGATTGAACAGCAAACAAGGCCTTCTGAAAATCGCTTAGTGCTCCAGTCAAGATTCCTGAAAGCTCGCGCGCTTCACCCCTGGAGACCAGGATCTGTGCAAGCCGGCTCCGCTCAATGGAACCGGCTGGATCGGCCGCAGTCAATCGTTCGTCTATGCGCACTCCATCATCTAACAGGACTAATCCTTCGCGTACGCGCCCGGTCTTCACCAGTATGCTGCCAGTGTTCACGTCGGCGATGGCAAGTCCACGCTGGGCGGTGGCATTTGCCGGATCGGCGGCCGCCAACTCGAGGTATACCTTCCGGCCCTCCGTGTAGCTGGCCAGCGCCTGCTTAAGATCGCCCAATCCCTCATAACACGCAGCGATAGAACTGTAGGCGACGGCCACATCACGCTTCCTGGTCGCGGAAGTGGAGCCAGCAGAAAGCTCCCTGGCTATTTCCAGGGCTTTTCGCTGGTTGACGAGAGCCCCCGCGAAATCGCCCTTTGCCGCCAGGGCCCGGCCCAGATGGATACAGTCGATCTCGATCGCGTTCTGAGCGACCTCGCTTGCCGGATCGATTCTCAGCATCGCCTCATCGGCAGCCAGGGCCTTGCGGTAGCTCAGAAAAGCTCCATCGAGATCACCCAGGCTTCCCGGACTACCGCCCTGAATCACGCCAAACACGTCATAATCCGCACCCAACTCGCGGAGGGTGTCGAAGTCGGCGCCGGCACGATTTCGCAACTCTTCGGAGATCTGAACCGCCTTGCGGATCTCCGACAAAGCGGCGCCGGCAGCACCGTTGGACGACAATTGCATGGCAACCACCCGATAGGCAGACGCTAGGGCCCGGCCATCGTTCGGGTTGGCCGGATTGCGTCGCGCAATGTCTTGCCGGATGGCGAGGGCCTTGCGGAGACTTACCAGCGCACCCGCGGAGTCTCCCAGGTTGGCGTCGCCATATTTTCCCTGCACCAATCCAACCCGTTCGTAAGCGCCGGCGATGTCCCGCTGCAAGGAGGGATCGTCGGACGATTCTTTCGCGAGCGTGTCCAGGTAATGCAGCCCTCGGTCGAGAAGCAGCTTGCGAGCCGTGGTGGATCCGGGTAGTGGCTGGATGGCATCGTGCAGTTCGAAGATCAGAGAATCGGCCAACTGGCGAACGTCGTCGAAACGGCGCACGGCGCGCGCTCTTTCCACTCGGGCGAGCTGCGCCTCCCATAGAGTCGCTCCCATCCCAACCGCCAGGGAAAGCCCAATCAGTGCCGCCGCGAAGCTCGCGGCTTTGTGCCTGCCGGTGAATTTCCGGGCGCGATAGCCGAACGTGTCCTTCCGCGCGCTCACCGGCAAGCCTTCCAGATATCGCCGGATATCCTCGGCAAGCTGCTCGGCCGACACGTAGCGCCGCGCCGGCTCCTTCTGCATCGCCTTCAGAACAATGTTGTCCAGGTCGTCCGGAAGCGGGCGCACCTTGCTGGGTCTCTTCGGCTCGGTCTCGCACACCACTCGAGCCACTTCCGCCGGCAATCTCGTCGTGAACTCATAAGGCCGCTCGCCGGTCAGTAGGTGATACAGAAGCACTCCCAGTGAGTAGATATCGCTGGCCGTGGTAATCGGCTCGCCTGTGACCTGCTCGGGGCTGGCGCATTCCGGCGTCATCAGCCGCGCCGACGCCATGGTGGCATCCGCATCGGGTTCCATCAACTTTGCAATGCCGAAATCCAGCAGCTTCGGCGTTCCGTCCGCGGTCACCAGGATGTTGCCGGGCTTCAGATCCCGATGAACCACCAGATTCTGATGCGCGAACTGCACCGCGGAACAAACCGTCCGGAAAAGTTCGAGCCGCGCCCGGATCCCCAACCCACGCTGCTCGGCAAACTCCGTGATTGTCGTGCCCTCGATATACTCCATCACGAGGTACGGGCGCCCATCGGCGGTCGCCCCGCCATCCAGCAGACGCGCCACATTCGGATGATCGAGTCCGGCCAACATCTGGCGCTCCTGGCGGAACCGCCGGAGGATGAACTCGGTATCCATGCCTCGCTTCACCAGTTTGATGGCCACATTTTTCTGAAAATCGGTGACCCTCACCGCACGGTACACCTTGCCCATGCCGCCTTCCGCGATGAGTTCCCGAAGAACGTAGTTACCGATCGGGCTACCAGTGAGGATCTCCTCGGAATCGTCTCCCAGGATCGGCGTTTCTAAGAAACCGCCGAGTGCGGCATTTGCAGCGAGCATGTTATGCACATCGGCCATAAGAGAAGCGTCCCCGCCACAGGACTGCCCAATGTAGGATGCACGTTCATCCGGCTCCAACTCCAGACACGTGCCCAGAATCCGTTTGACCTCGGCCCAGCGCTCACGCTCCACGGGCGGCCCCCCGGCTCAGTTCGTGATGGAGCCATGTCCGGGCCAGATTCCACTCGCGGCATACCGTCGCCTTCGAGATTCCGAGGACTCTGGCGGTACTCTCCAGCGTGAGCCCTCCGAAAAACCGGAGCTCGACGATCCGGCCTTGCTGCGGGTCGAGCTGCGACAGGTCCTTGAGGGCGTCATCCAACGCCACCAGGTCGAGGTCCTTGGCCCCCGGAAGCGCCATGGATTCGTCGAATGCAATCATGGTCTTGCCGGCGCCCCGTTTCGATGCGTGCCAATGCCGCGCATAGTCCACCAGGATGCGGCGGATGAGCTGAGAGGTGACGGCGAAAAAATGGTCGCGGTCCTCGAACTGCGCGCGCCGTTGATCCACCAGCTTCAAGTAGGCCTCATGGACGAGAGCGGTTGTTTGCAGCACGTTGCCAGGCGGTTCTGAGCGTAGATAGCGCTTAGCTAACCGGCGCAGCTCGTCGTAAACCAGCGGCACTAGTTCGTTCAGCGCCTCGGGGTTGCCCCCGCCCCACTCCAGGAGCAACGTGGTGACGTCCTTTGCGCGAGGCCCCTCCACAGTCCCTAATATAAGACCACCCTCTTGAAACGATTCGCACCGGCCCCTTTCGAGCGCTCGCCCACTGTGAGCTTCCATACAGAACGCTGAGATCCCCGTGAGACGATTTGCCCCTTCTTTTGCGCGCTATGCAAACGAAGGCGGTCGCAAACGCTTTTGAGGATTCGGAGGTAGCCCATGGCGAACATCGTTACCGCGGTCTTGTTTATCCTGGCCGGAATCGTCTTTATCTTCCTGGGAATTCGTTGGGGCCGTGCTCGCCGGCGCAGGGCCCGGGAGAGCCGGCAATGGCCCGCCACCCGAGGCCGCGTCACCAGGAGCGAGCTCACCATCGAGACAGGCTTAGATTCAAAGACCTACCAGGCTCGCGTGCAATACGAATACGCCGTCCTCGACGAGACGTATAGCGGCAAGCATATCTCTGAATCCGTTCGCCGCACAGTGATGCAACGCGTTATCGAGCAATATGCGCCCGGGACTGCGGTTGAAGTCTACTACGATCCCAAGCAGCCGGGCACCGCGACTCTTGAGCCCTCAAGCCCGGCCCTGCTGGGTCCGGCCGCCGGGGTTCTCCTGGGCCCGTTCTGTATCTATACCGGCATCGTCATGACCATCAACCTGCTTCCCGCGAATCACCCGGTGCGGCAGGCGTATGACAGGGCCCGGAAGATTGTCACGATCAGTACCAGGGATGGCGTGCACTATCGGGGCGACGCCACTGAGCAGGATGCCAGGAAACTCGGAGAATCGCTCCGCACGAAGGGATATTTTCAAAACCCGGGTGACCTTGTGTCTTTCACGAAGAGCAGGGACGGAGCCGTTGTGTCGTTCGAGGTCAAGGAAGGGATTTGGGACAAGCCGAGATACGTTGCCGCGTTCGAGGAACTGGGCCACGAGATCGCACCGGTCGTTGGCGTCTATCCGCTCACCCTGGAACTTGGCCATCAAACCGACTCAGCCGGCGATTCCAAATCCAGCTATCAAGTGATGCGGACGATCGCCATTGCCGCAGGAGGCAGATAGCTCGCGCGGCCACCGCGCGAAGCAATCGAAGAATTGGAAACGGAGGATTTTGTGAAACCGGTATCTGTTTTGTTTTCGATCCTATTTGTTGGCGCAGCGCTCTTGAACGGACAATCTGCGCCAACGATTCAGGAATTCGGCGGCCCCACCGCCATCCCGGGGTCCATTGTCACTGGCGCCGATGGCGCTTTATGGTTTACCGAAGGACTCCCCGTTGCAAAGATCGGCCGGATCACCACTGCAGGAATGGTGACCGAATTTCCACTGCCGGACCCTGGCAGCTCACCCAACGGGATCACGGCCGGACCCGATGGAGCGCTGTGGTTTGCGGAATATTCAGCCAACAAGATCGGCCGGATCACCACCGCCGGAGCGATCACGGAATTCCCTGTGCCAACCGCCGGCGGTACCCCCGTCGGGATCGCAGCCGGACCCGATGGAGCGCTTTGGTTTACCGATAACTCAGCCAACAGGATCGGCCGGATCACTACCGCCGGGATAGTCAGCTCATTCCCCCTGCCAGCCGGCGGCGGCCCCAACGGGATCACGGCCGGACCCGATGGAGCGCTGTGGTTTGCGGAATATTCAGCCGGCAAGATCGGCCGGATCACCACCGGTGGCGTGGTCACCGAATTCACCGTCCCAACCGCCGGCAGCAATCCCTACTTGATCGCAGCAGGGCCGGACGGCGCCTTGTGGTTCACGGAATTTAGCGCCAACCAGATCGGCCGGATCACGACCTCGGGGCTCTTCACTGAGTTTCCCTTAGCGGCCGGCTCGGCTTCACCTGCTGGAATTGCGGCGGGACCGGACGGAGCGCTGTGGTTCACCAAGTTTAACGGCAGCCTGATCGGCCGGATCACAACCTCCGGAGCCGAAACCGAATTCCCCGACCCGACCACTTCCAGCGGTCCGGAGGGGATCACGGCGGGGCCGGACGGCGCTATGTGGTTCACCGAGGGGATTCGCAAGATCGGGCGTGTTGCATTGGCGTTGTCTCCGCCGACGGTCACGCAATACACGATCACCACGGTGGCGGGAAACGGCACGCCCGATTTGCCGCAGGGCGACAATGGCCCGGCAACCGCCGCTGCGATCGTGCCAAGAGGTGTTGCTGCCGATAATCTCGGCAACGTTTTTCTAATCGATGCCGGATCGGCTACGGCGAACAGGGCATCCACGATCCGGCAAATGAATATAGGCGGCACGATCACGACGATTGCATGCGACGGCCCAGACGGGCTGGGTGGCAATCCGTGGGGCCCGGTGTTACCCGCCCATCAAGCCAGTTGTGGCAACCTGGCGGGCGTAGCGGTGGACAACTCGGGCGGTGTCCTTGCAACTCAGGGTGGGGGACGGACGCTGGACCGGCTGGCATCCGGAACCATCAGCATCCTGAGCACCGACGTCAACGGGCCGCAAAATGTGGCGGTGGATGCTGCCGGAAACGCCTATGTTGCCGACTCCGGGAACTGCCGGATCCTCAAAGTCAATCCATCCGGCGCATCGTCCATCGTCGCCGGCGGCAGTTGCGGTTTCGGGGGCGACAACGGTATGGCGACCAACGCCTCGCTGGGTTTCCCGCAGGGAGTGGCGGTGGATAGCGCCGGCAACGTGTACATCGCCGATACCAACAACGCCCGCGTCCGCAAGGTGAATACGTCGGGAATCATCACCACGGTGGCGGGCAGCGGCTGTACCACGTATGGCGCCGGTGATGGCGGGCCCGCTGCCAACGCCAGTCTCTGCTATCCGTCCGCCGTGGGGGTGGACAACGCGGGCAACCTTTTGATCGTCGAGAGCAACGCGGGCCTGGTTCGCCGCGTGGATACGTCCGGCATGATCCTCACGATTGCAGGCACCGAGACGACCACCGCCTTGGGCGATGGCGGCCCAGCGACCAGCGCGACTCTCGAGTTTCCTTTCTCGATCGCTTTGGGCCCGGCCGGTAAGATCTACGTCGCCGATTCGGGCCACGATCGCGTCCGGCTGCTGACGCCTGTCGCCCCGGCTCCCACGCCCGCCATCTCGACTCTGAATCCCAGCTCGGCGCCCGCCGGTGGACCGGCTTTCACGCTACAGGTGAACGGCACGGGGTTCGTCGGTGGATCGTCGGTATCCTGGACCTCGCCGCCTTCGAGCGCCGTAGCGCTGCAAACAACTTATGTGAGTGCGAGCCAGCTAACGGCGGCAGTGCCGGCAAGCCTTATTGCAAACCCGCTGACTGCTCAAATAACTGTGAGTAACCCCGGGGCGGGCAACACTTCTATCTCATCCAATATCGCGACCTTCACCGTGAATCCCGCGACTACTTCCGGGTTCACCATCATTACCGCATCTCCTCTGCCCGCCGCCACGGTCGGATCCGCATACTCGCAGGCCCTGGCCGCCACGGGCGGAGCCACCCCCTACCAGGGTTGGGCCGTGGTTGGAGGGACCCTTCCGCCGGGCGTTTCCTTAAGCGCTCTCGGAGGTGTCCTCACCGGGCTGCTGAACGGCGTCCCCACCACGGCTGGCACGTTTTCTTTTACCGTCCAGGTGACCGATCATGCCGGCGCCACCGCCACTAAGCAGTTCAGCCTGACCGTCAGCGGGGGCAGCGTGTCCATTACATCAGCCGGCATTGTCAACTCGGCAAGCTACCTCGGCGGCAGCGTGGCGCCGGGTGAAATCGTCACCATCTTCGGATCGGGACTGGGACCAGTGTCACTTGTGGGTTTGCAGCTTGACAGCCGTGGCTACGTTTCCAACTCCCTGGCAGGGACCCAGGTGCTTTTCGATGGCGTGGCGGCGCCCATGATTTACACGACGGCAACCCAGGTAAGCGCGGTAGTTCCCTATGAGGTGGTGGGCACGACGCAAGTGCACGTCGTGTATCAGGGGCAAAGTTCGAACGTGGTGAGCATCCCGGTTGCCGCGGTCTTTCCCGGCATCTTCACGGCCGACTCTTCGGGCCACGGCCAGGGAGCAATCGTGAACCAGGACGGCACAGTGAATTCGCCGGGCAACCCCGCGGCGGCCGGCTCGATCGTCTTCGTTTACGCAACCGGCGAGGGGCAAACCAATCCCGCTGGTGTGGATGGGAAGCCCGGAGACTCACCAGCGCCGCTTCCGGTTGCGCAACCGGGCATGTCTGCAACAATCGGCGGCTTGAATGCACCGGTGCTGTATGCAGGCGGCGTGCCCGGCCTGGTAGCGGGCGTCCTCCAGGTGAATTTGCAAATCCCAACTGGGGTGCAATCGGGCAGTGCCGTTCCCGTTCAGCTTACTTTGGGCGGTCACACCAGCCAGACATTGGTTACCTTGGCGATCCGATGAAGCCGGCCGAAATCTAGGGAGGGACGATGAAATCTCTGCGATGGATTGTAGCGTGCGCCGCCATTCTCGGCGCTCAAGAGTCTCAACCTGACGCGCAGGTGGGGGATCTCCGCTTCAAAATACCCGCCGGATGGAGCCGCGTGGAGAAGCAGGGTGTCACGGCGCTGGTTCCACCAGGCCTGCCGCCCGGAAAGACCGCCTACCTGGCGCTGTTTCCTCCGGCGGACTTGAAGTCGAGCCTTCGTGACTGGTTCGACGCTCAGTGGGCGAGCATGATGAAGGGCTATCGCGTGCTGGAGGGCGGCCAGGCGAAGCCCCTAAACGAAAACGGCCTCGAAAGTATCAGCGCGTCCGCGGCAGTTGCCGATCGCGCGGGAAAGGGATGGGCCGTGATCTTTGGAGGAATTCAGAACGGAACGCGCGTGCAGCCCATGCTCTTCATGAGTTCCGCGCCCGAACTTTACCAGGAACATTCGAAAGGATTGCAGATCTTTCTCACCACCCTTCGATTGAGTCCCTCAGGACCGGCGCGGACCGAACCGCGCGAATCGGGCGCAGGATCCAACGGACGCCTCGACGGCATCTATCGCAACTTTAGCGATTTTGACGCCGTGGCCAATAAGACCAGGAGCGGAGGATACCAATATCAGACGTTCTATCCGGACGGACGATTTGTGGGGAAGATGCCCGACCAGGGAATGGACAACGACGATCGCGCCGATATGAAAGCCAGCCCGCTCTTCTGGGGCACATACACCGTATCCGGGAATCAAGCCACTGTTCTGTTGCCGGTTACGCTGCCGTACCGGACGCGGCCGGAGGTCCGGCACTTCACGGTATGCCAGGGAGGACTCATGCTCAACTCTGGTGACTGCAATCCCGATCCGATTCTTTCGAGTTACCGGCTCGATGGTGGCGACGGCGTGACGCTCCGCGGCACATTCCGGCGCCCGGATTACAGGACGCCAAACGGTCCGAAGCAGGGCATCGCATTTACGCCGGACGGACGCTTCGGCGACGACGGCGTCCTGAAAGCGGCTCCCGTGGTGCACCGGGATGCCCGCGGCAACTACACGCTGGACGATGGGATTCCGGGCCGCGGCACGTACCGCGTCGGCCACTATACGCTGACGCTTTCCTACTCCGACGGACGAGTCAAGCGAGTGACTTTCTATCTCGAACCTGGAGCCTCAAAGACGGATGTTCGCGAGTTTTATATCAGCGCATGGAAGTTTGTCCGAGTCGAGTAAGCCCCGAATAAGCGATGGCTGCCGCCGCCGCGGGAAATAGTCAGCGGTCGATTTTGACCGTGATCTTATCCAGCACGGCGCGGTCGAGTTCCACTCCCAGACCCGGTTTTGCCGATGCGTAGACATAACCGTCTTTGGCTACCCGAAACTTATCTTTCACGTACGGGCGGTCACTCGATCCTTGCGGCACCGTCATTTCGAACCAGACGTTGTTAGGCATAGCCAGCTCGCAGTGGAAGTGCACCGCGTGGTCGAAGGCTTCGCCCCAGTTGTGTGGCGCGCACTCCATGCCGAAGAGTTCCGCCAGGCGCGCAATCTTCATCCCGCCTGTGATGCCTCCCACGTTGTCGACGATGAATCGGACCACGTCCATCGCGCCCCGCCGGATGTACTCGGCATAGTTGTAGGGAGAGAAGATGAACTCGCCAATGTGAATGGGGATGTCCAGCGCCTGGTTAAGTTGCACCAGGCCGTCGATGTCGTCGGTCGGGATCGGATCTTCGAAGCAGATGTAATCCAGGTCTTCGAGCGCCCGCCCAACTTTGAATGCCTCCTCGCGGGTATAGACGCCGACGGGATCGTTGAGCAGGATGAAGTCGTCACCCGCGGCCTTGCGCACGGCTTTGGCGACCTCGATATCGAGTTTGTAATCGTGGCCGCCATTGGGCGAGGGCGGATGGATCTTGTAGGCTGGAAAGCCTTGTTCCTTCACCTGCCTGACCTCGGTGACGAAATCCTCGACCTTGGCGTGGTGTTGGGAACTGGCGTAGGCCTTCACTTTGTCGCGGTACGCCCCGAGGATCCGGTACACGGGCAAATTGACGGCCTTCCCGAGAGCGTCCCAAAGACAGTTGTCGATGGCCGCGGCGTAGGAGAGTTGCCCGAGGCGGCGCAGTTCGGGCGTCCATTGCGACGTCAGCGCCGGCAGGTCCAGAACGCTTTTGCCCACCAGCGCGCGCTTGGCGTATTCCAGCCAACCCTGATTGCTCCAATTCGGGTGCCAGTAGCGGTTGGCGAGTGTGTAATTGCCTTCAACGCCGCCGGCCGTTACGATACCGGCGATCTGCGAGTAGCCGCCGTTGGTGACGCCCTCCCGGCCCGAGCCGATGCTGTAAACACGAACTTCCTTGATGGTGAGGTCGGGCAGGTCGGCGGCTTTGGCCCCAACGGCCTGAGCTGCGGCCCTCCCGGGGTTGGTCAACGCCGGAACCGCCGCAGCGGAAGCACCGAGGAATCCACGGCGCGAAACGCGAGTTTTGGACATGGAATCTCCTTGGCCGGCGACAGCCGGCCTGGAGGGGATTATACGCTGTCCGGGGCAACCCGAATACGGTGGCCAGCGCCGCGCCCCCGGAACGCTCCATTAGAGCCGTATGATCTTGTCGGACACAATGCCGCGCAAGGCGTTGCGGGTATCCACAATCACGTTAGCGGAATCGAGGACGGCCCGGTAATTGACG
>Ga0075029_100001461_pt1 | contig 13524 bp, 9 predicted proteins | sample LitLauG_LLR_2013_FD_71391 | JGI IMG/M metagenome (GOLD analysis project Ga0075029, IMG submission 71391) | Freshwater sediment microbial communities from North America - Little Laurel Run_MetaG_LLR_2013 | ecosystem: Environmental > Aquatic > Freshwater > Creek > Sediment | place: USA...
CTGGATGTGGCCCGGTTTGCCGAGGATAATCCGACCTCCGAGGCCACCAATCCGCCGTACCCCTTCGCCTGGCGGTATCGCGACTGGGTGATCGAGGCCATCAACCACGACGTGCCCTACAACCGTTTCGTGAAGCTCCAACTGGCCGCCGACCTGATGCCGGGTACCGGGCGCAACGATCTGCGCGCGCTGGGCTACCTGGGCGCGGGTCCGGTCTACCATAAAGATGCGCGGCTGTCGAAAGACGTCATCGAGACGTTGTTCACCGACGATTGGGACGAGCGCGTGGACGCCGTCTCCCGCGGCATTCTGGGCCTTACCGTGGCCTGCGCCCGATGCCACGATCATAAGTTCGACCCCATCCCGACCAAAGATTATTACGGGCTGGCGGGCGTCTTCGCCTCCACGGTTCAGGCGCCGCGCCCGCTCGCCGAAACCGATCCGAAAACCGAGTTGGAGTTCATGGCCGCCGCGCAGCGTATGTTCTTCCTGAATTACGCTTCGAACCTGATGAAGAGCGAGCCGGGAACCAAGCCGGAAGAGAGCCGGCAGAACTCAGAGAAGTTCAAGGCCGAAGACGAGCGGATTCTGGCCGCGATGGCGCCACTGAAGGAACGCCATCCCGAAATGTACGCCTACCTGGCGCGCATGGTGCCGCAACCGCCGCCACCCCCGAATGCCCCGAAACCGGTCCAGCCGGCGGGCAACGGGCGCGGGCGCCAGCGCGGAGCCTCCACCGAGCCGTTTACGCAGTCGGTCTTCGATGCCGGGATGTGGATCGACGGCTCCGACCCGGATTTGACCACGCTCGATATGAAGCCCGGGGTAGCACGCGACCTGCGCGTGCTGCCGCACGGCAACGTCGCTGCCCCCGGAGACGTGGCGCCGCGCCAATTCCTCTCGGTGCTTTCGAAGGGCGATTCGCGGTTTCAGCAAGGCTCCGGGCGTTTGGAACTGGCCGAGCGGCTTTTCACCGATGGGGCGCCGCTGGCCGCGCGGGTGATCGTCAATCGCGTTTGGGCCTGGCACTTCGGCAAGCCTCTGGTGGCCACCACCAGCGATTTCGGCACCCAGGGCGCCCAGCCCACGCATCCGGAATTGCTGGACGACCTGGCCTCGCGATTCATCGCCAACGGCTGGTCGCTGAAGTGGCTGCACCGCGAGATCATGCTTTCGGCGGCGTATCGCCAGGCCAGCCATCCACGAGCAGACGGTCTCAAGGCCGATGCCACCAACCACCTGCTGTGGCGAATGAATCCGCGGCGCCTCGATGCCGAGGCCTTCCGGGACACCATTCTCGAGGCCGCGGGTACGTTGGACCCTGCCGTGGGCGGGCCTTCGCTAGACCTGGATGCAGCCGATAATGTGCGGCGCACCGTGTACGGCCGGGTGAGCCGAGGGAATCTCAACACGCTGCTCAAGCTCTACGATTTTCCCGAGGCTTCGCAGCACAGCCCTTCCCGCGAACTCACCACCACGCCGCTGCAGCAGTTGTTCGTGATGAACAGCGCGTTCATCGAGACCCAGGCGGCGGCTCTGGCCAAGCGCGTGGCCGATGCGCCGGCCGCCCCAGCCAAGGTGCGCGGCATTTACCGGCGCGTGCTGGCGCGCGATCCGAGCGCCAAGGAACTCGACCTGGCGTTGAGCTATCTGAGCGGAAGCACGCTGGAACAGTACGCGCAGGCGCTGGTTTCTTCCAATGAGGTGATCTTTTGGCCCTGATTCGAAATCTTTCGCGGCGTGAATTGATCGGCTCGCTGTGCGGCGGGTTAGGCTCGTTGGGTTTGCTGGGGGTGCTGGCCGATGAGCAGGCGCGCGCGGCGGGCCCGGTCCACAGCATCGGGCCGCATTTCCCGCCCAGGGCGAAGCACAACATTTTCCTGTTCATGGTGGGCGGGCCGTCGCAATTGGACATGTTCGACCCCAAGCCCGCGCTGGCGAAGTACGCCGGGCAGAGGCCGCCTAACGCCGACAGTTTCCGCACGGAACGGGTCACGGGCGGGCTGCTGCCTTCGCCTTTCGCCTTCAAGAAGTACGGCCAATCGGGGATCGACGTGAGCGAGTTGCTGCCCAACCTGGCGGCCAGTATCGACGATATCTGCGTAATCCGCTCGATGTACACGTTCAACCCGACCCACACACCGGCGCGGAATCTCTTCCACTCGGGGAACATCGCGGCCACGCGGCCTTCCATGGGCGCCTGGATTTCGTACGGCCTGGGCAGCGAAAACCAGAATCTGCCGGGCTACGTAGTGCTGAGCCCCGGCCAGGGTGGCGGCGGATTGTGGCGCGCCGGCTTTCTGCCCGCCGAACACCAGGGCACGCAATTCGACAATTCCGTGGCCGAGCCCGACAAGATGATCCGGTATCTGCAGAACAAACAACTCGACGCGCCGGCGCAGCGGAAACAACTCGACCTGGTGCAGGCGTTGAACCGCGAGCACGAAAAGGACTTCGGGGAGGACGAATTCCTGGAAGGCCGGATTCAGGCCATGGAAACAGCCTACCGCATGCAGTTCGAAGCTATGGACGTCTTCGACCTGCGCAAGGAGCCGGAACGGGTTCGCGAGGAATACGGGCAAACGCCGTTCGCCAATGGCTGCCTGCTAGCGCGGCGGCTGGTAGAGCGCGGGGTGCGCACCGTGCATGTCTTCTACGGCCCGGGCCAGCCTTGGGACGACCATGCCAAGATTCAATCCAACCTCACCAAGCGCTGTCCCGATATGGACCAGGCGTCCGCCGCGCTGATCCGCGACCTGAAGCGGCGTGGGTTGCTCAACGAAACGGCCGTAGTGTGGGGCGGCGAATTCGGGCGCACGCCGGTTTCGGAAAGCGGCGATGGCCGCGACCACAATCCTTACGGTTTCACCATGTTGATGGCCGGCGGCGGCGTCAAGGGCGGTACGGTGCACGGCGCCACCGACGAGTTCGGTTTCGAAGCGGTGGAGAAACCGGTCTCGATCCACGACCTTCATGCCACCCTGCTCTACCAGTTGGGCATCGACCATGAAAAGCTTACCTACCGTTACGCCGGCCGCGATTTCCGCTTAACGGACGTGTTCGGCAATGTGGTGAAAGAGATCCTGGCGTAACTACGGAAAAGTTTCCAGATGGCATCGAGGCTAATCTTTTGCCACGTAAAGCGGAAACGATGGCGACTTTGAATCCCCCACTTGAATCACCAGAGTGAAGTTCAAACCTGCCGAAGAAACCGATGGTACCTGCGCATCGACTCGCAGCAAACTGACTACCATGCCTGGGATGCCGCCGGCGTATGCCGGAGTTACCGTTTGCGCGCCGAACTCGATTTGACGAGCGGAGAAGTAAGTGTAACTGAAATCGACTTGCACAGCCGCGGCCGGCACTGGCGCGGGCGAGGCGGCGATGGCGCCGTCGGGTAGGGAGGGACTGAGTGCGCCGGCACCGCTGGCGAAGATGGTCACCATCGAGCCCTGCGGAGCGGGGTTTGCCGGCGAATTCACACTGCCATCCGAATTCAAAACGACGAATACGTTGGGATTCACCAGGACCACTTGCAGAGCGAGGTTCTGCGATGAGCCGGCATTAGTGGTGATCTGCATGTTCACCTGCGTGCGTCCCGCAATTTCATAGGGCGCCAGCAGATTGATCTGACCGTCCGACGCATAAAGGACGGGCGCGAGGATGCCATTGAAAGAAACCTGTGGGGCAGGCCCAAGACCCGTTCCGTAGACGCTCAGGAATTCGCCCGGAGCCACTAGGTTGCTCACCGAATTCACGGCCGAATCCGCAACGCCCAGAATGGAGACCCCGGTAGGTTTTCCGCGCGGAAGCCGCAGGACAAATCCGTTCGGCGGAATTGGCGCCACGAATGCCAGCCCCTCTATGGCCGGTCCAACCGCGGTCAGGCTGCCATCCGGATTCAGCGCCAGGTCCTGGCCGGCCACGCCGTTCGGCAACAGTTCGGTAAACAGCGCGCTCGATCCATCGGGAGCAAGCTCCGCTATCAGGGAACCGCCTAAGACCAAAGAGTTCGGGGGCAACACCAAGCCGGTTTGTTCCCGATTGGAAACCGATCCGCTGATCCAGATATCTCCCAGGGCGTCGAGTCTGGGCGGAGACAGATGGGTGAGAAGGCCGTAAAACGTCGAGAACAGGAGACTGGCGCCATTGCCATCCATCTTCGTCACGAAGCCGTTGAAGGGCGAAGCCGTAGGCGCCCCGAAGCCTTTGGGCTGCGCCAGTTGAGGTTGAATCGCCCCAGATGTGACCGGAAAATCTGGGGACGCAGTAGTGCCGGCCACGACGACATTTCCACTGGAATCCACTGCCACTCCCGCCAGCGTCATGGCGAGAGCGGAAAGTGCGGACGATCCGCCCAGCAGCGTCGACCAGACCAGGCCAGTGCCTTGCGCGTTCAAGCGAGTGACGAAGGCATTCGTGTTTCCGTACTGGCAGTGGCATTGGGTTTGGAACGCTCCCTTGGTAACCGGAAAATCCGAGGCATCGGTGATACCGGCAGCCGTGGCAATGCCGTTGGCATCTACTGCCAGCGCAGTTACATTGGTTTTGGCGCCTGTCGCATAACAAGCGCCCGGACACGGCTGGATAGGAAGCAATTGGATGCCGCCAAGTAAAGTTGCATAGGACAACGTGAAGGCTGGCGTGAGCTTGGCGATGAAACCGTATTGTGGAGTGCCCTCGGTAGTTACTCCCGAGGGTTGCGGTGCGGCGCCAAACTGAGTTATCAAGGCGCCCGGCGTAACTGGAAAATCCACCTGGTCGGTGTACCCGGCCACGTACAGATTGCCGCCTGGGTCAAACGCGATTGCGTTGATACCGGTCGTGCCGTTAGCGGCAGGCCCGCCTATCGTGCTGGTAAATAGCAGGGAACTGCCCGTACTATTAAGCTTGGCGATGAGACCAGGGACTGGCGCATTTTGCCCTGAGCCGGGTTCGGGGGAACAGACGATCCACAGGTTGCCTTGAGGATCCACGGCCGCGGCGGCCGGGATGTCGTTCGCGCCTACACGGAAAGAGAACGTCGAGACGACACTGCCGCTCGAATTAACTTTTGCCACCGAAATCACCGGCGGCGACACAGTAGGCTGCGCCGGGCCGGCACTGACGATGAAACTGTTCCCTTGTCCATCCGAAGCTATGCAACAAGGGTTGTAGTCGACGTAGGAGAGAGTAGCTCGCTGCGCGTGGGCCAAGGTAGCTGAGGACACGAACAGGGCAACCGCCCAGAATAGGCCTTTTTCGGGCATCTGTATCTGATTATAGAACTTCACTGCGCGCCCCGGCAGGGATAACCGCGAGATGAGGAAGACGGCGTCGAAGGCGTGGTCGACGTTCAGACTTGCGCCGGTGGTTGGATAATCGAAAAGGCCGCGCCTTGCGGGTCGGCCAACACCGCCAGACGGACGTTCCCATGCTCGTGGGCGGAAGATGCTCGCCACCCCCAAGTTCTTTTGCCTGGGCGGCGACGCGATCTACATCCGCAACGTGGAAAAACAGCATCCAATGCGGCGGGATGTTGGGGTTTCGCTGGGCGGACGGCTGGATGCCGGCGATGGGCTTTTGGCAATGGTCGATCACGAGATAATCCGGCGGATAAGCTGATGACATCGAACGGCGCCGCGATCACGGTGCCGCCGAGTTCGCCAGCGAGCCTGGCGCTGGCGTCGGCGCTTTCTACGGCCACGTACAGGTTCCAGTGCAGCGGCGTCATGGACCGCTCCGCTTCACGCATGGTATACACTGCGGCGGCATCGCCGCCGTTTAGTTTGAACATCGTGTAGTACTCGTTCGGCCCCATCGGGAAGTCGGCGGGCGTCCATCCAAATAGGGAAGCGTAAAAGCTCTTCGCGTTGGTCTGATCGGTGGTTCCGCAATTGAGGTCCGCCGCGAGGGTTGGTGGGGCGGGTTCGCGGGAAATGAGCAGGCGGGAGCCGGCCGGCGCCCGCCTGAAAAGGAAACAGGAACGTCTAATGCAGGTTCAATCCGGGCAGGACCGGGGTGCCTTCTTTTTGGACGGCATCCAGTTTGCTGGGATCGAGTCCGAGGGCCTGCAGAATCGTCGGAGCCACCTGGATAGTTTCCACAAAGGTGGTGAGCGTGCCGGCTTCGATGCTGGGATTCGATACCAGCATGATCACGTTAGTATCGTCCTGGGCGAAGCCGCCGTGCTCGGCCTGTTTCTTTGAACTACCGGAGTAGACCACGCCTACGTTCGGCTGCACGATGATATCGGGCGTGCGCGGGTCGCCATTCGGCGGCAGACCCGGCTTGTTGAACATGGTTTCGAGCGACGGTCCGTAGAAGATCTGGCCGATTCCGGCGATACCTGCGTTGGATTCGAGAATGCCTACGGCCATCTTCACATCGGCGCCGGGAACCAGCCACAGTTGAGAAATGTCGTCTTCGGTTGGTCCGATGCCGTTGGGGTTCAAAGGCGACTCCGAAAATGGAAGCAGGCCGGCGGCTGCAAGTAAATCCGCCGGCGACGTGCTCGGAATCTCCATGAAGCGGTTGGTATCGATCGGCGACTGCCCGTGCTTGGCGGTAATGATGATCAGGGTAGAGTCGTACAGGCCCTGCTTCTTCAGTTCGCTCACCATCAGGCCGAGCGCGGCGTCGACGAACTCGAACTCGCCCTTCATGTTGTCGGTGGGAGTTCCGGCGGCGTCCGTGTAGCCGCCCTTCACACCGTGCTCAATCAGCTTTTGGCCAACGCTGACCGCCTGGAAATTCATGCCGAGGATCGTGGGCACGTGCGTCTTCTTCAAGCCGAGGTGATCCTTGCCGTCGATTTCATGCAGAATCGCGTTCACCTTGAGCTGGTCGTAGCACTTGATCTGCGTAAAACTGGTGGTCCAATCGCCGCCGGTGTTGTCCGGAATCGGGGAACAGGAGATCCCGTCAGCAGTCGTGACACCAGGGAGCGCGATAATGTTCGAGTTGACCTCGGGGGAATAGTAGTCGTCCACGTTGCCGGCGCTGTTGCCATGCCCTGATACGACAGCATAGACGGCATGCTTATCGGACCAGGCCGTGTAGCCGCCGGCGGCGTGGATCACGCCGAAAATCGAGTTCGTCCGGATGAACTGCCACGGGTAAACCGGGTTGCAGTGGTTCATGGGATCGCGGGGCAGACGCTTGGGGTCAATGGACAGGATTCCGCCATCGATCGCGCTGGTGTATGGCCCTCCGCCGTTAAGCTTCGACTGGTCGATCTCGACGCCCTCTTCGAACTCGGTAGTGGTGCCGTTGGGCTTGCCCTCGGTACAAGTACCGCCAGCCACGCCGTTGCCGGTGGTGTTCTTGGGCGGCGCCAGCACGCGGTCGTAGGCCACGTCGTAAAACGCGCCCACGGTTTTGGGCGTGCCGCCGGTCACAATCGCCATCAAACCGGGAAAGGAATCGGACGGCCGGGACGTGGAGGTCCGGGTATAGTTGACGCCGGTCTTTCCGAGCCCGGCCAGGGTCGGGCAGTACCCTCCGCTTTTACAATTCTCATAGTCGAGCGCGTGCATTCCGTCGACACTGATTAACAGGACATGGCGGATGCCGTTGCGGTCGTTGAGGTCTTGCGCGTGCGCTCGCGGGGCGATCAGCACGGCAAGAGACAGAGCTATCACTGGTGCGTTCCGTTTAGTAACCAAAGGTGGTTCTCCTTCGAACGGAAGTCTACCCCGGTGGTGTTGCAGGCGCGTTAAACGGCCATGACAATTCGATTCACAAAAGGAGGGACTGTGGGGAGCATCACAATGTGTGACAGACCGCGTGGGCGAAAGAAAGGTCCGATTCCGAGTCACTTCAAGGGCGATCAGCTACCCATTGAAAACCTGGACTGGACTCAGGCGGGAGATCACGGCAAAGTCAAATGGCGGGACTGCCTACTGAAGAACCTACTGAAGAGGGGGTGGGAGTACGCGGCACGCGCAGGCGCCCCTAGCTGCCTTCGACCTACAAATTTCATTTTGCGCGTTTCGAAGAATCGGCGGGCACACGTGATTTCCTATGCATATAGCCTCGTGTAAGATAACACAGATGCCGCACGACGTCTTTATCAGCTACAAGACCAAGGACCGGGCGGAGGCGGAAAAGGTCTGCGGGCATCTGGAGAGCGATGGATTCTCGTGCTGGATGGCTCCGCGGGATGTTCTGCCAGGAGAGGATTACGGCGCCGAGATTGTGAAGGCGATTCACGACTGCAGCGTCCTGGTGCTGATCTTTTCGGCCGCGGCAAACAGTTCGAAGGATGTAGCCCGCGAACTGAAGCTGGCGGACGCCGCCGGGAAGATCGTGCTGCCGGTCCGCATCGAGGATGTGCCCGCCTCGGGCAGCTTCGCCTACTTTCTGGGAGCGGCGCAATGGCTGGAGGCGGTGGGTGGGATTCGGGAGGAGCATCTGCGAAGGCTGGCGGCAGGCTTGCGAAGGCGCCTGCGAACGGCCGGTGAAGTCCGCGTAAATGCTCCGGAGGCACCTGCCGTCGTCGAAGCGCCACCGCCACCAGTTTCCAAACCTGCTGTGCCGCCGCATGTTCCTGAGACCAAACCTGACAAGCAGGTCCGCCCGGCAGACGAAGGCGAGCGGCGCAACCGTGTTTCCTGGACCGGCGTTGCGGCAGGTTATGCCGTGGCGGCCGTGGCCCTCGTTGTTCTGGGAGTGATTGGCTGGAGGCTGCTTCATCCTTCGACAGGGGGCAATCCCAGTGGCGCGACTGGCCCACCAGCCAGCGGCCCACCGGGCCCGTCGCCGATGCCGATCACGGATTCGAAGATCCGCACACAGATTAATACGGCGGATGGCCTAACCTACGTTTTCGTTCCGCCGGGCGAGTTCCCGATGGGGTGTTCGCCCACTGACAGCGAGTGCGACAGCGACGAGAAAAAGCCACCCCACACCGAGCGCATTGCCAATGGCTTTTGGCTTTGCCGGACGGAAGTCACGCAGGCGGCATGGGCGAAAGTCAAAGGCGGCAATCCCAGCTACTTTAAGGGCGATCAACTGCCGGTCGAACAGGTCAACTGGACGGAAGCGGGTGAGTACTGCAAAGCCATTGGCGGGCGGCTGCCCACTGAACGGGAGTGGGAGTACGCGGCACGGGCGGGAACAACGGGAGCGCGCTACGGTCCGTTCAATGCCGTCGCCTGGTATTCCGGCAACAGCGGCGGGACCCATCCTGTGGGCCAGAAGCAGGCGAATGCCTTCGGCCTTTATGACATGCTGGGGAATGTTCGGGAATGGACGTCTGACGACTATGCACCTGTACAAAAAGTAGTGCGCGGGGGTTCTTGGTACGACGGCTCCAGGAGCGTCCGGGCGTCGGTCCGTAACGGGCTCGAGCCAGCGGAACGGTACATCGTCGTCGGGTTCCGGTGCGTGGGGGAATTCCGTTAAGAGTTTAGGGGGGTGTGTTTAACCGGGGATTCCAAAAGTCACCCGATACTGTCCGGCATTCCTCTCACCCCTGTGCTATTCTCATACTTCCCAATCTGAAACTACGTTCGATTCAGAGGTTCCTTCTTTGAAACTGGCAGCGATTGACTACATCATCCTCGCGCTGTATTTCGCCTTCGTCCTCGGCATCGGCTGGATGCTGCGCCGGAAGATCTCCACCAGCAGCGACTTCCTGACCTCCGGCCATTCGGTCCCCGTCTGGATCACCAGCCTCGCCTTCCTGGCGGCGAATCTCGGGGCGCAGGAACTCGTCGGCATGTCCGGCAATGGCGCCAAATATGGCATCATGACCGCGCATTTCTACTGGGTCGGCGCCGTACCCGCCATGATTTTCGTGGGCATCTTCATGATGCCGTTCTACTATGGCAGCCGGGCGCGCTCGGTGCCGGAGTACCTCAAGCTGCGGTTCGACGAAAAGACGCGCGGCCTCAACGCCCTCAGCTTCGCCGGCATGACCGTCTTCTCTTCGGGCATCTCCATGTACGCACTCGGCCTGCTGCTGAAGCTGGTCCTCGGGTGGAGCTTCACTACCTCGGTGCTCTGCTCGGCCGCCATTGTGCTGGCCTACACGTTTCTGGGCGGGCTCACCAGCGCGATCTACAACGAGGTGCTGCAGTTCTTCCTGATCGTCTTCGGCTTCTCGCCGCTGGCCATCATGGCGGTGGCAAAGGCTGGCGGATGGGCGGGCATGTCGGCGCGGCTACACACCATGACCCTCCCCACCGGACAGGGCGGCGACGTGATGGTGCACAGTTGGAAATATATGGCCCACACCGCCGATAACCCCTTGGGCATCGAAGTGTTCGGCCTGGTGGCCGGGCTGGGCTTTGTGATGTCGTTCGGCTACTGGTGTACGGATTTCCTGGTGATCCAGCGCGCCATGGCCGCAAATTCCATGTCGGCCTCGCGGCGCACACCGGTGATCGCGGCCCTGCCCAAGATGATGATGCCGTTCATCGTGATCGTGCCTGGCATCGCGGCCCTGGCGCTATCCCAGATGGATGTGGGCTACCACCTGCCGATGAAGAACGGCGGCCCCGATTACGACCAGGTGCTGACCACCCTCATGGGCAAGTTCTACCCGGCCGGCATGCTGGGCGTGGGGCTCACCGGGCTGATGGCGTCCTTTATGTCCGGCATGGCCGGCAACGTGACGGCCTTCAACACGGTTTTCACGTACGACATCTACCAGAGCTATATCCGGCCCGGGAGGCCGGACCACCACTATTTGACGGTGGGCCGAGTTACGACGATTGTGGGGGTGGCGCTCTCCATCTGCACGGCTTATCTGGCCCAGAGCTACAACAGCATCAACGACCTGCTGCAACTGGTCTTCAGTTTCGTGAACGCGCCGCTGTTCGGCACCTTCCTGCTGGGCATGTTCTGGAAGCGGGCCACCGGCCACGGCGCTTTCTTCGGACTGCTCAGCGGCACCTGCGCCGCCGCCCTCACGCACGGCCTCACGGTCGCCGAGGGCAAAGGCGGCTGGATCGGCCAGTTGCACCAGTTCCCGTCTTCCATGGCGCAGAATTTCTGGATCGCGATCACGGCCTGGACCGTCTGTTTCGCGATGACCATCGTAGTCAGCCTGGCCACCGAGGCGCGCCCCGAAAAGGAACTCGTGGGATTGGTGTACAGTATGACGCCGCTCAAACACGACGAGGGAGTAAGCTGGTACAAGCGCCCCGTGCCGCTGGCCATTGCCATCGGAGCTTTAGCTTTGTTTCTGAATTTCTGGTTCGCCTGACATGATGGATCTAAGAATCCCTTCGGGATCGTTTTTCGTGCTGCTCGGCCTGATTCTGATTGGCATGGGCATCCTGTTGCCGAGCGAGCGGGCCGCGCTGACGGACGCCAACGTCAACCTCTATTGCGGCTTCGTGATGCTCGCGTTCGGCAGCTTCCTGCTGGCGCTGGCATGGCGGGCAGCGCATAAACAGTCATGATGGTTGGCTTTGGGGGGCAGCTTAACAACCTGCCCCACAAAATATGATTGACAGTTTTCGCGAACAATTCGGCGCCTCCGAGGGCCTGCGCGTGTTTCGTGCACCCGGCCGCGTCAACCTGATCGGCGAGCACACCGATTACAACCTGGGCTTCGTGTTGCCGGTTGCCCTGGACTTGGCCACGTATGTGGCTGCAGCACCTGGCTCCGAAGGCAAGCTGCGCATCTACTCGGAGGACCGCCAGGAGATGCGCGAGTTCAGCGCGGCCGATGCCGGCTCGCTGTCCCGGGCTGGCCACTGGACCGACTACCCGATGGGGGTCGCGCGGGAACTGGCGAACGGCGGCTTCGCCATCGAGCCTGCCAACCTGCTGATCCGCAGCACCGTGCCCGAAGGATCCGGCCTGAGTTCGTCAGCCGCTCTGGAGGTTTCTTCGGCGCTGGCGTTCCTCTACGGGCGTGCTATGGATCCACTGGATCTGGCCCGCCTCTGCCAGCAGGCCGAGCGCAATTTCGTGGGCATGCCGTGCGGCATCATGGACCAGTACATTTCGGTCTTCGGCAGGGAGCATGCGGCGGTGGAGATCGATTGCCGCAGCCTGAGCCACCGGCTGGTGCCGCTGCCGGCGGGGGTCACGTTCATCGCGGTCAACAGCATGGTGAAGCACGCGCTGGCGGGCTCGGCCTATCAGGAGCGGGTGGCCGAATGCGCGGCGGCGGCGGCGGCGCTGGGCGTCGAAAGCTTGCGCGACGCCACCCTGGAGCAACTGGCGCAAGCCGCGCACCTGATGCCCGAGGTGGTTGCCCGCCGCGCGCGCCACGTAGTCACAGAAGACGCGCGCGTGAACCGCTTCGTGCATGCCAGTTCGCGAGGCGATCTGGAGTTGATGGGCCGGCTGATGGTGGAATCGCACCTCAGCTTGCAGCACGACTACGAGGTGAGCTGTCCAGAACTGGACTTCCTGGTGAATGCGGCGCTCGGTATCGAGGGCGTCTTGGGATCGCGCATGACCGGCGGCGGCTTCGGCGGCTGTACGGTCACGCTCCTGCGCGAAGAAGCAGCCGGTTGGTTCCGCGACCAGATCGCGCAGGCTTACCAGCGGCAGTTCCAGGTGATTCCTCAGATATACAGTTGCAAACCCTCGGCCGGCGCTGGTGAAGTGAAGAATTTTGAGACAATTCCCTCGCTCGTCTGACTACATAGTCAAAGACAAGAGAATGTCCTCCATGGCGGGGCGAGCCGTTTCCAGCTAAGCCCCGGCCATGGGACCTTGGACACAGTCCGCTCCAGGTTTCGCCCTTGTCCCCAGGACCCTCCTTCCGCAGGTCGGGGACCTGCGCTACTCACGCTAGACTCAATAGCAGATGCCCGGCTGGATCAACCTTGCCAACCTCCTCACATTGCTTCGTATTGGCTTGGTGCCATTCGTGGTGCGCGCCATCCTGCAAGGCAACCACCTCGCGGCGTTGGGGCTGTTCATCGCAGCCGGCCTCACTGATGTGATCGATGGCGCGGTAGCTCGCGGCTTTAGTCTGGCAACACAGTCTGGGGCCTACCTCGACCCGATCGCCGACAAGTGCCTGCTCAGCGGAATCTTTCTGGCGCTGGGATCCGCGGGAATTGTTCCCTGGTGGTTCGTGGGCGTCGTGTTCGGGCGCGATCTTTATATCCTGATTGGGGTACTGGCCTTCCTGTCATTAACCAAAATCAGAAAGTTTCCACCGAGCGTCTGGGGCAAGGCGTCCACCTTCGTTCAGATTTCGACAGCCGTGGTGTGGATGGCCCGAAATATCCTGAATGTTCCAGTATTGGATGCGCTGTCGTCCGCAATGCTATGGGTTTGCGCGGGTTTCACCATTTGGAGCGGCCTCGATTACACCCTGCGCGGAATTCAATTGATAAGAGCACATTGACGGGTTCTTCGCTCGGGAGTAGTCTAAAGGTAAGGTTGCTTCGCAATGACTCGCTACCTGCCAGCGCGACATTACCGGTGGTTCGGAATTAGCGCCGTACTATTCGCCGGGCTGTCCGGTTGGCTGGGGATCCAGATGCATGCCGCATTGATTCCTGCCGGTCTGTTTCTGCTGACGGCGGGGCTGCTGTTTTTCATGGCATTCCGCCCGGCCATCGA
>Ga0075029_100001467_pt1 | contig 13501 bp, 10 predicted proteins | sample LitLauG_LLR_2013_FD_71391 | JGI IMG/M metagenome (GOLD analysis project Ga0075029, IMG submission 71391) | Freshwater sediment microbial communities from North America - Little Laurel Run_MetaG_LLR_2013 | ecosystem: Environmental > Aquatic > Freshwater > Creek > Sediment | place: USA...
CCCGTCGACGTCCCCGCCGCGCCGGCCGACCAGGCAGCCCACGGTCACTGAGCGCCCCCGCCGTGCGGCGTCGTGGCTGACCGGCCCGCGAGGCGCTGCGGAGCCAGCGGCTGCCGACGCGTCTGACCTGATCCGAACGTGGCGCTGACCCATCCGTAGCCCCCCAGGTGCCACGCTGGCGGGGTGGGACCTGCCAGCACGGAGCCATCCCGCGGCCTCGTCCTCGTCGTGGAGGACGAGCGGTCGATCGCGGACCTGGTCCGGCTGTACCTGGCCCGTGATGGCTTCGGGGTCCACGTCGAAGGCGACGGGCGCTCCGGGCTCGCCGCCGCGCGCCGGCTGCACCCCGCCGCGATCGTCCTCGACGTCGGGCTGCCGGAGCTGGACGGCACGGAGGTGTGCCGGCTGTTGCGCGCCGAGGACGACTGGACCCCGATCCTGTTCGTCACCGCCCGCGACGACGAGGTCGACCGGGTGCTCGGCCTGGAGCTGGGTGCGGACGACTACGTCACCAAGCCGTTCAGCCCACGTGAGCTGGTGGCGCGCGTCCGGGCCGCGGTGCGCCGCGCCGCCGGGCCGCCACCGGCGGCCGCGCTCGAGCTGGGAGAGGTGCGCCTGGACCCCGAGCAGCGTCGCGTCACGGCCGCCGGCGCACCGGTCACCCTGACCACCACCGAGTTCGACCTGTTGGCCTACCTGATGCGCCGCCCCGGGCGGGTGTTCTCCCGCGAGCAGCTGCTCGCCTCCGTGTGGGGGTACGAGGCCGCGGCGGGTACCCGGACCGTGGACGTCCACGTAGCGCAGCTGCGCGCCAAGCTGGGACCGCACGCGCCGCTGCGCACCGTCCGCGGCGTCGGGTACGCCGCGGACGCGGCCGGCGATGGCTGACCGGGCGCCGCCCGCCGCGGACTCCACCCCCCGGCGGCCGACCGGCCTGGCCACCCGGATCGCCCTGGTCACCACCGCGGTCGCCGCGGTGTCGGTGCTGCTGGCCGGCGGGGTCTCCCTGGGCCAGGTCCGCGGGGCCGCTCGGCAGGAGGCCGCGGCCGCGCTGGCCAGGCAGGCCTCGGTGGTAGCCGCGCTGCTGGTCGACCCCGTCACCGCGGCCGGGCAGCGGCGCGAGACGGCGCTGCGGACCTTCCTGCGCCGCGACGGCGTGCAGGTGGTCGTGCTGCGCGCCGACCAGCAGCTGCCACCGCCAGGCCTGACGTCCGCGCAGCTGGCCACCCTGCAGGCGGGCGGGACGGTCTCGACGACCGCCCGACTGCGGGGCACACCCGTGCTTGTCCAGGGACAGGGCAGCCCCGACGGCACGGGCGCGGTGCTGTACCAGGCGGCCGCGACCGCCTCGGGGTCCTCGGTCGCGGCGGCGCGGCGGCGGCTCGTGCTGTCGTTGCTGGTCGGCCTGGTCGGTGGGGCGCTGGCCGGCCTGGTGCTCGCCCGATGGCTGGCTCGACCGCTGGCGGACCTCGCCGCCGCCGCGCACCGCCTGGCCGGCGGCCAACGCGGCGTGCCGATCCCGGCGCAGGGCCCGGCGGAGGTGGTGGAGGTGGCCGACGCCGTGGCCCAGCTGGACGCGGCCCTGGCCACCTCCGAGGGGCGGGAGCGGGAGTTCCTGCTGTCGGTGTCCCACGAGCTGCGCACGCCGCTGACGGCGGTCCGCGGCTACGCCGAGGCACTCGCCGACGGGGTCGTGCCCGCCGACGGGGTCGCCGCGACCGGCACGGTGATGCTGGCCGAGGCCGAGCGGCTGGACCGCCTGGTCTCCGACCTGCTGGACCTCGCCAGGCTCAGGGCGAGCGACTTCCGCGTGGAGACCCGCCCGGTGGACCTCGCCGCGTTGGTCCGCGACGCGGCGACGGTGTGGGCGGACCGCTGCGCGCGGGAGGGCTGCCCGTTGCTCCTCGCCGCGGTGCCCACCCTCGTCGTGCGCACCGACCCGCTGCGCGTGCGTCAGATCATCGACGGGTTGGCCGAGAACGCGCTGCGCGTCACCCCCGCGGGCGCGCCGATCGTGCTGGCCACCTACCAGGAACCCGGCTGGGCGGTGCTGCAGGTGCGGGACGGTGGTCCGGGGCTCGCGCCCGAGGACCTGCCGGTCGCGTTTGAGCGCGGGGTGCTGCACGCGCGCTACCGCGGGCTGCGTCCGGTGGGCACCGGGCTGGGGCTGGCGCTGGTCGCCGGGCTGGCCGAGCGGCTCGGAGGGACGGCGGCGGCCGGACGCGCCCCCGAGGGCGGGGCCGCTTTCACCATCCGGCTGCCGATGCGGGCCTAGCCTGGTCCCGTGGCGCTGACCTCCCCGCCCGGCTGGCCGCCGGGCCCACCCCCGGTGACCGGGGGTGCGGCGCGCCGCCTCGCCGGCCCAGGCGCCATCGTGGCGGTGGCCGGCGTCGCCGCCGTCGTGGTGCACCTGCGGCCCCCCGTGGACGGCGCCTACCCGTCGTGCCCCCTGCACGCGCTGACCGGGCTGTGGTGCCCGCTGTGCGGGGCGACAAGGATGGCGGCCGCGGTGATGGACGGCCACCTGGCCACGGCGCTGCACGACAACGCGCTGGTCCTGCTCCTGCTGGGCCCGCTGGCAGTGGTGGGCCTGGTGAGCTGGTCCGCCGACCTGCTGGCCGGTCGGCCGCGCCGCGCGGTGCTCGGCCGGCGGGGCTGGGTCGTGGTGGTGGTGGCCGCGGTGGCGTTCACCGTCGTCCGCAACCTGGCGGTGGGGCACGCTCTCGCCCCGCTGGCGCTGTCCGGGCGCTAGCCCGGTCCGGTGCGCGGGGCGCCGCCCCCTGACGCCGCGTTCGCCGCTGCGGCTACCCTGGCGGGGCCGGTCAGACTTCCAACCCGCCGAGGGGACGCGCGCGCGTGAGCGTTCTGGACGACATCCTCGTGGGGGTGCGCGCCGACCTGTCGGCGCGGCGCGCTGTGCGCCCTCTGGAGGAGCTGCAGGAGGCGGCGACCCACGCGCCGCCACCGCGCGACGCCCTGGCCGTGCTGCGCCGACCGGACGGCATCGCCGTCATCGCGGAGGTGAAGCGGGCCAGCCCGTCCAAGGGGGCGCTGGCCAGCATCGAGGACCCGGGTGGCCTGGCGGCGGACTACGAGGCGGGCGGCGCCTCGGTGATCAGTGTGCTGACCGAGGAGCGCCGCTTCCAGGGCTCGCTGGCCGACCTGGACGCGGTTCGGGCCCGGGTGGACATCCCGGTGCTGCGCAAGGACTTCGTGGTCAGCAGCTACCAGCTGTGGGAGGCACGCGCGCACGGCGCGGACGTCGTGCTGCTCATCGTGGCCGCGTTGGAGCCCGAGGCGCTGATCTCCCTGGTGGAGCGCTCCGCGTCGCTCGGCATGACCGCCCTGGTGGAGTGCCACGAGGAGTCCGAGGTGATCCGCGCCCTGGACGCGGGCGCCCGGGTGGTCGGGGTCAACGCCCGCGACATGCGCACGATGACGGTGGACCGCTCCACCTTCTACCGTCTGGCGCCGCTGATCCCTGACGACGTGGTCGCGGTCGCGGAGTCCGGGGTGCGCGGGCCGCACGACCTCATCGAGTACGCCCGGGCGGGCGCCGACGCCGTGCTGGTGGGAGAGTCGCTGGTCACCGGTCGGGACCCGCGGACCGCGGTCACCGAGCTCGTGACGGCCGGTGCCCACCCCGCACTACGCCACGGTAGGAGCCCGCAGTGACCACGACGCACACCCCGCCCCCCACGCCCGCCGCGCCGTCGGTGCCGTCGGTGCCGTCGGCGGGTGACGCCGGCAGCGTGCCCGGCAGGTTCGGGCCCTACGGCGGGCGCTACGTGCCCGAGGCCCTCGTCGCTGCCCTGGACGAGCTGTCCGCCGCCTACGCCACGGCGCAGGCCGACCCGGCCTTCCAGGCGGAGCTGGACTACCTGCAGCGCACCTACACCGGTCGGCCGAGCCCGCTCACCGACGCCACCCGGCTGGCCGAGCACGCCGGCGGCGCGCGGGTGCTGCTCAAGCGTGAGGACCTGAACCACACCGGCTCCCACAAGATCAACAACGTGCTCGGCCAGGCGCTGCTCACCCGGCGGATGGGCAAGACGCGGGTGATCGCCGAGACCGGTGCCGGCCAGCACGGGGTCGCGACGGCGACCGCGGCGGCGCTGCTCGGCCTGGAGTGCACGGTGTACATGGGCGAGGAGGACACCCGCCGCCAGGCACTCAACGTGGCGCGCATGCAGCTGCTCGGCGCTCGGGTGGTCGCGGTCACCGCGGGCAGCCGCACCCTCAAGGACGCCATCAACGAGGCGATGCGCGACTGGGTGACGACGGTGGAGACCACCCACTACGTGCTGGGCACGGTGACCGGGCCGCACCCGTTCCCGACGATGGTGCGCGACTTCCACGCGGTCATCGGGCAGGAGACCCGCGGGCAGGTCCTGGAGCTCACGGGACGGCTGCCGGACGCGGTGGCGGCCTGCGTGGGCGGCGGCTCCAACGCGATGGGCATCTTCTCCGCCTTCCTCGACGACCCGTCCGTCGCCCTGTACGGGTTCGAGGCCGGCGGTGACGGCGTGGCGAGCGGGCGGCACTCCGCGACGCTGACCGGCGGCTCGCCGGGGGTCCTGCACGGCACCCGCTCCTACGTGATGCAGGACGCCATGGGACAGACGGTGGAGTCCCACTCGATCTCTGCGGGACTGGACTACCCCAGCGTGGGCCCGCAGCACGCCTGGCTGCACGACACCGGCCGGGCGACCTACCGGGCGGTCACCGACACCGAGGCGATGGACGCCTTCGCCCTGCTGTGCCGCACCGAGGGGATCATCCCCGCGATCGAGTCCGCCCACGCCGTGGCGGGCGCCCTGGTGCTGGGCCGCGAGCTGGGCAGTGGCGCCGTCATCGTGGTGAACCTGTCCGGGCGGGGGGACAAGGACGTCGACACCGCGGCGGCCTGGTTCGACCTGCCGCCCATCGACCGGGTGTGAGGCGGCGATGACCACGCTCGCCGAGGCCTTCGGCACCGCCAAGGCCGAGGGGCGCGCCGCCCTGCTGGGCTACCTGCCGGCAGGGTTCCCGACCCTCACCGGCGGCCAGGACGCACTGGCGGCGATGGTGGCCGCCGGGGTGGACATCGTCGAGGTGGGGCTGCCGTACTCCGACCCGCTGATGGACGGGCCGGTCATCCAGCGCGCCGTGGAGATGTCGCTGGCGGGCGGCACCACCACCGCGGACGTGCTCGCGACGGTGAAGGCGGCCGCGGCGAGCGGCGCGGCCACCGTGGTGATGAGCTACTGGAACCCCGTCGAGCGCTACGGGGTGGCCGCCTTCGCCGACGCGGTCGCCGCCGCGGGCGGTGCCGGGGTGATCACCCCCGACCTGATCCCCGACGAGGCGCAGGAGTGGCGGGCCGCGGCCGACGCCGCGGGTATCGACCCGGTGTTCCTGGTGGCCCCGTCGTCCACGCCCGCGCGCATCGCCCGGGTGGCGGGCGCCAGCCGCGGCTTCGTCTACGCGGCCTCCACGATGGGCGTCACGGGGGTGCGGGCCGCCGTGGGCTCCGGCGCCGCCGACCTCGTGGCCCGGGTGCGGGCGGCCAGCGACCTGCCCGTCGCGATCGGGCTGGGGGTGTCCACCCGCGCGCAGGCCGCCGAGGTGGCGGCGTTCGCCGACGGTGTGGTGGTCGGGTCGGCCTTCGTGGCCCGACTCCTGGATGCGCCCGACCCCGACGCAGGGGTCGCGGCGGTGGCCGCCCTGGCAGGCGAGCTCGCCGAGGGCTGCCGGCACCGCGGCTAGCCTCAGCCGGGCGAGACGCTGTCGGCGAGGAGTCGTTCGGCGCGCCAGCGGCTACCCTCGACGCTGTGACCGGGTCGCAGCTGCTGGCGTTCATCCCCTCGCCCGGCCAAGGCGTGTGGCACCTGGGGCCGATCCCGATCCGCGGCTACGCGCTGTGCATCATCGCGGGGATCGTCGCCGCGGTCATCGTCGGCGAGCGCCGCTGGGTCGCCCGTGGCGGGAGGCCCGGCCTGGTCGGGGACGTCTCGGTGTGGGCGGTGCCGTTCGGCATCGTCGGCGCCCGGCTGTACCACCTCATCACCAGCCCACAGGCCTACTTCGGCCGCGGCGGGCACCCGCTCAACGCGTTCGCGATCTGGCACGGCGGCCTCGGCATCTGGGGCGCCATCGCCGGGGGCGGGCTGGGCGCCTGGATCGCGCTGCGCCGCCGCGGCCTGCCGCTGGCACCCTTCGCCGACGCGGTGGCCCCCGGGCTGCTGGTCGCCCAGGCGATGGGTCGGTGGGGCAACTACTTCAACCAGGAGATCTTCGGCGGTCCGACCAAGGCGTGGTGGGGGCTGGAGATCTCACCGGCCCAGCGGCCCGCCGACTACGCCCAGTACGCCACCTTCCAGCCCACCTTCCTGTTCGAGTCGCTGTGGTGCCTGCTCGGCGCCGTGGTGCTGGTGTGGCTGGACCGCCGCTACCGCCTCGGCCATGGCCAGGTGTTCTTCGCCTACGCCGCCTTCTACACCTTCGGCCGGTTCTGGTTCGAGCTCATGCGGGTGGACCCCGCCAACCGCATTTTCGGGGTCCGGGTGAACGTGTGGGTCGCCGGGATCGTGTGCGTCGCCTCCCTCGCGGCTTTCGCCTGGTCGCGGCGGCACCACCCCGAGCGCGAGGACCCCTCCGTGCTCTCCCCGACGCCGGCCGAGCCCGTCGAGGCGGGCAGCCCCACCTAGCCGGGCCCCGGGCTGCGCGCCGCTACGCTGCCGCCCCGTCAGTCCCCTGCGTCCACCGGGTCGAGCAGGGCATCGGCTGGCGCACGCGGCGCGTGCCGCGGTCGACACCGGGGGAGCAGCGATGAGTGAGCCAGAGCCGTCCGACACCGCACCGACCGCACCGACCGCACCGGGCGGACCGCCGTCCGGCCCGGCGCCTACGCTGCCACCGCTCGGCGCCTACGCCACCCGGCCCCCGGCGCGACCAGCGACCGACTCAGGCCCCCTGCACCCGATGCTGCAGGTCGCCGTCCTTCTCCTCGTCGTCGTCGTCGTGCTGCAGGCGTGGGCGCTGGTCGCCATGAACAGCAAGATGAACACGCTGCAGCACAGCGTGTCCCAGGTGTCGACCACCCCGGACCTGTCCTCGGTGGCGGACTCCCAGACCGCGTACGACGCCTGCCAGCTGCTCGGCGCGCTGGCCAAGCGCGCCGGGGTGGACCTCGCGGCGGTGTTCCCCGCCGACCAGCGCCAGGACACCTGCGTGGGTTTCGCGCGCACCGGCTCGGGGGCGGTGCGCGCCCAGCGTTGAGCCGCCCCCCTGCCCCGGGCCAGCGGCATCCGCCCGCCCACGCGCCGGGTGGCGCGGACCACGGTGGGAGCGGTGGCGCGGGCCGCGCCCGCTGCACAGGGCCCTGCCCGAGCGCGCTGCTACCCTGACCTCACCGGGCCAACGTCGTCCCACCTCCATCCGCACGGACGACGTCACGGAGAGTGCAAGTGGCTGCCCCCGCCCCTCTGTCCGCCCACGCCCCGCAGCCCGCCCCTGCCGGGGCGCCGGGCGCTGTCGGCCTCTACCGGCCGCAGTACGAGCACGACGCCTGCGGGGTGGCGATGGTGGCGACCCTCACCGGGACGGCGGACCACTCGATCGTGCAGGCGGCGCTGGGCGCGCTGCGCAACCTGGAGCACCGCGGTGCCTCCGGGGCTGACCCGAACTCCGGTGACGGCGCCGGCATCCTCGTCCAGGTGCCCGACGCCTTCCTGCGGGCGGCCACCGACGGGCTGCTCGCCGCGCCGCTGCCCCCCGCCGGCCACTACGCCACCGGTCTGGTCTTCGAGCCCGCCGATACGGCCACCGCGGCCGCCGCCCGCGCCACGCTGGCCGCCCTGGCCGCGCAGGAGGGCCTGAGCGTGCTGGGCTGGCGCACGGTGCCGACGGCGCCCGCCCTGCTCGGCCCCGCGGCCCGCGCGACGCTGCCCGGGGTCTCCCAGGTGTTCCTCGCCCTGGACGGCGTGCTCCCCGTCCTCGCCGACGACGGCCTGGAGCTGGACCGGCGCGCGTGGTGCCTGCGCAAGCGGGTCGAGGCGGCCACCGGGGTGTACCTGCCCTCGCTGTCGAGCCGGACCATGGTCTACAAGGGCATGCTCACCGCCACACAGTTGGAGCCGTTCTTCCCCGACCTGTCGGACCGGCGGTTCGCCTCGGCGCTCGCGGTGGTCCACTCCCGCTTCTCCACCAACACCTTCCCGTCCTGGCCGCTGGCGCACCCGTACCGCTACATCGCCCACAACGGTGAGATCAACACCATCCGCGGCAACCGCAACTGGATGACCGCGCGCGAGGCGCTGCTGCGCAGCGGCCTGTTCCACGGTGACCTGGCGCGGCTGCTGCCCGTCTGCGCGTCGGGGGCGAGCGACTCCGCCTCGTTCGACGAGGTCGCCGAGCTGCTGCACCTCGCGGGGCGCTCCCTGCCGCACGCGGTGCTGATGATGATCCCGGAGGCCTGGGAGAACCACCGCGGGATGGACGCGGCGCGCCGCGCCTTCTACCAGTTCCACGCCACGCTGATGGAGCCGTGGGACGGCCCCGCGTGCGTCACGTTCACCGATGGCACGCTCGTCGGGGCGGTGCTGGACCGCAACGGGCTGCGCCCGGGCCGGTACTGGGTCGACGACGCCGGACTGGTGGTGCTGGCCAGCGAGGTCGGGGTGGTCGACATGGACCCCGCACGGGTGGTGCGCAAGGGCCGGCTGCAGCCGGGCCGGCTGTTCCTGGTCGACACCGCTGCCGGGCGCATCGTGGAGGACGAGGAGGTCAAGGGCCAGCTGGCGGGGGCCGCCCCCTACACCGAGTGGCTGCACGCGGGGCTGGTGCACCTGGAGGACCTCCCCGAGCGCGAGCACGTCACCTACACCCACGCCTCGGTGGCGCGGCGCCAGCAGACCTTCGGCTACACCGAGGAGGAGGTGCGCCTGCTGGTGGCGCCGATGGCGTCCACCGGGGGCGAGCCGCTGGGCTCCATGGGCACCGACACCCCGCTGGCCGCCCTGTCCGGGCGGCCCCGGCTGCTCTTCGACTACTTCTCCCAGCTGTTCGCCCAGGTCACCAACCCGCCGCTGGACGCGATCCGCGAGGAGCTGGTGACGTCGCTGTCCACACTCATCGGGCCCGAGGGCAACCTGCTCGCACCCGGCCCGGCGTCGTGCCGGCAGGTGGTGCTGCCATTCCCGGTGATCGACAACGACGACCTGGCCAAGATCCTGCACATCAACGCCGACGGCGACCTGTCCGGGTTCGGCGCCCGCCGGCTGTCCGGGCTGTACCGGGTCGCGGGCGGGGGAGCAGCGCTGGCAGACGCGCTGGAGGAGCTGTGCGCACGGGCCAGCGAGGCCATCAGCGACGGCGTGCGGTTCCTGGTGCTGTCCGACCGTGACGCCGACGCGGAGCACGCGCCGATCCCGTCGCTGCTGGCGACGGCCGCGGTGCACCACCACCTGGTGCGCACCCGGGAGCGGGCCCAGGCGAGCCTGCTCGTGGAGGCCGGCGACGTCCGCGAGGTGCACCACGTCGCGCTGCTGGTCGGCTACGGCGCTGCCGCGGTGAACCCCTACCTCGCCCTGGAGACCGCCGAGGACCTCGCGCGCCAGGGCGTGCTGGGCGCGCTGACCCCCCCGCAGGCGCAGCGCAACGTGATCAAGTCGCTGGGCAAGGGGCTGTTGAAGGTGATGTCGAAGATGGGCATCTCCACCGTCGCCTCCTACCGGGGCGCGCAGGTCTTCGAGGCGGTGGGGCTGTCCCAGCAGATGGTGGACCGCTACTTCACCGGGACGTCGTCCCCCCTGGACGGGGTCGGGCTGGACACCATCGCGGAGGAGGTGGCGCGCCGCCATGGCGTCGCCTACCCCCCGACCGGGGTGTCGCCGGCCCACCGCACGCTGGAGGTCGGCGGGCACTACCAGTGGCGCCGGGAGGGCGAGGAGCACCTGTTCGACCCCGAGACGGTGTTCCGGCTGCAGCACGCCACGCGCAGCGGGCGGGCGGACATCTTCGCCTCCTACACCGCCCGGGTGGACGCCGCGGCCGCGCGCGGGATGACGCTGCGCGGGCTGCTCGGCCTGCGGACCGGTACCCGCCCACCGGTCCCCCTGGAGGAGGTGGAGGCGGTGGAGTCGATCGTGCGTCGCTTCTCCACCGGCGCGATGTCCTACGGGTCGATCAGCGCCGAGGCGCACGAGACCCTCGCCGTGGCGATGAACCGGCTGGGCGCGCGGTCCAACACCGGCGAGGGCGGGGAGGACCCGGCCCGCTACCAGGGGGAGAAGCGGTCCGCGATCAAGCAGGTGGCCAGCGGCCGGTTCGGCGTGACGAGTGCCTACCTGGCCTCCGCGGACGACATCCAGATCAAGATGGCGCAGGGGGCCAAGCCCGGGGAGGGCGGCCAGCTGCCCGGCCACAAGGTGTACCCCTGGGTGGCCGCCACCCGCCATGCCACGCCGGGGGTGGGGCTGATCTCCCCGCCCCCCCACCACGACATCTACTCCATCGAGGACCTCGCGCAGCTGATCCATGACCTGAAGAGCGCGAACCCCGCGGCCCGCGTGCACGTCAAGCTGGTCAGCGAGGTGGGGGTCGGCACCGTGGCCGCGGGCGTGGTCAAGGCGCACGCCGACGTGGTGCTCATCTCCGGGCACGACGGCGGCACCGGCGCGGCCCCGCTCACCTCGATCAAGCACGCCGGCACCCCGTGGGAGCTGGGGTTGGCGGAGACCCAGCAGACCCTGATGCTCAACGGGCTGCGGGACCGGGTCACGGTGCAGGTCGACGGCCAGCTGCGCACCGGCCGCGACGTGGTCGTCGCGGCCCTGCTGGGGGCGGAGGAGTTCGGCTTCGCGACCGCGCCGCTGGTCGTGATGGGCTGCGTGCTGATGCGGGTGTGCCACCTGGACACCTGCCCGGTGGGCATCGCCACCCAGAACCCGGTGCTGCGGGAGCGGTTCGCGGGCACGCCCGAGCTGGTGACGACCTTCTTCACCTTCCTCGCGCAGGAGGTGCGCGAGCACCTCGCCGCCCTGGGGCTGCGCAGCCTGGACGAGGCGGTCGGTGCCACCGAGCTGCTGGACACCGCGCCGGCGCTCGCGCACTGGAAGGCAGCCGGGCTGGACCTGTCGCCGCTGCTGGCGCCACCCCCGCCGGGGGTCCCGCGCCGGCGGACCACCGGGCAGGACCACGGGCTGGACAAGGCGCTGGACCACCAGATCATCGCCCTGGCGGGCGAGGCGCTGGACCACGCCCGCCCGGTGCACCTGGAGCTCGCCGTGCGCAACACCCACCGCAGCGTGGGCACCCAGCTGGGCCACGCCGTCACGACCCGCCACGGCGGGGACGGCCTGGCCGACGACACCCTGGTGGTGACGCTGCACGGCTCCGCCGGGCAGAGCCTGGGCGCCTTCCTGCCCGCCGGGGTCACCCTGCGGCTGGTCGGTGACGCCAACGACTACGTGGGCAAGGGGCTGTCCGGCGGGCGGATCATCGCCCACCCGGACCCGACGGCCCCGCTGGTGGCGGCGGAGTCGGTGATCGCGGGCAACGTGTGCCTGTACGGGGCGACCGGCGGTGAGGCGTTCCTCGCCGGGGTGGTCGGGGAGCGCTTCGCGGTCCGCAACTCAGGCGCTGTCGCCGTGGTGGAGGGCGTGGGGGACCACGCGTGTGAGTACATGACTGGCGGGGTGGTGGTCATCCTCGGGCCGACCGGACGCAACCTGGCCGCGGGGATGTCCGGGGGGCTGGCGCTGGTCGCCGACCTCGACCCCTCCCTGGTCAACCCCGAGCTGGTGGACCTGGCCAGCCCGGACGAGTCCGAGCGCGCCGTGCTCGTCGCGCTGCTGGGCCGCCACGTCGCCGAGACCGGGTCGGCGCGGGCCGGCGCCCTGCTGGCGGAGCCCGACCCCGCTGCCCGCTTCACCGCGGTGCGGCCCCGGGACTACCAACGGGTGCTGGCGGCCCGCGCCGCAGCCCGCGAGGCCGGGGTCGACGAGCTGGCGGCAGTGATGGCGGCGTCTCGTGGGTGACCCCCGTGGCTTCCTGACCACCCCGCGCGAGGGGCTGGTGTCCCGGCCGGTCGAGCTGCGGCTGATGGACTGGCGGGAGGTCTACGCCCCCACCGACCCCACCCGGGCGGCCCGCCAGGCCGGGCGCTGCATGGACTGCGGCATCCCGTTCTGCCACTCCGGGTGCCCCCTGGGCAACCTGATCCCAGAGTGGAACGACCTGGTCTACCGCGAGGACTGGCGCGACGCCGCGGACCGCCTGCACGCGACGAACAACTTCCCCGAGTTCACCGGCCGGCTGTGCCCCGCGCCGTGCGAGGCGGCCTGCGTGGTCGGCATCGCCGCGGACCCGGTCAGCATCAAGCAGGTCGAGCTGGCGATCATCGACCGCGCGTTCGCGACCGGGGGGATCAGCCCCTCCCCGCCGGCCCGGCTGTCGGGGAAGTCCGTCGGCATCGTCGGGTCCGGCCCGGCCGGCCTGGCCGCCGCGCAGCAGCTGACCCGCGCCGGTCATACCGTCGCGGTGTACGAGCGCGCCGACCGGGTGGGCGGGCTGCTGCGCTACGGGATCCCGTCGTTCAAGCTGGAGAAGTCCCACCTGGACCGCCGCCTGGCGCAGCTGGAGGCGGAGGGCACCCGGTTCCGCACGGGGGTCGCGGTCGGGCTGGACGTCACCGGGCCGGACCTGCTGCGCCGCCACGACGCGCTGGTCCTGGCTACCGGGGCCGGCGTGGCGCGCGACCTGCCGGTGCCGGGTCGCCACCTGTCAGGGGTGGCCCAGGCGATGGACTACCTGACCGCCGCGGCGCGCGCCGTGGCCGGGGACACCCCGGGCTCGACGCTGTCCGCAGCCGGGCGACACGTCGTCGTCGTCGGGGGTGGGGACACCGGGGCGGACTGCGTGGGCACCGCGCACCGGGAGGGCGCGGCGTCGGTCACCCAGCTGGAGATCATGCCGACCCCCCCGTCCTCGCGGGCCGCGCACCAGCCGTGGCCGACCTACCCGACGCTGCTGCGGGTCTCCAGCGCGCACGAGGAGGGCGGCGAGCGGCGCTTCGCGGTGTCCACCACGGCGCTGCGCGACGACGGCCACGGCCGCGTCGCCGCGCTGGACCTGGTGGAGGTGGACCTGGTGGACGGCCAGGTGGTCCCTCGCGACGGCTCGGAGCACCAGCTGCGCGCCGACCTGGTGCTGCTGGCGATGGGCTTCACCGGTCCGGAGACTGACGGCGTCGTCGCCCAGCTGGGCCTGGCGCTGGACGCCCGCGGCGCCGTCGCCCGCGACGAGCACTTCGCCACCTCCGTGCCCGGGGTGTGGGTCGCCGGGGACGCCGGGCGCGGCCAGTCGCTGATCGTGTGGGCGATCGCGGAGGGCAGGGCCGCTGCCGCGTCGGTCGACGCGGCGCTGTCGGGGGCCAGCGCCCTGCCCGCGCCGGTGGTGGCCACCGACCGACCGCTGGCGGTCTGAGGGCCGGCGCCCGGTGGGCCGCCTCCCCCGCCTC
>Ga0075029_100001468_pt1 | contig 13500 bp, 13 predicted proteins | sample LitLauG_LLR_2013_FD_71391 | JGI IMG/M metagenome (GOLD analysis project Ga0075029, IMG submission 71391) | Freshwater sediment microbial communities from North America - Little Laurel Run_MetaG_LLR_2013 | ecosystem: Environmental > Aquatic > Freshwater > Creek > Sediment | place: USA...
ATCGCTGGCCGTTTCGCAAATCAACCGCACCACCTTCGCTTCGAGACCCCAATCCTCTAAGTGCAAGGAGACCTCCGTCTCCTCTTGACTTTTACTTATCATGGATGTCCCCACTTTTCTCACGATTGCCAACAACCGAGACAGCACTCGAACGCAGTCCTTCACCTACGACAGCCTCAATCGAATCTCGACCGCACAGTCCAAAGGCTCACAATGGGGTGAGAGTTTCACGATTGACTCCTGGGGAAATATGACCCAGGAAAGTGCCATATCAGGGAAGACGAACCACGAAGGCCTGACTACATCGGCACTTCCAAACAATCAGCTTTCGGGTTTTGGCTACGATGCGGCTGGCAACATGACCAGCAACGGCTCCGTAAACTACGTCTATGACGGCGAGAACCGGCTGATCTGGACCAGCGGTCTGAACCCCACTCCTACCAGATACATCTACGACGGCGACGGCGACCGCGTTGAGAAGTGCGCGGCGGCTACCGTGACCACGGCCTGTCCCACGAGTGGCACCACGGGCACTCTCTACTGGCGAGGCACTTCGCCCGAACCGCAAGCCGAGACCGATTTGTCTGGGAACGTGCTGGAGAACTATATTTTCTTTGGCGGCCAGCGGATTGCTCGGCGCGATGCTTCCACTAAGGCCGTGCATTTCTACTTTTCAGATCAAGTCGGATCGCACGGCGTTGTCGAAAACGCGACCGGAACCGCATGTGAACAGGACATCGACTACTATCCTTACGGAGGCCAGGAGAACGACTACTGCGCCAACGTCGCCCAGCACTATAAGTTCAATGGGAAGGAAAGGGACACCGAAAGCGGTCTCGATAACTTCGAGGCCAGATACGACGCTTCGAGCCTCGGAAGGTTCATGACTGCGGATTGGGCAGCGAAGCCAACTGCCGTGCCCTATGCGCATTACGGGAATCCGCAGAGCCTGAACCTCTACAGCTTCGTCACCAACAACCCGACAACGTTCGGCGATCCAGATGGTCATAGTATGGTGCTGGCCGCACCCGGTGGAGGCTTGATATCCGATGGCCAAGTTGACGATTGCAAAACTGATCAGCAGAAATGCGCTGCTCAGAACGCGCAAAAGGCGCAAAATACCTCGATTGTAACGGTATCGGCTACCTCGTCCGCTCCTGGTACGTTGCTCGGTGGCCTCATAGGTGAATTGATCGATCCTATAGGTGGTGGCATCCCAGGATCGATTCTAGGCAGTATGGTAGGCGTAGGTGCCGATGTTTCCTACGTGCCCTCCACCGACTCGACGTATGCCGGCCCAACCGTCAGCTTTACGCCTGCTCCCTTTGGGGGTAACGGCGTTAGCGTTAGCGATGCAATAGTTCCAGCAGGGCAAAATGCAAACTCGATTGCGAATGGTACGACATATTCGGTTCAATTTCAGCCTACGCCACTGACTGGCTCGACAGTTACAAAATCTCCCGGAAGTGGTCCGGCTGTGGCCGGGCCGTCCGTGGGAACAAAAGTCCCCCTGTCCTTCAGTGCATCCCATAACTTTGACATAACTCCCGCCGTTAGAAGTGTGACCAATTTCGTCAACCGGGCCATCAACACTGTTGAGAGCTGGTTCTAGGAGGCAGCCCCAGTGAAACAGCTAATCGGGATGGTATGTTTTATCGTTGTCGTAGTGGCGGTCGTTAGCAACGGAGCGCTTATGCTAGTCTCGCCACGATTGTGGTTTCGAGCGCCACGCTGGGTCAGATTGAGTGGCAGTCTGAGTGAAGCGAAGTACAGCAGCGGATGGGGTGCCATCCAGATACGTCTTCTGGGAGCGTGTTTCCTGGCGATAATGATTTGGTTCCTTCATGGGTGTATGGCCGGGAGACCAAGATAAGGGAGAGGAGGGTGATACCGGTACGACGGGGTGGGTCATGAGTTGGCGCAAAATACGCCGCAATACGATCCAAAGAAAAGTGGCCCTGAAGATCCCACAAACCCAGGTCATCCGTTATCCCAGAACCCGGTCTACAAGAAAGCATCTGATGAGGCGTGGCAGACGACGAGAAATGGTACGGCCGGGAACGGGCGCGCTGAAGCGGGAGGCACCATCGAATACAAGGACGGCAAGCTATTCCCCGCCAACAAGGTGAACTCGGTGAACGATGACCCGCAAACGGCCAACCATCTTCACATAACAACGGATGATCACACGATTGCCATCTACCACGTCCACGGGAACTCGCTCGACCCGAAACCTTCCCCCGGTGACCTAAGCCCTAACACGCACGTTCCGGATTTTGTAAGATCGCAGCGCTCGCTCTATGTGACGATCCCCGGTTCGGCGCATGGCAATCCGTCGCTAAATGACTACACTCAGCTTCAATAGATAGAGGCCGCGCGGCAGATGAAGAGGTGGACTACGATGATTTCCAGAGCGTGGCGGGTGGCCCAGGCTTTTGAAACGTCGGTATCACCGATACAGGGGTGCCCCATCCTTCGCGCACTTTGCGAAGGGTGGGGGTCGGGAATGCTGCATCAAGAAATGCACAGATTGGGTGCTGGCAGCATCGTTACCCGCCCTTGCAAAATACGCAAGGACGGGGCACCCCTCTGTGGTGGCACTACACGCCAAACATTTTCGAAGGGTGGGCCACCCGCCCTTCATCTTGGGCCTATCGGCGCAGGCGTGGGTATTTGGAACGATCCAAGAAAGGAGAACATAATTAACACTGGGCTCGGGATCGCTGCTGGGCCTGGCGGGGCGATTATGGGCGCATTTACCGATGCGTTCGATTACGGGATAAATCATAGCAATGGGCGCACTGATAGTGGCGCCAATTTAATTCCCACCACGGTTTCCAATGGGGAGGTCTCGTTTCCTAATCCGGACCTAGCCCCTTGTGGCGGGATGTGTTAACTAGGTTCAGCGCTGCGATGACGGTTGGAAATTTCTTCAAGCATCCAGGAAGGAATGTTGTTGATGTCTGATTGGAACTCACTTCTAAGGCCGCCGAATGTTTTCTTGACAGTCGGCGTGATCTCAATATCTGGGGCTGCGTGTTTTGCATATACGGGCAAAGTTTGGGTTCGTTTTAGCGGCTGGGTCCACCGCGAAAAAAACCCGAGGGTGTTTTGGGGGGAGGTCGCAGCATATTTTCTTGTTGGTGTTTTTTTTGTCGGATACTTCTGGTTTAAGATTCGGGAGCTTTCGAACTGACCCGTGGGCAGAAAAAATGACGAGAGCATGGCGTGGTTGGATCGTTTTCTGCGCATTAGCCGCCACATTGGGATGCCGGGCGCCTTCCCCTGACTGGAACGGCACATGGAGATTGAATCTTTCAAAGAGTAGCTATCAGCGCCTGGTTGTTACTATCTCGATTTCGGCGGACGGTGAGTATCGCTATGACGATGGAGGTTCGAGTTTCACTTTTCGCTGTGATGGGAAGGATCGACCGATAGGGAAAAATCGCACGCAAGCTTGCGTGGAAGGCAGCACAACCACGCTAGACCTGACCCGAAAAGAAAATGGGGCAAAGGCGAATGCGTATCATTGGGAGCTGTCGGCTGACGGGAAGGTTCTTACGGCGACGGCGACCGTATTTCGTCCGAGTGGTGCCGTTACTACCAGTCAGATCGTCGCCTCACGAATCTCGGGTTCTAGTGGCTTTGCTGGCCAGTGGCGGGATACGAGCTACCTTCAGCGGCATGCCAATATGACACTGAGGCTCGATGGTCAGATCTTGCATCTCAGCTATCCGAGCGCCGGGCAGTATGTTGATGCACCGTTCGATGGAGTTGACGCGGCGGTGCAGGGGCCTCACGCCCCCGAGGGGATAACTTACTCAGTACGGCTGGCTGGGCGACGCAAGATTCACACCCTGACGAAGCGCAATGGCAAAGTTCTCATTCAAGGCTTCTTCGAATTGAGTAGCGATGGAAGGGTCATTACCGAATCTTGGTGGAACCCAGGTCAACCAGCTGACAAGAGTACGTTTGTCTACGAAAAGAAGTAGATGTGGACCTATCATAAGCACCGGAGGGGCAGCCCAGACTCTTGGTCTGATTGGCGGATCCAACATCACGGTGGGCGCTCTGTCGTTCGCGCCTCTTTGCGAAGGGTGGGCGGCAGGCTGATCGAACGATGGGCCTTTGCTTTCATACCGCACGCGACCGGCAGTGGTTTTCAACAGACAGGAAAACGTGTACGCTGCGCTAGGCCAGTTGAAGAGTCGACTCACACGTCGGTATTCCGCGATCCAGGCCACCACGATCGCGAGTACTACCCTTCTCGCTTTCGTGTTGTCCGGTTGCGGGGGCGGTAGCGGAGCCTCAAAAGGAGGTGGTGCCGGCTCCGGGCCATCTCTCTCCATGCTTGCCCCTTCTGCCGTCATGGTTGGGATTCCCCAAGGAGCGGTGACGATCTATGCGCAGGGCTTCACGTCACAATCCCAGGCACTCATGGATGGGCAGCCGCTTGGGACTGAGGTCACCAGTTCGAGCAGCCTAACAGCTCAATTGAACCTCTCAGTAGGCTATCCCGCCGCCACACACCAGTTCTCTGTGCAAACCGGCGGAGTGACTTCCAATTCTCTGCCATTCACCGTGTATGAGCCCCACAGTGAGCCCCAGCCGCCAACCTCACCTAACTCCTTATTTCGCAAGATTTTGCCCGCAAGTCATTGATTCCAATCTATATTAAGCGAAAATTCCCGCCAACCCTATGATTCTAATAGATCAGGGGGAGGGGGGTATCCGCCCAAAAACGCGTTTTCCCAAAATGATATCGGGGCGTGGACGCGGCAGATGCAAGGCGAAAAGCAGGTTCCTCACCGGTCTTTCAGACCGGTTCGGAATGAAAAAATTTTAGGGGTGTCTCTCTTGCGGGGAGATCTTTGTTCGTACACACAACGATCTCATTGCAGTTTGGCGTCCTCTGCCTTGGCTTGTTTCAGGATTGGCAGGTCTGGGTCGGCGTCTTTCCAAAGTGTAAGGAAATCTTTGTAGGCGGCGTGGGCTCTCGCTCGGGCTGCATCGGCTTCGGCTGGGCTTGGCCCGGGTTGGTTTTGCGCGGGTTGGACAGCCGGGGCGGCTCTTCCGATAAGGGCGTTTGCTCTGGCCAGGCCTAGTCGGGCTAAGGCTCCGGTCCAGCAGTTCCAGACCAGGCCGGGGTGGTCGAGAATCTTTTGAAATTCGGCGGACGCAGCATTGCCATTTCCTTCTGCCAAATACGCGTTGCCCCGCACGTATGCGGAATACAGGCAGGACATATTCAACGTAAACGAGATTTGGCCGTACTCCAACTGAGTCCCCGATTGTAGGAGAGGCTGCAGGAAGTGGAGGGATGCCGCTGGATCTCTGCGGCCCAGGGCCAACTGCGCGCGGATCGTAGGCAGCCACAGTTGTTGAATATGCGTGTCCGCAGGGGACTCCTTTACCAGGTCTCGCATGAGGGCTTCGGCCTTTGCGGAATCTCCCGCAAGAGCCGAGGCCAAGGCTGCCTCAATGCGGACACCGGGGCTGGTGGGAGCCAGGTTCAACCCGGCGGCTGCGGCGCGCCGGGCCTCCGCGGTGTTGCCGAAAGCGGCTTCGCGCAGCGCCTGATTCTCCAGCCACATAGCCCCGTTCTCTTTGTTGTCGTTGCGCACGGCGGAGTCCACGGCGGCCTGGGTCGTGTCCCTTGCTTGACGGACCCGACCGCTATAGGCGAACGTGTCGGCTTCCAGCGACAGACCGTTATTTTCGTATTCCGAATGGTTATGGAACCACGCCATCTGATCGGCCATTCCTGAAGGGTCCTGCTTCAGGAATGCCCGGCCATAGAGGCAAATGCGCAGCAGGTTGTCGCCTAAGCCCCTTGCGTCAGCGTCATGCATGACCTTGTCTGCTTCATCGTAACGCTGCAGTGCCAGCAGGACATTGGCGAGATTTTCGTAGTCGGCGCCATGATCCGGGGCCATCTGGATAGAGCGGCGCAAAATTTCTGCTGCCTTGTCATATTGTCCAAGCGCTGCGTAGACGTTGCCTAAATTGTTGTACGCGGCCGTGCGCCGGGGATAGTTATCGATTTGTGCCTTGTAGGTCTGTGCCGCTTTTTCCAGTTCTCCGGTGGTGCTGCTGTAGTACTCGGCTTCGATCAAGAGACGTTCGCGTTCCCCGGCATTCTCGCGTAACTGAAATGCCCGGGTGAAATATTGGGCGGCCCGCCCGGTTTCCGCTTCCACGAGATAATCCTGGCCCACGGCCAGGTAGGCCATGGCGAAGTTTGGGTCGAGTTGCACGGCTCTGAGATCGTGGGGCAGGGACGACGCCGCGTCTTTCTTGGAAGCGCCAAGACTGTACTCCTTCAAGGCTTCGAGCGAAAACGTGGTGGCCTGAGCCAGCGGCACATCGAACTTTTGCACTGTGGCCAGCGACTCGCCCAACTCGCCACGCAACTTGGATGCCGCTTGGCCGAGCGCATCCAGCACCTTCTCTTTAGTGGCGGCCGTCACCTGTTCCTGCGCGAGAGAGTCGCCGTTCTGGCAATTCATCGCGTTGAGCCCTAGCACATACTCGCTGCCCAGATTGCCGATGGTTCCGGAAATGTAAGCCTTGCTTCCTGCCCGCTGGCAGAGCTCCCGAGCAACCTCCTGCGTGAGTTTCGTGTCGGTGGAACGCGTCATCATCTTCAGTGTTTTCGCGACTTCGCTGTCGGAAAGCACGTTCAGGAAAGGCGACTGCCGCAGGGAAACGGTGAGTGCGGTCTTTAGCGTGTCGTCGAAGACAGCATCGCCGGTGGTGTTGGAGAAATCGGCGAGGACGATGGTGTCTTTTTCGGTCAGGGGCTTGCTTCGCGGATGCGAGCGATAGTAGAGACCTGTGGCAACGAGGGCAGCGCATACGATTGCGGCGGCAGCGTAGCCGCCGAGCTTCGCTCGGCCTGGACGGGCCAGAGTGCCCGTCCCCACATGAGCCGTTCTCGCCAGATCTGTTCTCATTGCGGACCGGTGCTCAACTCCGGAATCATCGGGAAGGACGGCCCTGCCTGATTCTGTGTCCCGCCTCAGGCGTTGTAGGTCCGCGCGAATTTCTGAGGCGTGCTGGTAACGAAGGTTGCGATCTTTCTCCAGGCACTTTTCAATGATTTCCACGAGTCGGGGGGGTACGTCGGGATTCAAGCTCTTCACCGGCTCGGCCGGACGATTCAAGATCGCGTCGAAGATTACCGCAGATGTGTCGCCGGGGAACGGAAGTGCACCGGAGGCCATCTCATAGAGAACCGCGCCGAAAGAAAACAGATCGGTGCGACCATCGAGCTCTTTTCCGCGGGCCTGCTCGGGCGACATGTAAGCGATCGTGCCGAGTGCAGAGCCAGGGCTGGTGAGATAGTCTTCGCCGGCCGTGGCCTCGGTCAGGTCGTCCCCGGACTTCGAAGAGACCTTGGCCAGGCCAAAGTCCAGAATCTTGGCGAGGCCACGGCTGGTCACGAAAATGTTGGCGGGTTTGATGTCACGATGGACGATTCCCTTGGTGTGAGCGGCATCGAGCGCATCGGCAATCTCAATTCCCAGCGATAGTAGCGTGTCCAGTTCGATGGGACGCCGGCCGATCCGATGCTTGAGGGTCATCCCCTCCAGAAATTCCATAGCGATGAAGGCGCGGCCGTCCTGCTCGCCGATATCGTGAATCGTGCAGATGTTGGGATGATTCAGCGCGGAGGCGGCCTGGGCTTCCCGCTGAAAGCGGGCCAGCGCATGGGGGTCGCGGGCGACGTCATCGGGCAGGAGTTTCAGGGCGACGAAGCGATGTAGGCGGACGTCTTCAGCCTTGTAGACCACACCCATGCCGCCACCGCCGAGTTTTTCGACGATCCGGTAGTGCGAGATGGTTTGGCCGAGCATGAGCGGTGGACGAACCCCGAGTGGCCGTATGGTAGGTTGCGCGGGCGGGGGAAGTCAAAGCGGCGGAGCGTTGTGCCATCCGCCCGTACCCTCCAAGATTCTTACGGAGCCGAAGTCGGCATTGCTGTGTGCCCTTGTCTCAGCTCTGTGTTACGAATTCTTTTTTTCCACAGCCTGAAATGTGAGGTAAGTATCCCTTGACAACAAGTAAGCCTTGTGGCATAGTTTTTGCATGAACTTCCGCAAGTCATCCATCAAACAAAGCATTCCCAAAGAACTCCGCTACACATTCAACGACTTCAACCGCGATTTTCCGACTGATGACGCTTGCCTAGAGCAAGTGAAAGAGCAACGCTTCCCCGGCGGCGTGACGGTCTGCGCAAAATGCGAGAAGCCGCGCAAGCACTACCGCGTGACCGGGCGCACGGCTTACGCTTGTGACCATTGCGGCAATCACATTTACCCGCTGGCGGGCACGATCTTCGAGAAAAGCAGCACGCCTCTGCGGATTTGGTTTCACGCCATGTACCTGATGGGCAGCACGCGCTGCGGAATCTCAGCGAAACAGATTCAGCGCGAGACGGGCGTGACCTACAAGACGGCGTGGCGCATGTTTAAGCAGATTCGTTCATTGCTGGGCGAAGAGTTGCGACTGGGCGGGCCTCAGAGCGGCGGCGTAGAGATGGATGAGATGTATCACGGTGGACGGCGCAAACGCGAAGGCGGACGGCTTCTGGCGACGGATCGCGGCAAGCACGCGACGGTGACCGGAATCGTCGAGCGCAAGGGCCGCATCGTGGCGCGTGTCACGCCCGAGATGACGGCGAAGAGCACAAACGCTCTGGTCAAGCAATACGTCATGCCAGAGAGCACGATCTTCACGGACGAAGCCTCGGCCTACCGCGAACTACCGCGCACAGGCGGCGCGGGATACCAGCACAAGCGCGTGAATCACTCGCAAAGAATCTACGTTGCGGGCGAAGTCCACACCAACACGATTGAAGGATTTTGGAGTTTGGTAAAACGCGGAATCGGCGGCGTGTACCACTCTGTTTCCGCCAAGTACTTACAGAGCTACTTGGATGAATACAGCTTTAGGTACAATCGCCGCGATTCCGGGAATTTGATTTTCCCCGCGATGTTGGCGCGGGTTTCTGAACTGGCGTCTTCGCGGCTTTCTGAATAAGCCCGAAGAAGTTTTCGCGGGTAAAAACGGGCGGTTGCTCTTCGACTTGATTCTTCCGGGAAGGAGATTGGGGTCGAGGAGTCATAGCGGGTCGAATTCCACGCTATCACTGGAGCGCGTCTCGCAGCAAGGCTGTTTTTTCGTGAGGATGCATCCGTGAAGCTATTGGACAGAATTTTGCATCTAGCTATCTTTGCCCAGAACTGCTTTCTTTTATACGATGCCTTCTTTCGCCAGACGATTTCCTGGGCGAGGCTTGGATTTATTTTTGCGTCTATCCTGCTACTCCTCTGGCTCTGGCGCATGCAAGCCAAGAACACTCATCAGGCCATGCCGCAAGTCTCCGCGCCAGCAATTTCAACCTCCAAACTGCTTGATGACCAACGGCGGGAGATCGCCAAGCTTCGCCTTGGCAAACTCTTTGAGCGCGGCACTTATCTTTCAAAGAACTATCCGCACAACGGCGATTCTTCTATGGAGTTCACGCACTTCTGGGCGAAGGATGTTGAGCAATGGAAGGCTGACACAGCCGAACTCCTGCTTGCCACTTGGGGAAAATTAGATGCCGACGCTTTTCTGTCTCTTGCCGGAGAACCGCAGCACCAATTTGCGATAGGCGTTCATCCGAGCTGTGCGCCGATCTTTCGCGATTTACTCCGACACATCCGAAACCTTGACAGCCTCAGAACGAAGCTTGCGGCCTAGGCTGCACTTTTTGGCGTACTTGTTGTGGCGGGATACTTACCAAATGTGACGAACAACCTTTACTGAGGAAATCGGAACGTGCACACTGGCAAGATGAGCGCGAACATCCTACGACTGGCCTTCGGCAAACCAGCTACCGCCCGACCGCTGAGCAGTTCTTCCAGCGCTTCTAACTTCTTATCTTTGAAGATTTTACCTCTAAGTCATTTCGTCTCAAGATTTTGGCGAATTACGCAGAGATCTGGTCAGCCTAAATCGAATGGATCGAGGATTTTACGGGGCACGATCAAAAAAATTTGCGAGATATCTCTCCCACCTCCCGTCGAGTGTCCCTCTACGCCCGCAGGCATCCGTGGTTTATCTTAACTAGCCAATGAAAACCATCGATCGCAGTCGCCTTCAGTCCCTAATAGCTCGCGAGCAGAAGAAGTTTGTCGACGAATGTCCGAAGTCTCGGGCTCTGTTTGAGCGGGCTGGGAAGTCGCTTTTGGCGGGCGTTCCCATGCATTGGATGGTGAAGTGGGCGGGGGCTTTTCCTCCGTTTGTGCGGGAGGCGCAGGGGGCGCACTTCTTCGATGTGGATGGGCATCGGTATATCGATTTTTGCCTGGGCGATACGGGGGCGATGACGGGGCACTCTCCGTTTGCCACGGTGAAGGCGGCGGAGGAACAGATGCGGCGCGGGATTACGCTGATGCTGCCGGGCGAAGACGCGATCTTTGTAGCGGAGGAGTTGCAGAAACGGTTTGGGCTCCCGTACTGGCAGTTTGCTTTGACTGCAACGGATGCGAACCGGTTTTCGATCCGGCTGGCGCGGCAGATTACGGGGCGGCCGAAGATTCTGGTGTTCAACTGGTGCTATCACGGGACGGTGGATGAGAGCTTTATCACGCTGCAGGCTGATGGAACGGCGGGGCCGCGGCCGGGCAATATTGGGCCTCCGGTGAATCCGGCAGTGACGACGAAGGTAGTGGAGTTCAACGATGTGGATGCGCTGGAAGCGGCGCTGCATTCGGATGATGTGGCTTGCGTTTTGGCTGAGCCGGCGATGACGAATGTGGGGATTGTGCATCCGGCGCCGGGATATCACGCGGCGTTGCGCGAGTTGACGCGCGAGCATGGGACGCTGCTGATTATCGATGAGACGCATACGATCTGCGCGGGGCCTGGCGGATATACGCGGGCGGAGAATCTGGATCCGGATGTGGTTGTGTTTGGGAAGGCGATTGGGGGCGGGATACCGGGGGCGGCTTATGGGCTGTCGCAGGAGGTGGCCGATCGGGTTTCGGCGATGATGGAGTTGGAGAACTGCGATGTGGGCGGGATTGGTGGGACTCTGGCGGGGAACGCGCTGTCGCTGGCGGCGATGCGGGCGACTCTGGCGAAGGTGCTGACGGAAGAGGCGTTTGAGCGGATGATTCCTTTGGCGGAGCGCTGGACGGCTGGCGTGGCGAAGGCGATTGCTGAGGTTGGGTTGCCCTGGCATGTGACGCGGCTGGGGTGCCGGGCGGAATATATGTTTGGGCCGGAGCCTCGGAATGGGCAGGAGGCGCATGACGCTATGGATTTTGAGTTGGAGCGGTTCATGCATTTGTATGCGATGAACCGGGGGATTCTGCTGACTCCGTTTCACAATATGGCGCTGATGTCGCCGCAGAGCGAGAGTGAGGATGTGGACCGGCATTCGAAGGTGTTCCGCGAGGCTGTCGGGGAGTTGGTGGGGTAGTCCGTGCGATTGCGTTTGAAATCCCCAGCCCAGCCTCATCAAGCTCTTCTGTTAACCTTTTTCTTCCCGATGATCAACTTTCGGCTCATGGCGCTTTTGGGTGCGGCGGTGATGCTTACGGGATGCGCCAGCATTGCGCCGCCGCAGCCGCCTTCTTTGAATTTGCCGAAGCCCCCTGAGGATTTGCGGGCGGTGCGGAAGGGCGATGGTGTAGTGCTGACCTGGACTGCGCCTGCTTCCACTACTGACCGGCAGACGATCCGAAAGCTGGGGGTGACGCGAATCTGCCGTGGGGTTGAGGCGAAATTAACGGCTTGCGGAACGCCCGTGGGATCGGTGAATGCTCCTGCTGTGCGAAGTACATCGGCGACGAAAGTTTCTTCCAACGAATCGCTGGGTGAGATGTTGAGCGACGATCCTGCTGGTTTTGTGACCTATGCGGTGGAAGTGCTCAACCCGGACGGGAGAGATGCTGGGCTTTCGAATCAGGTGCGGGTTTCGACGGTGCGGACATTGCCTGCTCCGCGCGATTTCCGCGCGTTGGTTACGGGACCGGGAGTGGTGTTGAGTTGGAACGAAATTGCCGCACCGCGTTCGCCGGCTGTGCATCAGTTCGTCCGCGTTTACCGGCGAGCGGAAGGAAGCGCTGGTTGGACGCTTGCCGGTTCGGTTGCAGTTGGGGGCGATCTCAGTTTCACGGATTCGAACATTGAGTGGGAGAAGACGTATGAATATCGGGCGGAGACGGTTACTGTGATCGCGCCCGAATTGGAGGTTGAGGGCGACGACACGCCTGAGATCAAAGTCTTCGCGCACGATGTGTTCCCTCCGGCGGTGCCTGCGGGGTTGCAGGCGGTGTATTCGGGGCCGGGGCAAGCGGCGTTTGTGGATTTGATCTGGGCTCCGGTGTCCGATCTGGATTTGGATGGGTACAACGTTTACCGGCATGAAGAAGGTACGGCGCCGGTGAAGGTGAACGCGTCGGTGGTGAAGGTTCCGGCTTATCGCGATGGGAATGTTGTGGCGGGGAAGACTTATTTTTATTCGGTATCGGCGGTGGATGTGCGGGGGAACGAGAGTGGGCGGTCGGAGGAGGCTAGCGAGCGTGTGCCGTGAAAACGCCCGGGCGAGTCTTCCGCGGCCACATGAGTACATCTAAAATGCAGAATTTTCTTCACTGAATGCCGGGATGTGGTCAGATAGATAGCGATGAGATATTGCAGATTTCAACTCGATGGTCAGGCGTGGTATGGGCTGGTGGAGTCGGTGGCGGGGCGCGACGCGATTGTGCGTGTGCTGGTGACTCCGCCGGAAGAGGCCGACGGCGACATGGAAAGCCTGCGCACACGGAAGGTCGTGCCAATCCCGCTGGAGGAAGCTTCCCTGCTGCCCCCGGTGCGACCGTCCAAGATTGTCTGTGTCGGACGCAACTACCGCGAGCATGCAGAGGAGTTGGGCCATGAAGTGCCGAAAGAGCCTCTGATCTTCCTCAAGGCGACCTCGTCTCTGCTTCCTCCCGGCGGCACCGTGCGGCGTCCAAAGATTTCTGAACGGGTAGATCACGAAGGCGAACTGGGCGTGGTGATTGGAAAGACGTGCTATCAACCTCCTGCCGATGCCGACATTCGCCAGTACATCCTCGGCTACACCTGTGTCAACGATGTGACGGCTCGCGATCTGCAGAACAAAGACGGCCAGTGGACCCGAGCGAAGGGATTCGACACGTTTTGTCCGGTTGGGCCGATCGTCACAGATGAGATTGATCCATGGGCTGGCGTCGGAGTTGAGACGCGTGTGAATGGCACCGTGCGGCAGTCGGGGAATACGCGGGATTTCATCTTTACTTTGGACGTGGTGATCCGTCACATCGCACAGGCCATGACGCTCTTTCCGGGAGACCTGATTCCGAGCGGCACTCCGTCTGGAGTTGCGCCGGTACAAGCGGGAGATGTGATGGAGATTAGCGTGGAGGGAGTAGGCACACTGCGAAATTCTGTGGTTGACGAGTGAAGCCCCCGAGTTCA
>Ga0075029_100001478_pt1 | contig 13461 bp, 14 predicted proteins | sample LitLauG_LLR_2013_FD_71391 | JGI IMG/M metagenome (GOLD analysis project Ga0075029, IMG submission 71391) | Freshwater sediment microbial communities from North America - Little Laurel Run_MetaG_LLR_2013 | ecosystem: Environmental > Aquatic > Freshwater > Creek > Sediment | place: USA...
GCCGAAGTCGGTGCCGCACGTGCTGCGAGGCGCGTTGGCCGGCCTTGCGACGCTGCTGTGCGGAGGTGGGGTGCTCCTGGTCGCCTCGATGCTCGCCCACGCGGGGCGGATCCTCGACCTGACCAGGGCGCTGGGGGCCGGCGCCTTCGGGGGGGCTGTGCTGGCGCTGCTGGGCGCGCTGTGCGTACCCACCGCGATCGTGTGGGGCGCCGCCTACGCGGTGGGCCCCGGGTTCGCTGTCGGCATCGGTACCGCTGTGGCCCCGGCCGGGGTCGCGCTCGGGCCGGTGCCGGCGTTCCCGCTGCTGGGCGTCCTGCCCGGGACCGGTCGCGCTCCGACGGTCTCGCTGGCGGCCTTGGCGCTGCCGGTCGCCGCGGGTGTGGTGATCGGGCTGATGGCGTCGCGTCGGCCGGCGGACACCGCCGGGCGCACGGTGGCCGAGGCTGCGGCCGCGGGCGCCGCCGCAGGTGTCGGGCTCGGGCTGCTGGCGTGGCTGTCGTCGGGTTCGCTCGGTGCGGTGCGGATGTCCCACCTGGGCCCGCATGCCGTCGCGGTCGGCGCGACCTCGGCGCTGGAGCTCGCAGTGGTCGCCGCGGCGGTGGCCTGGGAGGTCGACCGGCACGCGGTCGCGTTCGCCAGGGCGGCGGTCCGGCTGCGGCTGGCAGCCGATATCGTTCGCCGTCGTGGCCGCCCCCGCTCGACGCCTGGTCGTGCTCGTCTCTGGCGCAGGTAGCAACCTGGCGGCGCTGCTCGCGGCCTGCTCCGAGCCCGGGTACGGGGCGCAGGTGGTCGCCGTCGGAGCGGACCGGGACGGCACCGCCGCACTGGACCGGGCCACCGTGGCCGGGGTCCCCACGTTCGTGCTGCGCACCGCCGACTTCGCCGACCGCGCCGCCTGGGACCTGGCGCTGACCGCCGAGGTAGCCGCGTTCGAGCCGGACCTGGTGGTCCTGGCCGGGTTCATGAAGCTCACCGGCCCGGCGTTCCTGGCCCGCTTCGCCGGGCGGTGCCTGAACACCCACCCGGCGCTGTCGCCGTCGTTTCCGGGGATGCATGCCCCAGTGGACGCCCTGGCCTACGGCGTGAAGGTGTCCGGGTGCACTCTGTTCTTCGTCGACGAAGGGGTCGACACCGGGCCGATCATCGCCCAGGCCGCCGTCGAGGTGCTGGACGGCGACGACGGGGCCACGCTGCACGAGCGCATCAAGTCCGTCGAGCGCACCCTGCTCGTGGAATGTGTGGGCCGGATGGCCCGCGAAGGTTGGTCCGTCAACGGCAGGAAGGTCACCATCGGATGAGCGTCGACCCAGGGCAGCACCCTGAGCCCGACCCGCAGGCAGACGACGGCACCAGGACGGTGTCGCGGGCGCTGGTCAGCGTCTACGACAAGACCGACCTGGCCGAGCTCGCGCAGGGGCTGCACGCCGCCGGCGTGGAGATCGTGTCCACCGGGTCCACGGCGGCGGCCATCGCAGCGGCGGGCGTCCCAGTTACCCAGGTCTCGGACCTGACCGGCTTCCCGGAGTGTCTGGACGGGCGGGTCAAGACGCTGCACCCCCGCGTCCACGCAGGGGTGCTGGCTGACCTGCGCAAACCCGAGCACGCTGCCCAGCTGGCCGAGCTGGGCATCGCCCCGTTCGAGCTGGTCGTGGTCAACCTGTACCCGTTCGCGGCCACGGTGGCCAGCGGCGCCAGCCCCGACGAGTGCGTGGAGCAGATCGACATCGGTGGCCCCACGATGGTGCGGGCCGCCGCCAAGAACCATCCCAGCGTGGCTGTGGTCGTCTCACCTGCCCGCTACGGGCAGGTGCTCGCGGCCGTGGCCGGCGGCGGGTTCACCGCCGCCGAGCGCACCGCGCTGGCGGTGGAGGCATTCCGGCACACCGCCTCCTACGACATCGCGGTCGCCTCCTGGATGGGCTCGGTGCTGGCCCCCGACGGGGCCGGTGGGCAGTTCCCGCAGTGGGTCGCCGCCGCCTGGCAGCGGTCCGCTGTCCTGCGCTACGGGGAGAACCCCCACCAGAGGGGGGCGATCTACGCCGCCGAGCACACCGCACCGGGGCTGGCGCAGGCCACCCAGCTGCACGGCAAGGAGATGTCGTACAACAACTATGTCGACGCCGACGCGGCCAGGAGGGCCGCCTACGACTTCGACGAGCCGACGGTGGCGATCATCAAGCACGCCAACCCGTGCGGGATCGCCAGCGGCCCCGACGTCGCCACCGCCTACGCCAAGGCGTTCGACTGCGACCCGGTGTCCGCCTACGGCGGCGTGGTGGCCACCAACCGGCCGGTCACCAAGGCAATGGCGGAGGCGATCGGGGAGGTGTTCACCGAGGTCGTCGTCGCGCCCGGCTTCGACCAGGACGCCCTTGAGCTGCTGATGGTCAAGAAGAACGTGCGCCTGCTGCGCTGCGACGGCCGCCACCCCGGCGCCAGCGTCGAGTGGCGCCCGGTCTCCGGTGGGCTGCTGATGCAGTCGACGGATCTGGTCGACGAGGACGGCGACCAGCCGGACGGCTGGGTGCTGGCCGCCGGGGAGCCGGTCGACGACGCCACGCTGGCCGATCTTTCCTTCGCGTGGCGGGCCTGCCGGTCGGTGAAGTCCAACGCGATCGTGCTGGCCAAGGCCGCCGCGACGGTCGGTGTCGGGATGGGCCAGGTGAACCGGGTCGACTCGGCGCGGCTGGCGGTAGAGCGGGCCGGCCCGGACCGGGCCGCCGGCTCGGTGGCGGCCTCGGACGCCTTCTTCCCGTTCCCCGACGGGCCGGAGGTCTTGATGCGGGCCGGGGTGCGGGCGATCGTGCAGCCCGGTGGCTCGGTCCGTGACGACGAGGTCGTTGCGGCTGCGGTGGCCGCTGGGGTGAGCATGTACTTCACCGGCGTGCGCCATTTCTTCCACTGACGTCGCCGCCGGCGAGCTTCGGCTGCACGTGGCCCAGCTCAACATCGCCCGGCTGGTTGCGCCGCTGGACTCGGCGGCGCTGGCACCGTTCGTCGCGGCCCTGGACGAGGTCAACGCCGTGGCTGACGCCTCCGCGGGCTTTGTGTGTGGCGGCTGGCCGACGAGGGCGACAGCGCGACCGGAATCCGTCCGTGGCGAGACGACGTCATCGTCAACATGAGCGTGTGGGAGTCGGTGCAGGCGCTGCGGGACTTCGTCTACGGGCCGCGGAACGCGCAGGTCCTGCGCCGGCGACGCGAGTGGTTCGCGGGCCTGGGCTCACCGCACCTGGTGCTGTGGTGGCTGCCCGCCGAGCAGCTGCCGACTCTTGAGCAGGGCAGGGCCAGGTTGGGGCTGCTGGAGGCCGGCGGGCCCGGGCCGCGGGCGTTCACCCTGCGTCAGCCGTTCGGCCCGCCCCAGTGAGCGCAGACACCACCGCGGCCGGGTCCGGCGCAGCCGCGATCGGCCCCGCCGAACACAGCCCCGTCGGTAGACTCGGCGCCTCACCAGGAGGTCATGGCTCGATGGGGCAGCGCGAGTCGGCCGGCCTTCGGGGCGTGCTGGTGCGCAACTGGTCGTTCCTGCTGGTGTGCGGGGGGGTGTGCCTGGGCCTGGTGGTGGTGATGGGGCTGCACCGGTTCCGCCGTGGCACCTTGCTGATCGCCGCATCGGTCATCCTCGGGGCGTGGCTGCGGGCGCTGCTGCCTGGAGGCCGATGTGGCCTCCTGCGGGTCCGTGGCCGTGCTTTCGATGTCGCCACGATGCTGGTCCTCGGTGTCGCGCTGATGGTCGTGGCCTTGGCCGTGCCCCCTCCCGCGTAGTGCCGGCACGCTGTCCAGTACCGTGACTAGCGATGTCTTGACGCCGAGATAAGAGGTGCTGGTGATGGCAGGACGACGTGGCAAGGTGACCGTGGTCGGGGCCGGCTTCTACGGGTCGACGACGGCGCAGCGGCTGGCCGAGTACGACATCTTCGAGACGGTGGTCCTGACCGACATCGTGGAGGGCAAGCCGGAAGGCCTGGCCCTGGACCTGAACCAGTCCCGCCCGATCGAAGGGTTCGAGACCAAGGTGGTCGGGGCCACCACCACGGCCGACGGCGGCGGGTACGAAGCCACTGCAGGCTCGGACATCGTGGTGGTCACCGCGGGGCTGCCCCGCAAGCCCGGGATGAGCCGGATGGACCTGATCGAGACCAACGCGCGCATCGTGCGCCAGGTCGCCGAGAACGTCGCCGCCCACAGCCCGCAGGCGGTCATCATCGTGGTGTCCAACCCGTTGGACGAGATGACGGCGCTGACCCAGCTGGCGTCCGGCTTCCCCAAGCACCGGGTCCTGGGCCAGGCCGGCATGCTGGACACCGCCCGGTTCACCAACTTCGTGGCGCAGGCGCTGGCTGTCGAGGTCGGTGCCGTGACCACCCTGACCCTCGGCTCGCACGGCGACACGATGGTTCCGGTGCCGTCGCGCTGCACTGTCGGCGGGGTGCCGCTGACCGACCTGATGCCGGCGGAGGCGATCGAGGAGCTGGTCACCAGGACCCGCAACGGCGGCGCCGAGGTGGTGGCCCTGCTCAAGACCGGGTCCGCCTACTACGCGCCGTCGGCCGCCGCGGCCAGGATGGCCAAGGCCGTCGCCGAGGACTCCGGTGCGGTGATGCCGGTGTGTGCCTGGGTCGACGGGGAGTACGGGATCTCCGGGGTCTACCTGGGGGTCGAGGCTGAGATCGGCGGCACCGGAGTGCGGTCGGTGGTCCAGACCGACCTGACCGAGTCCGAGCTCGCTGGTCTGCGTGCGGCCGCTGAGGCCGTGCGGGCCAAGCAGGCCGACATCCAGTCCCTGTGAGGGCCCCCAGGTGGTCGGGGCCTGAGCCAGCTGTTGTGCGGTAGGACGTCCGTAGCGAGCCGGGAGACATGGTCATGAGCAAGATCAAGGTCGAGGGTGTCGTCGTCGAGCTCGACGGTGACGAGATGACCCGGATCATCTGGCACTTCATCAAGGACCAGCTGGTCCTTCCGTACCTGGACGTGGACCTGGAGTACTACGACCTGGGGATCGAGCACCGCGACGCGACAGACGACCAGGTCACCATCGACGCGGCTAACGCGATCCGCCGCCACGGCGTCGGGGTCAAGTGCGCGACCATCACCCCGGACGAGGCGCGGGTGGAGGAGTTCGGGCTGAAGAAGATGTGGAAGTCGCCGAACGGCACGCTGCGCAACATCCTGGGCGGGGTGATCTTCCGCGAGCCCATCATCATCAGCAACATCCCGCGGCTGGTCCCCGGCTGGACCAAGCCGATCGTGATCGGCCGGCACGCCTTCGGCGACCAGTACCGGGCCACCGACCTGAAGGTTCCCGGGCCCGGCACGCTGACCCTGACGTTCACCCCGACCGACGGCAGCGAGCCGATCGAGCTCAACGTCTTCGACTTCCCCGGCTCCGGGGTGGCGATGGCGATGTACAACCTCGACGACTCGATCCGTGACTTCGCCCGGGCGTCGATGCGCTACGGGCTCAACCGCGGCTACCCGGTGTACCTGTCGACCAAGAACACGATCCTGAAGGCCTACGACGGCCAGTTCAAGGACCTGTTCGCCGAGGTCTTCGAGACTGAGTTCAAGGCCGAGTTCGAGGCCGCTGGGATCACCTACGAGCACCGGCTCATCGACGACATGGTGGCCTCGGCCCTGAAGTGGGAGGGCGGCTACGTGTGGGCCTGCAAGAACTACGACGGTGACGTCCAGTCCGACACGGTGGCGCAGGGCTTCGGCTCCCTCGGGCTGATGACATCGGTGCTGATGACCCCGGACGGGCGCACCGTCGAGGCCGAGGCCGCGCACGGGACAGTGACCCGGCACTTCCGCCAGCACCAGGCCGGCAAGCCCACCTCGACCAACCCGATTGCGTCGATCTTCGCGTGGACCCAGGGGCTGGCGCACCGCGGCCACCTCGACAGCACCCCGCAGGTGACGGCCTTCGCGCAGACCCTGGAGCGGGTCTGCGTCCAGACCGTGGAGAGCGGCAAGATGACCAAGGACCTCGCCGGTCTGATCGGGCCGGACCAGCCGTGGCAGACCACCCAGGAGTTCCTGGCAGCCATTGACGAGAACCTGCGCGCCGCCACCAGCTAGCCGCCTTAGCCGTCCGGCCGGCCGGCGGCCTACCGGCCGGCCAGCAGGTCGGCCATCGCGTCCAGGAACGTCCCGGTGCCGTGCATCGCGGCCGCGTACTGCTCGTCGCTGAGGTGCCCCCCGCTTTGGCGAAGCTCCAGCCGGGTGCCGCCGCCGACTTCGGTGAGGGTCAGGGTCATGGTCTCGTACTCCGCGGCCAGGACGCCGGCGTCGTTCAAGGTGAGTACCAGCCGGCTCGGCGGGTCCAGCTCGAGGAAGCGGCCGCCCCAGGCGATCGTGCCGCCGTCCGGGAGCAGCATCGTTCCGCTCCACGCCCCGCCGGGGCGCACGTCCATGGCGATGTCGGGCATGGTGGTGGTCGGTCCGCCGAACCACACCGCGAACTGCTCGGGGGTGGTCCAGGCCTGCCACACCAGCTGCCGTGGTGCGTCGAAGGTACGGGTGATCGTGTAGCCGCGGTCGGTGCCTTCGAGGTGGCTGTTGATGACTGCGTTGTCAGTCATGGTCGTTCCTTTCGTCGAGTGTGGACCTATGGAGCTGGTGAAGGTGGTCGGCGAGGGCGTCGAAGCTGCCCTCCCAGAAGGCTCGGTAGTGGTCGAGCCAGCCGGTGGCCTCGCCCAGTGGCTCGGCCCTGAGCCGGCACGGGCGCCACTGAGCGTTGCGTCCCCGGCTGATCAGCCCGGCCCGCTCCAGCACCTTCAGGTGCTTGGAGACCGCCTGGAGGCTGACCGCGAACGGCTCAGCAAGCTCGTTGACGGTGGCCTCGCCGTCGGCGAGCCGGGCGAGCAGTGCGCGCCTGGTCGGGTCGGCGAGGGCCGCGAAGGTGGTGCTCAGCTGATCCACCATGTATTCATCCATCTAGTTGACCAACCAGTAGGTTGAATATAGAGGATCGTGGGCTGGCGTCAAGCCTGCTGCCGGTGTCCGGGGTCAGCCCGCGCTGTGGCCGCGCGCGCCGACGATGGTTCCGCCGCTGGCGACCACGACGCAGAGCACCGCCAGGATCTGCAGAGGGCTCAGCCGCTGGCCGAGCAGGACCAGGCCGGCCAGGATGGCCGCGACCGGGCTCAGGCTCATCAGGACACCGAAGACCCGGGCGGGCAGTCGGCGCAGCGCCGTCAGCTCCAGGGAGTAGGAGAACACCGAGGACAGCAGAGCCACGCCGGCTCCGACCGCCAGCGTGCTCGGCCACCACAGCGCGCCCCCGCCGGACACCAGGCCGAACGGCGCCGCTACGACCGCGGCGACACCGGTCGCCAGGGCAAGACCCTCGACGTTGGCGAACCTGCGGCCGGTCTCCGCGCTGAGCAGGATGTAGCCGGCCCAGCACGCCGCGGCGACGAGCACGAATCCGACCCCGACCGGGTCGAGGTGGCCGCCCCGACCACCGAGCATCAGCACCCCGAGAACGGCCAGTGCGGCCCAGGCCAGCTGTCTCCAGCCCCGCGACAGCGCGACCGCCAGTCCCAGTGGGCCCAGCAGCTCGATCGTCACGGCGATGCCGAGCGGGAGCCGTTCGATGGCCTCGTAGAAGGCGAGGTTCATCGTGGCCAGGATGGCCCCGAAGGCGACCGCGACCGACCAGTCTCGCCGGCTCCTGCCTCGGACCGAGGGGCGGGTGACCGCGAGCAGGACGGCCGCGGCGATCCCCAGGCGCAGGAACGCCATGCCCGCCGGGCCCACGCGGGCGAACATGTGTGCCGCCAGCGCCGCCCCGGACTGCACCGAGCACATCGCGGCCACCACCATGGCCACCCCGGGACCGACCCCGCCTGTGCTGGCGGACGTGGGCGGCCGTCCGGTGGCCACCTCGAACGTCACTGCCCAAGCCTGGTGGCCGCCGGCGCAGCCGTGAAATGCCGTCTTCGAGTGGTTATGCTCAACAGGTATGAACGTTGAGGTCCGGCACTTTCGCTGCTTCCTCGCCATCGCCGAGGAGGGCACGGTCACGCGTGCCGCGGCGCGGCTTCACCAGACCCAGCCGGCACTGTCACGCACGTTGGCCCAGCTCGAGCAGCAGGTGGGCGCGGTCCTGGTGGACCGGTCCACTCATCACCTGCGGTTGACCGCGGCGGGTCTGCGCTTCCAGGTGGCGGCTGCCTCCGCCGTGCGGGCCTTCGACCAGGCGCTGGCGTCGGTGTCGGCGGAGGCAGCGCCGCTGCGCCTGGGGTACACGTGGTCGGCCGCGGCCCACGCATCGGCGATCGTGCGGGCCTGGAACGGGCAGACGCCGGCGCGGCCGGTGGTGGTCCTGCGCAGCGATGAGCGCGCCGGTGGCCTCGACCAGGGCCTCGTCGATGTCGCCCTGGTGCATGGCCCGGTCGAAGACCCGGCTCTGCGCACGGCGCCGCTGGACAGCGACGCCAGGGTCGCGGCACTGCCGGGTGGGCACCGGCTGGCGGGCTCGGTCTCGGTGACGCTCGCCGACCTTGCCAGTGAGCCGCTGGTAGTGAACTCGGTGGCCGGCACCACGACACCCGAGCTGTGGCCGCCCGGCCGGCGCCCGCAGGTCGCCGCGGACACCGCCCGGATCGAGGACTGGCTGGTGGCTATCGCCGCCGGCGAGGGCGTCGGCGTCACCGCCGCCTCCACCGCGACCTTGCATCCGCACCCGGGGGTGGTGTTCGTGCCGCTGACCGGCGCTGCCCGGATTCCGCTGCTGCTGGCCTGGCCGGCGCGCGACCCGCACCCCGATGTTCGCGAGCTCGTGCAGGTGGCCCAGGCCGCTACCGGGCGCCGGCGTGGGCAGCGTTGAGTGGCGGTCCGCCGGGGGAAGCGCCGCCGGGCCCCTGAGGGGTCGGCCGGCGAAGGTCGGATCAGGCTCCAGTGGTCGGTTCGTGTCGGGGAGGCAGGGCAGCATGACTGAGCGTCCACCCGGTTTCTGGCCGTCCTCGCACTCCCAGGCCACCGGCCAGGACTGGGGTGGGCGGGAACTGACCGGACTGGACCTGACCGCGGTCACCTTCGTCGACGTCGATCTGTCCGAGGCCACCTCGACCGGCGCGGTCTTCAACGACTGCACGTTCAGGGACTGCAGGTTCAACGCCTCGAGCCACACCGACACGGCGTTCGTCAACTGCACGTTCGCCGGCTGCTCGTTCTTCGATGCGACGTTCCTGCGCTGCAAGCTGGTCGGCAGCTCGTTTCGCCGGTGCACCTTCGGCCTCTTGAAGGTGACCGGCGGCGACTGGTCGCTGGTGGCGCTGACCGGAGCCGACCTGCGCCAGTGCACCTTGGTCGGTGTGCGGCTGCGCGAAGCCGACCTGTCCGGGGTCCGGTGCAACGACGCGACGGTGGTCGACTGCGACCTGTCAGCCGCGGACCTGCAGAAGGCGGACCTGTCGGGGGCAGACCTGCGCGGCTCGGACCTGGGGGGCCTAGACCCCTGGCATGCGTCGCTGGCTGCCGCCATCATCGACGTGGACCAGGCAGTGACTGTGGCGCAGCTGATGGGACTGGATGTGCGCCCGGTCACCGACGACCGCTAGAGCGGAGCGGACCGGGCGCTGCGGTCGGCCGCGCACCCTGACCGGAAGGAACCAGATGCTGAAGGACAGCAAGGCGTTCAGCGGCTTCAGTGTGGACGACGTCGCGGCGGCCAAAGCGTTCTACGCCGACACCCTCGGACTGGAAGTCTCCGAGACCAACGGCATGCTGAGGCTCCACCTGGGCGGCGGCCGGGAGACGCTGATCTACCCCAAACCCGACCACGTACCCGCCACGTACACGATCTTGAACTTCCCGGTTCCCGACATCGAGTCCGCCGTGGACGAGCTGGAATCAAGAGGAGTCGTAACGGAGCACTACGACTTCACCGACTCTCGTGGCATCAACCGTCGAGGCGGAACCCTGATCGCGTGGTTCAAAGACCCGGCCGGAAACATCCTGGCGGTGCTCCAGTCCGCCGCAGGCGCGCATCCCGGGGGGCGGGACTGATGGTCAACCTGCGAAGGACCACTCAGGAATAGCTCCGGCGTCGGTGCCCTGCCGTCCTTGCACCATCTCATGACCATTTCGTGCACGAGAGCGCTCCATTCACCACCGTTGTTTGCATGCACCCGGTTGGCGTAGTCCGCTTGACCAAGCGGTTCAGGGCCAGCGTGCTTCGCTCACGCGAATGTGAGGCGACATGGGACCTCCCGCAGTCGCAGCGCAAGTGGGCAGTGGAAGGCGCGACCGGTGTCGGTCTCTAGGGGGGCAGGCTCACCGATCGCGTCCAGGGCCCGCGCCACCTGCGCCTTCGAGGTGAGTCCCACGATCCGCGCCAGGACCGTCGCCGGGAACCCGTCGTCGGCCAGGACGTCGAACCCGGCCGGGCATACGCGTCGGCCAGCACTTGCCCACAACAGGGCGGAGGTGTCCACTACACGGCCTAGTGACCATTTTCGTGGCCTGGCCGCGGCAAACCCGCAGGTCAGCGACCCGCCGTCCCCCCGAGCAGCCCGCGGGTGGCACGGGCCAGCCCTGAGCCCGCAGCACGGTCAACCGTCACCGTGGCGGCGATGGTTGTGAGCGAGCTGCGGACCGTGGCGAGGGGCATCTCGCTGCGCCCGTCGGTCGGTGACGTCGGACCGAACCTTGGCCAGCGGGTAGAACGCTGGCGTCTTTGCGACAGCCTTTGGTGGGTCAGGCGCCTTCGAACGAGCCAGGAGGCACGGCTGACGGCTGGTATCGTTGCCTCCCATGGAGACGGTCCCGCTGGCCATCTCCGATGCCACGAAACCATCGGTCGTCGGCTCGCCAAAGGGCGTCGCGCGCGCCTATCGCGGCGACATCGACGGCCTGCGTGCTGTCTCGGTGCTGTTGGTCGTGGCTTTCCATGCCGGGCTGCCGTTCGTTTCGGGTGGCTTCGTCGGTGTGGACGTCTTCTTTGTTATCTCAGGGTTTCTCATTACTGGACTGCTTCTGGACCAGTTGGAGACGGGGCGGCTGTCCCTCGCAGGCTTTTACGCCAGACGGGTTCGGAGGCTTCTCCCGCTGTCGGCACTTGTCCTGGTGTCCACTGCGATCGCCTCGGCGCTGCTGATCGCCCCGCTCGACCGGCCCCGCGTCGCGGGCGACATCCGCTCCGCCGCTCTCTATTTCTCCAACTGGCATTTCGCAAGCCAGGCGACTGACTATATGGCCGCCAACGTCAACACGAGCCCGGTGCTGCACTACTGGTCCCTCAGCGTTGAGGAGCAGTTCTACGTCGCCTGGCCCCTGTTGATCCTCGGCGCCGCGGCTCTGAGCCGCCTCGGCCGCGGTCGGCTGCCGAGCCCGAGAGTCATGATTGGAATCGTTCTCGGCGGGTTGGGCATCGGGTCTTGGGTCATCTCGGTCGCACTAACGTCCAGCGACGGCTCGCTCGCCTACTTCGCCACCCAGTCCCGCGCTTGGGAGCTAGCCGCTGGGGCCGGACTTGCGATGGCCCTCCCTGCCCTGCAGCGCCTGCCGCGAGCACCCGCCGCCATCGCCGGGTGGGTAGGGCTTGTCTTGATCGTCGGAAGCGCGTTGGTGTTCAGCCGCGACACGCCGTTCCCTGGTACGGCGGCCAGCTACCCGGTCTTGGGAGCCGTTCTTGTCCTCGGTGCCGGAGCCCGGATACAAGGAAATGGGGTTGCGCGGCCGCTGTCGGGACCTCGCGTCCAGTACGTCGGCCGTATTTCCTATGCCTGGTATCTGTGGCATTGGCCGTTCCTGGTGTTTCTGCAGGCACGATTCGGCAGCACGGGGGTCGCAGGCGCGTTCGGGACTGCGACCGCGGTGGCCGCGTCGTTCGTGGTTGCCGCGCTCACTCATCGGGTGCTCGAAGACCCCGTGCGTCGCTCCCGCTGGCTGTCGGCCCGGCTCGGCTGGACGCTGGTAGCAGGACTTGCGTTGACGGCAGTATCGGTGGCTGCCGCGTTCGGCCTTGCCGACGCCGGTGACACTGACTTGGCGGTGAACAAGCCAGTCATCGCAATTAAGAACGCAGCACCGGTCATCCTGCGCATGACCCCTGAGCAGGCACGCGAACTGGTCCCAGGCATACGCGACTGCCATGCCACGGCCCGAATGGTCAAAGCCCCGGCAGACTGCACCTTCGGCGATCCGGCAGGAAAAGTCACCATCGCGTTGGTGGGCGACTCACACGCCGAGCAGTGGTTCCCGGCCCTACTCAGCCTGGCCGTGGAGAAGCACTGGCGCTTACTTTCTTACACCAAAGACGCCTGTGCGTTCATGGATGTCCCCATCTGGCACATTGCCCTCGCCCGGCCGTACCTCGAGTGCACCGCCTGGCGCGCCAACGTAGCCGCCCGGCTCAAAGCTGCTGGCCACATTGACGCCGTGGTCATCGCGCGCACCGCCGCCTACCGCGGCCTGACGATAGGCAGCAACGGTCAGCGCCTCTCGTACTTCTCCACAGCCGCCGTCGACGCCATGTGGGCGGCCGGTGCGGCCAAGACCTTCGCTGGTCTAGAGAAGATCACCTCTCACATCGTCGTGCTCAAGGACAATCCGTTCGCGCCCACTGACATTCCAGCGTGTCTGTCCAGCGCGGGTACAGACGTGGCGCAGTGCGCCTTTCCCCGATCCGACGGACTCTACGGTGCCTCACTTGACGCCGGACTGGTGGCCGCCGAGCAGTCAGTAGCCCTGCCCAACGTGTCGTGGCTGGACATGACCGATCAGTTCTGCGATCCGACGATGTGCCCCGCAGTCGACAGCCGCGGCCTGATCATCTACCGCAACCATGACCATCTCACCGTCGCCGAGATACTCGCCCTTCGCGACATCTTCGCGACGAAGCTTGCCGACATCATGGCGAACTAGTCTCCGGGCTCTGCTCGCCGCGGGCGGGGCTTCACCGCCGACCCGCTGCGCCACCGACCGGCCGAGGGTCTCCCCGTTCGGCAGCAGACCCCCGTCTGCGACGAGCGATCAAGAGCTCCTGCGCTTAGCGGTGTCGCTCTTGATCCGCCTCACGTGTACGTCGCTGATCTGGCGGGTCCGTGACAGCCAGAGGTGTTGGTAGCGCCCGCGCTGAAGACCGGTGGCTGACGTGGGACGCTGGTGTCCATGTCAACGGTGTTCCGGTTCCCGCGTTTGGCCTAGTACCCGGGTGTTGCTCTCACCGGGGCGGCGAGGCCTTGGAGGGGTCGGGTCACGCGGGCGGGACAACGGTGCCCTGCGTCGTCGGAGCTGGAGGTCGGCGACTGGGGTCCACGATGGCTAGACGTCGAAGTCAGTACAACGCCGAGTTCCGGTTGGGCCGGCTGGACATCGCCGCCGGCTGGTGCTGGGGCCCGGTTCGCTGGCCGCGCGGGGTTGGATCCTGTCGTCCTTTGTGGACCCGTACGCTGAGCGCCATGCTCGGTCGTCGCCGGTGGTCCTCGCCGTGAGCAGCACCTGGGCCAAGAT
>Ga0075029_100001479_pt1 | contig 13458 bp, 11 predicted proteins | sample LitLauG_LLR_2013_FD_71391 | JGI IMG/M metagenome (GOLD analysis project Ga0075029, IMG submission 71391) | Freshwater sediment microbial communities from North America - Little Laurel Run_MetaG_LLR_2013 | ecosystem: Environmental > Aquatic > Freshwater > Creek > Sediment | place: USA...
TCTACAACACCGTCCGCCCTCATCAGGCCCTCGGCTACTTAACCCCGCAGCAGTTCTTGCGCCAGAACTCATCCCAACGAAAGGAATGAAAAGTGTCACCCATCTACTGGACGAGTACAGCATATTGACAACGGCGAGGGCCCGTTCTAATCTTGCACCCCAGTTTTCGAGAAAGAGGCTGTGACACTCTCCGGCCATCAAACTCTCGTGCAACGGACAGAAGGGAGATTTTATGTTGAGGATATCAAACACTGGAACTCCGGCCCGCGTGCTATTTGTCGCGATCCTGTCGTTGTACGCAACCACAATGTTTGCTCAGGGGATCGAGCCTTATCCGAATGCCATTACCAACAAGCTGATCTACCAAGAGACTCCCATGGTTCCGCCCCCGGTAGGTATGGTCTTCAACGATCCGGACTTTGGTTCTCCCATGGTTCGAGTAACCGATGAGACCACGAACTTCGTTCATCCGGGAACGTATTTGCGAACTGCTGCGGCAGGCGAGGCTAACGAGTGGAGCGTGGACGCGAGCAAATTTTACGTTGTCGGCCACGGTGATGTTGAGTTGGCCTTCGGCTTCGACCCCTCGACGATGGCGATTAGTTCGCTTCCCGGTGCCGCACCGGGGCAGGGCCTGCAACTTCCACTTCGCGCAGGTTCCGCATTCAGCTTTGTCGATCCTGACTTCATTTATGGGACGACAAATCTTACGCCGCTCACTATTACTGGGTATCGTTTTTCAACAGCGACCAGTATTCCGGTAATCGACACAACAACCTGCGGAACCAAACCGCCCCTCATCAAAGGCAAGGGACATTCCGTGGTAAGCGACGACGACATCACTCTTTCCATAGATGACAATCGCGTGGTTATCTCCGAGGGCGGCAAAGACTCCGGCGATCATCCGTTTGTCATCGTCTATGACAAAAAGCTGGGCTGTCGCTGGTACAACACCCAAACAGGTCAGATCGGCGGTCAATGGGGAGCCACGGGTAATGCGTCCGTCCCGGATCGGTATCTTATACGCCACACCTCCATTTCGGGCAATGGCGAGTACGTGCGTATTCAGGTTAACCATTTCGGCTTTTACATTTGGGATTTGGTGACTTTGAATGTGACGCCCTGCCCAGAGAAGGGCGGCCCTTATTGTGCTGGGTATGGGACGATGGGTAACAAGAAGTATGTGAATGCCGCCGGGAAAGTCGATCAGATGAATATTCTAGTGCGTCCGCTCGACAATTTGAACGACTATAGCCAATTGGTTTATCCACTAAACCCGCCTTACCACTTCGGGCAGTCAAAGCATTTCGTCTGGAGCAACGGGTACTTCGACGACACCTTGCCGGTTTGTGCCTCCACCTACAACTACGAAGGTGATACCGAAATTGACGCGCCCTACGACGGAGAAATATTCTGCATTGAGACGGACGGCCTGGCATCGACCGTCTGGCGGTTCGCTCACAACCGTGCGGTGTGGATAGGTCCGTACTTTAATACCCAACCCTTGGGGAACATGTCACCCGATGGCCACAATTTTCTGTTTACCTCAGGTTGGGACGACCAATTAGGGTGGGATGAGTATGGATTTCCACGTTCTGATGTCTGGATTGTCGGGTTGGACTAAAAGTGCGGAGGAGACTCTATTGAGAACTCTCCGAGGCTTTGGTCGCAACTCATGCAGCGCAAATTATGGGACTGGCGTCTCAAATCATCTTGACAGTTTCTTTTTTGCGTCCCAACGCAACCGGAGGGCTTCCGACATCGCTGCTCGTGCGTCTTCGGAAATCTTTTCCTTCGGCCTTCGCTCGCCTCCGATAGGCCGTCTGTCTAGACGTGAAACCTGTCGCACTGCGCTGCAGAATGAACTGAGCTTTTCAAGCCGTATGCCCTTCTTTAGCCATGAATGGTCAAGGGAAAGAACAACTGCGCAGCGATTTGCAATTGGCGGGAGCACATAGATAAATTCAGGGGCCGTATTGCCTGCGTTCAAGCATACCACTAGCGATATCTGCCGCTTTTCACTCCTTGCGCATTGTAGTATCCAAGTTGGGCCTTTGTAGTTGTTTTTCCGGCTACGACACGCTCGCACAGCGACTCTGGTACCGTCTCTTAGACGAAGACAGTCGCGGCGAATCGGGCCTCGGGTTTGAATTGAAACTTCACCTGGGAACAGCTCGACGAGGTTCTGCATCAACTCCCTACGCACCTTGCGGATTTCGGCCCTGTGAACAACGGTGACTTTTAGTGGCGAGTCGTAGCCCGCGAGGTCATAAGCACGCACAAGGGAACCAAAACGTCTTCTGTATCCTTCTTTAGACAGTGTCTTTGGTGCACCGCGAAACAGCGGCATTGAAAGCTTGCCTTTGGCCCTGAGTATTGACCTAAGTGCTTCGAGCACTTGGTCATCCGATAAGTTAAACGGCTTATTGCGGAGTACTTGCTGGGCTCTCTCAAAGGTCGCCGGATCAATAATGGCCTCAAATGCGTTCGGCACGACAATCCATTCCGCTTCTGCGTTAGTTTTCACCTGAGACTTCAGTCTGCCCGTCCTTCGGTTATAGACAGAGGTGCCTTTGTATTTCGGATTGGTCAGAATCCCTCTGACACCCATACGCTTCCACTCTCGCCCATCAATGAACGGAACTCTCAAACGGTTCAGTTCGTCGGCAATGCCTTGCATAGTTCGATTTTCCGAGACAAACATGCGATAGATTTCTCGAATCCAATGGACCTCAGTTGCGGGTCCAAGAATCAGTTTCACTCGCTCGTTGGAGAGGCTTTTCCGTTCACCGGGTCCTAGTTCCCCCTTCTGAGTTTTGTTGGCTGAGATGAGCACTCGTCGGAAACCGTAGCCGGGGTGTCCGCCCGCCCTAAATCCATCTCGAGCGACCCGGCTCTCGCCCGCAAAGACTTTTTCGGACAGCTCGCGACTGTACTCCCCCGCCATAACCCGCTTTAGGGCTTTAAGTATGACGTTCGGGAGATATTCATCATTGCGGAAATGCTCGGCGCAATAGTGAACTCGTACCCCAGCCGTTTTGCATAGAAATTCATAGGCTGCAGCCTCATCAGGGTCTTGGAATCTTCCCCAGCGGCTCACGTCGTATACGAGGATGGCCCTGTAGGAATGTTTTTTCGCGAGGACATCGTGAAGGAGTTGAGAGAGACCTTTCCTGTGCTTTATTTCAAGGCCACTCTTGGCTTCATCGATATAGGTTTCACAAACTGTGAAGTTGTGTTCTTGAGCGTAGGTCGCAATTCCAGCACTCTGAAAACTAAGGGAATACTCCTGACGTTCAGTGGACACCCGCAAGTATTGGGCGGCTAGGACGTTGGTCATTGGGCGATCCTTTCTAGTGAATTGGGGATTGTCCATCAAAATGACAGCAGACGCTAGGCGGGAATCACTGCGTCAGAAGTTGACTTTCGTGGTCGGTCAAGAGCGCCTTACGGGACAGCACCAAGCACCTGCGACAGGTGCAACGGTACGCGGCCTCGCCGGGGCGCACGGTGTGGGCGCAATCACGGCAGACGAACCGCCCGTCCTTGTAGGCGATCATCGACCTGAAGTCGATACCCGCCATGCAATGGGGGCAGCGGATGGTCAAAATCGTGTCGGTCACCGATTGCATGGACGGTCCTGTTCCCGCGCAACGGTGATAGGCACGCTGGATTCCAGAACGCCGATCCAGCAATCCGCTGCAAAGCAAAGGATCGTGGGAAGCGATACGGTGTATTCAAGCCGCAACGAGTGCCGAGTTTCCGTCGTGCTTGCCGACAGGCGGGCAGATCGGATAATCAACCGACGCGACCAGCGCCGCCGCGCGGGGCCGCATTGATTTCCAGGACTCCAGAGTTTGCGTGTCAAATCACTCCCGCTCGGGACAAGATCGCTTGCTCCCCCATGAGTTCAATCGATTCACAGGAGAACAGCGATGAAGAAACAAGGGACGACAGATGCAAAGCGGGCAGCAGCAAACGACCGACCGGAAACAAACGGCGTTATTCAGGGCAGCGCGGAGCTGGTATCCGAGGCTGAGGTTCCAACCACGAGCCGAGCACAGAAAGGTGTGTTCCTGGAAACACCAGAGTGGAAATCCGGCGTTGCAAAAATCGCGGCTGGCATCCCGGCTGGTAAGGCAGTCCGCATCGTGATGTCAAGCGAGACGCAACGGTCGATCAAGAATGCACGGATCGGCTTCAAGCGTGCGCTGATGGGTTTTCTCAAACGAGGAAAGCTGAATTACGAAGTCCAGCTTCGAGGGGCGGAACTCTTCGTCAAGAACGTGGCGAAGAAATGAAGTTCGAGCCTGGACAGATCATGGCCACTCCCGGTGCCTTGGAAGCATTCAAGGCATCGGGAGAATCACCGCTCGTGTTTCTGGAGCGACATCTGGCTGGCGATTGGGGTGACCCTTCACCGGAGGACATCCGTGAGAACGAACTCAGCCTCCAGCACGGCTGGCGACTACTGTCGGCTTACACGCTCAGCACTGGCGTGAGAGTCTGGGTGATTACCGAGGCGGACCGTAGCGTGACCACGATCCTACTGCCGGACGAATACTGAACCACTCTCAGCCCTCGGCTTTCGGTCGAGGGCTTTTCAGTAACTTCGCTACCCACCTTTGGTACCCGTGTCAATCTTGCGAGTACGAGAGACAATCTCATCATGACCACGTACTTGGTCAAGTCCATCCTCGAAATCGACAAGACAGAACGCGAGTGGCGCGCCGATGTATCGGTTCATCAGCCACGATGGATGAACAGGATTTCGCCGACGGAACTGCGTGTGACCACTCACACAGGCGAGAAGGTTCGCTTCGTCGTGGAGGAAAAATGACATCTCAGCGCACGGTGTCAAAGAAACAAATCGACGAGTTGTTAGAAATAGAGCAGAAATATCTAATCAGAAAAAGCAGGGCACGGAGGCGGGCGCGAACTTGGTTTGCGCACGGCCCATCCGAAGCCTATTTGTGGAGTCCGTGACTTAAGTCATCGTCGTTATGAAACCCTGTCTCTACCGTTATCCCATCTGCTAAGAGAGGACGAGACATGGGCGAAATCACCGGCAACACAAGTATTGCGGAGATTCTGAGACGTTGCCCTAACGCACGACGCATCTTTGACAGTCATGGGTTGAAGGGCTGTGGGGGTGCGCATGGGCCGAGCGAATCGCTCTCTTTTTTTGCAACAGTGCATCAGGCGGACCTGGGAGAGTTGCTGCGTGAGATCAACGCTGAGCTGAGCAGTCCATCGGACCAGCCCTACGCTTATACGGAAACGCTGCAGGATTACATCTATCGGCGCTTTTTCAAAGCAGGCGTGTTGGTCGTTTTGAGTGTCGGTTGTCTGTGGGGTGCGATCAACCTTCTTCAAATTGCGCTGGGAAAGAGTTTCCTGCAGTTGCGACTGTTGCCCTCAATTCATGCCCATGCCCACGCCATGGTCTTCGGCTGGGTGGGCATGTTTGTCATGGGTTTCGCTTACCAGTCGTTTCCGCGGTTCAAGATCACGACGCTATGGAGACCGGACTTGGCGAGCCTCAGCTTTTACCTGTTAGCGACCGGGATCGTTACCGGCATGGCTGCCGATATGCTACTGCCTTCGGGTACGTCGTTCGTGTTGGGAGGACTCTCGGGCGGCGTCGAGATCGCCGCAGTGGTGCTGTTCATGTTGGTGCTATATCGGACGGCCCGGCAGTCGCTCGAACCACACAGCCCCTATGAGAAGTTTATCGCCGGGTCATTTTTGTGGTTCCTGCTGGGCACCTTTCTGAACACTGTCTTCTTCTTCGCCAAGGCGACGGCGCATTCGCAGACTGATCTGATCATGCGCATCGCGCTGATTGACGGGCCACTGCGCGACATTCAACTGCTCGGCTTTGCAGCTCTGATCATCGCCGGTGTGAGCCAGCGGTTCGTGCCGCAGGTGTACGGGCTGAAACGGTCCGGCCGTGACCGCCTCGCCCTCATTTTCTGGCTCATGAATGGCAGCCTGGTCTTGAACGTGATCAGCTACGTTCTACTGTTGACGACCCGGAACCCGTACTTCGCCGTCAGCCTCGAATTCGCCTACCTGCTGATGCCAGTCTGGGCCGTGCTGCTAGCACAACAGATTGGGGTATTTAGCAAGCCATCGCAGACGGATCGCACCTTCAAATTCATCCGTGCGGCCTACGTCTGGCTTTTGATTTCTTGCGGCATGATGCCGTTGTTCCCCGTGTACGGACTGTTGACTCATCAGGTCTTCGCTCACACTTACATGGGATCGCACCGTCACGCATTTACCGTCGGATTTATCAGCATGATGATCCTGGGAGTTTCTTCCCGGATTGTGCCGATTCTGGCGGGTATCGATTCCAAGCAGATGAATTCTCTTTGGGTGCCTTTCGTCCTTTTCAATTTTGGCTGCACCGGCCGGGTGGTATTACAGGTCTTAACCGACTTTGTGCCAAGCGTCGCTTATCCCTTGGTTGGGTTCACCGGGTTCATCGAACTCAGCGCGCTGTTGTGGTGGGGAGTGGAGCTTTGGCGAACCATGAATGTCGCAAAAACGAGCCGCACAAAGCAGCTAACTGCGCCCTTCCCGTTGGTCGCTCGGTAGTCGCCTGCATCTGGCAACCGAAGGCTCGCAAACTGGATGAGTCGGCTTCGAATTTGCCGTTTCACGCCTAGCTCTCGCGATCCAACCAAGTACATCTCACCGTGACTTTTGTCACAGCCGTTTATCGCTTTTGTGAGTAGGGTTACCTGTTGCGATATCCGAGGCGAGAGCAGTGGACCAACCACGCTACAAAACCCGTGTCGCGGACCAGGAGTATTGGCGAGAGCAGATCAAGTGTCAGTACGCGTGCCCGGTTCACACTGACGCACGGGGGTATGTCCGGGCCATCGCCGCAGGAGATTACGAACAGGCTTACCTGATTGCCCGCGGACCGAACCCCTTGGCATCTTTGTGTGGACGCATCTGCGGCGCACCGTGCGAGGCGGCTTGTCGCCGGGGAACCATCGATCAGCCGATTTCCATCCGCGCCCTCAAGCGCTTCGTTTGCGAGAAATTCGGAAGCGATGCCCGCAGCGATGCCGACCGCGAACTGTTTCCCTACTTAAAAAGCAAAAACGAAACGCGGCAATGTGACGATCTCGACGAACTCAGCCACTTGCTCGAATTTCTTGCGAACGCCGAGTTTCGCAAACCCACCGGAGAGCGGATAGCAATCATCGGGTCTGGACCGGCGGGGCTAGCTGCCGGACACGATCTCGCCCTGATGGGATTCCGCCCCACGATTCTTGAGATGGATCCGCAACCCGCTGGCATGCTCTACACCGGCGTCCCCGGATATCGCTTGCCGCGTGAATTGATCCGCGCGGAGGTTGCGGTGATTGAGTCCCTCGGTGTCGAGATCCGTTGCAACACACAGGTCGGGAAAGATGTCAGTTTTTCCGATCTGCGCCGTGACTTCGCCGCCGTCATCATCGCTTGTGGCGCTAAGCGCTCGCGCGCGCTCTCCATTCCCAACGCCGAGGCCATCGGCGTGATGGGTGGGGTCGATTTTCTGCGTGATGTATCGCTGGGCAAAGAAGTTTCGCTGGGGCAGCGAGTGATCGTAATCGGTGGCGGCAACGTGGCTTATGACGTCGCCCGGACGGTATTGCGCCAGGAAGAGTACGACGTATCAAGAACGGCGGCCCGCATGGCGGGGGTGCGGCAGGTGAATCTGGTCTGCCTGGAATCGCTCGAAGAGATGCCTGCCGACACGGTTGAAATCCTGGAGGGACAGGAAGAGGGGGTTACTCGCCACAACAGTTGGGGGCCGAGAGAAGTTCTGGTGGACGAGAGGAACGGCCAGAAGTTCGTGCGCGGAATGAAGTTCGCACGCTGTACCCAGGTGTACGACGAGAACAAACGCTTCGCTCCGAAGTTCGATGAGTCGGTTACAACCGAGATAGGCGGTGACACTGTCCTGCTCTCAGTCGGGCAGTCTGCCGACCTTAGCTTTATCGACGCTCAGCATGACGGGATCGAGATGCGATCTCCGCAGCAGATTGTCAACGATCCCGCGACTTGCGCGACCTCGGCGCCCGGAGTTTTTATCGCGGGAGACATTGCCTATGGGCCGCGACTCATGATCCATGCCATTGCCAGCGGCAAGCAGGCGGCTCGTTCGGTCTATCGTTACCTGTGCGGCGAGGAGATCACGCCCGAAGAGGTTCAGTTCCATTTCCCCATCGAGCGCTATCGACGCGAAAAACACTACGAGCGCCGCTCGCGCTTGCACATTCCCACCCGCTCCGCGGAAGAGCGTCTGAAGAGCCCCAGCGCTCTGGTCGAGATCGGCTACAACGAAGAGCAAGCCCTCGCGGAAGCCGGCCGCTGCCTCGACTGCGGCATCAACACTATCTTCGACGGCGAGCGCTGCATTCTTTGCGGCGGCTGTGTGGATGTCTGTCCCACCGTGTGCCTGAAGCTGGTGAGCTTCGACCGGCTGACGCTTTCGCCCGAACTCGAAACGGCGACTCGGGAGCTGGGCCTTGATCCAGCCGATCTCTCCGCCATCATTAAGGACGAAGAACGCTGCATCCGCTGCGGTTTGTGCGTCGAGCGTTGTCCCACAACTGCGATCACCATGGAAAAGTTCAGTTTTGCCAAGGAGTGGAAACCATGTCCCGTCTAGATCCACCCCGTGTTAGCCGGCGCAGCTTTCTGAGCCTCGCGTCGCTGGGAAGTTTTTTTGTCGCTATGGGCACAGCGGCTGCCGGTATGTTCCGCCTGCCCAATCCCGCGGTGCTGCCTGGCCCGGTGCGCCGCTACAAACTCGGTCCGCCCGAGCAATTCTCCGCTGGAAGCGAAACCGCCTTCACCGAGGAGAACCTTGTGCTGTTTCGCGACGACGATGGCTTCTACGCGATCTCGAGCACGTGCACCCACCTGGGCTGCACCGTGGCGCGCTCGAAGGATGGATTTGCTTGTCCCTGCCACGGTTCGCGCTTTAACAGCCAAGGCAGCGTGGTGGGCGGGCCGGCACCGCGACCGTTGCCTTGGCTCGAAGTCAGCCGCGCGGCCAACGGCGACTTGATCGTCAATGCCGACAACGAAGTCCCGGAGGGCACGCGCTACCGCGTGTAGGAGGCAACCCGTGACAGAGACCGCCACCCGCGAATTTGTCCACAACCTGCACGAACTTCCTCATACCGTGAAGGATGCTTGCTTCCGCCTCGGGAAAGAACCCGAATCCGAGCGCGAAGAGTCGCAGGCCACATTCCATAACCTGTTTCTGCACATCCACAGCGTGCGCGTGCACCTGCGCACTCTCAGCCCGACGCTCACCTTCGGACTCGGCTTGATGGCTACGGCGAGCTTCGTGATCACAATAATTACCGGCGTTCTTCTGATGGTTTACTACAAGCCCTCGACGGATCTGGCTTACCAGTCGATCAAGGATATCCACTTCACGGTCTCGACCGGGCGTTTCATCCGCAACATTCATCGCTGGTCGGCGCAGCTGATGGTGCTCGTGGTCCTGCTTCACATGGCGCGGGTTTTCTTCACGGCGAGCTACAAGAAGCCTCGCGAATTCAACTGGCTGGTTGGACTGGCGCTGCTAGTCATCACTCTGGCCCTGAGCTTCACCGGCTACCTGCTGCCCTGGGACCAGTTGGCGTACTGGGCAATCACCATCGGCTCGAACATTGCCAACTCGCCGCGTGAACTGACCGATGCCATTGGGATTACGAAATTCTTCGACCCCGGCGGCTTGCAGAAGCGGCTGCTGCTGGGCGCGAACTATGTCGGGCAAGATGCGCTGATTCGGTTCTATGTTCTGCATGTCTTCGTTCTTCCGCTGGCGCTGGTAGGCCTGCTCGGCGTGCACTTCTGGCGCATCCGCAAAGACGGCGGCTTGGCCAAGCCGGAAGACCCGCCCGGCGGGCTCGCGGAATGGGGCGGAGAACGTCGACCCGTATTCCAACCGCTTGCCACCAAGACTTACGGCCTAATGGCGCTAGTGAAAGGTAAGCGTCCGCCGGTGAATCGCGGGCCCGAGAACACGGTCATGAGTTGGCCGCACTTGTTCTGGGCGGAACTCTCGGTCTTCATGGTCACAGTGGCGGTCACGCTGATCCTGGCTTTCTATAGCGATGCGCCGCTGAAAGAACTCGCGAACGCCGCCATTCCGGAAAATCCGGCCAAGGCGCCTTGGTACTTCCTGGGGCTTCAGGAACTGGTCTCCTATTCGGCGTTCATGGGAGGCATGTTGATTCCCATGATCGTCCTAGTCGGACTTGCGCTGATTCCGTTTCTGGATCGCCGTCCTGGAGGCGAAGGCACGTGGTTCGGCACCAGCCACGAGCGCTCGGTGTTCTGGCAATCCTTGTTCTTTGCCTGCGCCGTGACCGTCGGCATGCTTGCTTTCACGGTCAACTACGGTTGGCTGCGCAACTGGTTCCCCAACATTCACCAGCTCTGGATCATCGTCATCAACCCCGGGTCGCTGCTGGTGCTGATTTTCGCGGCCTGGTCGCTCTTCATTCTGAAGCGCAAAGATTCGGTGCGCCTGGCAGCAGTCTCGTTATTCACCTGTTTTTTGGTCGGGTTCACTCTGCTGACCTACTTTGCGACAGTCCATCGTGGGCCCAACTGGCACTTTTACTGGTGGCCCTCGCAATGGCCGGTGCACTGAGGAGAATGCGATGAAAGACCCATCCCGGATTTATCGCTGGCTCCTGCTGGTGGCGAGCGTCGTTACCATCGTCTATCTGGTGGGCGCAGCGGTGCGCGAGAACTACCTGGCGCAATGGCGGACTGTGCAACTTGAGTACCGCGACCTTCTCCGCGAGAAAGCCACCGATGATCGCGGCCGCGAACTACTCGCCAAGTTCCGCGTGGAGATGAAACAGGCCAGCATCCCGGCACTTGGCACGGTGGACCGCTGCGTCACCTGTCACAACGGCGTTGACGATCCGCGCATGACGGATGCGCCGCAGCCGCATCGTACCCATCCCGGTCATATCCTCGACAAGCATCCCGTGGATCGCTTCGGCTGCACGGTATGTCACCACGGGCAAGGCGCGGCCATGACGTTCAGCGAAGCCAAGGCCGAAGACGTTTTCTGGGATTATCCGCTGCTGCCACCGGAGCTGACCGAGTCCACTTGTGTCACCTGCCACGACGCCGAAAGGTTACCGCCCGAGCAGATTCCGCTGCTGACTGCGGGCATGAAGCTCTATCGGGACAAAAGTTGCGGGTCCTGCCACAAGCTTGGAGGACGCGGTGGGGCGCTCGGTCCAGCGCTCGACAATGAAGGCGCGAAGAGTAAGCACCAGCTCATCATGACGAACCTGAGACCGCCGCACACCACGTGGAATTGGCAGAATGCGCACTTTCGCGATCCCGGGAGCGTGGTTCCCGACAGCCTGATGCGCAATCCAACCGTCACCCGGCGGGAAGCGCTGGCGCTCACCGCGTACATGCTCTCGCAGTGGAAGCGCGACGTACCGGAAAGTTATCTCGCGCCCGACAAGATCGAGCAGAAATATCGCGCTCTCCATCCCGAACCCCTGACCGGAGAGCAGGTTTACAGGCAGTACTGCACGGCCTGCCACGGTAACGGCGCCTACACTCGCTGGGACAAGAAATTCAACCGCTTTATTCCGGCGATTCGCGGAGTCTCTCTGATCTCAACCGCAACTCCCGAGTATTTCCAAAGCAACATCGAGCAAGGACGTCCCGGCACGCAGATGCCGGCTTGGGGTCTGCATGCGGGCGGACTGATTCCCGAAGAAATCACGGGAGTGATTGAATATCTTCGTTTGGGCGCTCCGGCGGCTCCTGCGATGACGGCGCTGGCGCTGCAAGGAGATGCCAGCAACGGCCTTTCTCTTTTCCTGAGAAACTGCGCTGGCTGCCACGGCATGAATGGCCGCGGTGGTATGGCGCCCGAGGTGGGCAATCCGGTATTCCAACAAGCTGCCACCGACGAATTCATCATCCACACCATCCGCAACGGCCGCATCGGAACCGCGATGCCTGCCTTCCAGCGTAACGAGGCGCCGGTGTTCAGCGATCAGGACATTGCCGACGTGCTCGCTTATTTGCGGACACTCGGAGAACCAAGAGGTCAGAAAGCGATGGCGCAGAACGCAACTTCAGGAACTCCTCCGGGAGGCAAGCCATGAGCGACGAGAACAAACCTCAGAAGCCTTTCTCGCGGCGCAATTTTATTCAGGCCGCCGCCATGACGGCCGCCACCCTCGCTTTGCCCGGCTGCTCGCGCAAAGACAAGCCTGTCTTGACTACGCTGACGGGAGACTTTGATCCTCTGCGCAGCTATCCCTATCGCGGATGGGAGGACTTCTACCGGAAGATCTGGACATGGGACAAAGTGGTTCGTTCTACACATTCCGCGAACTGTACGGGTTCCTGTTCGTGGAAGGTGTACGTGCGCAATGGCGTGATGGTCCGGGAAGAGCAGGCCGCCGACTATCCCCGAATCAATACCGAACTTCCCGACTACAACCCACGTGGCTGTCAGAAGGGCGGCTGCTTCACCGAGTATGTATACAGCCCGCAGCGCCTCCGCTATCCGCTCATTCGCACCGGAGAACGCGGCGAAGGCAAGTGGCGCCGCGCCAGCTGGGACGAAGCGCTCACGATGGTTGCCCAAAAACTGCTCGACAACATCTACAACTACGGCCCTGATACAAATTCCTTCTTCAGTGTCATCCCGGCCATGAGCCCGGTCAGTTTCTGCGCTGGCTCTCGCCTTGCCCACTACATTGGGGGTGTCTTCCTTTCTTTCTACGACTGGTATTGCGACCTGCCGCCTGGAGAACCCCTGACTTGGGGTGTTCAGACCGAGGCGTGCGAATGCGCTGACTGGTTCAACTCGAAGTACATCGTGCTCTGGGGATCGAACATCTCACAGACCCGCATCCCGGACGCGCATTTTGCTTACGAGGCTCGCTACAACGGGGCCAAGATTGTCTGTATCTCGCCCGATTACAACGCGAGCGCCACGCACGCCGACCTCTATTTCCGCATCAACCCTGGCACGGACGGCATTCTCGCGCTGGGCGCGGCCAAGCTGCTCATCGATCAAAACCTCATCGATGCGCCGTACGTGAAAGAACAAACCGACATGCCTCTGCTCGTACTTTCGGGCACGAACCGCTTCCTCCGTGAGTCCGACCTCAAGAACGGCGGCAAGGAAGACATCTTCTATTTCTGGGACACGAAGCAGCAGCGCGCCGTTCCTACGCCGGGTTCGATGGGGTCGGAGCAAAAGACTATCCAACTCAATGGTGCGGATCCTGCGCTGACGGGCACCTTTCACGTGCAACTCGCCGATGGCAAGACCGCCGAAGTCACGACGGTCTTCGATCTTCTGAAGAAAGAAATCTCCGGATACACAGTGGACAAAGTCGCCGCGCGCACCGGCCTTCCTGCCCATGAGATCGAACT
>Ga0075029_100001480_pt1 | contig 13457 bp, 22 predicted proteins | sample LitLauG_LLR_2013_FD_71391 | JGI IMG/M metagenome (GOLD analysis project Ga0075029, IMG submission 71391) | Freshwater sediment microbial communities from North America - Little Laurel Run_MetaG_LLR_2013 | ecosystem: Environmental > Aquatic > Freshwater > Creek > Sediment | place: USA...
CGTGGCTGATTACCTTAAATATCCGGACGTCATTGCGGCGGGTGTTACATATAACCAAGCATACCAAGCGGCGCAAATAGCCGGTTCAATGAATTTTAGCGCGCCGCGCGGAGGTTGGGCAGGGATGACTTACGCGCCGTCTTTAATAGATAATTCTTTAACCGGTTCTTCAAGTACAATATTGCCCGCAACCCCAACCAACGCGCTTTCAAATATGGCCGCGTCAATGGGTGTGCCGTCTTGGGTATTGTACGGAGGCATTGCGGTTGTGTTGTATTTAGTTTTAACCAGCGGTAAAAAACATTAATATGGCAAAAAGTAACGCGCTGACTTGGATAATTAATGAGGCAAAAAAGTTAAGGCGCGAATATCCAAAGCGCTTTAAAACATGGACGGAGTATGTTAAACAGGCTTCAGCTATTTATCATAGTAAGGGGGCCAGGTTAAAAAAACCGGTAACACATAAACGCAAAAAAAATTCAGGTATGCCAAAAAGAAAAAAAGCAGCGCCCAAAAAACGCGCGGCCATTATAAGGAAAATAAAAACGTATCATAAAAAAGAGGGCCGGGCAATCCGCGCGTTTGGTACGGTCCGCGCGCTTGGTACGGTGTCACACTACAAGGGTAAGGCAAAATCTGTATTGGAGCATGAAATTGGCCGGTTGACCGTACAACAGTTTAAGGCAAAAAAGAAAACCATAAAGCGCAAGATTGGCAAACGCATTGCGCTGAAAAAACAAGAGTATCGAAAATTGAGTTAGTCCGTATCCTATTCACAGTATAAAATTTTTTATTTTTTAATCAAATCAAATTTTAAAGTTATGGCTAAGAGAAAACGTCGGCACTCGTCACACAAACGCCGCCGCGTCAGTGGCCCCGGTAAAGGCATTGCAATGAAGATTGCAGGTGTTACGGCCGGGGTTTTCGCCGCGCGTCTGCTTTCAACAAAAGTAATACCGTCAACAATCAGCCCTATGATCGCTAACGGAGGGCTTGCAATCATTGGTATCATGGTTCCCAAGTACATGAAGTCTGAATTAGGGCAGGGTATCGGTGACGGCATTTTGGCCGCCGGTGCGCTTGGTCTGCTTCAGGGCGCCGGTGTCATTGGTGCGGTTCAACCTCCCGGCCAATCTGCCTTGGTAAGGCAGGGAAACAACGGGTACAACCCGGCATTGGCGAAGGCCGTGGGTGCGCCCCGTCCTTTTATCAATAACGCCGTTGGTCGTATGAACGGGGTACCGAAGAAAACGCCGGCGGTGCTGGCTTTGGGTGCGCTAATGGATGAATGAGGTTATCAATCCCGTCCAAGGATTATTCATAACAGCCCGGCGCGGCCTTAAAACGGCCGACCGGGTATTTTAAAAAAACAATTAAACTTTAATACAATGGGTGCAACAACCTACGGCCAACGCCTAATATTTGAAAACGCCAAAGAAACCCTTAGGGAGCATGGCGTCGACCCAAACACGGCGGTACTTACACAATCATATTTGAGGCTCGAGCAGCTTTGCGCGATCAGCGTAACAAACATTTTGTTCCCTGTGGTTGTCAATCAGCCGTCGCCCGGTGCAACGGTCGGAGCTTTCAACACGGAGCGGCGTTTGCAGCTTCAGGATAGCTTTGTCGTTTCGGAGCTTGGTGTCTTTCTTTGGGTGCCGTCGTCCTCGACTGCGACAAACTCGCATTTGTACAGTTACCCGAATTTCTTTGCCTTTGCAGCCAACGCGCCGCTGTATCAGCAATTTTATCATGGGTACCTTACCCTTTCCGTAAACAATCAGGTCATTGTACCTTTCTGGGACATTCAGCGCTCCTACAAGGTTAACCAAACTCAAGGGCTGGCCGCTGTATCTGCAACGGTTCCTGATGACCAGTTGGACGGACGCGATGACGCGTTTATGCCAACAGAACCAAATTGGTATTTGATCGGTTCAAAAAACAATATCCTGACAATGGTATTACAAAACGCGCTTACTGCTGTAACGGCAAACTCGCGGATTGTAATTTATTTGCGCGGTGTGTTGGCTCAAAACTCAACTTCCGTACAATAGTATTTGTATGGTCTTGGTTTTGTAAGGATCATTTTTTTTCACGGGTGCAACCGGGCCAATGAATCCCGGTTGCCTTCTAATATAATTTTATATGTATCCTGAATTTCAAGCGACGCGGAGGTATGAACTTATTGAGTTCAATATACCGGCCAACAGTACCGGCACCCGGTTTAATTTTGTCGATCAGCCACAATTGAGGACTGACACAACGCAAGACGTGGTTGTGCAAGGCATTGAAATTTTTGACGTGACGGACGTCACTTTGTCCCCAAACAATATTACGGTTGCAACGGCTGCTTACTGTAAGTCTACTTTCCTAGTCCTGTATGTGGACGGCGAGGAAAGTATTTATAGAATTCCGCTTTTTCAATTGCACCGGGTTGCGAATCTTGCCGACCCGTATATCAATGTGGATAATTTGCCGCCGCCTTTTGATAACATTTATCCTGATTGGACAAAGTCGTATCTGTTTACTCCGACCGCTTATAGTGGCGGCGCAAACGCGACTTTTTCGTTTCTGTTTGGAATCCATTACAAAAAATTACCGCCGGGGACGATGGGTAAAATACGCGCTAATGAGTACACGAATTATAACAATATTCGTATGCTTCAGCCGATCGGTAGTTAATTGGTAAATTCTTTTATATGGCAAACGTAGTTACGTCGGTACAGTTTCGGGGGACGGCCAATGTAGTAAAGGCTTTTGAAAATTTGGGCGTTCCCCGCTGGGCTGTATTTCAGAAAAACAACCTTAATGAAAAGTACGAAGGCAATGACCTTACCGAGGGTGTGGAAACTTTGCAACAATTTTTGAGTTTGCTTGAGCGGAGCCAAACAAATGCAATTTATACACTTAAAACCTATGAAGATTTGCCGGAAAATAAAATCATTAAGCCGTCGACCGAGTGCGACCGCTCTTTTAATTTTCAGCTGTGGGAAAATGAACGGTTTGAATCGCCATACAGTCAGTATAAAAACAGGCAGTTGGATGAAATAACGCAGAGGCTTGACCGTATGGAAGCTTTGGCCGTTGCTGATAATGACAATGAACACGAAACGGAGGGTGAAGCCGTTGGAGGTTTTGGCCTGATGGGGTATTTAAATAAGCTTCTGGAAAACCCGGTCGTCCAACAAAAGCTTGGGGCTGTCATTGGTACATGGATTGATAAGATCATGCCCGCCGCTGAACCGCAACAATCCTACCCGGTTGCTATTAACGGGGTACAGCCGGACGCAAACGATCAGGTACAAAAGATACAGGCGGCGATTGATGTTCTGTTTAGTGTTGACCCCTTATTAGGCGATCATTTGGAACATCTCGCAAAAGTGGCAAAGAATAACCCGGGCAAGTACAACAATTTAATTTCAATGCTTAATCTTTTATAAAATGGAAATTGCGGGTACAGTAGTTGACGCCGTCACCGGTTCGCCCTTGGTAAAGGCTACGATCACGGCCGACGGTTCCCCGGTTGGTGTTACCGACGCAACCGGCCAATTTGATTTGCAGCTTTCGACGTCGCCAAGCCTGATGACGTTTTCATACGTCGGTTACGAAGATATTACTATGACGCCCGGACAGGCCAATAATGCCAATCAAATATCAATGACGCCGGTGCCGCAAACTTTACCGGCGGTTACGGTCACCCCGTCGATTGCAAAAGCAAATTTTTCGCCCTTGGTTGTGGCTGGTGTTGGTCTTGGTGTCTTGCTTTTACTCGGCAAGGGTAAAAAGAAAGTGGCTGGTGTTGACAGCACAACGATTTTATTAATTGCCGGTGCCGGTGTTGCTGCTTATCTGTTGTATGCAAAAAGTCAGGCCAACGCAAACGCGGCCGCTGTTGCAGCGCAAGCGGCTAAGATGCAAACAACCGTGTATAATCCTTATGGCGCCGCGTCCGGCGGTTCAACCAATAACGTGGCAACGGATATAAATGCAGGGTCAGGGGCCGTAAGTGCTTTATCTAATTTTGTAAATACACTTTGACAATGGCTAACAAAAAACAAAATAATTTATTGATCGGTGCCGGTGTTGCGGGTGTGCTTGCTTATTTGATATTTTCAAAAAAGCAAACCCCAACACAAACCCCGGTACAGTCGACCGGGATAAGTCCGGGCAACGTGTCGACCACATTAAGTACATTGAAAAATCTTTTGTTTCCGCCCGCTGCTAACGCGCCCGGTACTTACAACGCGCAACAAATTGCGCTTCAGTCCCCGGGTCTGGCTCAAGTCGACCCGGCAACCTCGCCCGCTGCTGCTGTCAATACGTCAACTTTACAGCCAACGCCGTTGGCCTTTCCTCCGTCGCCCGCAACGGATGTTATGCCGCCCGTTGACCCGTCGGCAAGTACAATTGATTTTGCTCCCGTTTCCTCCGATCAGTCAATGCTATCCGGTTTTTACCCGGTACCGGGTACCGGCTTGGCAATTGTCGGCTGTTGCGCTGCTGCTGCAATGATGGGCCAGAATAGCAAAAACAGGAATTTGGGCGCCACAAAAATTGACTGGCAAAGACTGGTCGTTCCCGCTGTCCTTATCGGAGGCGGCTATTTTGTTTTAAATAAGCTTGGGCTATTTAATAAAACGGGTACAACGTCAAACAACCAGCAAACCGCCACAAGTACAGCGGCCGGGCTTCAGGCTTCATTAAATACGGCAAAAGCGCAAGGGGACATACAAACAATTCCGGACGCGAATTTGAGTAGTCTGGCCAATGATATTGCAACCAAGGGTTTGTTGTCAACGCCCGATCAGGACGGCATACAAAACGATTTAATACAGGTTAACACGTTAACCGATCTTTTGAAGCTTAAACAGTATTTTGGGACGCGCGCGGCCAATACCGGCGGGCCGGTGTCAATGTGTGCGCTTTTTAATATTAACTGTGACAATCTCGAGCTTGACACGTTTGTCAAACAAACATTGGACGCATCACATTTAAATACTGTCAACGGTTATTTGTCAGCGCAAAATATAAACTATCAATTTTAAGTTATGACAAAAGTCCCGGTACTATATTACAACACGGTAACGCTGTCTTATAGTCAGACAGCAAAAATTAATCTTGACCCGCGATGTAACGGCGTCACGGTGCGAAACGCGGGCAATATCAATGTCATATTTGATGATGAGGTAATCTTACCCGGGCAAAGTAAAACCGTTGGGGGTAACCTCGGGGAAATTTTTATCGGCCGCAAAGACTTGTATTTTGGAAGTTCAGCCGGTGTTACTCCGCCGCTGGTTTACTTGTGTTATATTACTCAAAAATTTTACGTCCCAAGGCAACCCGGTGATCCTGACGTAATGGAAAATATTTAGCCATGTTTGAAAAGCTTTGTTTCCGTTTTCAATATACCGAAAATCAGGGTAGTATTTCTTACGACGGGTCGCCCGCCGCCGGGGTGTCTGCCGGTGTTGCAATTAACGGGCTTAGTGTTTCCGGTTCAAATATTATTTTGGGTCAGGCAATTGGTACCGGCGGTGACCCGGCGAAGCTTCTTTTTAATACCGAAATTCCAATGAATGGTGTTTACCTTTCATTTAGGGATTTAGGCACTACAACAACGTCATATCTTCTTTTAAAATCTTCAGCTACCGTTGCATATACAACGCCATCAATGGTGTGGCAATCCTCGGCCGGTGTTGAGTGGTCAAGAATAAATTTCAACCAAGGGGACATTTTTATTGGGTACCATGCCGGCATTGGTACAACCAATGTGGCGCTTTCTGCAAATACAGTAATTGGGTATAATGCCGGTGCCGGTGTAATGACAACAACCGGCAATACCTTAGTTGGTTTTTATGCCGGCAATGCAGTAACCAGCGCGGCAAACGTCACGGCTTTTGGCTCGGGCGCGCTTCAGGTTATGACAACCGGGTCGAACAACACGGCCTTGGGTTATCAGGCATTAACAAACCTTGCGAGCGGGTCGGACAATACAGCCGTTGGCTGGAACGCGGGCGCTTCAATGGGCGCCGGTTCAACACAAAATACTTTAGTTGGCCGCGGCGCCGGTTATCAGTCTATTACACATGGCGCGGTCACCGGTACGGTTATCATTGGCTACAATACCAATTTGCAGGGTGTTGCGGGCAACTATGATATAATGATCGGTACCAATACTTATTTTTCAAATGCGTCAACCTCGGGCGGTACCAATATTTTACTTGGGTATAATATTGTCAGCGGCGGCAATCCGATCGGCCAGAATAATGTAATTGTTGGTTCAAATATCAATAGCGCGGCCTTAACAGTCGGCAATGGTAATATATGGATTGGTACGGGCAACGGGTCATGGGCTTCCGGCGTCGCAAATACAACGGTAGTTGCAACCGGTATGAATATTGTTGCAAGCAATGTTTGTTATATTGGTATATCGACCCAAAATATTATTATTGGAGGTGTCGCGGCTGGCTCTACTGACAATGGAAGCAAGCTTCAGGTGCTTGGGTCAATTAGTTTGCCGATTACTACTTTTACAACAACCGGTACTTTGGACGCCACAATGCACACGGTTATCTTTACCGGTGCGGCTCCCGTTGCAACCTTACCGACGGCTGCAAGTTCCTCCGGCCGTGTTTATTTTATCGTCAATCAAAATACGGCCGGTACTACAAGTATCAACTATTTAAATTTTGCCGGGACGTCTGTCAATGCCTTGGCCGCAAACTCTGTTACGGCCTTACAGTCCAACGGGACAAATTGGTATAGAATCGTGTAAATTATTTTTTATGAATATGAATTTCAATTTTCAATTGAACGACTTGGACGGTCAGCCGGTGCGGGACTTGCAAGGCAACGAAGTACCCCAGGCAAATGTTGTCATTGCCAATTTGCTCATGACCTCGATTAAAATTTCTTTGCCCGCTTTGGTCGCTTGGGAATATGCAAAGCAGTTGAAGGAAACGGGTATGCTGGATCTCGAGCGATCAGAACGGAAAGAACTTTGGGACGTCGTCAATGCTTGGGACGTACCGGTAATTGTTAAAGCTCCAATCCTTCAAATTTTAGGACAATGAGTTTAGCTAGTCAATTAACGCCTGGTCAATCTGAAGACATTATTTTTAATGAGCTTGTCGCCCAAGGCATACCGCAAACTTTGGCGCAACTTGTCACCGCACAAAGCGGCCATGAAACGGCGGGCTGGACGAGTAATGTATATTTGATTGATAATAATGCGTTCGGATATGGATTTACGGGAGTATCATATAAAAGTTATACAAGTGTAGAGGCGAGCGCTGATGACCTTGCCGCGTACTTACAGCGCCGCGTTGCAGATCAATCATTCCCGCCGCTTGACCAGATTACAACGGCCGATCAGTATGCGGGTTTGCTTCAGTCGGCCGGGTATTATACGGATAGCCTAAGCAATTATGAAAATGGTATTGCAAATTGGCTAAACACGAATTTAAAGGTAGTGGCGGCGGCCGGGTCTGGTTTGTTGATTATATTTGCAATTGTTGCGGTTATCCTATTCAATCGCAACAGTCGTTCATATTGATGAATTATTGAGTTACCGGGGCTGCATTTCTATGCAGGCCCTTTTTGTTGTCCAGCATCTTAGTAAAAACCCTTAGTAAAATACTTTTGTGTCATTCAATAAAATGTATAATTTTATGCTGCTCAACTGTCATCAAATACTCAATATATGAACGCTAAAAACAAGCTTCCCAAAATGGCCTTTAATCCGCTCCGTTTCTCATTGGAGCATTCAAGCGACGGAACCGTCAACGGTCAAATTTCCTTTAGTCGTTATGAAATTTATTATTTAACTGCTTTACATGGTCTGCTTTGTTGTTCGGGCGTTGAATTAAAACCCGGCGCGTCCGTCGCTTTTGCGGATGCAATTGCGTTGGCTACGATGCAAACTATTGAAGCGCAGAACAAAGCGTTTGCTGAAAATGAAACTCCCGTTAAAAAAATTAATGTTGGCAATAAAGTTGTTTTTTATCATCCTTTGACCTGGTGCGAAGAACGCGGCGTTGTTACGCATGTAGGGGAAGAAGTGATTATTGTAAAATACAAAATATTTTCAGATCAGCACCCCGAGGGTATGGACCATGTAGTTGACCTGTCAGCCAGTGACATTGTGTATATTCTTTAACCTTCAAAAAAAACAAAATCATGTCTAACGATAATATACATAAGGCGCTTATGAAAATGAATCCTGACCTGTTGCGCAAGCTTGTAAAGGAGTATCAGTATTTAGCAAACGTCCTGTTGAAGCTTTACAATGCTCCCTTAAATAATGCGACCATTAAAATAACCGTCGACAACCCGGCCGCCGGTGACCTTCAGTTAACCTTTGTTGAATTTGATATTTATTGCAATGCCGATACAGAAACAATCGACGGTTTTAAGGAATTTATACAATTAGAGTGCGAACGCATGGTTCGCCGTCGTATGCTTTGCGAGATGGCATTGGAGCAGTTGATGAAACGGCCGCCGGAAACGGTCGGCAAATTGTAACAATTAAATTACAAATTATGATACCGATAATTTTCAGGATTATTTGCGCTTGGTCGCTTGCATTAAATATGTTTTGGGTATTGGTTTTTCGCCGGTTAAGAGCGCGCGCGGATTTTTGGCGGTACAAATTTGCACAAGCCGATCAGGTTGTGCAAATACTAAGGGAGCAAACTGAAGAGCAGGAAAAAATAATTAAGGAATTACAGGAGGATGTTATTTGGCAAGGCAAGGTAGTGTCGTCATTAAGAAACGCCGTTGAATCACTCAAAAACGCTGCTAAATGAAACAGGCAATTAGGGCTAAACAGGCTAAACGCGGCACCGGGTCACTTCCGGCCATAAAGGGCCGTATTGGAGGCGTCTTGGCAAACCATAAAACCCGGCGGCTGACCGTTGAGGAAATTCGCGGATTGACGGGAACGCGGTTTATAGACGTTTTGGCGGCCTTGGATGAGCTTTGGCTAGAGGGTAGGGCCGGGCGGCGATCGGTCAAGGGCGCGCCCGGCTGCTACACATGGAAGATTGTACAGCGTTCACGGTACCGGCAATTACGGATTCCGGGTTTTCCAAAACCTGTCCAAGTTCCAAAAAAGGGAAAAAAGGTTGCAGCGGTCATTAATTAGTAATGGATTTATTTAAGCTGCAACTTTTCAAGGTGACCTGATATTAAAATATTAATTATTTAAAAATCAATTGTTTATGAGTTACGCAAAATTAGTAGATCAATTAGAAAAAGCTTTTGAGGCGTATAATAAAATGTTAGAGGACGGAAAAATTACACGTTACGAAGCGGACGACCTGACATACAAAGCAACCTTAAGCGCGCTGTTAGGGGAAATTGCCGGTACGTTGAAAGATATACACCATGATATGCCCGCTAAATTTAAAAAAGTGATTGGCTAATAATGATACAACTACTTACAGCCAAGGAAAGGTATATTCAGCGGGCCAGCACACCGGCAAACAGGCAGTTGAATAAACGGACACAACCGAACGCCCGGGGTTTTGTGTCCCGTATGGGGTATAATACGGCTTGCACCTCTTACACCGACGGCACCGAAATTGGATTGTACAGCGGGTCAAGTTTAAACCGGTTTTTCGCAAAAAAAAGAAAAGATGAATTGCAAAAAGTATTTGAGGCACAAGCGCAAAAGGATGCTGCAACTAGGGCGGGCATTGAGCAAACCAATGCGTTACGAAAAACGATTACAGGCCCGGGCCGAGGTCAAGCGGATAAGCTTAGAATTGCGCGAGAATTTCCCGGCACACATGACCGGTGCGGCAACCCCTTACATGTGTTTAGTCGAAGATCAAAGGGAAAATTGCGCGACAAATGCACCGCGTTTTTTAGATCGTGTGGAGTAAATAAGACATTCCTTACAGTTACTTTTATTTCAGCCGTAACGGATAAACAAGCTGTTGAGGTATTGAATAAATTTTTTACGCAAGTCAGGGATGACATGAAAAAAACATTCAAATACATATGGGTTGCGGAACGTCAAGATAATGGTAATATTCATTTTCATTGTATAGTTAATGTCCGGCTTCCGGTCCGTAGATACAATGCGCTTTGGGTCTTGCAACAATATAATGCAGGGATAGAATTTGAGGGCATAAGCCGGGATGAAATTTTGCAGCGCTACGAAAATGATACCATACATAAAGTGTTGAATCCATTGGACGTTAAAAATATTACAAGCATTTACGGCCTGTCTTGGTATGTAACAAAATATGTTTCAAAAAACAAATCGACCGGCTTTTCATGCCTTGCATGGCATTGCTCCCGGGAGGTTTCAAAACTTTTTACAAAAAAAGTAATTACCCGGTCTTGTATGTCGGAGGTCACAAGCTTGGTTAATTCGCGGGTCGATAAAAAAACCGGCGAATTGATTATACATAAAATGGTCAAGGGAAATTTTTATCAGTTGTATTATATAGAAAACAAATTGCATTTTGTCCGGGAGCTTTCCGATATGGAAAAAATAAATGAATGGATTTTGGAAGGTATGCCGCCGGACGAAATACCGGCAGTTGAAGATTTTGAATTTAATAAACTGATAAACGGCCCGGGGTATATGTACACAATGTTTGACTTGAATAAATTTTTAAATGAAATAAATTAAACCTATATGGAACGAAGCAAAGAAAGCAGGGCGGTAGTTAGATTTTTTTATGAGCCATCCGACGGCACCTGGAAAAAGATTTTAATGCATGCTTATGTAGTCGATAAAATTTTGGTTTGCGATATTGTGCGAGACATTCCAAAATCTGTGACCGCTTATTTATGTCAGATTACTTTTTTATACGATTGCAAAGACGCGGATAGGGGTACCGGTTTACAGGATGGCCAAATTATAATCATTCGACCGGAAAATGTTTGCCGTATTTTATAACAATTAAAATAAAACAAAATGAAAGATTTTTTAATTCAATTTAAGTCCGAGGTTAACGGCCCTGCCGGCATGGTAGGTTGTCGTATGCACATGACAGGTAACCCTGAAATGATCGGGTCAATGCTTGCAAAATTTGCGTTAGTCGATGCAAAACAGGGTAACCCCGGCACCTTGCGCGTTTTAATTGCAGCTTTTGAGGAATGTCTAAAGTCGGGCGACGTTAAAGACGTAATGTTGCCCGGGCAAAAAGATGCTGTTATTAAATTAAATTCTTAAAACAAAAAAAACAAAAACATGGCTACAAGATTTTACGGCTCGATTTGTCTGACTGACTTAATCGACCAAGCAAAAAAAATGCACTCATCTGTAAAAAAACATGACAAGTCCGGCAAGTATTATGTATCTGTTGACGTGTGGATTAATGATGAAGCCGACAAGATGGGCAACACAATGAAAATAATTTTAAGGTCGGCTGATGAAACTTTGAGGGCTAAGGAGGGCAAGGTATATGTAGGAAGTTTGAGAGAGGCAAGCGTAAAGGGGATAAAAAAAAGTAATAACGGTTTTCAGGAATTTGATGACCTCCCGTTTTAAAACCAAAAACCCGCAACGTGGCGGGCTTTTGGGAACATGGCCGAGTAGGTATATTCTTTGATTAAAGGTAAATCTTTTTTTATGTCACACAAACAAAATTATTATTCAGCAATCGTTATTTGTGGCGCAAGTGACGCGCGGCCGATCGGTAAAAAGTATAGGGATATTCCCAAGGGTAAGGAGCAGGGATTTTTAAACTTTGTGCGAAAAAAATTTCCCGAGGCGAGCTATGTAAATTTTTACCATGCAGCGGATAAAATGTTTTCACACCGGGCGTATCTTTGAGTGGTTTTAGTTTTCTATGGATTAAGGGGCGGCCCGCATTTTTATGCGGGCCTTTTTGTGTGCGGGCATGTCAAAAACCCGGTATTATAGGAATTTATTATCTTCGCGGTGCAAACCGCGACCAATCCCGGGGCCGCTTTCAGGCCGTTTTCCGCTTCAAATAAATATATTTTTGTGTAAATCAATTAGTTTTCTACATTTGGGAATATTTTCTACAATTGGGAATAACTTTTAAATATGGAAAATTGAAAAATTGGGGTATAGTTGTTCTGGTTGCGTTCGGTATCTGGATTGCAACAAAAATAAAGGCAGGGATGTCTTTGTCCGTTGTCCCCGACGGTGTAAGTTTTGACGGCGCGAATCTTGTTTTATTCCTCGGTGTTACCAACGCGTCACAATTTCCGATCGCTTTTAATTCGTTCAATGGTCAGTTGTTTGTCAATGGTCAGTCCGTTGGCATCTTACAAGATTTTACGCCGCAACAAATTGCGCCACTTGCTAAAACGGATTTGAATTTAAAATTTTTCCCAAACGTAGGTTTGCTAATTTCTGATATTGTTGCAGCGGTTCAAAATCCGTCAACACAAACAATATCAATACAGGGAAATTTGACCGCTGAAAATGTGCCAATTCTAATCAACCAAACTTTAGCTAGCTTACCAATATGACAAGACAACAATTGATACAACGGTTAGGGACGCCCGAATATGAACCGGTCATGGTTGTCGAAAATCAGCAAGTTGGTGACATTATAGCATTGATAAAATCTAAACACGTTCGTTGTGCTGATGACTACGATAAAATTGCATCTGGATTTTGGGCGGGTAATGTTTACCAAACTTGCGCGCGTCTTTGGACATTTTGCAAAAACAATATTCAATACTCGATCGAGGATGAGGAAACTCAAACCGTTTCGCGTCCTTCCGTTATTTTATCGAAGGGTTACGGTGATTGTAAACATTATTCACTATTTATTGCCGGGGTATTGGATGCCTTGGTAAGGCAGGGAAAAAATATAAAATGGAATTACCGGTTTGCTTCTTATAATCCGTTCGACGATACCCCGGGCCATGTGTTTGTTGTTGTGGATGACGGCGAGGAAATTTGGATTGACCCGGTATTGGATGAATTTGATTATCATAAACCATACGTCCGGGCAATTGATAAAACAATTTCAGCGACGGCGGCGCAAGCGATAAACGGTATTTATAAAAATCATTCCGGCAGTTTGTCGCATATCTCGGGCAAAAATTTGCTTGGTGCCGCTACCGGCCAGCAAACCGGGCAACTTATTGAAAAGCTTAGCGCGTCGGCCGCTGCAATTCCTGTGTATCCTGTAAATCTGGCCATTGCCGCCGCCGGTGCCTTGGTCGGCTTTTTCTTAACAACTTTTGGTTCTAAATATACAAGTTCAACGCAAGTACGTTGGCTTGCTCAATTGTATGAATATTATGTCCTCGGCCTTAATACTACAAGCGATAACCATGTTAGTGCAGCTAACGTACAACCAGCACAAGTTTGGTTTGCTAATGTTCTGGGTGTGCCTGTTTATGATCGTTTGCGCTTTAATAGTTTGGCGGGACATACGGGCGCGGCGTCGATTGACAACAATATTGCAACGCGCGTGGCTGATTACCTTAAATATCCGGACGTCATTGCGGCG
>Ga0075029_100001484_pt1 | contig 13448 bp, 3 predicted proteins | sample LitLauG_LLR_2013_FD_71391 | JGI IMG/M metagenome (GOLD analysis project Ga0075029, IMG submission 71391) | Freshwater sediment microbial communities from North America - Little Laurel Run_MetaG_LLR_2013 | ecosystem: Environmental > Aquatic > Freshwater > Creek > Sediment | place: USA...
CGTTTCGGTGCCCGGTTTCACTGTGCCCGGCCAGATAAAAATCAGCGGCACGCGTGTGCCGGCTTCGTAAATCGTGCCCTTGCCCGCGCGCAACGGCTGCGCGCTCGTGACCGGCACCTTGGCAAACTCCGCCGGCATGTAAGTCGCGTTCGGAATAAAATACGGCCCGTTGTCCGAATTAAAAACGATGACCGTGTTGTCCATCAGACCCGCTTTCTCCAGCGCCGCGACGATTCGGCCGACGGCTTCATCGAGCGTCTCGACCATGCCGGCATAGACAGGATTTCGTTGCAGCGATTTCGGATCCGCCTTGGCGCGATACTTGTCAATCTGATTGGTCTTCGCTTGCCACGGCGAATGAACTTCAAACGCCCAGTAGTTCAAGTAAAACGGTTTGTCCTTGGATTGCTGACCGATGAAGTTCACGGCCTCATCGCAAAGATCGTCCTCCAAATTATCGCCCGGCTTGCCATGATTTTTCCAGACATGAAACGGATAAAAATATCCGTTCGGCAGCGGACTTGGCGCCGGCGTGTGCGGGATGTCCGTGTCAAATCCCTGTTGCAGCGGACTGTAAGGTTCCGGGCCAAGATGCCATTTGCCGAAATGCGCGGTGACGTAGCCATGTTCCTTGAACGCCTTGGACAACGTGTAATAACTGGTCTTTAATCGCGTCAGGCTTTCGGCCGACAATGCCTTTTGCGCCGGTGGCGCCGTTGCGTTCAGATGTTTGTCCAGCACCACCTTGGGCAGGTGACAATCGGGTTGAGTGATGCCGATGCGCGCCGGATACAATCCGGTCATGATGCTCGCGCGCGTCGGCGAGCAAATCGGCGCGGCGGAATACGCCTGATTGAACTTCAGGCCCCGCTGCGCCAGCGCATCAATATTCGGCGTCTCGTCAAACTTGCTGCCGTAGAGCGATAGATCATTGACGCCTAAATCGTCGGCGAGAATGAAGACGACATTCGGATGGTCCGTCATGGCCGCTGCTGTCAAGGCGAGCAGACCAAATAGTAGCGCGATTATTTTTCTCATAAAATGTTTTAAGGCCCGAGCAGAACGCGGTAGAAGCGCTGGCTGAAATTGGTGGCCGCAAAGTCTGAATAGCTAAACGGCGGCATGGCCGAACTGTTCGTCCAGACCGGTTGCCAGGAAGTCAGGTTCGTCGAGGCTTGAACCACATAATTCACATTCGCTTGACCGTTTATGTTCATCGAAAGAATTCCGTTGGTGCAGCCAGTGTAACTGACGTTAAACACATTCGGATTCACGCCCATCGCGCGGATCCAGTCAATGGCAAAGGTCTGGTTGGCCACCGTCCCCGGATCAATCCTCAGGCTCGTGACGATCTGCCCCTGCCAGGCGGAGTTCGTGGCGAGCGGAAAAGTAATGAGCTGCCAGGCGTTGGTCGCCGTGTAGGCCGCTTGGAGAACCCGCGAACCACTGAATCCCGGAGCGGCGATCGTCCCCCAGTAAAATTGCACGGTATTGGGTGACGGCAACATGATCTTCACAACGAGGTTGCTCACGGCGTTGCCGGAAAAATTAAAACCGCTCCGAGAAAAATACGGATCGCCGTTGGTGCTCGTGCCACTGAGGCTGCCGTCGCTGACGATCTGGTTGGTAATATGCGTGAACGCTCCCCAGCCGTCAAAATTACCGTCGGTGTTGAACTCAAATCCGAGGTCGGCGGCGTTGTTCGGATTGAGGCCCAGCAACACTTCGGTGCCGTCAGCCATCCCATCGCCATCGGTGTCCGGCCCGGCGAGAACGGTGTAGTTAAAACTGTTCGTGGTGCTGAAGGTGCCATCGCTGACGACAATGGAAATAGTGGTCGCACCAGTTTGGGTGAAAGCCGGTGTGATCGTCACGTTGCGGTTGGAATTGCTGCCGCCAAAAACGAGGTTGGTCGCGGGAACGAACGCCGGGTTGGCGGCAAAACCGGTTACACTCAGCGCGCTGGCGGGAGTTTGCGCATCGCTCACCGTGAACGCGAGGTTGGTCGGGACGTCTTGGTTGACGGTGACATCGGCAAGGCTGCTGATGGCGGGCGGATTGCTGACCGCGATGGCAAAGGCTGCCTGCAAAGCCCGACCATACGCGCTGTTGACATTGACCGACAAAATAATTTTCGGACTGAGTTGCTGCACGGCCACGCCGGGATCGGCGGAGATCAGGCTCAACGCCGGAAAATTGAGCGTCACGCTGATGGGCTTGGTGTTGGTTTGAGTTGGATCGGAAACCCCTACGGAAAGCGTGTTCAAGTTTGAGCAGGTAATTACCGAGGCTTTGTTGTTGACCGTGATAATATCGGCCGAGTTGGTGCCGGTCGTCCAAAAATTCGCCGCCACGACGCCGAGCGCCGGCTTCTTCACGGCTTGGATGCTGGCGGTGTTGGTCACGATCACAATGTCCGGATTCAGCGCGTAATTGCTCACCGTGGTGGCAGTCATGTTGGGCAGGATGACGTAGGAGTAATTTGCATTGGTCGGATGTGTTCCATGATCATACCAAAGCCGCAAATAATTATCCGTATAGACCGTGGTCAGCGGGCCGGTGTATTGGTCAATGTCCGACCACGCGCCGCTGTTCGTCACGAAGGTTGCCTGCAAGTTGGTCTGACCCGCCGGGAAATAATATCCGCCCGTGCCACTCAAGGCGCACCAAGACGCCGTGGCGCTGGGCAGATTGGAACTCCACCCCGCCGTCGGCGTGATGGCCTTGCCATTTAGCGTGAAGGTTTGCGTGATCGGCGAACCCAGCCGGCGATTCTCGGCGGTAGTATGAACGCCAGCCGGATCGCCGCAGGTGATGCCGGCACCGAGGCAGACAATTTCGTTGTCCAGCATGAACCAGGATTTCCTGGCATATAGCGTCGTGTTCGTGCAATTCGGATGCAGCGACATGCCCGCAACGCCATAAGTGCCGACCACCTGCGCGCCGCCGACCCAGTTTTGATCTGTTGTCTGATGAAAACCGGCGGCAGCGTTGGTGAGCACGGTGGTTTCCACGGTGGTGCCCGACAGGAAATAGGGATCCACCGAGGGCCAGAAATCGCCGCTGAACTGCGTTTCGCCGCCTCCCACATAAAGATACGTCATGCCGTCGCCGGTGAACCAGCCGTGCAGATTTTCGTTGTTGATGGATTCATAAATGGCGACGCGACTTGACGACATGCTGATGCCGAAGGCAAAATTAGTGCGCTGGGCCACGACGCGATCCATGTTTGAAAAATGAAATTGTCCCGACGTCAGTCGTGGCGAGTTCACAAAATTGGTGAAGGCCGCGCCGGTGGCCGACGGGGCAAATGCCACGATTTGTTGGATGGCGGTCAACACGTCGCCACCGACTGAGGATTCGGTTTCGCTGTCGACCGCAATATTCCGGCCGCGCACCATGTCCATCATGTTGCCGTTGTAGATCAACGGTTCGTAGCCGGTGGTCACCCAGAAAAGGACGTTCGTCAACGCCGGATCCGTAATCTGCCACTGGGAAGGTTGGAGCAAGTTGACAATAGTCGGAATCTTGCCCAGCAAATCCACCCCGTAACCGCCATTGTAGGCGAACCCGGCGCTGTAGGAGGAACCGACCGCGACGGTATGAAAGATGAATGAGCCATCGGTGTAAAAGCCATCGCCGTTGGTCACAAAAGGGAAGAGCGTGCTGGTCTCATTTTGAGCCGTGACCATCTTACTGGTGTTCTTTCCCAGGATGCCGCGAATCGCCATGATCTGGATTTTGTCGGCCGTGTTGGCTCCAGTCATCCAGCCGGACGGATTGAAATGGTCAATCGCCGCGCAATAATTGGTGATCTCCGTGCCCGTCAGCGCCGGATATAAAAACACGATTGCGCTCTCGAAGTATTGCGGTCCGCTGTCTTCCCAATGAAACCAGTTGCCATACTCCGTCGCGGTGGGCGTATAAATATTGGCCACCACCCAGTCCATGCCGCTAGCCACGACAGCAGCGAGATTCGTGTTACCCTGCAAGGAACATCCCGGCATAGCCCACGCCTGCGCCATGGCGTTCAACCGAATAAACGTGGCGACGATATTATATGAGTTCGCCCCGTAAAGCACGTCGCTCCACAAATAAGTGCGCGACGCATTCGTGTTCATCGTATTCCAATAACCTTGCGCCGTGCCGGCCACCGTAGACGGACTGGGGCTTCCGGCCATTTGATTTGTCCACCAATACAGCCGCAATGAGTCGAATTGATCCGCGCGCGAAACCAACGTCGTCCCCAGAAAAAGCATCCAAGTCACCGCGACCAGGCGCAATGTCCTTCCCACATGGAGCGTTCCCGACCCGCAATTACGAGCATTTTGAAGTGGAAACTTCATAAGAAAAAGATTAACCAGCGAGTCATGGTCCAAGGAGCACGCGATAGAAGCGCTGGCTGGAATTGGTGGGCGTGTCCGTAAAATTAAACGGCAACACGGGCGAATAATTCGTCCAGAGCGGGGACCAACCCGTGAGATTGGTTGAGGCAAGCACCATGTAATCCGGTCCGCTGCTGCCGTTGACTTGCATTGAGAAAATGTTGTTCGTCGCCCGCGCCTGCGACAACGTCGGCGTCACCGGCGAAATCACCGTCGCCAGAAAACTCTGCGTGGCGCTCAACGGCGGCGTGCCGCCGTCCGTGACTTTGTAACTGATCGTGTTCGTTGTCGGTGACTGCGCGATGGCCGGCCGCCAAGTCATCACGCCGGAACTGGCATTTAGATTCACCCCGCTCGGCGCGGCGATTGTCGCCCACGTCAAGGTTAGCGGCGGCGTGGCCGGGTTTACAATCGAATTGCTCACGACTAGTGTTTGTCCCGCAATCAAAGTCTGGTTGCTCACGGCGGCGATCACCGGACTCTGCGTTGCTGTCACATTATCAAACGTGGCCACGTTGTTCGTGTTGTTGTTGTTCGCCGTCACCGCCAGCGCCCACAACGCGGTGCTGTTGAAACCGGCAATGTTCGTTGTCCCCGCTTGCGTCCAACTGGTGCCGTTCGCGGAATAGTAGCCGGTGAAATTGGTGCCGCCACGGACCACCCGCACCCAATACGGCGGCGTCAAGCCCGATCCCGCCACCGTGGCCGCCGTGCCGCTGAGCGCGGTGCCGCGTTGTTGGAACGCCACGGTGTTGTTGGCCGTCAAGGCCATTAGGACATTGCGTGCGCCGGAGTCGAGCGATTCGCGGATCATCACGCCCGCCAGCGCCGACGGCGAGGTGGCGGAGATGCCGGTGACACGCGCGGTGAACGTGCCATCGCCGGTTCGCGTCTGGTAAAGCAGGCGACACGCGTCGCCGGCGGCGTTGCCGATGCCCAACCCGCTGCCGACGACGGTGAACGTGTTGCCGTTGTTGGTCACCGATCCGGCGTTGCCCGCGTTGCCGATGTCCTGCGTCTGCCAGGTCCCCGGGGTCACTGCCGCCGGCATCTGCGTGTCGGCGGTGAGCGTCACGGCATCAACGAACACCTGTTGTCCAGCGGCGGTCAGTGTGCTGACGTCAATGCGCCAGGCAAAGTTCGTCGTGAAGAAGCGCGCGTCCGGTCCGCTGTTGTAGCGCGTGTCCGTGAAGTTCAACCAGACGTTCTGCTGCTCGTTGTAACTCCACGACTGATTGGTGGGATAATACTCATCGCGGCTCAATTCGCGGATCGGCACCCAGCCATTGGCGGTTTGGTAGGAGATCTGCAGATTCTGCGCATCCACCACATTGGTCAGCTTGTAGTGGAAGTTCAGCCGGAAGCTGCCGTAGCCTGCCGTGTTGTTGCTGGCCATCAGGTAACTCTGCCCGGTGGTCGCGTAGCTGCCCACCGCGCAATTGTTGCCGGTGTAAGGGCTGGCCGTGGTCAATGTCCAGCGACAGCCGTTCGTCCAGGTATTGCCCCACCAACTCTGCTTGCCGTTCTCAAAATCATCGGATAGCAAAGTCACTTCGGTATTCGTCGTCGTGACGTAGCGATAGTTGAAACGTCCGTCCGGTGCGCTGTCGCCGTCCACGTAGAAGTCGGCGATATCGTTGGTCTGAAAGTTATCCGCCCAATGGAAATCAAACGACACCGGATCCGTCGTTAAACCGAGCGACGCCCGCGGAATGGCCAGCATCAGTTGATTGCCGGTGACGGTGTAGGCGAGGTCGCTGCGCACCGTCGTCCAACTCCAGCCGTTCGTCGTCGTGGCATCCTGGCTCAAGGTCGTCGTCGTCGCGGTCCGCGGGCCGAAGTTGACGGCGAAATCATAGCCATTCCATCCGGTAGCATGATTTTGGTCCGCGTCAATAAACAGCGTCATCCAGTTCGTCCCGGTATAGCTGGTGATATTGGAATTGCACTGCGCGAAGAAATAAAAATTGTTCGCGTCGCGCGCCACCTTCAGCATCGTGAAATCGTTCCGGCCGGTGGTGTTGGTGTAAGAACCCATCTGATTGGTCGAAGCGGAGACATAGTTGCGCCAGATCGTGTCATTGGCCGGGTCGTAATAGGACGGCGCGACACTGGTCCATTGCGCGAAGCCGCCGGCGAGATCGATGGTCTGCGGCGCGCTGGCCGGCGGCACGGGGCGCACACCTTTGCGCAGACGATCCTGCGCGACCAGTTGGTAATAATAATTGTCCGAGCAGCCGCCGTTGATCGGTTCCAGGTTGCGGTTGTATTCCTCGTTGTATTGGTCGACGAAGTAAAAGCCGTTGGCCGGGCACCAATCAGCCAGCAGATGGGTATAATGGGCCGACGGATTGGAGTAGCAACCGGGCGTCCATTCATTCCACTGATCCACCCACAAAATCTGCGGGTCATATTTAAGGCCGTAGTTCATCTGCTCCTTGAAGAAGATGCCCAGGCCGGACGTGCGCTGCAGCGGCAGATGATAATTGTCATAATCCTGCTGCGAGTTGTTGCTTTGGCTTTTGCCCAGATTGCCGTTGGCCCAGCCGCCGCAGGAAACCGGCAACTCTTCCGGCAAATCAAAGCGGGTGTCGTAGCTCCAATTCTGCGGTGTCGGCACGTCAACCCACTGCCAACCGTCCTGAAGCGTGTTGGTCGGCACATACGCCCAACAGGTGCGCCAGGTGAAAAAGTTCTGGACGGTGCTGTTGGGCACGGTATCGCCAGCTCCGCTGCCGTTGACATACCCAATCATGAGCGGCTTACCCTGCCAGTAATACCACAGATCAGGATAGAGACCCGGCCCGTAATACGTATTGTAGAGCCAGGTCGCCTCCGCGCCGCTGCCCGCGTGAGTAAAGAAAGCCACCTTGAGGTTAATCGGAGTGCCTTCCAGCTTCATTTGCTCGATCATGGCGCACACCGTCAAAATCATTGGATAATCGTTTGCCGCCGGACCCTGGCCGTTGCTTTCGTCGAAAAACAAAATATCCACGCCGGCGGCATTAAGCATTGCAAGATGACGGCGTAACACCCACGGGTCGGTGGTGGTGTAATAATTATACACGGGCTGGGTGGCCCAGTAGGTCTTCTGCGAGGTCTGAAAAGTCGGATTATCCGCCCAGGGATTATGCGGATCGGTGTAAGGATGTGCCAACAGATATTGGGTTGCATCATAGTTGGTCACGGTATTTCCACCGTCGCCGAATGTTCTGTTGCTACCCAGAATCGTATACATGATGCCAATTGGCCGGTTGGTGCGCGGCGAACCACAGTCCGCCAGACCGGGCAGTGAGCGGTTTAACGCATCCGTCGCCACCCACGTATCGGCCATCAGATCCACAATGGCCGCGCCGGTGGTGAAGCTGTAAATGGTTCCTTTGGTAATCGCGCCATTGGCGGCCACGCTGTCCACGCGCCAGTAATAAGTTGTGTTCGGCTGAATACTGGCAATGTTCATCGTAAACCCATTGGTTCGCCCCTGATAAATGACCGCCGTGTTCGTTGTCGCCGTTGCCACCGAATTTGAAACCGTGCCCAAATAAACGTCGTAAGCCACCGAGTCCGGAACTTGCACCCAGCCCAGCGCCAGCGGCGCCGCTTGATCCATCGGCACCGCCTGACCGGGGTTGGGATTCAAGTTGCCGTCCAAGACATCGAACAAGACATAGTGCGGCGTGTTCGTTAGCACGAGTATGGTTCGACCAGCGGCAATGGTGCCGTTGGTAAAGCTGCCCAGCGTAAGCGAGCCGGAATATTGCAAGCCCGTGTAAACGCCCGAACTTAAACCGCCGGAATCATAGAGGTTCAACGTGCCCGCAAGCGTCAGGTTGCCGTTCACCACAATCAGGCCGTTGGTCGCACTATTCGTCGCGCCGAATGAAAAATAAAAATTGACGCCCGGAACCGAAGTGAGTCCGCCGCAGGTCAACGTGCCGCTGCCGCCGTTGCCCACCGTCAAGGAACTGCCATTCGCCAGTGAAATCGGGCCGGAAAAATTTCCCGTGCCCGACAGCGCGGCATTGGTGGCAACCGTGAACGTCGCGCCGCCATCCATCGGGCCATTCACGACCAGCGTGCCGCCGCTGACCGTGGACGCGCCGCCCACCGTGTTCGTGCCGTTCAAGGTGAGCGTGGAGCCGGCGGATTTGTTCAGGGGATTGCTGGCGGGCGTGACCGAGACGTTTCCGTTGAGGGTCAGATTTTCACTGCAATAAATGTCGCGCGCATTGCCAGGGCCGGTATTCAACAGAACATTGCCATTTATCGTCAAATTACCCGCGGCCACGCCGTTGACCGTGGTGCTCTCAATGATCCAGCGAAGGCAGCGGATCTCAAACGCATTCGTCAGCGTCTGGTTGCCGGCAGGATTGAACCACACCTGCGGGTCGCCCGCATTCGCTCCCACCGTAACCGTGCCGGTGCCGAAGGCGTTGGAATTGCCGACCGAAAGGTAACAGTTCGCGCCGGAGAGAATCGTGCCCCCGCTGTAGGTGTTCGCGCCGTTCAACTGGACAAACCCCTGACCGATTTTGGTCAATCCGTTCGTGCCCGCAATGACCGCATTGATCACCGCCGCCCGCCCGCTGGCGATGTTCGTCACGTTGATCGTCGGGCTGGCACCGCCAAGCGTCAGGGTGGAAGTAGTAGGATTGCCGGCGTTGATGATCCAGTTCGCCGCCGTGCCGGTGGCCGTGTCACTGAAGTTCATGGCATTCACCGACTGACTGCCATCCAGCGTCACCGTGGAATTGGCGGTGATGTCCAGCGTGTTGAAGTTGACCGTGTCATTGGTCGTCGTCGGCAAGGTCGCGCCGCTCCAGTTGGCCTGAGCCGTCCAACTGCCGGAAGCGTTGCCGCCGGCCAGTTTCGTCCAGGTGAATGTCGCCGACTGGGCGGATGCACCCGCTAGAAACCAAAGTATGGCAGCCAAAAGGAACTGGGGAGTGGCAGTTAATCTCATAATTCAAGGTTTGAGCGGGCCGCGATAAAAGCGCTGGTTAAAGACTGTTGAAACATTGGTATGGCCAAAAGGCAGCACCGGCGAACAATCCTTCCAAAGCGGCAACCCGTTGTTTGGCGAAGCGGTGAATGTTCAGTTGGTCTTTCATTTTTATATTTTCGGATCGGGATTAACCGCTGGAATTTACCATTCGGCAACCCGTCGAGCTATCACCCCTAGGGGTGATTCGCAGAAAAGTTACAGCCCCACCGCTGAAGGTAATTCCGCGCAAAAGGATGTCAGGTCAGGCGGTTAACGCATCGCTTGCCATTTGATTTGAACCGGCCCCATCAAGCCGGATGGCGGCAAATCGGTCTCGTCCATTTCCGACGGCCGTTTCCGGCCGTGGATATAGACATCTGGATTGGGACTGCCCAAACGCGGCCGCAATTCCACCGGCACTTCCGGCGGCGCTTTTAATCCGCTGACATAGTTGATGAGCGTGTCGGTGACGAGCACCACCAGTTTGTTTTTTCCGGCATGGACAGCGCGGGTGATGTCCAGCCGGTGCGGAGCCATCCAAGACACGCCCATTGATTTTCCATTCAGCTCAACTTCGGCAATGCTGCCAACTTGTCCGAGATCAAGTGCCATCTTGGTTCCGTTGATGATGCTTTCGGCGGGCAGATCAAATTCAATCTCGTAGCGTCCGGTTCCGGAAAAGTGCCGCGTGCGTTCCGTATCCGTCCACGAACCGAGCGTGCTGAAATTGGTTTCCAGTGTTTCAAAACCGTAACCTTCCAGCTTCATCTTCCATTCGCCGCTGATCGGCAATGGTTCCGGCAACGGCGCATTCACTTTCTCCGGTCTGGGCTTGGCCGGCGCAGCGTCGTGGGCAAATACGAAGAAAGCTGATTCCCACGGCTCGAAATCCAGCGGAATAGTCGTGCCCTTTTCATCCGCACGAAAATCCACATAGGCTCCGGTCTCGCCCGTGACGGCGTCCCAGCGCTGCGGCGTTTTGCCGGTCACGCGGAAAGTCACGTCGGTGCTGATGCGGGTCGGTTCGAGGTTGCAGACGAAATAGACATCCACATCGTCCACGCGTTTGTGGATGAAGGTCAGTCCATCGCTTTGCACATGGTTTGCCAGCGCAAAATCCGGCGCCGTCACGCGATTCAATACCGCCAAAAACTTCCGCTGCGGATCGGTGAGCGGCGCGGTCTTGCTGTAAGGTTGGCGCATCGGATTGAATGGCGTCTGCGCCACTTTGTATTCCGGCAGGAACACGGCGTTGGCTTGACTGGCAGAATTTGCGTCGAACAAGCTGCTGACAATTTGTTTCAACTCGCGGTCATTGGCCTCGTCATTTTTCAAACCAGCGGCGGAGTTCGGCAACTCATCCAGCGCGATGACCGTGCCGCCGGCCTGCACGAAATCGCGGATGGCGCGCATGGATTCAATCGGAACGACCGTCGCGCGCGGCAAAACCAGCACGCGATATTTGTAGCCATTGATCGCCAGCCCGCCATCGCCGAACTGCGCGCGATGTTGCAACAGATCATCATTGACGATGTCGAAATCGTAGCCGTTGGCGACGAGCGTTTTGGCGAGATTGCCGTAAGGCAGCACGCGGCGTTCGTCACCCCAAAGCGCGCGCTCGCTCCACGCCGTCGCCTGCGGCGAATAAATCAACACGTCGGACACCAGCCGGCCCTGACGCAAAACATAGCAGCAGCGGACGACATAGGCCGTGAGTTCGTGATAATATTTCCACCAAGTGTTCCAATGACTGATGCGGTTGGCCCACGGCATGTCGCGGGTTGGTGCCACGTGCATTTCCGGCGAGCCAAAGTAGCCGTGGTTGTAAAACTGCGTCACGCCGTCGCGCAGAAAGGCATCCGTCGCAATCTTGATGTCCTGCATGTCGGTGCGGTAGCGCGCCGGATGAATGAAGGTGTAAGCCTCGGCGGAAACATGGTCGCGTCCGTAAAACCGCGCGCCCGACGCGGTGGCCTTGTGCGGATCGGCCACCGGCTCGAAGCGTTCGGTGGTGACTTCAGTTTCCGGCCGGGCAATTGAACCCGCGCCTTGAACGAGTTCTTCCGTGAAGCGGTAATGCGGCTGTATGCGAGCCTGCACATGATGCGCATCACACCAGTCGTTGAAGGTCTTGAAAACCGTGTCGAGGCCGAGGTCACTCAGGTATAGGCCGAGATCGTAGCGAACACGCGGTGTCGGCGCACCGATGTCACACCACAAGGCCGGCAGATACTTGGTGAAATCATAGCCGGTATGTTTTTCAAAACCGGCAATCGTATCATCGCTCCAAAGCAGCGAATTCGGAAACGGCATGATTTCAAAGCTGTCGCAGAAAAAAGAATCCACGGTGGTGCCGAAATTATCGCCTAACGCCTTGGCGAAAGTGCCGCCGAGATAGTCGCAATAGCGCTGCACCGCGCCCTTGCTCAAATGGTCAATCACCATCGGCACTGGCGTGAAACTCTGCGCCTGGTTTTCCTGCCCGGTAAATTTCAGCCAGAATGCCATCAGCCGCCACTGGCCCGCCGGCACATCCCACTCGATTTCCGAAGAACCGGTTTTAACCTGCGGCGTCAAAACCGTGAGCGAGTCCGGATCAAGTTGATTTGTGCCGGTTACGCGCCCAGCCACCACGGCCACCAGCTTGCCGGCTTCAGTCAAAGCTTTGATTGTCTCTCGCGGACTTTGAGCTTTGGTTTCGGCTTCGGGAAGCTTGCCGCTGAAATGCTGTCCGCCGGTAAGTTCCTGCGAACCCAGGCACAGTGCCTTGCTCTGGTCAGCCTTCGGCACCCACGCGCCGCCAAAACTCCAACCCGGACTAAACGTAATCGCCACGTCGAGATCCAGCCGCTTGCCCTCGGCGACGGCGTGTTTCAACAGGCCGATAAATTCCGGCGTCAGATACTCGACGTTGCCTTTGGCATACATTTTCCAAGTGCTGCAAATCTCAACACCGCCCATCCCCTGCGCAGCCATCTGCTCCAATTGCCAAGTGATGTCGGTCTTGGTGAGCGCGTTGCCCGGCCACCACCAGCGAGTGTGAGGCTTGTAAGTGCGCGCCGGTTGCTTCCAGCCGATCTTGAGTGTTTGAATTGTATTGCCGTCAGATGCGCCGGCGACCGGCGATACGAGGATCAGCACGCCGAGGATAACTTGGTAAGGCCATTTTTGAATTTGGTTGATCATAATTATATTAGTGAAGTCTTGAGCTCATCTTTTGCCTTTTTACTTGATTAAGGTCCCAGCAGCACGCGATAGAACTGCTGGCTGGCATTGGTCGTCGTGTCGGTGAAGGTGAACGGCGGCGTGACGGCGGGGTTGATCTGCGCCTGCGACCAGTTTAGCAAATCGGTCGAGGTCATAAAAATGTAATCCGGCCCGCTGTCGCCGGTAACCGTGAATTGGAACTGGCCGTTGTGGCAACTCACATCGGTCAGACCCGGATTCACCGGCTGTTTCACCGTGACATAAAAACTCTGCGTCGCGCTCAACGGAGGCGTGCCGCTGTCCGTGACGACCACCTTCAGCAGATTGGTGGAAGGCGATTGCTCAATGGTGGGACGCCAACCCAAAATGCCGGAGCTGGCGGCAATCGTCGCGCCGTAGGGCGGATTCAGCAGACTGAAGGTAAGCGGCTGAGGCGGCACGTTCGTGTCGGTAGCGACGTTGGTGATGGTCAGCGTTTGCCCGGCGATCAGCGTGCGGTTGCTGATGGCGGCGAGCGTAGGTGGGGTGTTCGGCGGGAGCGTGTAATTGATCTGCGGCCAAATGGAATTGTCGCCCGCTCCGCCGTTGGCGGCAGCCGCGCCTTCGGCCATGGTCAAGGTGGCGCGGTTGATGCCCGTTTTTGCCACAGCGGTGTTGAGGCGGAGAAACACATATTGTCCGGCGCCGGCACCGGCGGCGTATTGGGCGTTGAGATAGTTCAGCAGGGCGGTTTTGCCGCTGGCAGAAGTGGTGATGTTCCCCACCGGCGTGGACCCCGTCAGGATACTTGTCTGAAGCCGGGTTGCGTTGGGGTCGGGTGTCGTGGTCGCGCCGTAATAATCCGTCGTCAGCACCGTGGAACTGGCCCGCCG
>Ga0075029_100001491_pt1 | contig 13420 bp, 19 predicted proteins | sample LitLauG_LLR_2013_FD_71391 | JGI IMG/M metagenome (GOLD analysis project Ga0075029, IMG submission 71391) | Freshwater sediment microbial communities from North America - Little Laurel Run_MetaG_LLR_2013 | ecosystem: Environmental > Aquatic > Freshwater > Creek > Sediment | place: USA...
GGGGTGTCACCAAAACGGAGAAACTAACCCTGACGAGTGATAGCAAAGGAACACCCTCGGGGCGTCTCGACGGCATTATGGCCTTCGACCGCAAGGACTATGGAATGACCAGCGGCATTCCATTCATCAAGATCGCCGATCGTGTAGAAGTAAATGTTCGCCTGAAGTGGCGGCGAGTCAGTGGTCCACCCCCTGAGTTCCAGCAATGATCCGGAGAACATGATTGGGCCGCTACTGATCTTTGACAAATCTTTCGTTGAGATGCTCAACCCCGAAGAAGTGTCCGAATTGAGCATGCATTTCAAGTTTGTGGGAACGCCAACTCTTATCGGCGAAATAATTGCAGATCTCAAGCTGGAACCTTCTGAGAGGCGAGTCCCATCAGATGTCGTCAAGGCACTGTCGAGAAAAATGCAGAAAGTGCATGGCCTTCAACCTGCCAATTACCGAAAGCTAGCCCTTGCAAACATCTACGCGCACGAAATTTCCATGATTGGGCAAGTTCCGGTCGATGGATCAGCGCCAAACGTGCACGTCACAGAGGATCGCCGAGGCGTCCTCTACGACTCCACGCCAGAACAGCTACTGTGGACGCGCTGGGCCAACGGCGAATTCGGCGCTGAAGACGAGTTGACGGCTACAGCGTGGCGAAACGGTATCGAACAAATCGATCTCGACGGACTCGCTACACTTTGGAAGAAATTCTCGTCTCGACACTTCAGGTCAGCTAAGAATCAAGAAGAACTCATCTCCGCGGTCGGTGTATTCTTGAGGGATTCCGCTCCGGCGGTTCAGCGTGAAATCCTCAATATGACGTTGGATCTGGTGAAGGCATCGGCACAGGACCGTCGAGTGGCTCATGCGCTAATGAATATCGGCGAAATGCGGTCGGTGCTTGATTTCGCGCCATATGCCGCCTCAGTCCTCCGACTTTTTCTGGCGTTTGTTTGCGGACTGGCGAGAGGGTTCATAGGGCCCCGTCCCACAAACTATATCGATCTTCAGTATCTTTATTACGCGCCCTTTTGCATGGTGTTTGTCTCAAATGACAAGTTTCACCGTGAAATGTGGCGAGCCACGTCCGGCGTGCACAGCTTCGTGTGGGGCCAAGACCTTAAAGATGATCTCCACAAGCGAATCGCGAGTAGAGGGAAAACGAACGAGTCAGCAATCGATGCTACGAATAAACAGGACAGTTCGACGCCCGTGGCGCCACGTTCAGTGATAGCTGAAATGTGGCGTACCTATATGCGGGTCACAGATAAATCCGATCAGCCTGGACGGGCTAAGACGTTCGAGGACCTTGACCCGGAGATTCAACAGCAATTCAGGGATGCCATGAAGGAATTTGACAGGATGGACCGAGATGCGGGTAAGGGCTAGGCCCTGCAACGTCCGCGCCAGTCGCGGCCGTGAGAAGCTTGCCATTGCGCTCTGATCCTGCTAGTACAAGGAGAGTTGTTCTACTTTTATTTTCTCCTCTTCGGGCGCAAGGCCCTAGATTCAAGGTGATGCGACCTCCCCGGTTGCACATTTTTTCGAAGATGCTGGTATCAGCTAACTTCCATTTTATGGTTTAGGCGAACGCCTTAGATTCGGCCCCTCAGGGCCAATCGGTGTGAGCGTAGAACTCCCACCCCTTCCAGGCCAGGAAAAGTCCTCCACTGAAATCCCGACTCGAGCTCGCCATGGCGAAAGTCATGGCAGTAAGGACCCGGGAAAGACCGCGCAGAAAGGAAGCAACATGAGAAAGCTTCTCAGTAACGTCCGATACGCGAACAAGTGGTTCAAGATTATTCTGGTGGGTGCGGAGTTCGAGCATAATCCATACAACCGGTCTGCATACGAGGCGGCTTTCGTCTGTGGCTGTAGACGATGGAAGGTTTTCTACACCTTCAATGCGGCTGTTCGAGGGTTGCGCCAAATAGCCACCGCCTACGGCGTACCTAGCCAGAAAATCTCGGAAATACAATGTCGTTTACTTAATCGTGAGAAAGCGGCGTGAAAACACTTCCTGATTATTTATCCAAGGGGAGCAAGCTCGTAATCGTAGGATGCAATCCGAGTTTGGTCGCAGCGCGTACCGGGTTCTACTACTCCGGCCGCGGCAATCAGTTCTGGCCGCTCCTTCACGATAGTGGATTGGTCCCGGAGCGATTGAGGCCCGCCGATGCTTATCGCGTATGCGAGTTCGGAATCGGCTTAACAGACTTGGTAAAGCGCCCAACGAAAGGCAGCGATGGCCTCTCAACTCTAGAGTTCGCAAAAGGGCGAGATGTTCTGCGCCGGAAACTGGAAGCCATCAGTTGTCCGCGAGTGATCGTGTTTAACGGAAAGATTGTTTACGAGCAATATACCGGAAGGAAGTGCGATTACGGCCTCCAAAAAGAGCGACTGCACGGTGCAGTGGTTTATGTGTTGCCGTCAACGAGTCGGCGCTGCGCTCGCACTTCGTATCGGCAGAAGCTTCGGCATTTCCGCAAAGTGTTTTGGCTAATCCAAATCAAGGACCGCGCCGGTGAGCGGTCTTAGTCAAAAGTGAGGGCTTCGCAGCTGAAGTTCAAGCTTCCAGGCCTTGCCTTTACGAGCCGTTTCCAGGGAGTCGTAAGTCCCTTTGGCAGTACCTTGTCATTGAAATCGGAGAAAGAACGTGTCTATAAAGTTGATGTCCGAGGTGTGGGGTCTCGACCTGACCAAAATAGAGACTCTTGTCCTAATAGCCCTGGCGGATCACGCGAACGATGACGCCGTTTGCTATCCCTCGCGTGACCGAATCACCTGGAAAACGGGGTTACACCGTTCGACGGTGAGTGAGATCATCAAGCGGTTAGAGGCTCGGCAGATCATCAGGACTCTCCGGAAGGGGAACCAGTTCACGCAGAGCAGCATTTACAAATTGCAGTTGCAGAATGCACCTAGAAAAAAGCCTTTTGTTCCTAAGCAACTGGAGGCAGGCCAGATCGGAAGTCATCCCGAACAACTTGCAGTTCCAACACAGAATGCGAGTCGACTTTCGCCAAAACCGGAAATATCTCCTGATTCCCAACCGAGTGAAAGTTGTCCTGAGCTCTATGAATGTCGTCCGGAGCCCGAGTGCAAGTCGGCCTCAACCCTAGCGGATGTCGGTGGGGACGACTCTAATCGTTATGAACCATCAAAAACCGTTATGACCCGTCAGGAATCGCTACCCGATCAGCAATCAGCAAGTCGGCAAGCTGATGCGCCTGGACGCGATAGCAAGCCGAACAAAACAGCTACCGTTGTCGAAGGTCAGATTGGAGGTATGCGGGTAGTTAGTGCTAAAGGGAAGCAGACGAAACTACTCCTGACCATCGGTGGACGACCATGTAAGGTCTATGGCGACGCGGCTGACAGGCTACGCGCCAAATACAAAAATGGCGATTATGTCCATGCTGACGGCTTCCTTGAGACCTGTAAATTCGGAGAGGAATATGTACTCAAGGGCGGGTACCGAATTGAACCCTCACCGCCGCCGAAACCGCGGCAGGAACCGCCACCAGTCCCGATCCCAGTAGAGGAATGAGCCAGAAGTTCGGGGATTTCCGCAGGTGGGGCACTTCGAAAGACACAGTCGTGATCTGAGACACGGCCGAACCATCGAGATCCCTTCCTCACTTTGCCAGTCTACAAGTCCACTTAGGACAGTTTTGGCTCACAAAGAATATCTGAGATAATGAAGATATTCGCAGCTTCTTTTAGCCTTTAGTAGCCTCAGTTTCTTGTCGGCCTTGAGTGGCCTTTTGATTGGGTTTTAGCTCTCCTGCTTTAGCCCCACTTTGGTAGCACCCGTAAAGCCGTGCGTGTCGGCATCGTTCACACGTAGTTCTGAAAGCGAAGCTCCATGTTCGTGATAAAGCACAAATGTACGGACGAGTATCTCTCCGAGTATGGTCGGAATAAAAGAGGTCTGTTCGTCGCCTATACGAAAGACAGAAATGATGCGATTGAGTTTTATAGAAAAGAGTTCGCGGAGAAGGCTCTTGAAGAGAACGGCTCCGGCTGTATGGCCGATGACTGTACTGTTGTGGAAGAAGCTGCGTCGAGCAGTGGCTTCAAGGTCTTGATTGAAACCGTTGACATGAAAGCCCTGGTAGCACGAGGCTCCCTGTTCGTCGAAGGTGAGGCGACTCCTCGTAAGTTTTCGTATTATCACACGTACCGGCACATGAAACCGAGGGGTTGTGAAGGTGCCTGGGGAACACCTATACCGGTAACAGCACTTCGCACAGTCCCACCCAAACTACAGGAGGCCGTTGGACGCAAGAAGTTTGTGCGAATCTTCAATCAGATCAGTGATGCGATGTGGGCTACGTGGGCTTGTCATGCTGATGTTTCAGAGGAATCCATCTTTTCGCCACAAGCGAAGCAACAAATAACATCTTTTCAGCAAAATCCTCCAGAGCCAGAGGGTGTTCCTGGGCCAGAGGATATTCCATTTTAAAGTCCGAGAATAAAAATATGAAGCCGAGTTTCACGTACATTCCGGGCGGTGAAGTAATAGACGACGGCTGGCACATAGACATTCCCGATGTCTACATTTTTGGGCACGTCACAGAATGGCTCAAGGAGCGGAAGCCCATCAATCGGATCATTCGGGACAAGGATCGTTCAGTCTACAGCCACATTTCAGGCATGTGCGCCGCCTATCCTCACATCTTCACCTACAACGCGCCACAAAAAGGATGGTATCCCGCTGTGGCCGTCCTACCTGACGGCAGATTCTTAGCTCAATACAAATCGGGAAAGCGGATTACGCTTGTTCGAGAGTGGGTAGGGGGAAGCTGGAGCGACGGCGATTTCCTCTTCTTTGAACATACGATTGAGGCGGAGTACGGGACCACTATCACGGACATGCAAGTTAAGGAACTGATAGGCCCTTTCCTACACTTCGGGGCGCTGGACTGAGCGCGATCCTTCACAGAGCTATTCTAGCCTCTCTGTTGACGCGGCGTGGCCGTTTTCGGTTCACTGGTAGTCGAAGGGCGGCTGCGCCATTTACAACCCTACCTTTTCTTCTCAGTGCACCTCGATCGGGTGCGGTTCTTCCTATACTAACCAGAAGTGAGTACTCGGGGCGGCACTGGTCTCTCACCAGCGGTGCTGCCCAATACAACGACCTCGATTGGTGAGATCAAGCAATCATTCCCTGGTGAGATGATTGAGTTTCGCTTTCAAGGGGCGAGCCAGCCAATGGTAGTTCAGAGCTGGTAGTCAGGACGGAACCCGGAGCAAACGGACACCGTGTTGATTTGTCGCAGGTAGAAAGACTTTCCTCTCCTGCCTTATCGGGCAGATCGAATCCCACCTCAGATGATGAACATAAGTACAACCTATAAAGGTATTGGTGTGTCCGGTTTCACCTCAAGCCATATTGATGCTACAGAGGATTGGAAACCATCTGACATCGACTCACAGCCCTACATGAGTCAGAAATCGGCCAGGCTAATAGAAGAATAGGCTTGAGGGACAAAGAGTTTCCCCGCCGCAGGCGGAGCAGACTGTCTCATGTTTCGACCGCTCCGCCTCTAGACAATCGTTCTTCGGATCAGACCCGAATACCAGGAGTTTGCAATGTGCCATACCGCAAAGACCAAGAAGGACGGAAAGCTGTCGATTCCTCGCCGAGCGATTCTCAAAGCGATCATGCGGTCTGAGAGTCTTTGCAATCCAGCCGTCATCGAGAAGCGGTTGTTCAGTGTTCATGTGCGACAGCTACCCGCCGGCGAAGGAAAGGGTTGGGTGGTCAGGATCATCGACAAAGAGTCGATCAACAAAGATAACTGAGCCTCCTTGTAGGCCTTCAAGGAGACGAAGATGAGCAAGTATTGGGATGTCTGTGCAGGCGTAGGCCATATAGCGATCAGCAGTTTGGTAGGTCTCGTTCTACTGGCCGCGCTGAATTGGTCGATTCAATACCCGGTGCGCTAAATAGCCCGGATGGAGACAGGATCTCCCATACCTGCCACGTGCCAGCCCACATTTACAGCGTACAAAGTCATGCCCAAGCTCACCAAAGCGGTTCTGATAGAGAAGATAAAGGAGAACACCGATCTAACGGCTGATAAGGCTGAGAAGGGACTAAAAGCGGCCCTCTTCTCGATTAAGAGAGCTCTGGGAGACGGCAAGGAAGTAGAGCTTCCAGGCATCGGCCGTCTGGTAGTGGTCAAACGGGAGAGGAAGAGGGTCATAAGGAAGAATCTGAAAGGGCGCTATCCTACCTCGGTTGTGGAGTTGCATCGTCGCCATCCGCGGTCTATCAGGCTGGTCGGCGGGAAAGATATGAGTGAGAACCCACAGCCGGTAGTCGTACATCCGAAAGAACCCGAACAACAAACCATACCAGCCAGAAGCACGCACTTTAGAGTAGCCGCGCCACGGTTCCGTGGTCGGCCGAACATACCAAGGAGAAACCGATGAAGGGAGTCTTAAATACAAACCAAGATCACGCAACGTCAGATCTGGGAAGCAAAGCAGAAGGGAGGAAAATAAGATGAATGCAGAACAATACGCTATCGAAACAACGAAGCGTGAGATCGACGACGCTTATATCGATCTTCGTAGAATGTTGCAGGTGGGTCAAAGAGAGAATGCGGTTAAGCAGGCTCTTGGATTGGCTCGTTCGGATGCCGCCAAGCTCTGGAACTTCCCAAAGCTTATATAAGCACCGATCTCAGCTATCGAGATACCAGCCAGTTGCTGGCAGTGAACGCTCTTTACAACAATTGGGTGCAAGATCAGAACGATATTTTCATTGCTCAAGCGGTACTGACGTTGATGAACGCAACGAAGAGTCGAAGCGAATCTGTATTGAAGTTCCTGCCTTAATCACAACTTTAGGCTGGCGGCATAACTGAACGGGGCTTACCGACGAAGCGAGCCTCGAAAACTTTCACTGCCGTACCGTGGTTTCAGTTCAAGATCGGAATCCAGCCTAAGCATTTTCTCCAGATGAGGGCGTGAAAGGCGTCTGGCCTTCGATGCGCACCCTGTTAGCGAGTAAAGCTTGCCCAATGCGGTGGCGGCTGGCGGAACAGTCCTCTAGGGGTGGCTTGTGCACTGCGTCCAATTTCAACTTCCGGACTGCATGTTATCTGCGAATAATGAGTGCCTCCAGGAAGCAGGCCATGCACCTACTGTGCATTCTAATCAGAGCACAATTGGCCGTCCGAACGCGGAAAAACTGGGTTAGGATGGGCGCGAAAATGCACTTCATACCTCCAGCGGAGGCAGTTTGCAAGTCCGGATCTTAGACCGGATCTTAGATCTGATTGTCTTCAAATCCTTTTTTCGAATCCTCTTCCCAACGCTTCGACGTTTGAGGAACAGCTCGCCGGTGCCTAGATGAAGTTTTAGCCCATTTTCCAAGTTGTGTGCGTGCGGATTAGAAGGCCATGGATCTGCGTCATTCTTGTGAACTCGCCAGATTTCACCCTTCGAGCGTATGGTGACCTCAGTCAGGCGTTGCTGAGTTCCTTTTGGAACGATTGAATGCTCGAGACGAATATCCTCGATCAACTCAGGGCGTAATCGTCGAAAATCGTATTTAGCGAGCAGTGAAGCTATCGCGTTTGGCGTGAGATTTCTTGTCAACAGATCGCAGGGGCTCTCTGCCCCAAGCACTTCCACTAGTGCATCCTGAATATCCACATATTTCAACTGAGTACTCATTGACACTGAAAATGAGTCAGCAGCGGATGTCGCTGCCTGCATGAACACAGCTATTGCCTGATTCAACTCTTCAGCGTTCATCGATGGTGCTCGCGCTTCATCCGCTGGGACTTGATTTGTCTTCTGGGTTCGTGCACCTTCGCTACGATCTCGACGAAAGCCAGACACCGATTAATTGGGACGGCGTAACCAATGTGGTTCACGTACCCTCTGAGGTGCAATCCAACTATCGTTCCGGATTCTGTCGAAAACAGAGGCGCTCCGCTATTTCCCCCAAAAGTAGTGCAATCGTAGACGAGTAGATCAATCGGACGTCCGTCGTCCGGCACGCGAGCGCAAATCATCCCGTTGAACGCCACAGGTGAGAACGATTTGGGGCTCCCCTGGCCAAGGGTGTCGTCGCAGAAAACCAGGTCCGTTCCAGTACCGAAGCCTACGAGCAAGACGTCCGTGCCAACGGATACGTCGTCGCTTCCCAACTTAAGCTTCACTCGGCCACTCGGTAGAGCAGTAGGAACCGCGAGGACGGCTATATCGAGCTCTGGGTGTGGGTATATTTCTTGTACTGAAAACGGCTTCATCGCATAGCCGTTGTCCGAGGTCGCCGAGTAGGTCGTCCGTAACTCAAGATGGCGCGCCTGCAAACCATGAACTACATGCTTTGCAGTCAAAAAATACCCACGAGCGTCGGCACCAAAAGCAGTACCAACGATATTCTCGCCAACGACTCGCGACGGCGTGGCAATACTGAGGTCCTCGACCATCGCTATTCCCGGCAGCGCATCGGCGACAAGAACTTTCTTTGGTATGGCCAAGATTGCCCTCCACTCACCGCCGCGCGGTGGACGAGTGATCAATATTGTTGCACCTACATCGAATAGCAAAATGAGGAATGTCCAACTCTCATTCGCCTTTCCATGCTGACCGAGATGAGGATTCCGGGCGAATTCTCGGCTCTTCGGGAGTAATCCACTTCGTTCGCCAGGCGGTACGTTGGCGGCGATTCTTCCACTGTTACTTCGCCGCCACAAATCTCCATTTCCTGTCGGCCCAAATCTCCTGCTCGTGCATGGGGATGTCGACCATTTCTGGGTCCTGCGGCAGCTTAGCCTCTCTCTAAAGATTCCCTCAATGCGTTGCATCGCTTCCTGTGCCAGAAAGCCAACACGCGAGGCTGAATCTCCAAAACCCCTAGAGCCCTAGGTACGGGGCGCATCGAAAGACCCGCTTTTCCTTTCGAGCCCACCCCGTTCCATCTAGGAGCTCTATCAATGTTACTCACCCCAACGATGCTCGGCAGTTTGATTGCTGGCGTAGCTTGCTGGCTGTTGTTCTGGTACGGAATCTCGCATGTAGATTCGATTCCATATCTGAATCAATACGTCAGCAGGAAGATGATCATGGACTGGATTCGAAAGAATCCGCAGCTAGCCCTGATCATCACCGAGCTAATCAATGTAGGCATGCACGGCCTTGGTTCGGCTGCGGGAGTTCTCTTTACCGTAGCAGGGACCCTGATCAACGCAACGATGATCTTTGGCGTAGCGCCAGTCCAAGGATTCATCGCCAAGTCCCTCATGCAACTCAAGGACCTCCGCAACAAGGAGGTCGCATGAGCAAGCGCCAGCGTCACGTTTTTCCTAACCGTGAGATCCCTCACCTGTGGGCACATCAAACCCAGGACGAAGCCAGGAATGGCACGGGAAGTTTCTACTTCACCGGTGCCACAATTTATTCCTACGGATCGCACTTTCCGATCGCCACGCACATGACCGGAGCCGATGGACAGGCAGGTGTTCTGTTCACGTCCGAAAAGAACTCGGTCACTACCAGCCAGCACATGTCGGCCGTCAGGAGATCTATTCCTCCTGATGTGCCGGTGTTCACCGCCCCGAATCAGCACTTCGGGTTCAGCAAAGCCGAAGATCAGTACCAACACGAACGCAACTTCAAGCACTACGTAGATGAGGTGGCCGAGAACCTGTCTACGTGTGCTCGGGCTCGTTCCTCCTGGAAGAAAGAATACTGCCACCTCCAGGCTGTCGAATTGAGGAAGGAGGCTTTGTGTTACGCGACCTTGTTCGGTTTGCCAGATCCTGCCATCGAACAAATCCCTGACCTTGATTCCGAGCAACTGCAAAAGATCAAGGCGAGGGAAGCTGAAGCCTCAGCCAAGAAAGCCGCTGAGACTAAACGCAGACGGGAAGAAGACCGTGTTCGATGGCAACAAACTGCCGAACAATGGAGACGTGGCGAGTACCACCACTATCTTCCCTACGACCTGCCAACAATGCTCCGTATTGAAGACCACGAAGTTGTGACCTCACGCGGAGCTCGATTCCCGATCATTCATGCCAAGCGCGGTCTATCTCTCGTCCGGGCTGTTATAGCAGGAGGAGAAGACTGGCGTCGCAATGGACAGAACTGTCGTCTCGGCCACTATCAGCTCGACTGGATAGAAACCAACGGCACTGTCCACGCCGGCTGCCACATCGTCGCTTGGGATGAGATCGCGCGGATCGCTTCCGAAATCGAGGAGTACGAACCTCGAATCAAGTGCAGGCAATGCCAGATGCTTTCCATCAACGGCGTGCCTTGCCACGCGACAGGATGTCCCAACTCCAACAAGACCTGGTCAATCGAAGAAAACGATTGGGTTGAAGCGGAACAGGAGGTCGGCCATGAGTAAGGAACTACTCCAGAAATTCCTCGTGGTCAGCTACGACGATGACCAGCAGCAATGGTTCTGGGACTACGTCGCTGCAACAACAGGAGAAGCTGCAGCGGCTCTTGTCTGCAAGAGACGGCCGTATGTCATAGCAGCTGATGCCGCTTCCCTGCCTCAAGCGAGGGTCATGGTGCGTGACCTAGAACGTCGGTCGACACCCAAGATCGCCGAGCAGTTCCGTTGGGATACTTCAGCCAGGAGAAACCGATGAACGAGATCATGCGACATTCTGTTCGGATGCCCAAGATCATCAAGATTGACATTCCTGTCGATCTTGCCTACGAGCTCAGGAAGCTGCTGGAGGAATACGCCAAGGAACACAAGACGATGGACGGCGCTCTAGCAAAACACATCAGCCATAAACTCTGGATCTTGTTATACCAGTCGAAGTTCTCGACTGTTCCAACGTTCACATGCTTGACCGGCCACTGGCATTCGTTCTGCCAGCAGTTCGTCCAAGCCAAGCTGAAAGAGGAACCACGGGACCAGGACCTGCAGAAGATACTCGCGTGTATCTCTGCCGGCCGAGAAGTGAGGTCAGAATAATCAGAGTGAAGAAGTCTGACCGCAAAGAACTGCTCTCACTCATACAGCAAGCCGTCACGCTTCAGGTTCAACTCTACGATCAGTTGTCTGCCATCGAAGAACTCACAGGCCACGTCTCTGGCCTGGACAATTGGGTTCAACGGGAAGCAGCCGACTACGATAAACCTGAGTACGTACAACTGACGAATCAACAACTCAACTACATGTTGCAGGAGGTAAAGAGAGAGAATTAAAGCGAGGGCGGGAGAGGAGAATTATTTCTTCTCTCCCATTCTCCCCTTAGCCCAGCTCTTCTTCATGCATTTGGAGATAGCTTCGCGGCGAGCTGCTGGCATTTTGCCCTTTCGTTCGCACGAACCACCAAGAGCAGCAGTAGCATTGGTATGGTCGAGGCCAACAAAAGGTGAAGAAGGCCCCCCAATGCTAGTCCTCATCACAGTTGTCGTTTAAACGCCTATTTGTAGCCACCTGGGAGCCTCCAGGACGGGTTTTGCAGTCTTCCAGGGCCTCATGTGCCCTCCGTTTGGCTGAGGGCTTAAATCGCTCTATAATAGGAGTGTTGTCCCCCGGCCGCAGCTGGGCCCTCCAGGGTGAAGTCGAGTCCCTCCTGAGTACCACCCTAATCATTTCGAGGTCCCTATGTGGCCCAACCAAAGAGTTTGGGTAGCAGTCGATCGCTATCCAATGCTGTAAAACAAGCGCCGTCTTGTCGGAGATCGAGGAGATCGATGGCAAGGCTCAGTGGGCAGTCAGGAGTAGTTGTAGTCAAAGGTGACTGGTATCACGGTCGGTACTACGTTGACATTCCGGGTCAGGAAGAACGAGTCCGGAAATCAATGCCGATCGGCCGTGTGAAAGACATGACGAAACCTCAGGCCAAGCGGAAGCTGGCTGAGATGCTCAACGAGATGGGAGTGAATTCGAGTGCTCATCTCGACCGGGCATTGCAGCCAATCCGGACGTTTGCCGAGGAAGCGAAGTGGTGGGAGGAAAACACCCTCATCCATCACAAGCCATCGTCACGGAACTCCAGCCACTACATTATAAAGAAGCACCTGATTCCACACTTCGGGGAATTTGCATTGTCGGATATCGACAAGCGCAAGGCTCAAGAGTGGATCACGGTGTTAGAGAAACAGGGAGCGTTGGCACCGAAGACTGTGTACAACATGTGGAAGGTCCTCCGCTTGATCATGGGAGAATCTTTCACAAATGTCAGAGTCAAGTTGCCTCCGATCCCCGAGGAAGAACAGCGATTCTTCACACCAGAGGAATCGAAGATGATCATTGATGCTGCAGAAGGCCAATACAAAGTCCTCTTCGCACTCCAATTTGCTACCGGGATGCGATTTGGTGAAGCGGCCGGCTTGCACGTTGATGATCTCGATTTCAAGGAGTCTGTCATTCGCATTCGCCGGAGCACTTTCGTGCACCTGGAAGTGTCCACGAAGACGAAAGCAGGTCACAGGGAAATCGACGTGGATCCTGAAACGATGAAGGTGGTCAAGGAATATCTTGGCGATCGGCAAAGTGGACGGGTCTTCGAATCGAAGAAGGGAACACCTCTGGTGAACGGAAATGTGAATCGCTACGTTCTAAAGCCGCTCTGCAAGAAGCTGAAAATACCGATCGGGACGACACATGCATTTCGTCACGGCCGGGTTTCAGTTCTTCAGCAGAACAGCGTTCCACGGGACCTGATTAAACGGTGGATTGGACATACTTCGCTGAGAACGACCAGCAAGTACAGTCACTTCACGCCGGAATTCAGAAAGCAGGCTGCTAAGAATGGGATTAAATAAAGACGCTCATCGTCCCAAATCGTCCCATTTGATGAAGCCTAACCTGTTGAGATATAGTTGTTTACAAAGCTGATACGGTGGGCGTGTAGCTCAGCTGGGAGAGCGCGTGCTTTGCAAGCATGAGGTCGCAGGTTCGAACCCTGTCACGTCCACCATTTCTCAGGTTTGAGGCTACTGCACTTCCTTCCAGTTAACGTTCCCGTCCTGCCCGAGTTTCCCCCTGATGGGCTTATTGCTGGAGCGAAAATTCAGTTTTTGATGGAGGAGCTAAGCCAGGGTTCCCTGGAGGACTTCGCGGAGGAGTTCTTGTTTTTGCGTGGGGAGTTTTTTGCCTTGGGCGGTGAGATAGAAAACGTCGATGGCCTTGTGGCCTTCGGTGTCGATCAGCGCGACCTCGATATTGCATCCCAGGCGCGCCAAGGCTGAGCCGATTTCATAGAGCAATCCGGGATGGTCCTGCGTGACAATTTCGAGCAGCGTGCTGTGCGCCGAAGAGGAGTCGTCGAAGTTGATGCGTGTTTCGACGGTGACTTTCGGTGTGCGCGCGCGGCTGGCGCTTTCGCGGCTTTTCAGGAGCGGGTCCAGCGGGGTTTTTCCATTCACCACATCCGCGAGGCTCTTACGGAAGCGTTCGCCTTCGCTGGGGTTCAGCTCC
>Ga0075029_100001492_pt1 | contig 13419 bp, 6 predicted proteins | sample LitLauG_LLR_2013_FD_71391 | JGI IMG/M metagenome (GOLD analysis project Ga0075029, IMG submission 71391) | Freshwater sediment microbial communities from North America - Little Laurel Run_MetaG_LLR_2013 | ecosystem: Environmental > Aquatic > Freshwater > Creek > Sediment | place: USA...
AGATAGCGGCCGACAACCCCACTGGCCGAGACCGCGAACATGATCCAGAAGGCCATGCCAGCGATGCCTTTAAACTTCAGCGTCGAGTGGAAGGCGATGATAAAAGGCGCTGTCAGGCCCATCAGCACATGGATGTCGAGCCAGTGCCGGGTCACGCCGATCTGTCCCAGCCACGGCCAATGCTTGCGGAGCGGATAGAGGAAGATTCCGATGAATAGCGCGACGCCGACGAATCCGAGATAAAGGCCGACCGGGCCGCTAGGGCGCAGCATATGGTGCTTGGGCGAGAACGGACGGTCCATCGCCGACAGCTTGTAGTAGTCAAAGCCATAAAAGAAGATGGCGAGGTTCGACACGATAGCCAGGGCATACAGCGAATAGAGGCGAATGCGATGGCCTCTGTCCGCATCCTGCACAGGCTTTGCCCGGCTGGCGACGGTTGCGGTAGCGGTAGCGTTTGCGCTCATTTCTTTACGACCTGCTCCTCGGTGCTTACTGAGAATTTCTTGTACGCGGTGAATTGGTGCAAGTTACGCCAGTGCTGGCGCAGAGTTTCGACCTCCACGCGGGCATTGGTGGGATACCAGTAGACCAGTTTGGAATCGGCGAAGGGCAGCGGAGCGAAATCGATCTCCGAGGAAAACGATTTCAGCCCTACATCCGCCAGCGTGTCGGAAATCCCGGCTTCGATTTTGGCGATGGACCCGGTGTGCGGATCGATCCACGCCGTACCGGAGAGCTCCAGCGGATACTCGCGACCTCGCAGAGCCAGTGCCGCGGGCGACTTCATGCCGGAGATGTGCTGGAAAGTAATTTTCTCGAGAAGCTTGCCGTCGACCGATTCTTCGCCCGCCAGCGCAAATTGGAAGGCATGCGCGTAGTAGGGATGAAAGACAAGGAAGAGCGTCGCGAATCCGTTGCTGAGCAGCATCGAAGTATTCTTGCGATCGCGCTTGGCCACGTGCAGCGGCAGGCGCGACTCGGCGAGATTGAGTTCGCCCCCGGCATTGGTCAGGATCACGAGGTAGTCGTAGGTCGACTCTTCTTTGAGCACGACTTTGTCGTCCTTGCCTAACTTCTCCTGGCGCACCAGTTCCGTGCACTTCACGTCGGAAAACTGATCGAGAAATCCCGAGGTCTGGTCGGCAGTACGGGCGAGCAGATCGGTTAGCCTCTGGGTGTCGGGCGAAGCCGGATCTGTACCAGCGAAGCAGAGCCCGGCCAGAAGGATGACCGTGGCCAGCCAGCGAGGGAGCATTTGGGGATCGTTCATTCGGCCTGTCGTCTTCATTTTTCGCCCCTCCTTTTGGAATCGAAGCGGTAACCGAGGGAAAACATGAACTGGTCGTAGCTCAGGTCTCCGCGGTTCGTGGTGAAGCTGCTCTGCAGGTAATAATGCGGGCCGAAAATTGTTTCGACGGTACCGGTAAGGAAACGCGCGCGATTGGCGGTGGTGACGGTGGAAGCGAAGTTCTGCTGGCCCAACAAGACTTCCAGGCGCAGGCGCTCGCTCAGCTGGCGCGAAAGAGAGGCAGACTCGTACGACCCGCTGCCAAAAGAAGAATCGAACTTGGCGTAGTGAACGTCAGCGCGCAGCGCGACCCAGGGCAGCCGGCCGAAGGTGATTCCGTACATTTCATTCAACGAGGCCTTCGTGTCACCGCTGCGGTTGCTGCGCCCAAGATTGGTGGAGAGCCATACCTGTTTCCATATCTCGACGCGGCCACCGGCGCTGAAGCCCTGAAAAAGGAATTTACTGAGCAGACTCGGGTCGACGCTGATCAGCGTGGGATCGAAGGTCGGGATATCGCGGAAATAGTTGTAGTTGAAATCGAGTTCGACGCGAGGATGTGGGTTGACTCGCAAGGTAAAGAAATTCCGTCCCAGGCCGGGGCCAGGGGCGGGAGCAACCGAGTTGCCGCGCGGGGCGTCAAACTGGGCCGACTCGTAAACCGCGATGTCCCGCTTGTAGGAGACCGAGTCTTCGAAGAAGACGAACGGGCGGTCGATCGCCCATTTCACCATGCTAATGCCCAGCCCGGAGGTGGCGCTGTAGTGGAAGCGGTCGTATCCGCCGCCTTCGAAGTTGATAAAGGCGCCGCCGATCACGCGATTGGGGCTGTAATCCCAAGAGGAAGGATCGGGCGTCGATCCGCCGAAGATGCCGAGCGTCGATCCGTGCCCCATACGCGTTCCGAAATATCCGCCATCGATGGTGTCGAGGCTGGGAGCCCACGGAAGATAGAGGCGGCCAAACCCGGCAACCAGCTGGGAGTTCGGATTGTCGTAGGTCATGTTGAGGTGATACGTGCGGTTAATCAGCGACTGCAAAGTTTGCTGGCTGGCCGCCGATTCCTTGGTGATGCGGCCGCGCCAGTATCCGCTCAGATTCCAGAACGAACCGCCAATGCGAGTGATGTCCCCGCGGAACACGATGCCGATGTCGGTACTGGTCACGCTGGTGAGGCCGTGGCTGATCGTCTCCATGGAATCGAAGCCGATGCGGCCGCGGGCGCGGTTGACCGAAGGCAGCGGCGGGCGCGGAACGACTTCGCGCTCTTCCTCGTCCAGCGTGTCGCCTTCGGTGAAGGAAATCACTGCGGGATACTGCCGGGTGGCGCTCAACGCGCGCTGCTGCACCAGCGCGGCGGCATCCTCGCTTGACAGGTAGGCGAGATCGCCAGCGACGACCGGACGTTTGGGAGTATGAATGTCGGTGACGGCGGAGCTTTCGGCCACGGCCGTAACTTCGAGTTCGGCGACCACGCGCGGATCGGCGTTGCTGGCGCTTTCTCCCTGGCGCGCGGGAAGGTTGGTTTCTTCCACTTCGAGCTTCATGCCTTCAGCGAGTCCCTGAGCGCGGCCGCCTTCGAGATAAGCCACGCCTTCGGCGACGTACTTCACTTTGAAAACCGTGCGCAAGTTGGGGTCGTCGCTGCGGGCGATCATGGTGTGAGCGGGGGCCGCGGGGACTCCCGGTTCGGATGACGCGCCGACGGCAGTGGGAGGCTCTGGTTCGGGCGCGGGCTCAGGCTCCGCCACTGCGGTTGTGGGTACATTCGCCGCAGGTGTCGAGGGCACGGCTGCGGGCGCTGGCGGAGGCGCTGTATCCCGGGAGGGGAACGATTCTCCGGGGGCAAGCTTGCCGGCAGAGCTGCCCGGATTCGCGACGGCAATCTGATTCTGTGTAAAAGATCCCTGTGCCGGAGAGCCTAGGGGAGCAGTATTGGTGGAGGGAGCGGCAGAGGCAACGGATCCTCCCACTGGAGGAACTGGCGTTTCGGACGCACCATGCGGCGGCTCAAACGCCGGGCCGGACGGGCTGGGCGGAGGCGCCGGCAATCCAGTGGAAGCGGTTTCGTCCGATGTAATCGGCGTGACCGTGTCGTGTTTTCTGCGGAAGACTCCGATCAGACTGCCCGAAGCAGCGGCCGCGGGCGCTCCTTGCGAGTTGCGCGGTCGTTGCGCCGCCCCTACCAGGACTACGACGTGATTCCCTTCCTCGCTGACTGTGTAGGTTCGCGCTTGATCGAGATCGAGCACCACGCGCGTGACCATGGGCTTGGTGCTGTGCTGCGCGGCGCGCACGCGATGCACGCCTTTGGCATTGACCTCTACATCTTTTGTATTGTCGAAGCAGCTGGTGTCGGGAAGGTCGAGCAGAATCCGGTCGGGATGCACTGCAACCTGGACCGAGGGTCGAACGGCAGCGCTAAGCGTGATCTCGACGCGCACGCCGGAGTCCACCGGACGCGCCGACACGTCCTGCACCGTAACTTTTCCGGCGGGGGTTTGGGCTGCTGCACTCAACACCAACAGCAAACACATCCCCAATTGTTTTTGAACCGCTGTCATTGTCTCCTACCACCGGTTGACTCCCGGCTTGCGCGCAAGCTGCACGCTTTAGCCTTAGGTGAGCAATCCTGATGCCGATTCTGTTTATCCGCCGCCCTGGCCGCTCGAGTGGCATTGATAGCAATTGATGCTGTTGTAGACATAGCCCGAGACGTTGTCGTGCTGGAAATTCTTGGAGTTGTTGTTGCCGTGGCAACCCGTGCATTGGAAGACGGAATAGTCGTTCGAATTGATGTGGCACGTCGAGCACACGCCGTTGGCATTCCCGTGGTTGATCGGGAATTGCGTGTATTGCGTGTGATTGAATGTAGCCCCGGTCCAGGCGGTCGTGTTGTGACAGGTCTGGCAAGTGGTCGGGAAAAACTGCGACTGCGCCGCGTGACCCGGATTGGTCGTGTTGTTGTAATCGGTCTGGTGGCAACCGATGCACGTGATGGGCAGCGTGGTGTAGTTGTTGTTGACGTGGCAATCGGTGCAGACGCGCGGCGGCACCGTGTGCGATCCGGTCAACGGGAACGTGGTGTTGTTGTGGTTGAAGGTTGAGTCCGTCCAGACCGTCGTGTCGTGGCAGAGATCGCATTGCTGCGGGAATCCCGCCGTGACGTGGTTCGGATTCGTCGTGCCCTGATAGTCCTTCAAGTGACAAGTCACGCACGCCGTGCTGTTCAGCGTGTAGTTGTTGCTGACGTGGCAGTCGGTGCACAGCCGCGGGGGCACCGTATGCGCGCCAGTCAGGGTAAAGCCGGTGGTGGTGTGATTGAAGACCGCGTCGGTCCACGCGATGGTGTCGTGACAGGTATCGCAAGTAGTCGGGAATCCTGCCGCGACGTGATTCACGGGCGTGGTTGCGTTGTTGTAATCGGTCTGGTGGCAGGTGACGCAGGCCGTGCTCGTCAGGTTGTAGTTGTTGTTGACGTGACAGTCGGTGCAGAGGCGCGGCGGAACCGTATGCAATCCCGTCAGCGCAAAGCCCGTGGTGGTGTGGTTGAAGACGGCGTCCAGCCAGCTGACCGTGTCATGGCAGGTCTCGCAGGTCTGGGGGAAGTTCGCGGTGACGTGATTCGGGTTGGTCGTCCCCTGAAAATCCTTTAAGTGGCAGGTGACGCACGCCGTGCTGTTCAGGCTGTAGTTGTTGTTGACGTGACAGTCGGTGCACAGGCGCGGCGGTACCGTGTGCAATCCCGTCAGCGCAAAGCCGGTGCTGGTGTGGTTGAAGACTGCGTCCAGCCAGCTAGTCGTGTCATGGCAGGTTTCGCAGGTCTGGGGAAAGTTCGCGGTGACGTGATTCGGATTGGTCGTGCCCTGAAAGTCCTTCAGGTGGCAGGTCACGCAGGCCGTGCTGTTGAGCGCGTAGTTATTGTTGATGTGGCAATCGATACATTGCCGCGGCGGCACCGTGTGCAGGCCGGTAAGCGGGAAGCCGGTAGTGGAGTGATCGAAGGTGGCGTCGGTCCAGGCCACCGTGTCGTGACAGGTCTGGCACGTAGTCGGGAAACCGGTGTGCGGCACCGGCGAGACGGCGTTGTTGTAGTCGTTCTGATGGCAACTGATACAGGTCGTGTTGGTGATGTTGTAGTTGTTGTTGATATGGCAATCGGCACATTGCCGCGGTGGCACCATGTGGGAGCCGGTTAAGGGAAATCCGGACTTCGAGTGGTCGAAGGTTGCCGGCTGCCACGCCGAAGTGTTGTGGCAGATCTCGCAAGTCTGGGCGAACCCGCCCTGCACGTGATTCGGGTTGGTCGCGCCCTGAAAATCCTTCAGGTGGCAGGAGACGCAAGCCGTGCTGGTCAAGTTGTAGTTGTTGTTGGCGTGGCAATCGCTGCACTGCCGTGGTGGCACCGTGTGCAGGCCGGTCAACGGGAAGTTCACGATCGAGTGATCGAAGGATGCCGGCATCCAGCCCGCAGTGGTGTGGCAGGTATCGCAGGTCTGCGACAGGTTCAATGCCGTGTGGCTCGGATTGCTCGTGCCCTGGTAGTCCTTCAAATGGCAGGTCACGCAGGCGGTACTGTTCAGCGTGTAGTTGTTGTTGATGTGGCAGTCGGTGCACTGCCGTGGCGGCACCGTGTGCAGGCCGGTCAGGGCGAATCCCGTGGTGGAGTGATCGAACTTTCCATCGGTCCACTGCACGGTGTCGTGGCACTGCTCGCAGGCCGTGGGGAATCCGGTGTGCGGCACGGGAGACGTGGCGCCGGCGAAATCCTTCTGGTGGCACGAATAGCAGGCCATCACGCCCAGGTTGTAATTATTGTTGACGTGGCAGTCGGTGCACTGCCGTGGCGGAACTGCATGCCCGCCGGTCAACAGGAACCCGGTCAGGCTGTGATCGAACTTGGCGTTGAGCCAGTTGTCGGTTCCGTGGCAGGTGTCGCAACTCGTGGAAAACTTGGCGGTGACGTGATTGGGGTTGGTTGCTCCCTGATAATCGGACGAGTGGCAGGAGTAGCAGTCGGTGGACATCGTTTGAAACTTACTGTTGGCCGCGCCCTTGTGGCAGGCATCGCAGTCCACGGCCGCATGCGCACCCGTGAGCGGGAACCGGTTATTGTGCTGCTGAATCTGCTTAATCGAAACCTGCCAGCCGAGCACGGTATGGCACTGCTCGCAATTCGCTCCCAACTGGCGGCGGTGGATGTCGGCGTGGCAATCCTGGCAGCGCTGCCCGACGTTATTGAAAACCGGCTTGGTATGGCACTCGGTGCAGGTCACGGACCGATGCATGCCGCGCAAGGGATATTTCGTCTGGTTGTGATCGAACTCGGGCACCGCGCGGATGGGGCGCCACGCCGTTGCCGTGTGACAGTTTTGGCACGGAACGTTCAGATTGCCATGCGGACTGTGCGAACCCTCCGAGGCCTGGGGATGCACTCCTCCTCCAGTTCCGGAGAAAGTCAACAGCAACACGCCTATTAAATTGAGAACGCCCCCCGACATCCACATTTGACTCGCCCCTTGCTCAGTCCCAGTTGTTCTAAGAAAAACGGATGAAGAGAGAGTTGCTCTCGTTAGAGCAATTCGCTGTCCACATCAGCTTAGGGTGTGAGGCGCGAGGGAATAAAGTTACAGAGGTGCCGTTTACGAGTTACGGATAGTACATTTTCAAATTGGTTATGACTTAAAGCAAACGGTAAGTTCTGCCCGTGCAGCGAATTTTTTGCCGGGGCTGAACGACCCAGCGTGATTCCTCGCTACGCTGTTGTAAAAACCAACAGCAACAATCGCAAGGACTAACGAGATGCGGGGCAGCCCCTCTCGCTTTTAATGAGCGTCTAATGTTTCCCTTCTGGTGCACAAAGGTACATGTCCCATCGGACACCAATGGTCTTAGTCTGCGTGCATAGCTTTAGGAAATGTTATTTCGAAGTGGGTCGTTTGGACCCAGGCACTGGGTTCGTGGGTCCGTGGCACGCGGCACAATCCTTCGGCGTGGGCTTGTAGAAGAGAACGGTCTTGGCCGCCACCATCTTCGTCAGCTTGTGGCATTCAGCGCAACGCACATTCTGGTGCGCGCCGCGCAGCGGAAACTCGGTCCGTTTTTCATGGTCAAACAATGACGGCTTCCACTTCATGCTGGTATGGCAGTCGACACAGCGGGTGACGCCGTCTTTGGCAAATTGCTTTCCGTGTATGTCTTCATGACACTCCTCGCATTGCTTGGGAGCGGCCTTGAAGTCGACGTTGATCAGCTTGGTTTCGAGGTTCGGCGGCTTGTGGCAATCGATGCACGCAGTCGCGCGATGCGCGCCCGTCAGCTGGAAATTGGTCTTCGAGTGATCGAAGGCGGACAACTCCTTCCACGACTTCGTGGAGTGGCACGCTTCGCATCCCGCGGGCGAACCGTCGGTCCGCTTCTGCTGCATCCGGTCCTTGAACTGCCCTTTATGCGGATCGGTGTGGCAACTCGTGCAATCCAGATTCTTCCAGTGGTAGATCGCCGTTGGCTTGGGCTGAAATTCAGCCGACTCCTTGTGGCAATCGGCGCAGGGAGTCGCCAGGTGGCCGCCGGTGAGGATGAAGCGCGTCTGCTTGTGATTGGTGATGGTAAAGGTCGACGGTTTATATCCGTCAAGCGTGTGGCAGCGATCGCAGGCGTTGAAATAGGGAGCAGCCACGAATTGTCCGGCGTGCTTGTCGGTGTGGCAGTCCGTGCAGTGCTCGAACTTCATCTTGAAAAGCGTGTCTTTGCCCTTGGGAATGTGACATTGCGCGCACTCGACACGCGCGTGCCCTCCCTTCAGCGGATACGCACTGGCCGCATGTTCTTTCACCGTGAATAGCGACGGCTTCCAGCCTTGCACTTTGTGGCACGAAGAGCATTCACCCCCATCGGCGCGTTTGACGAATTGCCCGCTGTGCGCATCTTTGTGGCAGTCCGTACATCTCTGGAAGGCCAGCGGCTTTTTGAAGTCTCCATTGGCATGGCACTGGGCGCACTCGACGGTGGCGTGCTTGCCTTCGAGCGGATATTTCGTCTTGGAGTGGTCAAAGCGCTCGCTGAGCGTCTGCTGCGAAATTTTCTTCCAGCCGCCGGTGTTGTGGCACGACTGGCAGGTCTGCGTGAAGCTGCCGTGGTGCGGGTCCTTGTGGCAGTCGGCGCACTGGCTGAAGGGAATGCCCGCGTACTGCGGCTTTCCATCGGCGCCGTTGATGTGGCACTTGGCGCACTGCACTTGCACGTGCAGTCCGGTGAGCGGATAGCGCGTCTTCGAATGATCGAACTGCTCGACCTTCACGCTCTTCCAGTCCTCGAAGTTGTGGCACTGCTGGCAGGTTTGACCGAGCCGGCCCTTGTGTGGATCCTCGTGGCAACTGGCGCAGGCGGTTGCCAGACCGAGGTAGGTCCGGCTGAGATCCTTCATCTTAATAGCCGGCCGGTCCTGCGCCGAGACGTGGGCCGGATTGTGACACTTGTTGCAGGTCACGCCCGCGTGCTTGCCTTCGAGCACATAGCCGGTTTCTTTGTGGTTGAAGGTTTTGATGTCCCACTTGATCAGCGGAAAATCTTCGCCGTTATGCTCGGAGTGGCAACGGGCACATTCCTGGCTGGAACCCGCCGGAATGTTGTAGGTGGCATGCAAACCTTTGTGTGAGTTGAGCCGAGTCGCGATTTCGGTGTGACATTCCAGACACTTCAAGGCCGCCTGGCCGCCAAACTTATGGCAACTGGCGCAATTGGAGGATCCATTGAGCGATTGGTGTGGACGCGACAACGGCCCGGGCGAAATCTGAGCCTGGGCGCGGGGCAGGAACGCAGAGACCAGCAGGCCCAACACAAGAACGAATAGACACAGATGAGTGTGCGCCCGTTGGCGGGGCGCGTCCTCGATACAACACTTCCCGCTGGTTCCTGGAAGCTGCGTTTTCAGCTTGCTCGTACCCGGCAACGATTCTCCGCGAGATCCTGTTGCTTGTTTATTGTCAGTGTTGATACCCATTTAAACCGTGATGCGCATCACAGGCAATATCACGAGTGGACGGCTATGCCGGCAGGTGCTTCCTGCCCTGAGGTAACTGGCAGCATCTCGAGTGCCACGCTCGCGTTCCAGATGATCGCAGTCCTTGGGTCAGGTAGACTAACTGTCTGCCATGATCAAAACGCTAACGCTCAACCCCGTCTTCGCCTCCGTGCTCACTCTTCTTAGTGCGCTGCTTTGTCTCACAGCTGCCTACGCGCAGAATCAACAAGCCAAGCCGGGGGTTCCGCCTACCTTCACCCTGGTGCCGCAGATGTCGGAGGCGCAGAAGGCGAACTTCCCTCCTCAGTTGTTGGAGGAGCTAGCGGCAATCAAGGCGGCCGCGCTGAGTGACGATTACGCCTACCGGCAGGTGGCGCATTTGACGGAGAACATCGGCGGGCGCCCGAGCGGATCGCCGCAGGCCAAGGCTGCGGTGGAATATGTAGCCGGCGAGCTGCGCAAGCTGGGCCTCGACGTTCAACTGGAAGAGGTGAAGGTTCCGCACTGGGTGCGCGGAGTGGAGACGGCGCAACTGGTGGAATATCCGGGGCACACGCCCGAAACGAGCCAGAAGATCGTTCTGACCGCGCTGGGAGGCAGCACGGCGACTCCGGCGGAAGGAATCGTCGCCGAGGTTGTGGTCGTGAATAATTTTGACGAGCTCACGGCGCTGGGACGGGACAAGGTCGCGGGAAAGGTTGTCCTGTTCAACGAGATTTTCGATAAGCAGAAATCGGCGGCCGGGATGGCGTTCGTGGCTTATGGAGAAGCGGTACGTTATCGTGGGGCAGGCCCCAAAGCAGCGGCGGATCTGGGCGCAGTAGCCGCGCTCGTGCGCTCGGTGGGCGACGCCGATTTCCGTTTGCCGCATACCGGCTACAGCTTCCCGGCTGGAATTCCTGCGGGCGCAGTCACCGCCGAAGATGCCGACCTCGTCGCGCATCTCGCCTCGCAAGGCCCGGTCCGAATGCGGCTGACGCTTACTCCGCAAAAATTGCAGGATAGCACCAGCTACAACGTGATCGGCGATTTGAAAGGCAGCGAACATCCCGAGCAGGTGGTCGTGGTGTCTGGACATCTTGATTCGTGGGACTTGGGTACGGGAGCGATCGACGATGGCGCCGGAGTCGCGGTTGCCATGGAAACGGCCGAGATTCTGCAGCGGCTGCACCTGCGTCCCAAGCGGACGTTGCGCGTCATTGCGTGGATGGACGAGGAAAGCGGCGGGGCGGGTGCGCAAACCTACAACAAGGAACATGCCGCCCATTTCCCCAATCATATGGCTGCAATTGAGAGCGATGCCGGAGCGGCGCATCCCCAGGGCTTCGATACAAAGATGACGGCACAAGCGGGCGAACTTCTGCGGCCAGTACTGAGTGTGCTGCAGAGCATCGGCGCCAATGGTGTACGGGAGAGCACGTATCCGCCGGGAGCTGACATTTCAGGAATGTCGGAGGCGGGGGTGCCGGCGCTCGGCATTCTGCAGGACGGGCGCACCTACTTTCACTACCATCACACGGCTGCAGACACGCTCGACAAGATTGTTCCCTCGGAGTTGCGGGAGAATGGCGCCGCGATGGCTGTAATGGGGTACGCGCTGGCCAGTATGAAGGACCCATTGCCCCGGTAAATTGTGACCTGCCTCACATCAGTCTGGGCCGGTAAAGGCTAGACTTTTGAATGGCCGCCGAGGCTGGACCCACCTTGGGGCGGTTGACGCATCTCAATTTTCGCGTTTATCATTTTTGTTTGGCCTTTATGACAGGGACGCCTACACCGGGCGTCCCGAGATTTTGTTAAGAGCCGACTGTGTAGGCACTTATGGAAAAGAAGAAACTGGACACATTCAAGAAACGTTTGGAGACGCGGCAGCAGGAACTGCGCCGTACTGTAAACCGCACCCAGGCCGATGGCCGTAATGCAGACGAGGACACCGCCGCCGCGGACATCGCTGACCGCGCGGCGAGCTCCTACACCAAGGAGTTCCTCTTCAGTCAAAGCAACAACGAGCGGCAATTGCTGCAGATGGTCGATGGCGCGCTGGCCCGCATCCGTGAAGGCAGCTTCGGCGAGTGCATTCATTGTGGCAAGGAGATCAACGCGAAGCGGCTCGAGGCCGTGCCGTGGACGCGGCACTGCATCGAGTGCCAGGAGAAGCTGGAGCAGGGACTGCTGGAGGAGACTCCGCGGTAAGAGTTGATTTGCAATAAAGACGCCGCCGAACTATTCGGCGGCGTTTGCGTTTTGGCGAATTGTCATCCTGAGCGAAGCGAAGGACCTATGTACTCGCTGGCAGCATCGATACTGCCGGCAGCGTGCACAGGTCCTTCGCTTCGCTCAGGATGACAAGGCGTAGTTTGTGAAGTCAGTTCCCCGGCTTCTTCATCTCTTCTGCCGCCGCCGCGGCGCCGGGCATGACATTCTTCAGCGGAGCTTTGCGCTGGTCGTCAAGTTCCGGATGCGGCAGCGGCTTGCGCGGCAGCATCTGATCGCGCATGGCGGTGTTGTAGACGAAGATCGCCTCCACCGTCGCCGCCTGCGCCAGATCCTCGGGTTGCAGGCGTTCGTAGACATCCATGTTCGAATGGTGCGTGCGCGCGCCGTAATCGAGCATGTCCTGAATAAATTGAAATCCCGGGATGCCGACCGAGTCGAAGGCTTCGTGATCGGTGCCCCCGGTGTCGCGCATAGTGATGGTCGATACGCCGAGGTCGGCAAGCGGCTGGATCCACTGCGCGAAGATCGGTGCCACTGCGGCGTTCTGCTGCAGATAAATTCCGCGGATTTTCCCGGTGCCGTTATCCACGTTGAAGTATCCGGAAATTTTCTGCTGCTCCGGCTTGAGTTCGATGGGGCCAGCAGGCTTGCGTAGAAAATCCGGCAGGACGACTTGATCGGGCGCGGTTGAGAGCGGCACGAATCCGAAGTGCTGCTTGACGTAGCCGTAGGAGCCGAACTCACCCTCTTCTTCGCCGGTCCACAGGGCCACTCGAATCGTCCGGCGAGGCTGGACATGCAGGGCGTTCAGAATGCGCATGACTTCCATCGCCACGATGGTGCCGGCACCGTTGTCGGTTGCGCCGGTTCCGGAGGCCCAGGAATCGAGGTGTCCGCCGACCATGACGACTTCATCTTTCAGTTTGGGATCGGTGCCGGGTATTTCTGCGATGGTGTCGAATCCATGTTCGTGATCGCCGGTGAATTCGGTCTCCACGTCCATTTCAACGCTGACCGGCACGTTGGCCTTCAGCAGACGGTAGACGCGGCCGTAGTTTTCGATCGCCATGACTGCTATGGGAAGCGGTTCGGCGTGCTCGCGCTTGTAGGTGAACCATCCCATGCCTCCACCGCCATCGTCGAAGATGGTGCCGCCGGAGCCGCCATTGTTGCGGCCATCGCGGCTGGGAACGATGATAGCGAGGGCGTGCTCATCGGCAAAAAACTTTCCCGCCTTCTCCCGAAATGCGAGCCGTTTGATGAATTCCTGAAAGAACGCCTGCTGCTCGCCCACGTGAATGGGATAGTCGACCGTCTTTTTCAAGTCGGCATCGTCGCGGCGCTCAAACAGCGGCTTGTCCACGGGCTTCACGTCGCGCATCGCGCCGAAGAAGACAATCTTGCCCTCGAGCTTGCCTTTGTACTGTTCCAAACCCTTTTCGTCTTGAGCATCGACCCAGATCGCGGGCCCGTTCACTGGACCGTGACTTGACGCCGACCAGGGGAGGGCCTGTGCGATGAAAACGGCGGTGTCGGGCGCCGACATGCGCACCCAGGTATTCAACTGCCGCCAGCCCATGCCGAATTCGCCCCAGTCTTCCAGATGAGCATTGCTGCATCCCATGGCGGTGAGTTGATCGCGCGTCCATTCGTTGGCGCGCTTGAGATTGGGCGAACCCGTCAGGCGCGGACCGATGCCATCCGTCAGTGCCGAGGCGTATTCCATGATGTGCGAGTGCGCCAGGCCCTCGTCGCGGATACGGTTGTACATGGCGAAGTCGAGCGTCTCGGTTGCGGGCTGCGGGAGTTCGTAAGAAGCCTTGACGGTTTCGGCGGCGTCTTTCGATTTCTTGTCAGCGGCGGATGACGCAATGGGCAGGCACAAAAG
>Ga0075029_100001494_pt1 | contig 13400 bp, 9 predicted proteins | sample LitLauG_LLR_2013_FD_71391 | JGI IMG/M metagenome (GOLD analysis project Ga0075029, IMG submission 71391) | Freshwater sediment microbial communities from North America - Little Laurel Run_MetaG_LLR_2013 | ecosystem: Environmental > Aquatic > Freshwater > Creek > Sediment | place: USA...
GGTGAGCGGCAGCCCGGTCAGCACGTAGGGCACGGTGTGCCCGGCCATCCCGTTGCCCGCGTCGACCACCACCCGCAGCGGGCGGATCCCGGTCAGGTCGACCAGCCCGCGTAGATGCGCTGCGTAGTCGGGCAGGACGTCCCAGTGCGTCACCGTGCCCGGCGTGGGGGCCGGGGGCGGCGGACCCTGCTCGACGAGGCGGCGCACGTCGGCCAGCCCGGTGTCCTGGCCGACCGGGGCGGCGCCGGCCCGGCACAGCTTGATGCCGTTGTAGCGGGCCGGGTTGTGCGACGCGGTGAACATCGCGCCGGGCGCGTTGCGCGCACCGGACGCGTAGTACAGCGCGTCGGTCGACACCAGGCCAATCTGCACCACGTCGGCGCCGGCCTGCGTAGCGCCCTCGGTGAACGCGGCGACCAGCGCCGGGGAGGAGGGGCGCATGTCGTTGCCGACCACGACGGTGCCACCGGCCGCGCCAGCCACCTCGACGAACGCCGCCCCGACCGCGCGGGCGACCTCCTCGTCGAGCTGGTCGGGGTAGGTGCCCCGGATGTCGTAGGCCTTGACGATGCCGTCCAGCTCCCGCATGGCGCGAGCCTACCGGCGCGGCTAGCCGACCTTGCGCGCCCGGTCGAGCACCTCCGCGCGGCCCAGAGCGCCGTCGGCGCTGCTCCAGGACCGGTGCTCGCAGGAGTAGCAGGAGGTGAAGCGGACCGGGGTGCCGTCGGTCAGCACCAGAGCGACCTCGGTGACCCGCTCACTGCCGCACGCGACGCAGCGCGCGCCGGTGCGGGCGCCGGGCTGGGTCAGCGACCCCAGCGGGGTCGGGGGCAGAGCGCGCGGCGTCCGCGCGGCACGCCCGCGCCGGGCCTTCGGGGCGGCGGGGGTGGTCGTCGACGAGGGGGTCGTCGCGGCGGTGCTGCGCGGCATCGGATGCTCCAGACGGGTGACGGGCTGTGGCCTCCACCGCTTCGGCTGTCCCATCCCGTCCCTTGAGCCCCCGGCGATTCTGGGGCATAAGGGACCTATGCCGACAAATGCCTCACATCTCGGGCGCGGGAAGCACCCGGAGGTGCCCGCGCCGTCCGGGGCCGTCCGGGTCGGTCTCCGCGAGACCGTGGGCTGCCGACGTCGGGGTGACGACCGGCTCGCGGACGGCGTCGGCCAGCGCGGACAGCTCGTCGGGGTCAGGCCCGGCCGCGGCGAGCTCGGCGTCACCGGACAGCCGGACCACCTCCCAGCCCCGGGGGGCGGTCAGCCGCGCGCTGTGCCGGTCGCACAGGTCGTAGCAGTGCGGCTCCGCGTAGGTGGCCAGCGGTCCGAGCACGGCCGTGGACTCCGCGTAGACGTAGGTGAGCGTCGCCACCGCGGGCCGGCCACAGGCAGTCCGGGAGCACCGGCGCATCGCAGTCACGAGACGCGAACCTACCCGCCGCGGCGCACCGCTGGTGGCAACCGGCGGCAGGCCCCGCCGTGTCGTCCCACGGCCGGGCGCTCCGCCCCCGCCGGACGCGCAGGACGTAGGGTGCGGCCCGTGTGGCGGGGCCGTGACAGCCGGGGCAGGACTGCTCCGCCGCGGCGCCGCCAGCGCCACGGTCGGGGTCTGCGCGGACCCCTGGCCCCGGCCGACGTGCCGCTGTCCGCGACCCGGGCCGAGCTGTTCGACGACGCCGTCCTGGACGCCGTGGAGGGGCTGCCCGGCTATGCCGACCAGCTGGCGGCCGTCGAGATCGCCGTGGAGGAGGTCCCGCCCGACGACCCGGCCACCGAGCGGGTCCGGCTGGGCCGTGCCGAGGCGGCCGGACGCAACCGACCCGCGCGGCTGGTCGTCTACCGCCGCCCCGTCGAGCTGAGGGCGCCGCGGGGGCCGGAACGTGCCGCGCTGCTGCACGCGGTCGTCGTGGAGCTGGTCGCGGACCTGCTGGGCCTGGCGCCCGAGCAGGTCGACCCCGGCTGGGACTCCTCCGACTAGGGCGGTCACCCCGCGACGGGTGCGGCGCCCACGGGCGCTACGGGCCCAGCCCGGCGCCGACCGCGGCCGCAGCGGCTGGCAGCGTCGCCACCGTCGTCCCGCTGGCCAGCGGACCGGCGCTCAGCAGCTCCCCGACGCTGTCGGTCACAGTGGTCGACCAGCCGGCCACCACCGGCCCGGAGGCCGCGGTGGGCGTGACAACGGCCCACCCGAGCGGCCCCAGCCGCGGCAGCCGCACGCTGACCAGGGAACCGGCCGCCACGGCGATCGTGCGCACGCTCGGGGTCCCGGCCGCGTACTGGGTCAGCGTCACCGAGCCTGCGCTGCCCGGTGCGGCCAGCGCCAGGGTCGTGGTCGCCGCGCCCGAGCTACGCACGTCGGGCACTCCCGTCGGCCCGCTGAGCGGCGCGACCCCTGCGAGCCAGGCGAGGTCAGCGGTCCCGCCCGACCCGGCGGCGAGCATGCGCACCCCCGCCACGACGGGGTGGTCGGCGCTGACCTGCACGGCGAACGGTCCGCGCAGGAGCGCCGCCGGCAGGCGCACCAGCACCAGCTGGTCGACGGCCAGCGGAATCGACTGCAGCGACAGTGGGGTCAGCGTGCCGGCCGGGGTGAGCAGCGCCACGCGGGCGAGCGCGCCGGAGCCGGGGGCCAGCAGGGCCAGGGTCGCTGTCGTGCCGCCCACCCCGCCGGGCAGGAGCACGCTGCGTGCCGGTCCCGTCGCGGCGGGGACCCAGTCGCTGCCCCGCGCCGTCAGACCCGCCGACTCGGTGTCGACGACCGCCATCGCCAGGCGCCCCGCGGTCGCCGTGACGTGCACCGCCAGCGCGGCCTGGCCGGGGGCGACGGTGAGCAGGTTCACCTCCACGTCGCGGCCCGGCGGGACACTCACCACCGGCGCCTGGCCAGCCAGCACGGTCCCCGAGGCGGAGTACGGCGTGACGGTCGCGCTTGCGGTGGTGGGGCCTGGGTTGATCAGGTGCAGCACCGAGCGGGCACCGATCGCGGTGGACGGCCCGACGAACCAGGCCGAGGTGGTCGCCGGACCGCAGGCGACAGCGCTGAGCGCCCGTGTCTGGCCGGCGTTGGTGATCGTGGTCTGCTGCGCAGCCAGCGTGCCGGCCCGGCTGCCCGTCGCGGTCACCAGGAAGGGCTGGTGGGTGCCGTCCGGGGCGGTCCAGTGGGTACCCGCCGTACCCAGGGCCTGCACGGGCGCGACCTGTCCGCTCAGCGACGTGACGACGACGTGCGCGCCCCCACCGGGCAGGACGCTCGACACCGACGACGCGGTGTGAGGCAGCACGGTCGCGACCTGCGGGCAGACCAAGGTCTGCGTGGTCAACGGGACGCGCAGCGGCGGTGGCGGCGCGGCTGTCGCTGCGCCCGACCCGGCAAGGGCCGCGACGGCCACAAGCGCCACCGACACCCCCGCCAGCAGAGCCGGCCCCCGCCGGCTCACGCCCGATCACCGCCGTCACCCGGCGCCACGGCGTCACCCGTCGCCACGGCGTCAGCGCCCGAGGGGGGCGCATCCGTCGGATCGGGGCGGCCCTCGGCGGCGGCCTCGGCAGCGGCTGCCTCCTCGTCGCTCAGCGGTCCGGCGCTGCCCGGCAGGGCGTCCTGGTCGTCGCCGGGGTCGACCTCGTCGTCCTCGGTGCGGCGGCCCGGGACGGCGGCCACCACCACGACGAGCAGCGCCAGGCCCTGCAGGCCCAGCCAGCCGTGCCGGGCGGTGCTGGTCGGGGCGACGACCAGGGTGCCGCCGTCACCACCCACCGTGAACGCCTGCGCCCAGCCGTTGTCGGTGGTCCCGCCCACCGGGTGGCCGTTCAGGGTGGCCCGCCACACCCGGTCCGCCGCCACGGTGAGGGACACCGTGCGGTTCGGCCCGCCCGGCGGCAGCGTCGCGGACAGACCCCCGGTCAGGGTGCCGTGCACGCTCAGCGGGGTGGGGGCGCCCTGGTCGATGACGGTGAGCGGGCTCGCGGCGACGCCCAGCTGCCACACCGACGCGCTGGCGTCGGTGCTGACCGGGGAGAGCAGCGGCGTGCCGTCCAGCGCCTGGCTCAGCGTGGCCGGAACCGGCGCGGTGGCCTGCACGAACACCACCCCGGCGCGCGCGAGGTCGCGCACCACCGCGGGGCCGGCGTGGCCGCCGAGCAGCGCGGACACGTCGGCGCCGATCGACGGCGGTCCGTCGACCGCGACCGCGGCGTCGCCGAGCCTGCGGCCCTGCGACGCCACGAGGGAGAAGTCCGTGGTCCGCGGCTGCGCGGCGAGGACCAGGGTCCGCAGACCGGTCCCCACCGGCAGCGTGGCCTGCTCGAACGCGGTGAGCACGTCCGGGGCACTGGCGCGCGCGAGCGGGCCGCCGGCACCCCGCACGAGGTCGCTGAGCGCCCAGGCAGGCAGGACCGCGGCCGCGGCGAGCGCGACGACGGCGGCCAGCGGCTGCCGCCAGCCGAACGCCGCGCGGGCCAGCCGGTCGCGCACCCGGTCCGCGCCGACCACGGCGGCAGCGACGAGGCCACCACCCACAGCCAGAGTCGCTGGCCCGGGCCACGGCGACACGGGGGTGCCGGTTCCGGGCACGGCGACCCGCAGGTGGTCCAGCACCACACCGCCTGCCACCCCGACCGCGACCACGGCCCAGCAGCCAGCCAGCGCCCGGCCTCGCCCGGTGCGCAGCAGCGCAGCGACCGCGGCCACCAGCAGCGGCAGGCCCACCCAGGCGGGCGGAGTACCGGCACCGCCAGGGGAGGCGACGAGCAGGTGCCAGGCCGGGACGGGGGCTCGGGGACCGACCAGCGCGTCGGCGCTGAACAGCCGGGCTGGGCTCGCCAGCAGGGCCAGCGACCACGGGGCGAGTACCACCAGCGGGACCACGAGGAGCGCGGCGAGGCGGCCGAGCGCCCGCCAGGAGCGCGCCAGCGCGGCCACGGCGACCAGTCCGGCGACGACCGCCGCGGCCCAGACCAGCGGCGCCAGCGCCGTGGCGACGGCGAGCGCCAGCCCGGCCGCCCACGCCCCGCGCAGTGACCCGCGGCCGCGCACCCCCACGGCTACGGCGGCAGCCCACGCGGCCAGCGGCACCACCCAGACCGCCACCGCCAGGGACACCCGTCCGGTCGCGATCGCCCCGGTGAGGGCCGGGCTCAGCGCGTAGAGGGCGCCGCCGGCAGCGGCCAGCCAGGGCGAGGCGACCAGGCGGCGCAGCACGAGGTAGGCGGCGACCCCGGCCAGCGGGCTCGCGGTGAGGAGCAGCAGCAGGACGGCCAGCGGGGCGTGGCCCAGCAGCAGCGTCGCCAGCACGGCGACCAGCACCGTCGCGGGCGGCGACGCGACGGTGCTGCCCAGCCCGACGTCGTGCCAGGCGGCGGCGTAGGAGCTCCACAGGTCAGAGGCTCCTGACGGCGCCGCGAGCAGCGCCCCGCCGCGCAGCACCCCCGACGGCAGGAGCAGCCCTCGGAAGACGGCAAGCGCGAGGAGGAAGAGGGCCAGCCCGGTGGCGACCCCCGGGCGACGGGCAAGACCTGCGCGAGTGGTGCGGCGCCGGGAGCCGGCGCCCACCGCGGGCAGCCCGGTCGTCGTGGTGGTCGCGGCGTGCCCACCCACCCCCGCGGCGGTGTTGACCGCGCCGCCCCGCAGCAGCGTGGCGAGGGTCTCCGCGCCGTGGCGCAGCCCAGACCCGGGCCGTGCCAGCAGGCCACGCACCGCGCGCGGCGGCACGGTGGCCGTGGCCCGGCGGGCCCGCCGGGCGGCGAGCACCACGCCGGGTCGGCGCAGCACCCAGGCGAGGGCACCGAGCTCGTCACGGGCCTGGCCGGGCGCCTTGGCCACCGCGAGAGCGACCGCCCGCGCCGCGGTCCCCACCGCCAGCCGGATGGTGGCCAGCGGCACCGCCCACGCCGCGCAGTTGACCAGGACGACGTACAGCGCGGAGCGCCGGTCCTGGCGGTGCACGTGCAGGCCCGCGGCATCAGCCGGGCGCCTGCCCCGGGCGGCCGCCTCGGCGTGGGTCATCACCGCGTCGGGCACCACGAGCACCCGGTGCCCGGCGCGGTTGGCGCGCCAGCACAGGTCCACGTCGTCGCGGAACAGCGGCAGCGCCGGGTCGAAGCCACCCAGCGCGTCGAACACGTCGCGGCGGATGAGCATCCCCGCCGTGGACACCGCCAGGGTCTCCCGGCGCCCGTCGTGCTGGCCCTGGTCGATCTCCCGGGGCTCCAGGTGCGTCTCTCGGCGTCCCGACCCGGCGATGGTGACCCCGACCTCGCGCAGCCGGCTGCGGTCAGACCAGCCGAGCAGCTTGGGCCCCAGGATGACCGCCGACGGACTGTCCTGCGCGGCCGCGAGCAGCTGCAGCAGGGCGTCGGGGTCCGGAGCCGAGTCGTCGTGCAGCAGCCACACCCAGTCCACCAGGGGAACGGCCTCGTCGCCGGGTCCCGGGCGGTACCCGACCGGCGCGGGCACGCCGGCGGCGGGAGTGGCCTGCAGCGCGTCGGCCACGGCAGCACCGAAACCGCTGGTGCGCGGCAGCGTGGTCAGTCGGCGCTCGCCCAGGGCGGCACGCAGCATCGCCGGGGTGTCGTCCAGGGACCCGGTGTCCACCGCGACCAGCCGCTGGGGACGGCGCACCTGACGGCCGAGCGCCGCCAGGGTGCGCGGCAGGTAGCGGGCGCCGTCATGGGCGACAAGCACCGCGGTGACCCGGTGGTGGACCAGGTCGGCGGGGTCGGGCGGCGGCGGCCCGACGCCGTCCAGGTCGTCCGGTCCGCCGAGCAGCGGACCGAGCCCCAGCAGGGAGTCGTCGGGTGCGGACGCGGCGGCGATGTCAGGCAGGCTCATGGGGACGGTGGCCGCGGCCGGGAGGTGCCCGGTGCTGCGCGACGTCCGGTCACCTTACGCCGACCCAGGCCCCGCTCCGACCGTCGCGGGCGCGTCGCGGCGCCGGCGCGGCGACGCCTGGTCAGCCCGCCGCGCGCTTGAGCCTGCGGCGTTCACGCTCGGACAGCCCGCCCCAGATGCCGAACCGCTCGTCGTTGGACAGGGCGTACTCCAGGCACTCCCCGCGCACGTCGCAGCCGACGCAGACACGCTTGGCCTCCCGCGTGGAGCCGCCCTTCTCGGGGAAGAACGACTCGGGGTCGGTCTGCGCGCACAGGGCGCGCTCCTGCCAGGACAGCTCCTCGGTGCCGCCCTGCAGCGGGAACACAACGCTCATCGAAACGCCTCCTCGACCCCGCCAGACGGCACCCGGCCGCCGCGCGACATGCGTGGAATTACACGCGTGTCTCTACCGGTCCGTCAAGCCCTCAGGTGATAGCAGTCGTCGACACGCCGGTAGCTAGGCGCCGGTGGCCGCCGGCAGGACGGTCAGCGGCAGGTCCCGGCCGGCCCCCGGGGCGGGTGCGGACGTCGCCAGCGCGGGCAGGTCCGCGGGCACGCCCCCACTGGCGCGGGCGGCCGCAACCCGCTCCGCGGGGGCCTCCCCGTAGGTGGTGGTGCGCTGGCGCACCGGCCGTCCGACAGCGTGCGCCAGGGCCTCCAGCTCGTCCACGGTGCGCCGCGAGCCGTGCTCCGAGCCCGCCATGCGGGAGATCGTCTCCTCCATCAGCGTGCCGCCCAGATCGTCGACGCCGCCGCGCAGCACCGCTGCCATCCCGGCCTCGCCCAGCTTGACCCACGACCCCTGGATGTGGTCGATGCGCCCGTGCAGCGCGAGGCGGGCCACGGCGTGCACCACCCGGTTCTCCTGCACGGTGGGGCCTGGGCGCGCGACCCCGGCCAGGTACAGCGGGGCGTTGGCGTGCACGAACGGCAGCGGCACGAACTCGGTGAACCCGCCGGTGCGGTCCTGGATGGCGGCGAGCACCCGCAGGTGGCCCAGCCAGTGCTCGGGGGCGTCGACGTGGCCGTACATCATCGTCGCCGAGCTGCGCAGCCCCAGCTGGTGCGCCGCGGTGACGACCTCCACCCAGGTGGCCGCCGGCAGCTTGCCCTTGGTCAGTACCCAGCGCACGTCGTCGTCGAGGATCTCCGCCGCCGTCCCCGGGATGGTGTCCAGGCCCGCCTCGCGGGCGGCCGCCAGCCAGGCCGGCACGCTCATCCCGGTGCGGCTGGCCCCGGTGACCACCTCCATCGGGCTGAACGCGTGCACGTGCATCCCCGGCACGGCGGCCTTCACCGCGGCGACGAGGTCGAAGTAGGCGGTGCCGGGCAGGTCCGGGTGGATGCCGCCCTGCATGCAGACCTCGGTGGCGCCGGCCGCCCAGGCGGCCACCGCCCGGTCGGCGACCTGCTCCAGGGACAGCGTGTAGGCGTCGGCGTCGCTGCGTCGCTGCGCGAAGGCGCAGAACCGGCAGCCGGTGTAGCAGACGTTGGTGAAGTTGATGTTGCGGTTCACCACGTAGCCGACGGTGTCGCCGACCGTGTCCGCGCGCACCGCGTCGGCGAGTGAGGCCAGCGCCTCCAGCCCCGGCCCGTCCGCACGCAGCAGGGCCAGCGCGTGCGGTTCCCCCGCCGGCTCCAGCAGCCGCGCGGGGCCGGCCTCGGCGAACGCCAGCGCCGCCGCCACGTCCGGGCCCAGCCGGGCCGGTGCCGCGGAGGCCCGGACCCGGGCACGCAGCAGGTCCCAGTCCCCGTACACCGCGTCGAAGTCCCCGCGACGGTCGCCGGTGCGCCCCACCGTGTCCACCCGCACGTGCAGGTCGGTGGCGCCGTGCGCGTCAGACCCCCAGCGCGGGTCCGGCTCCTGCCACGGGAGCCCCTGGGGCGTGGCACCGGCGGCGGGCAGCCCGCTCCCCGGGTCGGCGAGCGCCGCCACGTGGCCGGCCACCCGCGGGTCGATCCACGGCTCCCCGGCCAGCACGTAGCCCGGGTGCACCGTCAGCCGGGGCACGAGGGCGAACCCGGCGGCCGCGCTGGCCGCGGCGAGGGTGTCGCGGTCCGGCCAGGGCCGCTCGGGGTTGACGTGGTCCGCGGTGACCGGGCTGACCCCACCCCAGTCGTCCGCCCCGGCGGCCAGCAGCGCGGGAAGCCCCGCCGGGTCGGACAGGTTGGGTGGCACCTGCAGGCGCATGCCCGGGCCGAGCAGCAGGCGCGCCACGGCGACGGTGGCCAGCAGCTCCTCGGCTGCCAGGTCCGGTGTCGCCCGCATGGCGGTGTCGTCCTTGGCGCGGAAGTTCTGGACGATCACCTCTTGCACGTGGCCGTGCCTGCGGTGCGCCGACCGGATCGCCAGCAGCGCGTCCACCCGTTCCGCGGGCGTCTCCCCGATCCCGACCAGCACCCCGGTCGTGAACGGCACCGCGGCCCGGCCCGCGTCCTCCAGCACCGCCAGGCGCAGCGCAGGCTCCTTGTCCGGGGAGCCGTAGTGCGGGCCACCGGGGGTGTCCCACAGCCGCACGGCCGTGGTCTCCAGCATCATTCCCATGCTCGGCGCGACCGGCTTGAGCCGCAGCAGGTCGGAGTACGTCATCACCCCGGGGTTGAGGTGCGGCAGCAGGCCGGTCTCCTCCAGCACCCGGATCGCCATCGCCCGCACGTAGGCCAGCGTGTCGTCGTAGCCGCGGGCGTCCAGCCACTCCCGGGCAGCCGGCCACCGGTCCTCGGGACGGTCGCCGAGGGTGAACAGCGCCTCCAGGCAACCGGCTGCCGCCCCCGCCCTCGCGACCGCGAGCACCTCGTCGGGCTCCAGGTAGGCCGCGGGAAGCCGGCCGGGGACGGTGGCGAACGTGCAGTAGTGGCACCGGTCCCGGCACAGCCGGGTCAGCGGGATGAACACCTTCGGGGAGTAGGTCACCACCCCGGGGCGCCCGGCGGCGGCCAGGCCCGCGTCGCGCACCCGTCCGGCCAGGGCGACCAGCTCGTCCAGAGCCCCGTCGCGGGCGGCCAGCAGCTCCACCGCCTCCGCGGCGTCCAGGCTGCGGCCGTCGCGCGCCCGGGCCAGCGCCCGGCGCAGGCCATGCGGCAGGTCGGTGCGGGTGCGGCGCGGGGCGGCGGCTGGGCGGGGGCGAGGGTCTCCCATCAAGCCAGCCTATGCAGGCCGCAGCGGCGGTGCCCGGGGGCCCGCGCCGCGACCGTGGACCGGCTGGAACACTGCCCGGGTGGGCAGCCGTGGGCGGGAGGCAGGGTGAGCGGGCGCAGCATCGTCGTGCCGGCGGGCGGGATCGGGGCGTCGCGGTTCCTGCTCGGGCTGCGCGCCGAGCTGGCCGCCACCGAGCCCGAGGCCACCATCACCGTGGTGGGCAACACCGGAGACGACATCACCCTGTTCGGGCTGCGGGTCTGCCCGGACCTGGACACCGTGATGTACACCCTGGGCGGTGGCGTGCACCGCGAGCAGGGGTGGGGCCGGGCGGAGGAGTCCTACACCGTCCAGGACGAGCTGGGCGCCTACGGCGCGGAGCCGACCTGGTTCCGCCTGGGCGACCGGGACTTCGCCACCCACATCCTGCGCACCCAGATGCTGGATGCCGGCTACTCGTTGACCGACGTGACGGCTGCCCTGTGCGCGCGCTGGCAGCCCGGGGTGCGCCTGCTGCCGATGAGCGACGACCGGGTGGAGACCCACGTGGTCGTCGAGGACGACCAGGGCCGCCGCGCGGTCCACTTCCAGGAGTGGTGGGTGCGGATGCACGCCGCCACCCCGGCGTTGTCGATCCTGCCCGTGGGGGTCGAGGAGGCGCGCCCCGCGCCCGGGGTCCTGGAGGCGGTTGCCCGCGCCGACGTGGTGCTGTTCCCGCCGTCCAACCCGGTCGTGTCCCTGGGCCCCGTCCTCGCGGTGCCTGGCATCCGGGACGCGCTGGTCGCCGCGACGGCGCCGGTCGTGGGCGTGTCGCCGATCATCGGGGGCGCCCCGGTCCGCGGGATGGCCGACGCGTGCCTGAGCGCGATCGGCGTGGCGACATCCGCCGGGGCGGTCGCCGGGCTGTTCACCGGCGTCCTGGACGGGTGGCTGGTGGACGACGCGGACGCGGACCTGGTCCGCGACGGGGTGCCTGGCGCCACCGACCGCCCGGTGGCCGTGCGCGCGCTGCCGCTGCTGATGAGTGACGAGGGCGCCACGCGGGCGATCGCCCGGGCCGCCCTGGACCTGGCCGACGAGCTGGCCGGCCAGCGGGCCGACGAGCCGTCGGCGCCGCGGTGAGCCACCCCGCGGTCACCTCGGTGACCGCGGTGCCGCTGGCCGGCCTACCGGAGGTGGCCCCCGGCGACGACCTGGTGGCGCTGCTGGCAGGTGCGCTGCGCGAGGCGGGGGCGGTGGACGGCGACGTCGTCGTTGTCACCTCCAAGGTGGTCGCCAAGGCGGAGGGCCGGGTGCGCACCGCGCCGGACCGGGAGGCGGCGATCGACGCCGAGACGGTGCGGCTGGTCGCCCAGCGCGGCGAGACCCGCATCGTGCAGACCCGGCACGGGCTGGTGCTCGCGGCAGCAGGGGTGGACGCGAGCAACACCCCGCCGGGCACGGTCGTGCTCCTGCCCACGGACCCCGACGCCTCCGCAGCGGCCCTGCGCGCGGGGCTGGTCGCCGCGCTCGGCGTCCGCCTCGCCGTGGTGGTGTCCGACACCGCGGGGCGTGCCTGGCGCGAGGGGCTGGTCGACATCGCGGTCGGCGTCGCCGGGCTGGAGCCACTGTTGGACCTGCGCGGGGGGCAGGACAGCCACGGCAACCCGCTGCAGGCCACCGTCGTGGCCGTCGCGGACGAGGTGGCGGCCACGGCAGAGCTGCTCGCCGGCAAGACCGACGGGGTGGCCGCCGTGTTGGTGCGAGGGCTCGCGGCGCGCCACGTGCCGCAGGGGGGCGACGGACCCGGGGCCGCGGCGCTGGTCCGCCCCCCGCACCTGGACATGTTCCGGCTGGGACACCGCGAGGCCCTCACCCAGCGGCGCACGGTGCGCCAGTTCGCCGACACCCCGGTGGACCTGGCCGTGGTGGACACCGCGATCGCCGCGGCGGCCACCGCGCCCGCGCCGCACCACACGGCGCCGTGGCGGTTCGTCGTCGTGCACTCCCCGGGTGCCCGCACGGGGCTGCTCGACGCCATGGCGGCGGCCTGGCGGACAGACCTGCGCGCGGACGGCTTCGACGAGGACGCCGTGGCCCGACGGCTGCGCCGGGGGGATGTGCTGCGCGCCGCGCCGGTGCTCGTCGTCCCCTGCCTGGTCAGCGACGGGGCGCACGCCTACCCCGACGCCCGCCGGGCTGCTGCCGAGCGGGAGATGTTCCTGCTCGCCGCCGGCGGGGCTGTGCAGACCCTGCTGCTGGCGCTGGCCGGCGAGGGCCTGGGCGCCGCCTGGGTGAGCAGCACCATCTTCTGCCGCCCGGCGGTGCGCGCAGCGCTGGACCTGCCCGACTCCTGGGACCCCGTGGGCGCGGTGGCCGTGGGCCACCCTGCACAGCCACCACCGGCGCGTGGACCGGTCGATCCCGCACCGCTGACCCTGCACCGCTGACCGGGACCACGGGCGGCGCCGACGGGGGGTGGCGCTAGCGGCGACGGTGGTCCAGGCCGGCGTAGCGCGGGCCCCGACGGGGTGGCCCCAGACCGGCCAGCTCGACCAGGCGCTGGACCCGGTACCGGTGCCCGGCGTACGGGGCGAGCACCTCGGCCATCGCGGCGTCGTCCCCGCCGCCTCGCCCGGTCAGCGCGAACACCACCGCGGCGGGGACGTGGGCGTCGCCCACGCTGACCGCGTCGGGGTCGCCCAGCGCCCGCTGGGACACCTCCGCCACCGTCCACGGGCCCACGCCGGGCACAGTGGCAAGCACGCCGAGCTGCCCGCCGGCCCCGGCCCGCTCCAGCGCCGCGGCCCGGCTCGCGAGGCGGACCAGCGTGGCGGAGCGCTGCGGGCCCACCCCGGCGGCGTGCAGGGTCCACGAGGCCACCGAGGCCCACCTCGCCGGTGTCGGCGGCAGCGTCAGCCCGGCGGGGACCGGACCCGGTGCCGGCTCACCGAGCGCGCGGACCAGGACGGCGAAGGACCGCCGTGCCTCCCGGCCGGTCACCTTCTGCTCCAGGACGGCGGGCACCGCAGCCTCCAGCACGCGGTCGGTGCGGCCCAGCGCCCAGCCGGCGTGGGCGCGCGCGGCGGCCGCCAGTGCCGGGTGGGTGGGGCGGAACTGCGCGCGGGAGTCGTCCCGTGCGCCGAGCAGGGCGGGCAGCGCCTCGGTCAGCCACGTCGCGCCCGCACCGAACGCCGCGGCGGCCACGGTGCCGTCGCCGTGCCGCCACACCGCCTGGCTGCCCGGCCCGGCCGGGGTGCGCACCGCCCGGAACCACACGCCGTCCCGGACGCAACACGTGGGGTCGGCGCTCCCACGGCGCAGCGGGCCCAGCGTGGCGGCCAGGTCCAGCGCGCGGTCCGGTCGGTACACCGTCCGCACCACCTGCTCGCTGGCCGCAGGGTCGGCAGGGGCGTCGTC
>Ga0075029_100001496_pt1 | contig 13394 bp, 16 predicted proteins | sample LitLauG_LLR_2013_FD_71391 | JGI IMG/M metagenome (GOLD analysis project Ga0075029, IMG submission 71391) | Freshwater sediment microbial communities from North America - Little Laurel Run_MetaG_LLR_2013 | ecosystem: Environmental > Aquatic > Freshwater > Creek > Sediment | place: USA...
ACGTCCACGATGTCGACGCCCACCCCCACCGTCGACATCACTCGACCGTCACGGTCTTGGCGAGGTTACGTGGTCGGTCGACGTTTCGACCAAGATTGCGCGCCATCGCGTACGCGAAGAGCTGCATCGGCACGATGTCCACCATCGGGGTGAACAGGGGTTCGGTCGCGGGTACGCGCAGCACGAAGTCCGCGACCGCCGCGATGGTCTCGTCGTCGTCGGTCGCGACCGCGACGACGCTCGCCCCGCGCGCCTTCACCTCGGCGAGGTTGGAGAGGATCTTGTCGTGCATCATCGGGTTGGTGGCCACGGCGACCACGACCACCCCGGGCTCGATCAGCGCGAGCGGACCGTGCTTCAACTCGCCCGCCGGGTAGCCCTCGGCGTGCAGGTAGGTCAATTCCTTCAGCTTGAGGGCTCCCTCGAGGGCGGTCGGGAAACCGACGTGGCGACCAAGGAAGAAGAAGTCGTGCGAACCTTGGAGCTCCTTGGCGACGAGTTCCACGTGCTCGCGTCGTTCGAGCGTGGTCGCCACCTGGGCACTGACGGCGTTCAGCCCCATGAAGAGCGCGTCGATGTCCGCGGGCGCCAAGGTGGAACGAAGTTGCGCGAGGCGAAGGGCCAGGAGCTCCAGCGCCGCGACCTGGGCGACGAACGCCTTGGTGGACGCCACCGACACCTCGAGGCCGGCGCGGGTGTAGATGACGGCGTCGGACTCGCGCGCGAGCGACGAGTCGACGATGTTCGAGATCCCCACGACCCGCGCGCCGCGTCGCTGCGCCTCGCGGATCGCCTGGATGGTGTCGATGGTCTCGCCGCTCTGCGAGACCCCGATGACCAGGGTGCCGATCTCGACGATCGGGTCGCGGTAGCGGTACTCGCTCGAGATGTCGACCTCCACGCTGACGCGGGCCCATCGCTCGATCGCGTACTTGGCCACGAGCGCGGCGTGGTGCGAGGTGCCCGCCGCCACGAGCACGACGCGCTTGACGTCTCGCAGCTCGTCGTCGCTGATTCGCAGTTCGTCGAACGTGATGGTGCCGTCGCTGCGGCGCCGGTCGAGGAGGGTCGTTCGGATGGCGTCAGGCTGCTCGCTGATCTCCTTGCTCATGAAGTCGTCGTGACCGCCCTTCTCGGCGGTCTCGAGGTCCCAGTCGATCGAGAGCTGGCGCAGGCGCACCGGCGCACCATCGAGGTCGATGGCCCGGAATCCCTCCGGCCCCATGCGCACGATCTCGTCGTCGTTCACGGCGTAGAACGACGTCGCGCGATCGAGGATGGCGGGCACGTCGCTCGCCAGGTACGTCACGCCCGGGGCGGTGCCCACCACCAACGGCGAGATACGTCGCGCGGCGACGATCACGTCGGGCTCGGTGGCGTCCATCACCGCCAGGGCGAAGGCGCCTCGAACGAGCGCCAGGCTCTGGCGGAGGGCTTCGATCAACTCCAGGCCGTGGGCGCGCTGCTCCTCGATGAGGTGCGCCAAGACCTCGGAGTCGGTGACCGAGGTGAAGAGGTGTCCGCGCGACTCGAGCTGCTCTTGCAGCTCTGCGTGGTTCTCGATGATGCCGTTGTGGATGATGGCGATGTTGCCCGAACAATCGAGGTGGGGGTGGGCGTTGATCGCCTCGGGCGCGCCGTGGGTGGCCCAGCGGGTGTGGCCGATCCCCGAGGAGAAGCCGGTGGGTGCGCGCTCGCATTCGACGCGCAGCGCCGCGACCGATTCGGTCCCGGCGGCGGTGCGCGCGCGCCAGGTCTCACCGGCGCGGACCAGGGCGATGCCGGCGGAGTCGTAACCGCGGTACTCCAGGCGGGTCAGGCCCTCGAGCAGCGTCACGAGCGTGTCGGTGGATCCAACGACCCCGATGATGCCGCACATGGGGACCAGCCTACTCGGGCCTTCTTCGCGCTCTCCTGGAGGATTGTTACGTGAGGAAGATACTTTGCAGGCGTGCGGAGAACGCGTCGACGAAGTCGGCGTTCAACGCCTCGATCATCACCCGCATGACCGGCTCGGTGCCCGAAGGGCGAATCAGGAGCCGAACGTCGGCTGGCTCGATGCCGTAGTCCAGACGCAGTTCGTCGAAGAGCGCGTGCACGGCGTCATCGTCGTAGTCGTCGCGCGCGACGTTGACCAGTTGTTGGGGCACGCGTTGCCACGCGTTGCGCGCCTGTTGGGCGAGCGGACCACGGCGCACCACCAAGTCCGCCAGCATGAGACCGGTCAAGAGACCGTCGCCGGTGGGCGCCATACCGCGAAAGATTAGGTGGCCCGACTGTTCGCCGCCGAACATCCACGACTGCTCTTCGAGCGACATCAAGACGTTGCGGTCGCCGACGTCGGTCTCGACGATCGAGATACCCGTGTGGGCCAGCGCGCGGTGCAGCCCAAGGTTCGCCATCGACGTGACCACGAGGCCGCCGCCGAGGGCGTTGCGCTCGAAGAAGTCGGTGGCGAACAGGACCATGAGGTCGTCGCCGTCGCGAACGTTGCCCTCCGCGTCCACCGCGATCAGTCGGTCCGCGTCGCCGTCGAAGGCGAGACCCAGGTCGGCGCCGAGTTCGGTCACCTTGACCACGAGCCCTTCCACGTGGGTGGACCCGCACTCCTTGTTGATGTTGCGCCCGTCGGGCTGATCGTTGATGGTGGTCAGGCGCGCTCCGGTGGACTCGAAGAGTTCGTGGGCCACGTGCGACGCGGCCCCGTTGGCGCAGTCGAGCACGATGTGCAGCGACGACAGGTCGCGCGGCACCAACGAACGGAGGTGCTGGGCGTAGTCGTGCTGCGCGGTCTCGTCGATGACGACGTCCTCGAACTCGGCGCTCGATGAAGGCGCGGCGTTCAGTGCGACCGTGACGGCCTCTTCGGTGGCGTGGTCCAACTTGCCCCCGCCGAGACCCAGGACCTTCAGGCCGTTGTCGTAGTAGGGGTTGTGCGATGCGGAGACGACGACGCCGACACCGCCGCGCTGGCTGGCGATCACCGCCACGCCGGGTGTCGTGAAGTAGCCCAGGTTCACGCCGACGGCACCGTTGTCGCGCAGTCCGGCCAGCACGGCGCGCGCCAGCGTCGGCGAGCTCTCGCGCGTGTCGTAGCCGACGAAGACCGGGGCGGCGAAGACGCTGGCCACGGCGAAGCCCAGGCGGTACGCCAGATCGGGGGTGATCTCGTCGTCCGCGCGCCCGCGGATGCCGTCCGTGCCGAAACGCACGGGCTTGACCATTACCGCTTCGAGTACTGGGGTGCCTTGCGCGCCTTCTTGAGACCGTATTTCTTGGTCTCCTTCTTGCGCGAGTCGCGGGTCAACAGGCCGGCCTTTTTGAGGGCGGGGCGAACGGTCTCGTCGATCTCGAGCAGGGAACGCGCGATGCCGAGTCGAAGGGCGCCGGCCTGGCCGGCGACGCCGCCGCCTTCGATCGACGCGTCGATGTCGTAGGTCTGCTGCGCGTCGATGAGACGAAGCGGCTCCATCACCATCTGTCGGTGGGTCGCGGACGTGAAGTAGTTGTCAAAGGCCCGCGAGTTAATCGTGATCGTGCCCGAGCCGGGACGAAGACGAACGCGCGCAACGGCCTCCTTGCGACGGCCGGTGGTCTGAGTGAGTGGTGATGACACGCGAGATTCTCCTTAACCGCGGCGGATGGCCGAGGTGTCGTATGGCGTAGGCATTTGTGCGGCGTGGGGGTGTTCGGCGCCGGCGTAGACGAAGAGCTTGCCCATCTGGGCGCGTCCAAGACGGTTCTTGGGGACCATGCCCTTCACCGCGTCGAAGACGAGCTTCTCGGGGTCGGTGTCCATCAAGGTCTGCCACGACGTCGATCGCAGACCGCCCGGATATCCCGAGTGGTGGTAGGCGAACTTCTGAGCGGCCTTGTTGGCCGTGAGGACCACCTTGGCGGCGTTGACGATGATGACGTTGTCACCGGTGTCGAGGTGCGGGGCGAAGTAGGTGCGGTGCTTGCCGCGAAGCAACGAGGCGGCGACGGTGGCCACACGTCCCAGCACGAGTCCCTCGGCGTCGATGACGAGCCACTCGCGCGTGATCTCAGCGGCTTTTGGTGAATAGGTGCGCACAGAAATTCCCTTACACAGACATGACAGCCCAGAACGGGCCGGATGAACAGTCTACGAAAAACGGCTCCTCTTGGCAAATCGCCACCTCGCGAAGCCAGTAGTTATCAGTACATCGGCGCGAATGAGGGCGCCGATGTCACCAGATCGAGACGCGCTGCGCGGGTTCGAGCCACATCGCGTCGCCGGGACCGACGTGAAAGGTGTCGTAGAAGACGTCGAGGTTTCGCGCGATCTGATTGCAGCGGAACTCATCGGGCGCGTGCGGGTCGATCGTCAGCAGCCGCTCGACCTCCTCGCGACGGGCCTTGAAGCGCCACGCCTGGGCCCACGACAAGAAGAAGCGCTCGGCCCCGCTCAGGCCGTCGATCACCGCGGGCTGCGCCCCATCGAGTGAGATCAGGTACGCCTTCCACCCGATCGCGAGTCCGCCAAGGTCACCGATGTTCTCGCCGATCGTGAGTGCCCCGTTCACGTGCAGCGAGGGCGTCTCGCGCGGCGAGAGCGCGTCGTACTGCTCGATCAGGGCACGGGCCTTCACCTCGAACGCCTCGCGGTCCGACGGCTCCCACCAATCCGTCAGTCGCCCGGCGCCGTCGAACTTCGACCCCTGGTCGTCGAAGCCGTGGCCGATCTCGTGGCCGATCACCGCACCGATGGCCCCGTAGTTCGCGGCGTCATCGCACTGCGCGTCGAAGAACGGCGGTCGCAGGATGGCCGCGGGAAAGACGATCTCGTTGAATCCCGGGTTGTAGTAGGCGTTCACGGTCTGGGGCGTCAAGAACCACTCGGTGCGGTCGATCGGTTGGCCGATCTTTCGTAGATTGCGGGTGAACTCGAACTCGTTCAGCGCGTGCACGTTGGCGAGGAGGTCGTCGGCGCGTATGACGACCGACGAGTAGTCGCGCCAGGTCGACGGATAGCCGACCTTCGTCGTGAAGGCGTCGAGCTTCGCCAGCGCTCGTTGGCGAGTGCCTTCGCCCATCCAGTCGAGCGACGAGATGCTCTGGCGGTACGCCTCGATGAGGTTCGCGACGAGCTGGTCCATCCTCGACTTCACGTCCGGCGGGAAGTGGCGCTCGACGTAGATCTGACCGATCGCCTCGCCAAGACCAGCTTCCACGAGGGCCACGCCGCGCTTCCATCGCTCGCGCAGTGTCTGGGCGCCCGTCAGCGTGCGACCGAAGAAGTCGAAGTGCTCCTGGACGAACACGCTGGACAGGTAGGGGGCGTTGCCACTGATGATCGAGAAGCGCAGCCAGTCCTTCCAGAGCGCCAGGTGATCGTCGTCGAAGAGCTCGCTCAGCGACGACGTGAAGCTGGGTTGGCGCAGCACGACCTCGCTGAAGGCCACCGGCGATGCACCAAGGCCGGCGAGCCAGTCGTCGAGCGTGGCGCGTTCCCCTGCGCCGGCGCTCGTCGGAGACGCTCCGGCGAAGAGTCCCGCGGCCGACGCCCAGGTCATCAAGTTGTAGGTCTTCTCACTGTCGCGCGACGCCACGGAGTCCCAGTGTCGTGCGGCGATCTGCGTCTCGAGGTCGAAGACCCGCCGCGCACGCGCGTCGGCGTCGCCCTGCCCGGCGAGTTCGAACATCCGCTGCACGTGGCCAACGAAGGCCTCGCGCACCGATTCGAAGTGCTCCTCGCGGTAGTAGCTCTCGTCGGGGAGCGACAGGCCGCCTTGTTCGAAGAAGACGAGATAGCGCTCGGGATCACCCGGGTCGTTGTCGACGAACACCTGGTGAAGGCCGGCGAGACCCTCACGTTGCAGCTCGCCGATGAGGTGCAGCAACTGCGCTGCGGAGACGACCTCGTCCACCCTGGCGATCGGTCCTCGCAGTGGCTCGGCGCCAAGTGCTTCGATCCGCTCCTCATCGAGGAAGCTCGCGTACAGGTCGCCTACTCGACGTGCGTCGCTCTCCTCGGGCGCGCTGCGTGCTTCTTGGGCGATGTCGCGCGTGGCCACCTCGGCGTCGTCGCGCAAGATCTCGAACGCGCCGTAGCGCGAGCGATCCTCGGGTATCGCCGTTCGTTCGATCCACGACTGGTTCACGTGGTGGTAGAGGTCGTCCTGGGGTCGAATGGAGTCGCTCAGGTCGTCGACGGCGATGCCCGAGGTGCGCGTGGTGTCAGTCATTTTCGCGAGCCTACCCAAGGATGCGACCGCTCGATTCCGTGACGCCTCGGTCAGTCGTCGCCCTCGTAGCCCACCGCGGTGAGCGCGAGACCGCCGGCGGGCGCGGCCGACGGCAACTGGTGACGACTGAGGCTGGCCAGGCGCTCGTCGACGGTCCCCTCCGCGAGCACGCCTTGGCCGATGGCCACCATCGTGGACGTCAAACAGCGAACCATGTTGTGACAGAACGACTGCGCGCGGATCGTGAGACGAACGACCGGCGCGTGGCGCGGGCTCATGACCCACTGGTCCTCCAGGCGCTCCCAGTTCGCGCTGAGGACCCGACGCATCAATGGCTCATCGGGGCTCGAATTGGCGGGGCGGCGACAGAAGGCTCGAAAATCGTGGGTCCCGACTATTCGCTGGCTCACCCGATTCATCTTGTCGACGTCGAGTGGACCCTCCACGCTCCAGGACCACGCGTTCGTCATGTCGAGCCCCGGCCCCTTGCTCTCCAAGACGAGGTACCGGTACTGGCGCCACGTGGCCGAGAATCGGGCGTGGAATTCCTGGCCGACCGGTTCGACCCGCAACACCTGGATCCGGCCACGCAGTTGCTTGTTGAGCGAGGACATCAAGCGCTCCCCCTCGAGGCTGCGCACCTTGGTGGCGCGTGGAAGGTCGAAGTGGACGACCTGGTGGAAGGCGTGCACGCCGCTGTCGGTGCGACCGGCGCCCACGATGACGGGTTCGTGGTCGAGACCGAGTGTCGCCGTTATCGTCGAGCGCAGCAGACCCACGACGGTGTCGTGGTTGGGTTGATAGGCGAAGCCGCGAAAGTCACGGCCGTCGTAGGCGAGGTCGAGTCGCCAGCGTTGGGTGGCGCCTAGGGGTTGATCAGACGAACTCAATACGAGCCATCGGGGCGTTGTCACCCTGGCGCGGCCCGAGCTTCAAGATCCGCGTGTAGCCGCCCGGACGGTCGCTGTAGCGCGGGGCGATCTCGGTGAACAGCTTGTGGGTCATGTCCTTGTCGCGAATGAACGCAACGACGCGACGCTGGGCGTGCACCGAGCCCTCCGGCGAGTTCTTGGCCGCCGTGACGACCTTCTCGACGATGGGCCGCAGCGCCTTGGCCTTGGCCTCGGTCGTGACGATCGACTCTGCGGCGATCATCGAGGCGACCAGGTTGCCCATCATCGCCTTCTGGTGGGCGCTGTCGCCACCGAAGCGCTTGCCCTTGGTAGGTGTGCCGCGCATGCTTAGTCCTCAACTCGCAGGGAGAGACCGCGCTCTTCGAGGCGGTCGTTGACGTCCTTCAACGAGGTGGCGCCGAAGTTGGTGATCGACGTGAGGTCGCGCTCGGTGGCGTTGACCAGCTGGGCAATGGTGTTGATGCCGGCGCGCTTCAAGCAGTTGCGCGAGCGCTCGGTGAGGCCCAGCTCTTCGATTCGGATGTCGAGCTCGCTGGCGGCGGCTTGCGCCGTGCCGACGTCGCCCAACTCGAGGGCCGGAGCCTCCTCGTCGAAGTTGCCGATGAGCTCGACGAGCGAGCCGAGGGTCTTGCCCGCCGAAGCGAGCGCCTCGCGCGGACTGATCGATCCGTCGGTCTCGATCTCGATCACCAGGCGGTCGAAGTCCTTCGACTGCTCGACGCGAACGGGCTCGATCTCGAAGCTCACGCGGCGAACGGGCGTGAAGATCGCGTCCAGGGGGATGACGCCGATCGTCGACGAACCCTTGTTGCCCTCGGCACCGACGTAGCCCTTGCCGCGCTCCACGGTCAGCTCGAAGGTCAGCGCGCTCTTGGCGTTGGTCAGGTACGCGAGGTGCAGGTCGCCGTTCAAGATCTCCACGTCGGCGGTGGTCGAGAGGTCGGCCGCGGTCACGGGACCCTCGCCGCGCTTGTCGAGACGCAGCGTCACCGGCTCGTCGCTGTGGACCTGCAGCAAGAGGTCCTTCAGGTTCAAGCAGATGTCCTGGACGTCTTCCTTCACGCCCTCGATCACGCCGAATTCGTGCAGCACCGCGTCGAACTTGACGCGCGTGGCCGCGGCACCGGGGATCGACGACAGCAGCGTGCGGCGAAGCGAGTTGCCCAGCGTGTGCCCGAAGCCGGGGTCGAGCGGGCCGATGCCGAAGGACTGGCGGTTGTTGACGTCGTCGCCAAGGGCTTCGATAGTAGGTCGTTGGATGATCAGCATGGGGACTCCTTGAGGTGTGAGAGAGGTTCGGTTACTTGGAGTACAGCTCGACGATGAGCTGCTCCTTGATCGACTCGTCGATCTGCTCGCGCTGGGGGACGATGCGCACGGTGACGCTGAACCCGTTGTCACCGGTCTCGAGCCAACCGGGCACCGTGCGGTCCAGGACGTCGAGGTTGCGCTTGACGTTGAAGTTCTCGCGGGTGACGTTCTTCAGGGCGATGACCTCGCCGGGACGGACCCGGTACGAGGGGATCGTGACGCGCTTGCCGTCGATGGTCACGTGACCGTGACGAACGAACTGACGGGCCTGGGCGCGCGAGGCGCCCCAGCCGGCCCGGTAGGCGATGTTGTCGAGGCGCAGCTCGAGGAACTGCAGGAGGTTCGTGCCGGTCATGCCGGGGCGGCGGCTCGCCTCCTCGTAGAGGTTGCGGAACTGCTTCTCCAAGAGGCCGTAGATGCGGCGGGCCTTCTGCTTCTCGCGAAGCTGGGTCAGGTACTCCGAGCCCTGGCGCTGGCGGTCGCGTCCGTGCATGCCCGGCGGGAACGCGCGGGTCTGACGGTCCGAGTTCTCCGCGACGGGGCACTTCATGGTGAAGCAGCGCTCACCCTTGAGGTACAGCTTGGTGCGCTCACGACGACAAAGTCGGCAAACGGGTCCTGTGTAACGAGCCATGATCTTCCTTAGCCTCGGCGACGCTTCTTGGGGCGACAGCCGTTATGGGGTAGCGGGGTGACGTCCTTGATGGCGACGACCTCGATGCCGGCGGCGGCGATCGAGCGGATCGCCGTCTCGCGGCCCGAACCCGGACCGCGCACCAGTACGTCGACCTTCTTCACGCCGTGCTCCATGGCGGCGCGCGCGCACTTCTCCGCGGCGAGCTGCGCGGCGTACGGGGTCGACTTGCGCGATCCCTTGAAGCCGACCTGACCCGACGAGGCCCACGACAAGACGTTGCCCTCGGGGTCGGTGATCGACACGATCGTGTTGTTGAACGAGCTCTTGATGTGCGCTACGCCAAAGGCGACGTTCTTGCGTTCCTTCTTGCGACCCTTGCGGGCGGTGGTCGGCTTAGCCATTACTTCGTAACCTTCTTCTTGCCGGCGACGGTGCGCTTGGGTCCCTTGCGGGTGCGGGCGTTGGTGCGGGTGCGCTGTCCTCGCACGGGCAGGCCCTTGCGGTGACGGATCCCCTGGAGACAGTTGATCTCCATCTTGCGCTTGATGTCCTGGGCGACGTCGCGACGGCGGTCGCCTTCCACGGTGAGGTTCTGGTCGATGAACGCACGGAGCTTGTTCACGTCGGACTCTTCGAGGTCCTTCACGCGGATGGACTCATCGACACCGGTCGCCGCGCAGATCTGCTGGGCGGTCGTCGGTCCGATGCCAAAGATGTACGTGAGCGCGATGACGGTTCGCTTCTCACGGGGGATGTCGACTCCTGCAATACGGGCCATGTTCTTCCTCTCCTAGCCCTGGCGCTGCTTGTGACGGGGGTTCTCACAGATGACACGCACGTGGCCGGCCCTTCTGATGACTTTGCACTTCTCACACATGGTCTTGACGCTGGCGCGAACCTTCATGTCGTTTCTTTCTCGATCTTCTTGAACTTGAGCTATTTGTAGCGGTAGGTGATGCGACCGCGCGACATGTCGTAGGGCGTGATCTCCACTTGGACCTTGTCACCGGGCAGGATGCGGATGCGGTGCATGCGCATCTTGCCGGAACTGTGAGCGAGGACGGTGTAGCCGTTCTCCAGCTCGACGCGAAACATGGCGTTGGGTAGAGGCTCGACGACGGTCCCCTCGACGGTGAACGCGTCTTCCTTTGGCTTGCTCAGGTTCTTTCTCCTTGTTACGCACGGCGACGTGGAGGAGCAATCGCTCCTTCACGGATGGACCTCGCGAGAACGCCACGAGGTCGGCTGACCATTCTACCGAATTTTCCCCGGAACGCAAAAGCCGGGTCCGAAAACCCCTGCGCCGACTGGCCAGTGACCAGTCTAGGGGCTCAAATGTGACTGGAGACCCTAGTCGGGACAGGGGAAAAGCGTCAATGCTGATGCCATGACATCAATGGGGGCGTCTTCCAGCGGGGAGACCATGACGCGCGAGAACTGCCTGCGCCTGCTCGCCGGGGCGGACCTCGCGCGAGTGGTGCTCTCGGTGCGCGCCCTGCCCGTGGCCCTGCCTGCTCGGATCGCGCTGTCCAGCGACGGCCGCCTCCTACTGGCCAGTAACGAGGAAGCGGTGGTCCTCGCCGCTCGGCGCGGGGACGTCATCTCGGTTCAGATCGACGGCCTCGAGCCTGACGGATCCACCTGGTCGGTGATGGTGTCGGGTATCGCGTCGCTCGCCGTCGTCAACGAAGACCTCCGATCGAGCCTGCACGACGCCGTCGAGCACGGTGCGACCCTGTACGCGATGCCGCTGTCGGTACTGAGCGGCCAGCGCAGCCGCTAGGACGCTGACGTTGTCACACGACGCTGTGGGAGGCTGGCGCTGATGCCGTTTCACCACATCGACGACCCTGAACGGTTGCACGCCCTCATTGACGCGATCATGCTCATCGAGGCCGACGCCAACATCGATGGGTTGCTCGCTCGCATCGTCGAGACCGCCAGCCTCCTTGCCGGCGCCCGGTACGGCGCGCTCGGGGTCATATCGAGCGACGGCAAGTCGTTGTCGCGCTTCATCACCTACGGCATCGACGAGGCCCAGCGCGAGGCCATCGGGGTCGACCCCTGCGGCCAGGGCGTGCTCGGCGAGACGATCCGACGCCGCGTGCCGCTGCGCATCGACGACCTCGACGTGCACCCGATGTCCGCGGGCTTCCCGCCCAACCACCCCCCGATGCGCCGATTCCTCGGGGTGCAGGTCGCCACCGGCGACGGCCACGTCTACGGCAACCTCTACCTCACCGACCCCCTCGACGGCGAGCCCTTCAGCGAAGAGGACGCTAACCTCGTCGAAGCATTCGGTCGCGCCGCGGGCCTGGTCATCGACCAGGCAATGCTGCGCAACAACGTGCGCGAGTTCACCCTCAGCGAAGAGCGCGAGCGCCTGGCGCGCGATCTGCACGACACGGTCATCCAGCGCCTCTTCGGCGTGGGGCTCTCACTGCAGATGTCGCTCGCATCCATCGCGGACGACAGTGCGCGCGAGCGCATCAACGTCGTGCTCGACGAGCTCGACACGACGATCCACGAGATCCGCACGACGATCTTCGAGATCGACCAGGAGCAGGCGACGGACGCGTCGCTCCAGAGTCGCATCGACGTATTGACCCTCGAGGTCGCCAACCGTCTCGGCGTGCACACCGACCTCAAGATCGACCGCGGCATCGACGACCAGATCGGCACGCACTGCGCGCATCACACCGTCCAGGCGCTGCGCGAGATCCTTTCGAACATCGTGCGCCACTCCAAGGCCTCCGCCGTGCAGATCACGGTCGCCGTCAAGGACAACCTCATCGAGGTCGTCGTGCGTGACAATGGTGTCGGTTTCGTGCCAAACGTCGGTCCAGGACGGGGTTTGCGCAATCTCGCGTCGCGCGCGCGCGAGCTGGGCGGCGACTGCACCATCAAGTCCGAGATTGGCCGTGGCACAATGGTTCGATGGACCGCCAACCGACTGGACTGAAGTGATCCGCCTGCTGCTCGTGGACGACCACGAGATCGTTCGTCGAGGGCTGCGCGAGCTCCTCGAGGTGGAAAGCGACCTCAAGGTCGTGGCGGAGGCCGGCTCGCTCGACGAGGCGCTCGCGCTCGACGTCGCGCTGTTCGACGTCGCGGTGCTCGACGTGCGACTGCCCGACGGCAGCGGAGTGGACCTGTGCCGGCTCTTGCGCGAGAAGCGTCCGGACCTGGCGTGTCTGATGCTGACGTCCTTCGCCGACAACGAGGCGCTCAACGCGTCGGTGCTCGCCGGCGCGCGGGGCTACGTCTTGAAGAACGTGCGCGGCGAGGACCTGGTGGGGGCGATCAGGCGGGTGGCCGACGGCGAGATGCTGCTCACCAACGACCAGATCGAACGAGCCCGCGAGCGCCTTCGTCGCCAGATCACCGAGGACATCCGCCTGGAGAGCCTGAGCGCCCAGGAGAGCCGCATCCTCGAGCTGTTGAGCGAGGGGCTGAGCAATCGCGAGATCGCCGAGGTGATGTTCCTCGCCGAGAAGACGGTGAAGAACTACGTCTCGAACCTGTTGGCGAAGCTCGGCTTCCAGCGTCGCACCGAGGCCGCACTCTTCGCCCAGCGCCAGTACGACCGCACGCACCCCAAGGACTAGGGCCTCCGTGTGATTGCGGGGAGATAGACCTGGCTTTGGGATCTTCTGATGAAGATCGTGAGACCCAACCGGTCGACGTTACTAGTAGGAATGAATGATGACGAAGACGCCGGCATCTGACGCAGTGCGACCATATCGAAGGGCTCCGAGATGGTCCTCGCGTGCGCTGATGCGCGCAGGTTCGGCCTTCGTGCTTGTCGGTATAGCGACCGCCGTAGTCGTTGAGATTCTGGCCGCGCGCGACGTGATACTCACATCCACTCGCAATTTCGAGATTCGCCTCTCTGTTGAGTTTGCGTTGATCGGCCTGGTCGAGTTCTTCATCGGGTGGAGGAAGGCTCGCCGAGCTAGCTCCTAACAGCGTGTGTCCTATTTGGACTCACAGGTTTGCCTTGACCAACTGAACCAAATCGCTCAGCAGTGTTTGCTCACCGTCCGATCCTAAGGCTGCGCCACGTCGGCGCCAATGAGATCTCGCGGTCAGAAGCTTGGTTTGTCCCTAGACGGCGGGATTTACCCTTCCCGCAATCACTCGCAGGGACTAGGGAATCGTAAAGACCTCGGGACCGTGGTCGGTGACCGCGATGGTGTGCTCGAAGTGGGCCGAGAGTTTCCCGTCGCGGGTCATGACGCCCCAGCCGTCCTCCAAGACGTACGTCTCGTAGCTGCCGACGTTGACCATGGGCTCGATGGCGAAGACCATCCCCTTCTTCAG